>Ga0137415_10002064_pt1 | contig 19996 bp, 17 predicted proteins | sample CZODoug3_1_1_16f_FD_183082 | JGI IMG/M metagenome (GOLD analysis project Ga0137415, IMG submission 183082) | Vadose zone soil fungal communities from Angelo Coast Range Reserve, California, USA - CZODoug3_1_1_16fungal (Hybrid Assembly) | ecosystem: Environmental > Terrestrial > Soil > Vadose...
GGTCACGGTCAACACAGGCGGTTCTTGTTGTGATTCAGCGAACAACAAGTTCGACCTTTACTACCCCACGAATCTGGGTGCCAATGGATTTATGCATCCCATTCTCACCTGGGGAAACGGGAGCTTCGGACTGCCGCTCCAATACGACTACTTCTTGAGACACATGGCCTCCTGGGGTTTTGTGGTGATTGCCACGGAAGACCAACAAAGCGGCGTAGGTCAAACCATTCTGGACGGCGCGAATTTCATGGTCCACGCCAACAGCGATCCGGCCAGCATCTTCTTCCACAAGCTCAACGTCAATCAGATCGGGGCCTTTGGCCATTCGCAAGGCGCTGGCGGCGCAGGCAACGCCCTCATAAAGTCCACCGGTTTGATAAAGACCGTGGTTCCCATTGAGCTTCCGGCGCGGGTCTGGTGCACGCTCGGCCCCAACTGCTTCGACCCCGCCAAGCTCACCACTGGATCAGTATTCTTCATCGATGGATCGACGGATTTTCCCATATCTCCGCCAACCCAGACCCCGCAGACATCCGGAGAGCAATCGGTTCAGGCTTTCTACGATGCAACCCCGAGTAGTGTCCGTAAGCTCAAGGGAACTCTCATAGGGCCCAACCACAATGATGTGCAGGGCCAGCCGGATTGCTCGCATGCTGCGTTTCCCTGTGTCAACGGCGTTTATGGATACCTGGGTTATCCGACGGCGTGGTTTATGTATCAGTTGCAGGGCGATGCGGTCGCTCACGGAGCATTTGTGAATGGGACGGGGGAAATGTTCTCAGAGACCAAGAACTGGGAACTCGTGGCCAGCAACATCCCGTAAAGACGATAGACCACCCGAACGACGGAACCTCGCCCAGCGTGGCAAGGCGTCGTAACCGAGTGCCACGAGAGAGGGAGAGGACCATGAACTTTAAAAGCGCTATGGGGGGGCTTGTCGTGGCCTGGAAGGGTGCCGGTTTTCGCCTGTTCTGGCCTGAAAGGGGGCAGCGGGCCAACCCGGCGACCTGTCATCTCGCGCGAGGTCCCAGATCTGATCCGCAAGATGCGCCGAGAGAATCCCAGCTGGGGCTTAGCCCGCATCCACGGTGAGCTGCTCAGACTCGGCATCGACATCGGCGGGACCAGGGCCAGCAAATACATCGCGCTGCGCCGTTTGAGACATGGCGCACATTGGAGAACCACCTCACGCAGCTGGTCTCGGTCGACTTCTTCACCGTGCCCACCATCGGTTTTCACGTCCTTTACGTGTTTCTGGTATTGGACCATGATGCTCGTCGCATTCTTCACTTCAATGTGACCGCCGACCCGACCGCCGAGTGGACAGGACAGGAAATGCGGGAGGCCTTTCCCCTTGACCAACTGCCGCGCTACCTGCTGCGGGACCGCCATGCCATCTTCGGCGATGACTGCAGAGAACAGGGATGATCCCCGGAGCGGGTGCTTGGTCCATTCGGCGCGCGTGCCTCGATCATGTGATGGTGTTCCATGCAGGCGAGCTCCGTCGGTCCCTCGGTTCGTATTTCGAGTACCATCAAGAACGCATCTCTCCTGGGGGAAGGACTCGCCCGAGCCACGACCCCTTCAGCCGCCTGAACGGGGACAAGTCGTAGCGCCACGGCAGATCGGCGGGCTGCATCACCGCTACAGCACGACCGGCCGTCTGAGACCCTGCTCTCCTTAAATATAGGTGCTGAAATATGGGTACTGACGACAGGCGGGCGCGCTCCTCAACGCCCGAGAAGCTGATTCGGTGGCCGTTTTCGCGACCGGGCAAGCAATCACGGACCTGCAGAACGAATGATTCGCTCTGCACGGCTACTTTCCTTCACCCTTTCTTACGGAGATCGAGTTTTCGGCATCGACAATGTCCCGAAACGTCGAGGAAATGAACACACGGGACGGTCCTCCATGGTTCGGACGGAGTGCACTCTCTGCGATCCTCCATAGGGCCCGTTCGCCGATCCTGGTTGCGCGCGTTGCAGTTTCTTGCGTGATTGGCGGCGCAGACGGGGAATTGGTGGTTCAACCTGCTTTCAGACAGGCGGTTGGTCTGTCCGCACGCTTGCCCCGCGCAGAACCGGCCGCATGGGGGGCGGCGTAGTTGCCCAGCGATACGGAGCTGCCGTGGCGGTCTTCGGTAGCAGAGACCGTTCGGTATATTTCAATAAGCTTCTCGGCTTGAGCGGCCTCCAGAAGTCGCATGCACACATACTCCCGGAGTGACCTCTTTACTTCGAACAGGCTAGCGGACAACTGCGGGACGATCTCCGCAATTCTCTGCCTTCCGTCACAAAGGCGGAGGACGCCGGCCACCCAGTCCGATATCCGATCCACGCGATCGTTCACTTCCGACACGGGTCGAGTAACGTAGAAGTGCGGGCCGCGCACCCAGGTTGGCTGGCTGTGAAGCTTGAGAGCGTCAACGATTCGCTGGACGTCGAAGGAAAGTTCGAGCACGAGGGTACGCTTGTGTCTGACGGGTTTGTCGCTCCACCACAATGTGGTTCCGGGTGGAACCAGCTTACCCGTCGGACTCGTTCGGGTGTCCGCTGAAGCACCGCGTTGAAGCGCGTCTTCGTAATGCAGCAGCGCCTCGACAGCTGGGGCTCCGCCTGTTTCATGCATGCGCACGAAAGCCGGAAACTCCCTGCGAAAGTCCTCTGTACGATAGTAGTGGCGCAGGTCAGATGCCCCCAGGGCCGGCCGAATTCGAAGCCGGTGCGCGCGCCATTCCAAAAAGAAGTCCAGCAATCCGGAGGTATTCTGGTCAATCGCGACCAGGAGCCAGCGAAACCGGGACATTCCCATGAGCACAAACTCCCGCAGCTCGAGAACCCAGCCGCGCTCCAGGTGCGGGGTCGGAATCATATAAAAGTTGGGAAAGATTTCGGGATGCGCGCGGATCAATTGTAAGTCCGCCTCATGCTGGCGGCGCGCCTGGTGTGACATATCTGAGCACAGCTCTTCCAGAACCAGTTCCTTCCTGTGTTTGGAATAAAGCGGGGTTTCCGCCAGAGGCGCCAGCAGGTTGAGTTGGGGGCGCGAGTTCGGGCACCGCCCGGAGTGCATGTACATGCGAACCGTTTGCCTCAGATCCTCCCATGTCTCTTCCGGAAAGCCAGTGATCAGGGAAACCGTGCTGCGGATGCCCAGCCGTTCCGTGGCGTCGATGATCTCTTCGGCCCGTTTCGGATCGAGGTGCTTATCAATGATCTTCTGCATCCTTTCCGAGCCCGCCTCCACGCCAAAGAAAATTCCCCGGCAACCACCTCGGAACATAAGTTCTAGCAGTTCCTCGTCAATGCAATCGGTGCGGGCGCTGCACGACCAGGTAAACGCTTCGCCCGATCCGATCATAGCTTCGCAAAATGCCGCCACTCGCCGGCGGTCAACGGTGAACATGTCATGGACAAGTTCGAAGTCTCGAATGGAATACGCGCCGGCAATCCTCCTCATGTCACACAACAGGCGCTGGGGAGAACGGAGCCGGAAATTTCGGCGGAAGAAATCGTTGGTCGAACAGAACGTACATGCAAACGGGCATCCGCGTCCCAGCTCCAGGAAGGCCCGGTCGGCGCCCCGCAACTCTCCAGTCAGGTGATAGGCTGGCGAAGGAAGCAGATCGAGATCCTCGATCACCGGAGCCTTGGCATTCCGCTGCGGCCGCGCTCCCATCCGATACGTGAGGCCCAGCACCCGGTCGAGCCGTCGTTCGCCTTCCAGTTCGTCGAGCAGCAGCGGCAAAGTGCGTTCTGCCTCGCCGCGCAGGACTAGATCGACGAATGGGAACGCCGCCAGCGTTTGCAGATCGACAACGGAAGCCTGCGGCCCTCCAAGCAGAGTGGTCGACTCTGGCCGAAGCGCCTTCACGGCTCTGGCAATTCTTATGGTTAGGGGATAACTGCTGCAGATGGAAGCGAAGCCGTAAACCTCCGCCTCGGTCGCAGCGATCGCCCGGGCTGCAAACTCCGCGAACTCTTGGGCTGCGTCCGTACGCCCGGAGCCTGAGTACTCAAGATAGGCGCGGTTGAGGTCTGTGATCCGCGCTATGTCCCCGCGCTCCTCGAGCACGGCCGCGAGGCTCAGAATGCCGAGTTGGGGCTCAGAAGCGGCCCGCCGCACCGATTCGCTCTTAACCTCGTCGGCATCGGTGAACTCGGCGACAACCGGCGCGGTGACAAGGCAGACCTCCATGGCATGTTCAGTCGGTGGCGCGGCCACCACCACCGCCCACGTGATGCTGGATTACGAGCACCAGGTCATTACCGCGCCCGAAAAGATCAGTAGGTTCGGCGGAGAGCTTCTCGCGAATGGCCTCCTCTACATCTTTGCGAGTACGGCCCTTGACCCTTATCTTGATCGCTTGAACATGCTCTTGCTTACCTTTTTTCTTTCGCGCCATAGGCTTGCCTCAATGACCGGCGTACTATACACCGCTGGCTCTGGTGAAACAATGATCATCGAGGCCTTGCTGGGAGCGAGAAAAATGCTTGACGCTTCAATACCCCCGTCCAAATACTGGCACTCACTTCTCCTAAGTTCAGATAGATCGAGTCTCCGGAAACGGACAGTTCGAAGGAGTACGGCTCCACCGTTTCCGGAGAGATACGTGAGTTATGAAAATGCATCACCGGAAAGGGGCGTCCTTTGACCTTTCCTGCTTTCGGATCAAAATGTTGTCCCCATGTGCATGGGGCACCGTCGCGACTCGACAGATAAAAAATCGTCTTTCCGTCGCCGGACCATCGCGCTCGGTCGCCATCTGCCGACCCATCCGTGACCGGGGTCCACTCCCCGGTGGCCACGCCGGTTGATTTTGGAAATCTTACTGCAAAAATCCTTCTCTCCCCGCCTGCCATCGAGGCGGTGAACAGCAGGTATTGATTTTCGGGAGACCAACTTGCTTCACTCAGGGAAAGGTTGCCTGCCTCGAGAACGACCTTCGCCTCTTGCGTCTCCAGGTCTGCCATCTTGATCTTGGAAGGCAAGCCGTCCCGATAGAAAATTCCGCGCTTCCCGTCAAACCACCCGGTTGGTTTGCTGCATCCCGCACACAGCACCCTGGCGGGTTTTCCGCGACCCGCTAGAAGAATTGATGTGGAGCCCTGGTCCCGCACCTCAAACGCCACCGCTTCTCCTGAATCGTCCACCACCGGCGACGACTTGTCCAGACTCGATGCGAGGAACAGGGACTCCTGTCCTGCCTGAATGTCCTTGATCCAGATGTCATGGTGGGTCTGGAATCCCCTTGAGAAAACCAGCCAGCGTCCATTGTGAGAAATGTAGGGCGAAATATCGAATGCGGCGTCCTGGGTTACCTTGGCGGGAATTGCTTTCGAGCTTAGCGCGTGCTCGATTCGCCAGACGTGGAGCGCGCCCGACAATTGTGAGAAGGCAATCGTCCCATTTAAGGCGAGGGAGGAAGACTGGTCTACATTTCTGGCATACCCTGACGTCAATTGTTGGGGTGTTCCGCTCGGCATCAGGCTCTTCTCAGAGAGTCTGAGTCTCCACAGGTCTGTCGTTTCTCCGTGTCTTCCGCTGAAGACTACCGCATCCGCGTACCAGCCGCCCAGCGTATCCACCGGCTGGATGTGTTGGCGGCGCAACAGCGCCAGGGCGCCGGTGTTCTGAACCCTGTTTCCGTCTCTGCTCGTCACCCACCAATCCGAGCACCCCGGCAGCGCCTGATCCCCCGTGCGGCACCCGGTGAATAGGAGGGACTGGCCGTCAGAACTCCAGACCGGGTTCCGGGCGTCTTGGAAGTCAGCGGCGAGGCGCGCGCTCGAGCCATCTGTCAGAGAAAGCACAAACAGCTGCCCCGACGCGATCGTTTCATCGGGATTACCCACCCAGTATGCAACCCTGGCGTCATCCGGCGAGAACCGCGGGTCTCTGCCACCGCGAACGAGCAAGCGCTCATTTCCATTCGCCGCGTCGACCCTGTAGATCCCTCCGCCACCGCGTTCGGAGCGGAAGACGACAGAAAGGCCATCCTGCGAGATACTCGGATCCACATCTTCGGCCGGGCCGGTTGTCAGCCGGACGGGCCTACCCGAGGGCAGACGCTGCACCCATATGTCCAGATTGCCCGCTTCCGCGCGGTCCGAACTGTAAGCCACGAACCGGCCATCGCGCGATAGACTGGGTTCGCCCGAGTTGTCGGTGCTGGGCGTGAGTTGAGCGACTCCTTCCAAACGGACGTCGCCGTTGCCCATCCAAAGGAGCGCGCCGCTGACCATGATCACCGTCAGCGTCACCCCAGCTCCCATGATCCAGGCGTTCTTGGACCGCCTTGCAGGGTTCAGCGCAGAAAGGACGTCTTTGACGTGCGGGAAGCGATCTTCAGGCCGAGATTCCAGGCAGCGGCGAATCGCAGCTTCCCAGCGCGGGCTCAGATGGTGGTCGGGCGGCAACAGGATTCTGCGTCCACCCTCAGGGCGTGAGGGAGGGCTTCCCGTCAGCATCTCGCAGATGACGACGCCGAGCGCATACTGGTCTGCGGCGAACCCTACCTGGCCTCCGCGTTCTTGTTCCGGGGCCATGTAGCGCGGTGTACCTCCCCGGGACTCTTCCGGATCATCACCCCGCTCCGTCAGGAGGTTGAGCGCTAGGCCGAAATCCGTAATCACAGCGCGCGTTCTACCTGCCTCTGCTTTTACCAGCATCACATTGCTGCTTTTGAAGTCCCGGTGGACGATTCCGTGTGAATGTGCGGCGGCAAGACCTGCCACCATCTGCTCGATCAACTCGAGCGCCTCTTTGGGCTGGAAGCGACCCTGCTGACGAAGGCGGTCCGCCAGGGTTTTGCCTTCAAGCAATTCCATGGTCAGGAACCAGATCCGGTCCTCGGAGCTCTGATCGTGGCTGAACACGTCATGGACCCGGCAGACGTTCACGTGAGAGATCACGCGTGCCTGCTTTACCTCCCGCTTGAAGCGCTCAATCACCGACGGCCGGGACGCGATGCCGGGCCGGATCGTCTTGAGCGCAACCCTCTCTGCTAACTCCGACTCCCAAGCCTCGTAAACTTCCCCCATTCCGCCGCTGTTCAGAAAGCGGAGAATTCTAAAGCGCCCGCCAATCATCTGTCCGGGAAGGAGAGACCCGGTTCCCCAGCTCAGCGGGCTGGCCTGATCCCGGGTTACAGGCGCAGTTCGCCGGGAATCAGCTGTGACCTGGTCGCCTGCCCGCCGGCTAACGGTTTCCCTCTCTGACTGCCGATCCTCCGAGCACGCCCCTTCGACTGCGTCCTTCCGCTTCCTGAAGCGTTCCGGAAGCGCGGCCGCGAAGGTCCTTCTTATCTGTTCCCATTTTCCCGCAGTCATGGTCAACTCTCGCGGTTGAAGTCCGCTCTCCGAAATCCTTAGGACCTAGCGCACGCAGGACTGCCCTTGACCCATATCGCAAAGGCCTTCCTATGGTTCGGGCAATGCGAAATTTTCTTCGGCTTGGGATGGGAACCGAATGCAACGACTGACCACTCGAATTAAAACGAAGGAATTCTACTCCAAGATCCGCAGGCGGACCCACTCTCCAGACTGGCAATCCAGACCGGCAATCTTTGGAAAGCCAGGGGGTGTGTTGGGCAGTAGTCACGCGGCATCCGGACCGGGAGCGGATAGAGCGGCAGAACCGATAGGCCTTGCTGAGAGAGCACGAATATCTGATACATGACCGAGATGGGAAATTCTGTCCCTCGTTCCGCCAGCTGATCGAGACCGGAGGAGGGAAGAGCATTCTGTTGCCAGAGAGGAATCCGACGCTGAAACGAGTACTCGGAACGATGAGTGAGGTCGAAAAGCTGGAAATCCCTGTCGAAGGTGATCCTGTTCCACGCTGGTCTCCGGGTGCGCCGATCGAGCGGGGAGGCTACGGAGTACGTGAAGCTATGCCCCGAAAGCCTTGCGGAGATCTTTCATCAGCAACACCAGCTGCAATTCGTGGACGGGCGAAGGCTCAAAATCAAAATCTGATAAAACTTCTTCGCTTGTTCGTCAGTCGCATGAACAAGAACAGCACGAGCGCCCACGGTGTCGGCAGCTTGAGCGATTCGCGTGAGCGCATCCTTCAGCAGCTCCTTTCCGTTTACGAGGGCACAACGTCGCCTTAGTGAGTCTGTCTGGGTGCCACGCGCGGCGGCACGCGCTCGATGTCCATGGTGTCCACCCTGCCCGTGGCTCCGATCCGCGCACAATGCCCGGTCGACGAGCGCGACCTCGTCGATCAGACCCTTGAACGGGCGATTGCGCACGCTTTGGTCGCCGATTCCGAGAGCCTCGTTAGGAACATGCTGGGGATCGGGCAACCCCGGTTCGATGCGTCCGGCGGCAACGGCGGTCGCGACGCTGTCCAATGCGCCGTTGATGTAGATGCCTACCTCGTTCGCGTTGTAAGTCGCCGCAATGTGGGTTTCGACGCCGATGGGCAGGGTAGCCGTGCTGTCTCGGCTGCGGATGGCGGCGATCGGCGGTGTTAGATGGCGTGGAATGGCCAGCACCAGGACTCTTCCTTCGCTTAATGATCGGGTTGCCGGCTCCTCCTGAGTGACGAACGCCCTATCGAGGACTTCGGAGCGCGCCTAGAACTCATCCTTATGCTGTTCCAGAACGATACGCACGAGTTGACTTCGAGTGTGCACCCCTGTTTTGGAGAACAGTTGCTGCAGAGTTGCCTTCACCGAACTCTCGGAAACTGCGATTCGTTCTGCGATTTCCTTGTTGGCTAGACCCTCGAATACGAAAGAGAGGACCTGGCGCTCCCGCTGGGTAAATTTCGACCTGGGCCGCTGGTTTGCGCCACCGGAGATGGCCTCCTGCAGGAGTTGCTGGTCGAACCACACTTTGCCGGCCATCACATCGCGGATCCCCTGTGGAAGCAATGCCGCCGAGTTGTGTTTCATGAAAATCCCGGAGATCCCCGTGTGGATCAGCTCGGCCACCCTGCTTTCCTCAACTCCAGCGGTCACAACCAACACTCGACCCCCAAAGCCCTGCTGTTTGGCCGCCAGCATGAACGCTGTACCATCACGATTTCCGAGATCGAAATCGAGCAGGACGATGTCAACGTGCGTTTCCCGAAGAGTTTTGAGAGCCTCCTCGATGGAACCGCAGGGTGCGACCACCTCAAAGCCGGGTTCCGCCCCCAGAAGCCGGGTTACACTTTCCCGGAAAAGAGCGTGATCATCAACCACAAGAATTGTGATCGTCCGTTCCACTGATTCATTCATTCGCTGGTTCCTCATGCACAGAGGAATGCAGAAGGACGGCAAAACAGCAACCCTGGGCGGTTTCCTCGTAGGCGAGGTCACCGCCAAAACTCCTCATGATAGCGCGCGACATGTAAAGACCCAAGCCCGTGGCGTCGGACCCGCTTTGGAAGGGCCGGAACAGGTTGTGAGGAGATGCGATGCCGACGCCGGTGTCCTGAAAGCGAATCGCGACGGCGTTGTTTGTTTCCGTTGCAGTCACGCAGAGTCGCTTGGTATCCATGGACTGCATGGCACGCTGGCTGTTCTTTGCCAGGTTGAGAAAAACTTGAACCAGCCCGTAGCGATCGGCCCAAACCAGTGGCAAGGATTCCGGAACTTGCCATTCAATCTCCATTTCCGACTCACGGTAGGCGGCGTCGATGAGAACCCGAAATTCGTCGAGTACCGAGGTTAAGTCGACAACGGCAGCGTTCGGGACAGCCGAAGGTCGCAGTTCCAAGGCTGACATTCGTTCCAGACTTTGAATGAGCGTACTCAACGCGCGAAAGTCTTCGTTGTGCGCGAGTTCCTTCACCGCAGAAAGATTCTTGTGGACCACCAGCATGGCACTACTCAAGTTCCGAACCTCATGGGCCACCGCAGCGATGAGGATCCGGCTGTTCTTGAGCAGGTGACTGAGGCTTAAGTCCTCTCGGTGGCGCAGGTCCTCTGACAGATCCACAATGATCGCTGCCAGGCGAGGGCCGGAGGCTGTGGTGTAAGTGGAAAACCAGACGCCCGCGAGAAACACTTCGCCGTTGCTTCGGCTCCCCGTACAGTGCAGCGCCGTTCGGAACACCTGGGTGGTCTCAGTCTGAACGACGGTTTGCAATGCTGGAAGATACGAGCTGATGGCCCGCCCTTGGAGGGAACCAACATCGGGCGCCAGGAGCTGGTGGGCTGCGTGGTTGGCTAGAAGGATCCTTCCGCTCAAATCGATTGTCACAATCGCGGCCGGGCTGCTCTCGACCAGAATGTGCAACTGGGCCTCGGCCTCGCGGCGCAGGATCGTCTGGTCTCGCAGTTCGCTAAGGTGCCTCCGTTCATCAAGGTGCCGGTTACGGAGTTCCGAAATGAACAGTCCCGTACCGATGTAACCCGCTGAGCTGAGGATCAGACGCACCAAAGCCTCGTTCTCCGGGAGGTGGCTAAAGGCTTCCTGAAGAACCGCGCATAGGCCGCCAGCCACGACAATCTGTTTTCGCGATAGAAATCCGCTGACGACCATGACGGGAAATAGGTACAGGAAACCCAGAGAGAAGTAGGGTTCGGTCCTCCAGTCGACGTATGCAATCGCCATCACCAGCGCAAAGGCGACAATCAGCAGGTTCTTGCGGTTGTGTGTGGAGTCGAGGATGGCTAAAGGATCCCTCATTGTCCGCCTTCAATTGTTGCGCAACTACCGCTAAGCAGAGAATTGGATTTCCGATTCTGTCCGAAAGATAGCCTCTGGTAGCTTGGCCACAACATCCGCCGCGTCGCCCGCTCCAACTCAATTAAATGTTGCTGATAGCCGAGTTTTACGGAACAAAATCCCATTGGCGTCCTAATTTCGATCCTTGGCCAAGCGTGCCCCGCCGCATCCTTTGGTAGCGAAAGATAGCTAATAGAAATCCGAACGATTTCTGTTGATCCGAAAGATGGGATTCCATTTTCACGGCTATTTGCCCAAGCTAACAGCTTCGGGTCTGAAGAGCCATGGCGTGTTTCGAGAAGGGCAAGTGCTTTGGATGCCCAATACGCCTCTCGCAACCCAGAGAACAGGCAGTTGGCGGTTCGTTTCCTCCCTCACGACTTCTTGAACGAAGTGCCTTAAAGGTCCAACATTGTGATTGTCGACACCAGTGTCAATGCCCGCATGCAGGCTGCGCTCGAGCCACGCATCCACTTATCGACTCGAGTCTCGGCAGCCCTCGAGACCGTTTCAGCGCCCGACTGGATTGGCGCTTCACGGACCGTTGCCCGGGCCATGGCGAGAAGCCCGGTCGACACAACGGTCAAGGACCTGTTGGCGTCAAGTTTCGCGGCGCTCGATCTGCTCGGCATCGGACTCGCGGTTTGCAATCTTTCGGGCCAACTGCTGGTGGCGAACGGAACCGCCGAGCAAATCCTCAGAACCCGAGATGGGCTGGAACTGGACTCAGACCAGGTACTCTGCGCGACTCATGAATGCAATCCTTCGTTGAGCCAACTTGTGCAACAGGCGGCAAGGTCTGCAGTGCTGGGGAAGGCTGGAGATAATGACGCCATGTTGGCGATTCCGAGGTCTTCCGATAAGCGGGCGTTGACGGTACTGGTGCGTGCCGCCAACGGGGCGTCGACGAAGGAAACACATTCGGAACAACCGGCCGCTCTGGTGCTGATCCTGGACTCCGCACTTCCCGCGAAGGCGGCCGAGCCCGAGCTGCGTCAACTGTACGGGCTTACTTCCACCGAAGCCCGCTTAGCCAACCTGCTGATGGAAGGTAAGACACTGGATGAGTGCGGCTGCCAACTTGGTATCCGCCGTTCTACAGTCCGGATGCATCTTCGGAACCTGTTTGCAAAGACCGGCGTTCGTCGCCAGGGCGAACTGGTCTCGTTGTTGCTCAAGAGCATCGGGCTGGGTCCGCGCAAGAAGTGAGGACCTAGTCGCCGATCGTGGCAATTTGTTCTGGAACGGATTGTTCTGGAACGGACTCGCGCTCCGCGGGTCTAGCTGTGTCCCACCGTTCTCGATATCTCCGCCTTGAAAACCTGGCTGCCTAACGGAAGATATTTCGCTGGCTTCATTCAAGTGGACGTAGACACCCCCCTGGCATTGACCTACGCTGTGGTTGCTGAAGACAAAATCCTCCACTTCAGCGTTCAGCTTGCTTCTGTGCGGAAGTCTCCACTCGAGAAAAGCGCAACCAGTATCTTCGGGGAGTTTTGAACTATGGCAACCGGCCACCGTGTAGCGAGAGCCCGAGGAAACTTCAGGTGCCCTCGTTGCGGAGCGTGGGAGTCGGAGGGTGGATGCCAAGATCCCAAGAAGTGCGCGCATACACTGGCCGGGATGGAACGCGAGTGTGCGCGAGAAATCGTCGGTGCATTAAACAATCGCTCAAGCAAAGACACGACCGGCTTGCTGGGGTTGGAAGCGCTCGACCTGCTCAGTATCGGATTGGTTGTGTCGAATGCCTCCGGACAGTTGCTGCTTGCCAACCGAACGGCGGAAGAGATTCTCAGAACTCGGGACGGCTTGGAACTGAATTCGCATGGTGTGCTCTGTACGGTACGCCGATGCGGCCAGCCTGCCAGTGAGGTTCTGCTGCGAGCGGCGAGAGTCGCCCCGTCCCAAGAGTTCGGAAGCAGTGACGCTGCCTTCAGGGTTCAGCGCGCTTCCGCCAAGCCAGCCCTGACGGTCGTGGTGCGCTCGATCCGGAGAATGTCGGCGACCGAGGGCCCCGCTCTGCCGGCCGCTCTGGTTTTGATCCTAGACTCGGCGCTTTCCGTGAAGACGACCGAGGCGGAATTGAATCAGCTTTACGGGCTGACTGCCACCGAAGCCCGTCTGGCGAATTTGCTGACCGAAGGCAAGGCCCTGGATGACTGTTGCCGTGAACTTGGCATCTCCCGTTCGACAGCTTGTACGCATCTTAAGCGGCTATTCAAAAAGACCCGCGTGCGGCGACAGAGCGAGCTGGTCTGTTTGCTGTTGAAGAGCATTGGCCTGGCCCGGTTAGGAAGTGCGGCGACGAGAAATCCATTCGCGCTCGGGTTCGCAGCGCTCAACGGACAGCTGGGCAAGGATCTGGCGGCCGGGGCTGCGCGCATGACGGGAAACTCATGAAGGCCGATTCCCGAGCGTGCGCGGGAGCGGACTCGTGGCGGGATTGTCCCGCAGGGTCCGGATCCGAGCGCTTGGGGAAGTGCGACCAAGAGTATTTAGCAACGATCACGAATAATTACGGCTTCATCATTCATGTGGACGTAGACAGCGATTTTGTACTCGCCTAAGCTGGCCATCAGTTCAAGCAGGTCAGACTCCCTCCTGACCTGAAGCTCCCCCAAAAGAATGCTGTAGCACGGGCGGATGTCTCCCTCGTCTCGTGCGTGAAGTACACACATCCAATGTTGTGGCGCTGAGAGTTCTGTGGAGGATTCACATTGGCCTCGAAGTATGTCAGGGCTAGCTTGTCCGCTCGGGATGTTGTTCTTCGCCTCTCACTAATCGAAAACCAGGCGCAGCTTGCGCCGACAGGTCCGGAAGGAGGCCGCAAGGTCATGAGAAAGGTCTACCAGGTTTGCTTGCCAGTACTTCTAATCTGTCTTGCGACAGTCGCTGCGAGCGCGCAGTCGTTCCGAGTGCAGTGCCCCAAGACAACCACCCTACATCCCGGACTTTCCAGCGATCAGGGCGCGATCAAGTGCCAGCAGATTTCTGGCGGTGATGGTTACGCAACCATGGCAGACGGGACGCAGACGTACCTGTTCGCGTTCGGCCCACTGTCCGGGCTGAATGACATCGCCAAGGGTCAGCCGGGAACACAGCCCAACTCGGTCTTTATGACGCCCTACGATCCGTTCGCCGCGCCCAATTCCGCCGCCTCGAATGGAGCGGTGGGCCTCGTACCCGATCCGGATGCCAGCGGTGCCTATACCGGCCACGTCGATCCCCGCCAGATCATGGATGTCGGAGTCATGAACGGGAACATGCCGGCACCGATGATGGCGATCGACGAGGACGACGAGTTCTTCCTGACTCTGACCAACGTCGGCATGATCATGCGGCCCGACTTGTTTGAGCAGCACACGGTCCACTTCCACGGTTACCCCAATGCGTCCTCCTTCTATGACGGCGTGCCGGATGCATCGGTGGCGATTAACATCGGCGGCAGCTTCACCTACTACTACTTAGCGCCCGATGCGGGGACTTACTTCTGGCATTGCCACATTACTCCGCCCGAACACTTGCAGATGGGCATGGTGGGACAGCTCTATGTGCGGCCGCGGCAGAACCGGGTCGGAGTCAATGGCAGTCTTTACGCCGGACTGCAGGCGCAACAGGGTGATCCGCGCACGTCGTGTCCGAATAGCGGTCCGGGAACCACCGGTCCTGCCGCCGACATCCTCTGTTCAACGCCCCTTCCGCCATCCAATACAGTAGCTCGGGCAGCGACTGGTCTCTATGCCTACAACGACGGTGATGGCTCCACGCACTACGACGTCGAGTACCCCATCCAGATTCACGGCTTCGATCCCAACTTCCACTTTGTCGGCATGACCTTCAACCCGGAAGGGTTCTCGGACATGAAGGACAAGTATTTCCTGCTGAACGGGCGGAGCTATCCCGACACGCTCAATACGACCGGCTATCGGGATTCGACCCTGACCCCTGGTAACTCTGATTTCGTCGGATCGCCCCGCGCATCCAGCGCGTTCTACACGCAGGACGCGGACGGTGTTCAGCGTCCCTCACAGCCCCTTCCCACAGTGATCAATATCCCAGTCGGTGGTCGAGCCCTGCTGCGCATCTCCGACCTGGATGTCTCCGAATATCAGACGCTGGCATCCCTCGGAGTCCCGATGCAGGTGATTGGCATCAACGCGCGCCTGCTGCGGGATCAGGCCGGAAATAACCTCTACTACAACACCAACTCGATCACCTTGGCCGGTGGCGAGTCGATCGACGTGATCCTGGATGCGACCGATACCACCAAGTACCCCTCGGGCAGCGTCTTCTATCTCTACACCCCCAATCTTGATCACTTGTCGAACGATGCCGAGAACTTCGGTGGGCTGATGACCGAGGTCCATATCAATTAGGAGAGCAGCAATGAGTGCAATGAATAAGAACAAAGCGATCTCGATGACAAGACTGCTTCCAATCTTGATGGTAGGGGTGACCTTGCTGCTCACGGCTACGGCGCAGGCTGCGGCTCCTGGGATAACCGGCACCACCTTCAATTTGACCGCGCAGGCCAGTTACATCAGCCAGCCGGACGGCGCGATGATTTACTCCTGGGGGTATGGCTGCGTCAGCGCCTTCACGCCGGCATTCAACCCGCCGGCTAGCAAGATGCCGGGCGCGAACTGCCCAACGATGCAGGTTCCGGGCCCGACGTTGATCGTGACGGAGGGGCAAGCGGTCATCGTCAACCTCACGAATAACTTGCCGGCTGCGGCGGGTAATACTTCAATCCTGTTCCCCGGCTTCCAGGTCGCCGCCACCGGCGGAGTACCCGGCTTGTTGACAGGACCACTCGGAGACGCGGCTCCGGGCGCCACGGTGACCTACACCTTCACGGCCGGCTCGCCTGGCACGCGCGCCTACTACAGCGGCACCCAGGGCGACTTGCAGGTGGAGATGGGTTTGTACGGAGCGATCATCGTCCTGCCCGTCAGTCCTCCAACTTGCCCTAATGCGAATCTGGCCGCGGAAAGCGCCAATACCGAAACCGACTATCGGCTCACCGCCAACGGCGCCGCATTCGACCATGCGGCAAGCTGCTATGACCGGGAGTATCTCTTCCAGTTCTCCGAGATGGACCCTCTGATCCATACCCAAGCGGAGCAGCAAGCTCGCGTTAAGGCCTCCTGCCCGGCGTCACCCAACACGGGATGCATGGATGTCGCGACCGAGCCTTACCATCCGGCCTACTTCATGATCAACGGGCGGTCCATGCCGGATGACATGGACACGAACTACGCGGTGGAATATCCCCACCAGCCCTACAACGGCAACCCGCACATGCACCCAGGCGAACAGGTGCTGTTGCGCATCATCGGCCAGGGTCGCTGGCAGCATCCTTTCCACGAGCACGGAAACCACGTGCGGATCCTGGCGCGCGACGGGAATTTGATTCTGAGTGCAACCGATGCGACCAAACTCGCCGGACCGCTGCTGTTCACCACCACGACGACCCCGGGTGTGGCCATGGACGGGATCTTTTACTGGACGGGCAAAGGTCTGAACTGGGATGTTTACGGGCACAATTCCGCCTCTACCGACCCGCTGGCGAAGCTGCCATGCACCGCGGATGCGAACGGCTACAACACGGGCGATCCCACCGCGCCGAACTACTACGAATGGTGCGCCGACCATGGCAAGGCTCTGGAGAAGGCGCCGTTCGGCGATGTAAATGCCGGTGGTCCTGCAACCCTGCCCGACGCGAACATCCTGACGAATGGCGCGTGGTACGGGGGCAGCGCCTATCTCGGACCGAATGCCACGGTCCGCGCTGTCGGCCCCACGGGTAGCACTCCGCCTTCCGGCACGATCGCCAATCCCCCCGGCTCCGAGGCTGGCTTCGCCTTCATGTGGCACTCGCACAACGAGCGCGAGATCACTACCAACAATATTTTCCCGGGCGGAATGATGATGATGATGCTGGTCGATTCCCGGGAGTTTCACATCAACGAGTCGAACTAATTGAGGAGAAGAGCGATGCGATCCAACACTCTCAAAGCAACTTTGACAAAAACGGTACTCGCAGTAACTGTTCTTCTCCTCGGAGCGGGAGTGTCTTTCGCCCAAACAGTGAATCTGACGGCCGCGCCAGCCGGCGCAAGCCTGCCGGACGGACAGACGGTGCCGATGTGGGGCTACACCTGCGGCACCGGCGCTGCCGCGGCGGTTGCTCCCGCCACGTGCGCGGCCTCAAACCCAGCCGCTGGCACAACGGGCACGATCTGGTCGCCGGTGGTGATTACGGTCCCGCCGGGTAGCCTCACGATCAACCTGACCAATAGCCTTCCCGCACCCTTGGCGACTTCGCTGGTGATCGTGGGTCAGCTGGGCGGTGGGTTGGGTGACGTCACGCAGCGCACCACCACGCTGAGTCCCGACCACAGCACGCCGCAAAACACGACTTGGCCGATCGCGGGCGATTCAACGGGTCCACAATTTACTCCGCCCGGTCAGGCGCCTCGGGTCCAGTCGTTCTCGACCGAGGTGGCGAACGCGGCGACAACCCCCCTGACCTGGACGGCTCTGAAGCCGGGCACCTACCTGATCGAGTCGGGTACGCACCCCTCCATTCAAGGACCCATGGGTCTGTACGGAGTGTTGGTAGTGACGACTGCCCCCACCACGACCGCAGGCGTCACGACCCCAGGCACGGCCTATCCGGCGACTACGACGACCGCCGCAGTACCTTACGACGCCGACGTGCCCCTGGTGCTCAGCGAAATCGATCCGGTGCAGAACAAAGCTGTGAACTTTGCCGTAAGCACGGCGGGTTTCAGCGAGACCACGGTTTGGTCCGGCCTGCCCGGCGGGTGCGGCAACGTTGCCTCGGGCACCTATGGCACGTGCTATCCCCCGGCCGTCAACTATGATCCGCGCTACTACCTCGTAAACGGCGTTGCCTTTAACCGGACGAACCCAATCGGGTCTCAATTTTCTGTGGCCGCTCCTGCCACGACCGGCCGCATCCTCGTACGGTTCGTGAACGCCGGCCTCCGCATGCACGTTCCTTCGATCGTGGGCGCGCAAACCGGAACCCCGGTAGTTTCGGGATTTGGACTGATTGCGGAAGACGGCAACGTCCTTCCCGGCCTCACCCGGGTGCAGAGTGAAGTCTTCCTGGCCGCTGGCAAAACCTATGACGTGCTGGTGAGTGCGCCAGCCGCGGCTGCGACTCTTCCCGTGTATGACCGCCAGTTGAGTCTTTCGGCCAACAACCAGCGCGACGGCGGAATGCTGGCCTATGTCAGCGTGAATGGGGGGGCCGGTCTTCCGAGCGTGGCGGCCGCTACGCTTCGCCCCGACACCTATTTCTGCACGCCAGGGGTTCCGCTCACGATTAGCGACCCCGCCAAGGGCGTGGTCGCTAACGACACCAACGTTTACGGTGTAACTATCTCTGGTACAGCAACCGGAGGTCTCGTAACCCTGAATCCGGATGGCACGTTCACCTACCAGTCAACCACCGGCTGCACCGCAGGCGGTTTCAATTACTCTGCGAACGGCAACACCGCGGTGACGGCTCACGTGACCATCTCGATCTGCGGAGTCGGATGCCTGGGAGCAGCGCCTACGGCGGTCGCTGACGCCTATACCAGCAACGTCGCGTCTGCATTTCACATTGCCCCGCCCGGAGTGCTGGTGAATGACAGTGATCCTCAGGGTCACCCGTTGTGCGCCGCTCCGACTGGCGCTGTTGCCTGTCCTAAGACTCCATCGACCATCAACGTGACAGGCGCCAGCATGACGCTGAACCCGGATGGTTCCTTCAATGCGACGCCTACTGGGACCGTGACGGCTAACACCACCTACACCTTCACGTACCGCGCCATCAACTCGCAGAATCAGCGGTCTGGTATTGTGAATATTGCGGTCACGTTCCGGGCACCGAGCAATCTTTTGGTGTCGGTGGTGGACGGCTCCGACAAAACTCCTATCACGGACTATCGCTGGGTTATTGAGGAAGACCGCACGTTCTACGTCGATCCCACCAAGACAACCAACAGCGGCGGCACGGCGATCGTTCCAACCTTTGGGACCAATTTCCATACCAGCTACATGCCGCTTGTGGCGACGGGCTGCACGGGGCCGCTGTCCTGCGAATCGGGCCAGACCGTCCTGGGCGTGGGTGCAGTGTGCGATATTGGCAACGGCGGTTGCAGGACCACTGCCGCACAAGAGACGGCGGTAGATCCCCGCCTGGTCCATCTGGATCCAACCAAACGCTACTACATCTCGGTCCTGCCGGGCGACGCAGCCATCCCGTTCCAGACCGGAAACGCGAGCCCCGGCCACGGCATGGGCGGCGCTCCGATCACCTTCGGCCAGACAGCGGTTACGGTGTTGGCGCAACCCACTCCATTCCCGCCGTCGAAACTCTCGGTGTTTGTGTTCGAGGACGACTTCCCGCTCAACGGTGAGCAGGATGGCGGTGGCGGAATCGACGTGTTGTCGCCCAACGAGCCCGGCCTGGGAGGCTTCAACATCACTCTGTTTGACGATGCCGGCGGCACGGGAGATGCGACCGGGCAGATGACCTACGACATGTTCAACATGCCGTTGTCGAACAGCCTGGCGGGCACAATCGACCCGGCCACCGGGTTGGATGCGTGCCCGATTTCTAAGTCGAGCGACGGCCTGGTCGGAATGATTGTCACCTGTCCGACCTTTGAGTCGGACGGCGTGACGCTGTCCTCCCTCGCGGGCCAGGCAATCGTTGCCAACATGATGCCCGGCAGATACGGCGTGGTCGCGACGCCGGGAGCCGACCGAATTGCCCGAGGAGAAGAGTGGCTGCAGACCAATACCCTGGACGGACAAAAGGCCCATGACGCTTTCATCAAGGTTGGCGGGCCGTCGTACTTCCAGGAGTTCGGGCCAGCGGGATTCCATGACCTCATTGGCTTCGCGAACCCGGCCATCATCAATGCTCGCAACCCCGCCGGGGGCACCAATACGGTCACCGGAACGATCACCGAGATGCGCGTAAGCCGTTCCCCGGACCAGAGGCTCTACAGCAGCGGTTCGCACGACGCCCTGGGGTTCACCCAGTGCTACGTCACAGTAGGCGATCCGGACGGTGAAGATTTTGCGTTCACAAAGTGCAGCCCCGACGGGACCTTCAGCATTGGGGGCATTCCCAATGGCGATTGGAGAATAACGGTCTTTGACCAGTGGAACGACCAGATCGTCGACGGCCTTTCGACGCCAGTAAGGCTGACGGGCAGTGGCTTCAACATGGGAGACATTCCGCAACAGCAATGGCACACGAATCTCGCCACCCGGACCTTTTTCGATCTGAACGGAGACGG
>Ga0137415_10002065_pt1 | contig 19994 bp, 18 predicted proteins | sample CZODoug3_1_1_16f_FD_183082 | JGI IMG/M metagenome (GOLD analysis project Ga0137415, IMG submission 183082) | Vadose zone soil fungal communities from Angelo Coast Range Reserve, California, USA - CZODoug3_1_1_16fungal (Hybrid Assembly) | ecosystem: Environmental > Terrestrial > Soil > Vadose...
TCGGCCGTGCTCACCACGCCGCCCGGTGCGCGGCCCCGGTCTCGGGCGCCGGAGCTCCCGGGATCCAGGACGTGCCGGCCAGCGGCACACCGGCCATTGCGGCCGACTCGATGGTCAAGGCCACCAGGTCCTCCGGCTCCAGGTTGCGCAGGTGGGCCTTGCCGCAGGCCCTGGCCAGCGTCTGCGCCTCCATGGTGAGCACCCGCAGGTAGTTGGCCACCCGGCGGCCGCCCTCGACCGGGTCCAGCCGGGCCGCCAGCTCCGGGTCCTGGGTGGTGATGCCGGCGGGGTCGCGGCCGTCCTGGTAGTCGTCGTAGCAGCCCGGCGCCGAGCCGAGCGCCGCGTACTCGGAGGCGTAACGGGGGTGGTTGTCGCCGAGGGCAATTAGGGCGGCGGTACCGATGGCCACGGCGTCGGCGCCCAGTGCCATCGCCTTGGCCACGTCCGCGCCGGTCCGGATGCCGCCGGAGGCGATCAGCTGGACCTTGCGGTGCAGTCCCAGCTCGGCGAGCGCCCGGACCGCCTGGGGGAGCGCGGCCAGGATCGGGATGCCGACGTGCTCGATGAACACCTCCTGGGTCGCCGCGGTGCCGCCCTGCATGCCGTCCAGCACCACCACGTCGGCGCCGGCGGCCACCGCGAGCTTCACGTCGTAGTAGGTCCGGGTCGCCCCGATCTTCACGTAGATCGGCTTCTGCCAGTCGGTGATCTCGCGCAGCTCCAGGATCTTGATCGTCAGGTCGTCCGGCCCGGTCCAGTCCGGGTGCCGGCACGCGCTGCGCTGGTCGATGCCGGCCGGCAGGGTGCGCATCTCGGCCACCCGGTCGCTGATCTTCTGGCCGAGCAGCATGCCGCCGCCGCCGGGCTTGGCGCCCTGGCCGAGCACGACCTCGATGGCGTCGGCGGCGCGCAGGTGGTCCGGGTTCATCCCGTACCGGGACGGCAGGTACTGGTAGACGAGGTGTTTGGACTGGCCGCGTTCCTCCGGCGTCATGCCGCCGTCACCGGTGGTGGTGGACGTGCCGACCTCGCTCGCACCGCGCCCCAGCGCCTCCTTGGCCTGCGCGGACAGCGCCCCGAAGCTCATCCCGGCGATGGTCACCGGGATGTCCAGGTGCAGCGGTTGGGTCGCGTTGCGGTCACCCAGCACGACGTCGGTGTCGCAGCGCTCCCGGTAACCCTCCAGCGGGTAGCGGGACATGCTCGCGCCGAGGAACACCAGGTCGTCGAAGTGCGGCAGGGCGCGCTTGGCTCCCCAGCCCCGGATGTCGTACACGCCGGTCTCGGCGGCGCGCTGGATGGCGGCGATGGTGGCGCGGTCGAAGGTGGCGGACTCGCGCAGGCCGAACTCGGTCATCGGGGCTGCTCCTGGTCAGTACGAGTTGTGGGCCGCGAAGTGGTAGAGCCGCCTGGCCGAGCCGTAGCGGCGGAACTCGTCGGGGCGGTGCGCCAGCCCGGCGGCGGCGAGCAGCTCGGCGAGCTCGGCGCGGTGCTCGTCCCGCATCGGCTTGGGCACGCAGTCCGCGCCCAGCTCGCCCACCGCGCCCCGCACGTACAGCCGGGCTTCGTAGATCGACTCGCCGAGCCCGGCGCCGGCGTCGCCGCAGACCACCAGCCGGCCGGCCTGCGCCATGAAGGCGCTCATCGGTCCGACGTCACCGCCGACCACGATGTCCACGCCCTTCATCGAGATCCCGCAGCGCATCGACGCGCTGCCCTCGATCACGAGCAGTCCGCCGTGCCCGGTCGCGCCGGCGGACTGCGACGCGTCGCCACGCACCCGCACGGTGCCCGACATGATGTTCTCCGCGACGCCGACCCCCGCGCTGCCGTCCACGGTCACCTCGGCCAGCTCGTTCATCCCCGCGCAGTAGTAACCGGCGTGGCCCGCCACCCGCACCGCGACCGGGTGCCGCAGCCCGGCCGCGATGGCGTGCGCACCGCGCGGGTTGCGTACCTCGTAGCGCCGCGCGGTCGGCTCGTGCAGCTCGACGTTCAGCTGGCGGACCGGGGTCGTGGCGAGGTCGACGACGTACACCGGGCCAGCCCCGGCCGGCCCCGACACCCCGTCCCGCTGGGCACCGTCCCGCTGGGCACCGTGGGACGGGGCACCGTGCGACTGCGCGCCGTGCGGCGCGTCGGCCAGCCCGGGGATCAGCGCGTCCATGCGTACACCCGCTCCGGCTCGGGCTCGTAGATCCGGGCGGCGTCGATCCCGGGCAGCGTGGCCAGCGCGCGGAACTCCGAGGCCATCGCGACCCACGCGTCCGTCTCGGCGATGATCGCCGGCTTGCAGGCGATCGCGTCCCGGACAACGGCGAAGCCGTCGGCGCTGGTCACCAGCAGCGTGTAGAAGCCGTCGAAGCGTTCACACAGCGCGCGCAGCGCCTTGTCCAGGTCCGCGCCCTCGGCGAGGCGGGCGGCCACGAACCGGGCGCCGACCTCCGAGTCGTTCTCACTGTCGAACAGCGCGCCCTCGGCGGCCAGTTCGCGCCGGATGGTGGCGTGGTTGGCGAACGAGCCGTTGTGCACCAGGCACTGGTCCGGCCCGACCGAGAAGGGGTGGCAGCCGGCCGGGGTGATCGCCGACTCGGTGGCCATCCGGGTGTGCGCGAGGCCCTGCCAGCCGGCCGCGTCGGCCAGCCCGTAGGTGTCGGCGAGCTGCCGAGGTGCACCGATGCCCTTGTACACGGTCAGCTCGGTGCCGGAGCCGACGATCATGGCCTCCGGCGCGGCTGCCCGCACTGCCGCCACCAGCGCCTCCCGCGACACCGGGGCCGCCACGACCGTCGTCGCCCCCGCCTCGGTGACCAGCACCTCCGCTCCTCGTGAGTGGCGAGTGGTCTCCTGGGACCACTCGCCACTCACGAGGTTCGACAGGTCGGGGGGTGCGTCGAGCAGGGAGACGGCGGCGTAGCCCTCGGGGCAGCGCCGCCGATCGCCGTACACCGCGACGCCCGCCGAGTCCGGGCCGCGCTCGGCGACCTGGCAGAGCATGGCCTCCAGCAGCCGGCCGAGCCGGGGATGCAGCCCCGGGTCGCGCAGGTGCAGGCCGACGATTCCACACACGGACAGAAGCCCTCTCTCTAGAACGCGGTCAGGTAGCGGTCCAGCTCCCACCGGCCAACGCTGCCATGCCAGTCCAGGAACTCGTCGCGCTTGACGGCGCCGAAGTACTCCGCGACGCCCGGCCCCGCGCCGTCCAGCACCCCGCTGACCACCCGGTCGGCGGCGAGGGCCTCGACGGCGTGCAGCAGCGTCGGCGGCAGCTCCGGCCCGGTGTTGCCGCCCGGCGGCCCGGGGTCCAGGTCACGGGAGATGCCGTCCAGGCCGGCGGCCAGCGCGACCGCCAGCGCCAGGTACGGGTTGGCCGAGCCGTCTGCCCCGCGCAGCTCGATCCGGTGCTCGTCGGGCACCCGGATGAAGTGGGTGCGGTCGTTGCCGCCGTAGGTGGCCCGCCGAGGTGACCAGGTGGCGCCGGACCGGGTCGCGGTGGCGCCGGTGCGCTTGTAGGAGTTCACCGTCGGCGCGATCACCGCCTGCAGCCCGGGGGCGTGGTCCAAGATGCCGGCCAGGAACGAGCGGGCCAGCGCGGACAGCCCGAACGTGGCGCTGCCGGAGTCCCCGTCCCCGCCGGCCGGGAAGAGCGCGGTGTCGTCCTGCCACAGCGACAGGTGCAGGTGCAGGCCGCTGCCGGTGCGGTCGGCGAACGGCTTGGGCATGTACGTGGCGGTCATGCCGCGCCGCTCGGCCAACACCGAGATCAGGTAGCGGGCGGTGATCACCCGGTCGGCCGTGGTCAGCGCGTCGGCGTAGGCGAAGTTCTGCTCGAACTGGCCGTTGCCGTCCTCGTGGTCGTTGGCGTAGTTGCCCCAGCCCAGCGTGTTCATCGCCGAGGACACCTCGGTCAGGTGGTCGTACATCCGGGTCAGCCCGCGCGCGTCGTAGCACGGCTGGGCGGCGGTGTCGCGGGCGTCGGCCGGCGCCAGCTCCCCGTCGGCGCCCCGGCTGACCAGGAAGTACTCCACCTCGGCGCCGGCGTACAGCCGCAGCGCACCGGCAGCGGCCAGCGCCTGGCGCAGGATCACCCTCGGCGCGAACGGCCAGGGCCGCCCCTCGACGTGCGGGTCGCAGTGCACCAGTGCCAGGCCCTCGCGGACCCAGGGCAGCGGTGTGTAGGACGCGGGGTCGGGGATGGCGATCAGGTCCGGGTCACAGGGCTGCTGGCCGATCGCGCCGACCGCGTAGCCGGCGAAGCCGACTCCCTCGTGCTGCAGCTCGTCGGCGGCCTCGACCGGGACCAGCTTCGCGCACGGCTTGCCGGTCAGGTCGACGAACAGGGCGAGCAGGAAGCGCACTCCGTCGGCCGCTGCCCGGGCGGCCAGGTCGGCGGCCGGTTCATGCACCGGGTTGGCGGTGGCGTGGGGTTCGGTCGAGACGTCGAGTGCCATGGCGTGCTCCCGAGGTTGCCTGTTTCATCGAGTGAAACAGAGAATCCCACCACGAAACAAGCCTTGGGTTACGACTCCGTGAAGTCGGGCCGCAATGCCACCCCGCCGGCCTACTCCGGGTCGTGCTCGCCGTAGGCCACCACGGACAGGAACCGGATCGGCAGCTCGAGCAGCTCCTGCGGCCCGTGCACGCCCTCGCCGTCCAACTGCAGCGCGTCGCCGGGGCGCATCGGATAGCTGGACTCGCCGTGGCCGTAGACCATCGCGCCCTCCAGCATGAACAGCAGCTCGGTGCCGGAGTGCTGGAACAGCGGGAACTCCTCGCTGCGCTCGGTGAGCGTGACGAGGTGGGCCTCCATCCGCTTGTGCGGCCCGCGCAGGCCGCCGAGCAGGGTGTAGTCGTGGCCGACCCGGGTGCCGCGCTGCACGATCCGACCGCCGCCGCCGGCCGGTGTGAACACGGCCTCGCGCTGCGCGTCGGCGCCGCGGAACAGCGAGGTGACCGGCACGTCGAGGGCACTGGCCAGCCGGGCAAGGGTGGTCAGGCTGCACGAGGTGGCGGCGTTCTCGATCTTCGAAAGCATCGCCTTGGAGATGCCGACCCGCAGCGCCATCTCGCCGACGGTCAGCCCGGTGGCCTGCCGCAGCCGCCGCACCTGGACCGCGATCGCCCGCTCCAGCTCACCCTCGGTCGGCGCCGGCCGGTCGACCTCCCTGGCGGCCGGGCCGTGGTCGACCCGCGCGCGCCCGAGCTCGTCGGCCTGGCTCACGGCCCCTCCTCGATGCCTGCTGCGCGGGCCGCGGTGGCCACCCGTCGCAGGCCAGCCTAACGCCGCCGGCGCACGCCACCGATTGGCCGGCACCGGGGGAGAGCAGGCTCGACTCAGCGCGCCTCGCGCGGCCCGAGCAGCAGCCGGACGGTCAGCTCCAGCCGGTTCGACACGTCCTCGGCGGACGCCCGGTGTGTCACCCAGGCCACCAGGTTGGACAGCCAGACATCGCCGATCACCCTGGCGATCGCCTTGTCCTCCTCGGACGGCTCCTCGACCCCCATGGCGGCGGTCAGCATGCGCTCCAGCAGCCGCCCGACCTCGGTCACCTCGGCGGCCACCGAGGTGTCCGCGAACATGAACGCCCTGGTCATCGCCTCGGTGAGCTGGGGATCGCGCTGCAGCGAGCGGGTGTTGCGGCTCAGCACGTAGAGCACGCCCTCGGCCTGCGTCTCGCCCGGGATCGGCGTCCGCTCCAGCCGCTCCAGCGCCCGGCCGAACTCCCGGATGAGCGCGGTGACCAACAGGTGGATCTTGGAGGGGAAGTACCGGTACAGCGTGCCGAGCGCGACGTCGGCGCGTTCCGCGACCGCGCGCATCTGCACGGCGTCGAAGCCGCCCTTGGAGGCCAGCGCCATCGTCGCGTCGAGGATGCGCTTGCGTCGGTCGCGCTGCGCGGGGGAGCCGAGGTCCTCCTCGGTCAACGCGCTCAGCGTGCCGGCGGTGGTGGCCGGCCGTGGCTCTGCGGTCATCTGGGGACTTCCCTTGCTGGTCCACGCTGGTGTCGGCAGCGCCAAGTTAGCACCGCCAGTATAAGAACGTGTTCCAGTTCGCACGCAACACCGACCTGTGAGGTGGGTAACCGCGCCCTCGTTGACCTTACTGCGTCGACCACTGGGCCAAAACTGAAACACGTTCTATGCTCGACGCCGTGCCGACCGAGAACATCTCCTCCGTCGCGACCACCGGCGAGCAGCTCGCCCTGCGCGACGCCGTGCGTGCCTGCGCCGAGCGGACCGCGCCGGTTCCGGCCGTGCGCGGCGCCGACCCGGCCGCGCTCCGGGCCTGCTGGGCGGCGCTGGCCGAGATCGGCGTGTTCGGCGTTGCCGTGGCGGCCGAGCTGGGCGGCGCCGGCGGCACCGTGCCCGACGCGGCCGCCGCGCTGGAGCAGGCCGCCGCTGAGCTGCTGCCCGGCCCCGTGCTGCCCACCGTGCTGGCCGGCCTGCTGCTGGCCCGCTGCCCGGACGCCGCCGTGGCCAAGGAGCTGCTGCCCGGCATCGCCGAGGGCGCCGTACCGGTCGCGGTCGGGCTGGACCCCGCCGCGCTGCGCGCCACGGGCGACCCCGACCGGCCGACGGTGTCCGGTGAGGTGGCCGCCGTCCTGGGCGCCGGCTCCAGACCCGGGGCCGGGGCCGCCGACGTCGGGCCCGACGGACCACCGGCCGCCGCGCTGCTGCTGGGCGCCCTCGGCACGGACGGCGCCGAGCTGTGGTTCGTGCTGGACCCCGACCACCCGGGTGTCACCGTGACCGGCCGACCGGCGGTGGACCTGTCCCGCTCGCTGGCCAGGGTGACCCTGCGCGACGTGGCGGTCCCGCCCGGCCGGCTGCTGCCCGGGCTGACCGGCGCGGCAGTGCGCGACCTGGCCGTGACGCTGGCCGCCGCCGAGGCCACCGGGATCGCCGACCGGTGCCTGCGCACCGCGACCGAGCACGCCAAGGTGCGCGAGCAGTTCGGCCGGCCGATCGGGTCGTTCCAGGCGGTGAAGCACCTGTGCGTGGCCATGCTGTGCCGCGCCGAGCAGGCCGCCGCCCTCAGCTGGGACGCCGCCAGGGCCGCCGAGCAGGCGCCGGACGAGCTGCCCATCGCCGCCTCGGCCGCCGCCGCGCTGGCCCTGGACGCCGCGGTGGACAACGCCAAGGACGCCATCCAGGTGCTCGGCGGCATCGGGTTCAGCTGGGAGCACGACGCGCACCTGCACCTGCGCCGGGCGCTGTCCCTGCGCCAGCTGCTCGGGCCGGCCGCCGGCTGGCGCGCCCGGCTGGCCGAGCTGGCGCTGGGCGGCGCGCGCCGCACGCTCGGGGTGCCGCTCGGGCCGGACATCGAGGGGCAGCGGGCCGAGCTGCGCGCGCTGGTCGAGCAGGTGGCCGCGCTGCCCGAGGCGGCGCGGCGGGCCCGGCTGGCCGAGACGGGGCTGCTCGCCCCGCACTGGCCGGCGCCGTACGGCCAGCACGCCTCGCCGGCGCGGCAGCTGCTGATCGACGAGGAGCTGGCCCGCGCCGGGGTGCGCCGGCCGGACCTGGTGATCGGCGGCTGGGCGGTGCCGACGCTGCTGCGACACGGCACGCCGGCGCAGGTCGAGCGGTTCGCCATGGCCACCCTGCGCGGCGAGCTGACCTGGTGCCAGCTGTTCAGCGAGCCGGCCGCCGGTTCGGACCTGGCCGGGCTGCGCACCACGGCGGAGCGCGTGGCCGGGGGCTGGCGGTTGTCCGGACAGAAGGTGTGGACGTCGCTGGCGCGGCAGGCCGACTGGGCGATCTGCCTGGCCCGGACCGACCCGGACGCGCCCAAACACCGGGGGATCAGCTACTTCCTGGTGGACATGCGCAGCCCGGGCATCGACATCCGGCCGCTGCGCGAGATCACCGGCGATGCGCTGTTCAACGAGGTGTTCCTGGACGACGTGCTCGTGCCGGACGACTGCCTGGTCGGCCCGCTGCACGGCGGCTGGGCGCTGGCCCGCACCACGCTGGCCAACGAGCGCGTGGCGATGGGCGGCGGGTCGTCGCTCGGCGAGGCGGTCGAGCGGCTGCTGGCCTCGGCCCCCGCGCCGGACGAGCGGCTGGGCGCACTGGTCGCGCAGGGACTGGCGGTGTCGCTGCTGGAGCTGCGCGCCACGCTGCGCCGGCTCGACGGGGAGGACCCGGGCGCGGAGTCCTCGGTGCGCAAGCTGGTCGGCGTGCGACATCGCCAGGACGTGGCCGAGGCGGCGCTGGAGCTGGCCGGGCCGGACGGGGCGGCCGGCGACGGTGCCAGCGCCGCGCTCGTATACGAGTTCCTGCTCAGCCGGTGCCACTCGATTGCCGGCGGCACCACCCAGATCCTCAGCACGCTGGCCGGCGAGCGCATCCTGCGGCTGCCCCGCGAACCCGTCTGACCGATCGGGACCAGGTCAGCGGGCGGGCACCACCGCCCGGAGCGGGCCCTTGCCACCCGGCGCCGATCCGACTACTAATACTAGAACACGTTTCAGTTCGGTTCGGGGGTGGCGTGGACTTCAACCTCGACGAGACGCAGCGCGAGGTCGCCGACCTGGCCCGCGAGGTGCTCGGCAGGGAGACCGACCCGGCGGCCGCATGGAAGGCGCTCGGCCGGGCCGGCCTGCTCACCCTGTCGGTGCCCGAGGAGCTCGGCGGCGCCGGCCTCGGCGTGCTGGAGACCGCGCTGGTCCTCACCGAGGTCGGCCGGACCACCGCCGAGCTGCCCGCGCTGGAGACGCTCGCCCTCGGCGTACTGCCGGTCGCCCGCGCGGGCACCGAGGCGCAGCGCCGCGAGCTGCTGTCGGCGGTCACCGACGGCGCCGTGCTGACCGCCGCCCTGCACGAACCCTCTACCCCGCTGCCGGCCCGGCCGCGCACCACCGCCACGCCCGACACGACCGCCGAGGCCGGCACCGGCGGCTGGACCGTGTCCGGCACGCTGCTCGGGGTGCGCTCGGCGGCCGAGGCGTACCGGATCCTGGTGCCGGCGTCGCTGGCCGGGGGCGGCACGGGTGTCCTGCTGGTCGACCCGGGCGCGACCGGGGTGGACGTGACCCCGACCCGGACGTCGTCGGCCCTGCCCGAGGCCACCGTGCGGCTGGACGGGGTGCGGGTCGGGGCGGGCGACCTGCTCGGCGGCGACGACACCGGGCGGGTACTCGCCGAGCTGCACCGGCTGGCGCTGGCCGGGGCGTGCGCGGTCGGGGACGGCGTGCTGGCCGGCGCCCTCGAGCTGACCGCCGCCCACCTGGCCGGCCGGCAGCAGTTCGGCCGCCCGCTGGCCACCTTCCAGGCCGTCGCGCAGCAGATCGCGGATGTCTACCTGGCCTCGCGCACGGTGCACCTGGCCACCCTGGCCGCCTGCTGGCGGCTCGCACCTGAGGACGTCGAGGTGGCCGCGTACTGGCTGGCCGAGCAGGCACTGCCGGCCCTGCACACCTGCCAGCACCTGCACGGCGGGCTCGGCGTGGACGTCGGCTACCCGCTGCACCGGCACTACGCCTGGGGCCGCGACCTGGTCCGCTTCGTCGGCGGCGTCGAGCACCGGTTGGAGGCGTTGGCGTGCACCTCGAGCTGACCGAGGACCAGCGGGCCCTACGTGCCGAGCTGCGCGCCTACTTCGCCGGCCTGATCACGCAGGACGAGCGCACGACGATGCTGGTCCAGCGGCACGGTCCGGTGTACCGCGACGTGGTGCGGCGGATGGGCCGGGACGGCTGGCTCGGCGTCGGCTGGCCGGTGGAGCACGGCGGCCGCGGCTTCGGCCAGGTCGAGCAGCAGATCTTCGTGAACGAGGCGGCCAGGGCGGACGTGCCGCTGCCGTCGGTCACCCTGCAGACCGTCGGCCCGACGCTGCAGGAGTACGGCACGCCGGAGCAGCGCGAGCGGTTCCTGCCGGCGATCCTGGCCGGCGAGGTGCACTTCGCGATCGGCTACACCGAGCCGGAGGCCGGCACCGACCTGGCCGCGCTGCGCACCACGGCGGTGCGCGACGGAACCGACTACGTGGTCAACGGGCAGAAGATCTTCACCACCGGCGGGCACGACGCCGACTACATCTGGCTGGCCGCCCGGACCGACCCCGAAACTGCGCCGATACTCGGCCCTGGCAAGCAGGCCTCGGGCGCCCACCGCGGTATCTCGATCCTGATCGTCGACACCCGCGACCCCGGCTACTCGTGGACCCCGATCATCACCTGCGACGGCGCGCACCACGTGAATGCCACCTACTACACCGATGTCCGGGTGCCGGAGTCGATGCGGGTCGGCGCGGAGCACGGCGGCTGGCGGCTGATCACCACGCAGCTCAACCACGAGCGCGTCATGCTGGGCCCGGCCGGCCGGATCGCGGTGCTGCACGAGCGGGTCCGCGACTGGGCGGCCGGGCGGACCACGCCGGACGGCGCGCCGCTGCTCGGACTGCCGGACGTGCGACGTGCACTGGCCAGGGGTTTTGCCGCGCGGCGGGTCAACGAGCTGCTCAACTGGCAGGTGGCGTCGGTGCCCGGTGCGGTGGACGTCGCCGACGCCTCGGCCACCAAGGTGTTCGGCTCCGAGGCGGTGCAGTGGCTCGGCCGAGAGCTGTCCGAGCTCGTCGGCCGGCACGGCGACCCGGCCGAACCGGCCACCGCGGAGCTGTCCCATTGGCTCGACGTGCAGCTCAAGCGCAACCTCGTGCTGACGTTCGGCGGCGGGGTGAACGAGATCCAGCGGGAGTTCATCGCGTCCGCCGGCCTGAAGCTGCCCCGAGTCCCGAGGTAGCCACCGGGTCAGCCATGTCCGCGGGTCAGCCATGTCCGGCCGGGCATGGCTGACCGCCGGTTAGGCATTGGACAGGGCATAGGACCGGTCCGCACGATGGTGCATCCCGCCAGGCACCGCACGGAACGGAGCCGCATGAGCGCCGAGCCCGCCCCGACCACCGCCCCTCCCGGACCGGCGCGCGTGCGCTGGTACATCGTCACCCTGGCCTTCCTCGCCGTCCTGCTGGACGGGTTCGACGCCGCGAGCCTCTCCGTCGTCGTACCGACCCTGGCCAAGCAGTGGGGCACCACGCCGGCGAGCTTTACCGCGCCGCTCGTGCTGACCAACATCGGTGTTGTGCTCGGCTACCTGAGCTGCGGCCGGCTGGGCGCGCGGTTCGGCCGGCGACCGATGCTGATCGCCGGGGTCGTGCTCTTCGCGCTGATGACCGGGGCCACCGCGCTCGCGCTGCCGGCGGAGTCGATCCCCACGCTCAGCGCGCTCCGGTTCGCCACCGGCCTGGGGCTGGGCATGGCGCTGCCGCTGTCGGTCGCGCTGGCCACCGACCACAGCCCGGACCGCCGGCGCGAGCTGGTCGCGGTGATCGTCACGCTCGGGCTGACCTCCGGTTCGACAGTCGGCGGCCTATTGGGTGGCCGGCTGCTGGTCGGCATCGGCGCGGCCGGCATCTTCTGGGTGGCCGCGATCCTGCCGCTGCTGCTGGCCGTCGTACTGGTGGTAGCCATGCCGGAACCCCCCGCGCGGCAGACCGGGGCGGCGGCCAAGCACGAGGCGAAGCTGGCCCGGCTGTTCGCCCCCGAGCTGCGCGCGACCACCTCGATGCTGTGGACCTTCGCGTTCCTGGTCTTCATCGCGGCGTACACGCTGACCTCCTGGGTGCCGACGCTGCTGGTCGGCTACGGGTTCAGCCCCACCCAGGCGCCGATCGGGCTGGCCTACGTGAGCTTCGGCGGCCTGCTCGGCGGCCTCGCGCTGATCCCGCTGGCGGCGCGCCTCGGCATCACCCGGACGTTGATCCTGTTGCCCACGCTCGGGGCGATCTGCATGGTCGTCGCGGCCCGGGTACAGCTCAGCGACGGCCTGCTGCTGCTGGTGCTCGGCGGTGCTGGTGCCGGGGTGGTGGCCAGCCAGATCGGCCAGCTCACCCTGGCGGTGTCGCTGTACTCCGCCGGCAGCCGGACCACCGGCGTCGGCTGGGCCGCCGCGCTGGGCCGCGCCGGGTCGATCGTGGGGCCCGGGGTCGCCGGCATCCTGATCGGACTGGCCCTGGCCGGCAAGGACATCGTGCTGCTCACCGCGATCCCGGTGGTCGTCGCGGCGGCCTGCGCGACCGCGATCTGGTGGGTGCGCCGGTCCCGGGTGCCGGAGCCGTCGGTGGCCGCCGAGGTCCGCGTACCCCGGTGACCGACCGGCCCTTCTGGCTGGACCTCGGCGACACCGCCGTCATCCCGCTGGTCGAGACCGCTCGGCTGCTGATCGAGCCGACGGAGTTCTTCCCCGACCTCGATGTCCACCTCGGTGCCGGCCTCGGTGCCGGCCTCGGTGCCGGCCTCGGTGCCGACTGGTGCTTCCGACCGCCCTGGTACGACGTCGAGTTCGGCCGGCTGGTGTACGCGATCCAGGCCTTCCTGGTGATCACGCCGGGCCGGGTCCTGCTGGTCGACGCGTGCGTCGGCGCGGCCAAACACCGGGGCCGGCCGGAGTTCCACCAGCAGGGCGACGACTGGTTCGGCCGGTTCACCGACACCGGGCTGAGGGCCGCCGACGTGTCCGCCGTGGTGTTCACGCACCTGCACGTGGACCACGTCGGCTGGGCCACGCGGCCGGTGCACGGCGTCGTCCAGCCGGTCTTCCCGGCCGCCCGGCACTACGTCACCGAGCCGGAGTACCGCTACTGGACGGGCCCCGCCGGCGCCGCCGCGATGCGCCGCACCGGCGACTACCTCGCCGACAGCGTGCGGCCGCTGCTCGACCGGCAACTGCTGGAGTTCGTCGACCCGGCCGCGGTACTGGCACCGGGGATCGAGCTGGTACCCGCGTTCGGCCACACCCCGGGCAACGTGTGCGTGCGGGTCACCGGGTCGGCCGGCACCCTGCTGCTCGCCGGTGACCTGCTGCACCACCCCCTGCAGCTGCGCGACCCCGACCGGAGCACCCGCTACTGCGTCGACCCGGCGCTGGCCGCCGCCGCGCGCCGCGCCCTGCTGGCCGAGGTCGCCGAAGCCGGCACCCCGCTGCTGCCCGCCCACTTCGCCGCGCCCTCGGTCGGCCGGATCACCCCGGCCGGCGGCGGCTACCGGTTCGCCCCGGCGACCGACCTGGTCCGGATCGGTCGCTACGCCGAGCGCTGAGCCAGGTCTTGCGGCCCGGCGCGGATCCGATTAGAAATACTAGAACACGTTTCAGTTCGCTGTTCGCTGGGAGTTCGCTGGGAGGGTGGGCGTGACCGTCAACCTCGACGAGGCCGTACTCGCGGCGGCCCGCCGGATCCGCGCGCAGGGCGACAGCGCGCCCCGCCCGGCCCGGGACCCGGTGAACCCCGCGATGATCAACAACTGGACCGAGGCGCTCGGCGACACGAACCCGCGCTACCCGGAGCTGGCGCCGCCGGCGATGGTCCAGGTCTGGACGATGCACGGGCTGCACGGCCGGCGCACGGCGGACGACCCGCTCGGCGCGATGACCCAGGTACTCGACGAAGCCGGCTACACCTCCGTCGTGGCCACCGACTGCGAGCAGAGCTACCACCGCTACCTGCGCCAGGGCGAACGCCTCTCGGTCCGCACCCGGCTGACCGACGTGACCGGGCCGAAGCGCACCGCGTTGGGCGAGGGCTGGTTCGTCACCACCGTGAGCACCTGGAGCGTCGGCACCGAACCGGTCGCCGAGATGATGTTCCGGGTACTCAAGTTCCGGCCACCCGAGCCGGCACCAACCGCCTTGGTTGAGCCCCCGGCGGTGACCGAGCCGGCGCCGGTGCGGGGCGTGCTGCGGCCGACGGTGAACCGGGACACCGAGTACTTCTGGGCCGGCCTGGCGGCGCGGGAGCTGCGGGTCTGGCGCTGCGGTGCATGCGGCCTGCTGCGCCACCCACCCGGCCCGATGTGCCCGCGCTGCGGGGCGACCCGCCCGGAGTACCAGGTCGCCAGCGGGTTGGGCACGGTCTACAGCTTCGTCGTGCACCACCACCCGCCGGTGCCGGGCCGGGCGCTGCCGTTCGTGGTGGCGCTGGTGGAGCTGACGGAGGGCGTGCGGGTGATGGGCGAGCTGCGCGGCGTGGCGCCGGCCGAGGTGCGGGTCGGGCTGCCCGTCGAGATCGACTTCGACCGGGTGGACGACGAGCTGACCCTGCCCGCCTGGCGGCCGCGATGACCGCCCCGCCGCGCCCCTCAGTCGGCGACCTGCTGCCCGAGCTGACGCTCGAGGTAACCACGACCTTCGTGGTGTCCACCGCGATCGCCACCCGCGACTTCCAGGACGTGCACCACGACCGGGACGCCGCGGTGGCCCGAGGCTCGAAGGACATCTTCCTGAACATCCTGACCACCACCGGCCTCGTTCAGCGCTGCGTCACCGACTGGGCCGGGCCTCGGGCTCAGGTGCGCGGGGTGCGGGTCCGACTCGGCGTGCCCTGCTACGCCGGCGACACGCTCGTACTCGGCGGGCGGGTGGCGGCGGTGGGCAGCGGCTCAGGCAGCGGCTCGGGCAACGGGTCCGGGAACGGCACTACGAACGGATCGGCAAACGGGTCGGCGAACGGGTCGGGGGGCGACGTGGTGGTGGAGGTGGTCGGCCGCTGCGGGCTCGGCGACCATGTGACCGGCCAGGTCCGGCTGGAGTGGGCATGAGCGCGCTGTCCGGGGCGGCGGCGATCGCCGGTATCGGCGCCACCGAGTTCTCCAAGGAGTCCGGGCGCAGCGAGCTGCAGCTGGCCGCCGAGGCGGTGCGGGCCGCGCTCGCCGACGCCGGGCTCGGACCGTCCGATGTGGATGGCATGGTCACCTTCGCGATGGACGCCAACGCGGAGATCGCCGTGGCGCGCGAGCTGGGGGTGCCCGAGCTGCGGTTCTTCAGCCGCATCCCGTACGGCGGCGGCGCGGCGTGCGCGACGGTGCAGCACGCCGCGATGGCGGTCGCCACCGGGATCGCCGAGGTGGTGGTCTGCTACCGGGCGTTCAACGAGCGCTCCGGGTCCCGGTTCGGCCGGGTGCAGACCGCCGCGACCGCCGCCGCGACGTCCGCCGGCATCGACAACGGCTGGCACTACCCGGTCGGGCTGAGCACGCCGGCCGCCACCGTCGCCATGTTCGCCAGGCGCTACCTGCACGAGTACGGCGCGACCAGCGAGGACTTCGGCCGGGTCGCAGTGGCGATGCGCCGGCACGCGGCCACGAACCCGAAGGCGTGGTTCCACGGGCGGCCGATCACCCTGGAGCAGCACCAGGCGTCGAGGTGGATCGTCGAACCGCTGCACCTGCTGGACTGCTGCCAGGAGAGCGACGGCGCGGTGGCGATCGTGGTGACCAGCGCGGCCCGCGCCGCCGACCTGCCGCACCGGCCGGCGACGATCGCCGCGGCCGCCCAGGGCAGCGGCGCCGACCAGTTCACCATGACCAGCTACTACCGCGACTCGCTCGCCGGGCTGCCGGAGATGGGCCTGGTCGGGCGGCAGCTGTGGCAACAGGCGGGGATCGGGCCGGCGGACGTGCAGGTCGCCCTGCTCTATGACCACTTCACGCCGTTCGTGCTGGTCCAGCTGGAGGAGCTGGGGTTCTGCGGACCCGGTGAGGCGCGCCACCTGGTGGCCGACGGGGGCATCGAGCTGGACGGCGCACTGCCGGTGAACCCGCACGGCGGCCAGCTCGGCGAGGCCTACATCCACGGCATGAACGGGATCGCCGAGGCCGTCCGCCAACTGCGCGGCGCCGCGGTGAACCAGGTCGCCGACGTGGCGCACGCCGTGGTCACCGCCGGCACCGGCGTCCCCACCAGCGGCCTCATCCTCACGGCCCTCTGACGCACGGCACACATCGTCATACCGCCGCACATAGGTTCGGCGATATGTGCGGCGGTATGACGGTGTGTGCGGTCGAAGCGGTGCACCCCAGGCGCGGGGCGGGCCACGGCACCGTCAGGCCAGGGCGCGGTGCAGGCGGTGGGCGACGGGGGCGAAGTCGGCGAGGTCGGACCAGGTCCAGCGGACCACGGTGAGGCCCAGTGCGCGCAGCTCGTCCTCCCGGAGCTTCTCCTCGAACAGACGTCTCCCGGTGCCTGCCCCGGGCGCACGAGTCGGCCGTACTTGACCTGCCCGTCGAACTCGCCCACGACCGTGCGCTCTGGCCAACCGAAGTCGACCCTGGCCACCGACCGCCCGCCACTGTCCCGGACCTGCCACTGCGGCACCGGCGCCGGCAGGCCCGCCCGAGCGATGGCGACCCCGCTGCGCGACTCACCGACGCTCTCGGCACCCCCGTCCGCGAACCCGATCGCCCGTCGCGCCGCCGGACAACCCGGCCAACGGTCCACCCGACGCACCGACTCGGCGAGCTCGATGGCGTCCACCGCGCCCGCACTCAGGGCCGCGTCGGCGGTCACCACGGCGGACTCGAAGGACGCGGTACGCGCGAGGTCGACCACGGTGCGGGCCACCGACGTCACTGGGCACCCCTTGACCTGGACCACCTCGTCCGCCCCCAGCGGCGCCGTTCGCACGTGTACCAGGCGGTGCCGCCGACCGCCCGACCGCCGGTCCCGAGTGGCGTGTACCCGGTCGAGCGCGACCGCCCAGGTCGGCAGCCCGTGCAGCACGGCCGCGGAAACATGACTGGCCACCGCGCCCGGCCTGAGCTCCGCGAACGCCGCATGCACGAGCAGCAGGTGCCTGGCGTGCGCCTCCTCGGGTGGTTCCCCGGCGGTGTAGCTGCCCCGGCGCAAGATCGAGAGCTCACCGGCGCGCAGCCACCGACGCAGCTCCCGCTCGGTGTATCCGGCGGCGAGGAGCGCGGAGCGTCGGTACAGGTTCGGGCTGTCCATGCAACCCACGTTCCCGGGCCGCGCCCTCGCGCGGGCGCGACCACCCGCCCCCTGTGGACAACCGCCCCCGATGTGCACAACTCCCCGCACCGCGCACTCGCACCGGCCGCCCTGCAGCCCGCCCGCGCCGACGCCCTGTGGTGGCCTGCGCACCACGGTCTCCGCTCACCGCACACACCGTCATACCGCCGCACACAGGTTTGGCCATATGTGCGGCGGTACGACGGTGTGTGCGGTGCGGCCGGGGCCGCCACGCTAGGCGGGGGTGAGGAGGGCGTCGGCTAGGACGGGGGCGTCGGCGCGGTCGGCGGCGGTGGTGGTCAGGACGAACTCGCCGTCCGACCGCCAGACACGGGTGCGCAAGGTCTCGCCGGGGAACACGATGCCGGCGAAGCGGGCGCGGTAGCCGCGCACCTGGGTGACGTCCCCGTCCAGCAGGGCGTCCACCACGGCCTTGCAGACCATGCCCCAGGTGCACAGCCCGTGCAGGATCGGCCGGTCGAACCCGGCGCTGGCGGCGAACGCCGGGTCGGCATGTAGGGGGTTGCGGTCGCCGCAGAGCCGGTACCAGAGCGCCTGCTGGGGCAGCGTCGGGGTGAGCAACTCGAGGTCAGGAGCACGCGGGGGCAGCGCTACCCGCGAGGCCGACCCGCGTGGCCCGCCGAAGCCGCCCTCGCCCCGGGCGAAGATGCTCGATCGGGCCGTCCACAGCGGAGTGCCGTGCTCGTCGCTGACCTCGGTCTCCTGCACGATCACCGCCGCCGACCCCTTGTCCTGCAGGTCGGCGATCCGGCCCCGGGCCACGCCTATACCGGCCACCGGGAGCGGGCCCGGCACGGTGATCTCCTGGCTGCCGTGCAGCACCGAGGCCAGGTCGATGTCGATCCCAGGCAGCTCCACCTTCGGCGGCTCGGTGTCCCGCAGGGTCGGCGCTACCACTCCGAAGGTGGGCAGTACCCGCAGATCGTCCTCGACGGCGTAGCGCAGCTCCCGGGGTTCCACCGGGTCGGCGCCGGCACCGATGCCCAGGTGGTAGAGCAGCACATCCGACGCGGTCCAGCTGAACGTGCGTTCGGGCAGGGTGGCGCCCAGGGCGCGCTCCGGGTCGATCGGCACAGGATCTCCTAGTCGTAGCTGACCGACACCGACTCAGTGATCGGCAGCGCCTGGCAGGCCAGCACGTAGCCCTCATCCAAGTCGGTCTGGTCGAGCACCTCGTTGCGGCGCATCTTCACCTCGCCGGCGGTGACCCGGCAGGCGCACGCGCTGCACGCCCCCTCGCGGCAGGAGAACGGCGCGTCCAGGCCCCGCTCGCGCAGCACGTCGAGCAGCACCGTGCCGGCCGGCCAGCGGAACGTGTGGTGCTCACCGTCCAGGTCCACCTCCACCGAGCTCTGCACCGCTCCGGCGTCCTCAGCAGCAGCCGGGATCTCGGGGGAGGCGTCCGCCAACCCTGCGAACGGGTCCTCGGTGAGCGAGACGAACCGCTCGATGTGCAGCCGTTTGCGCGGTACGTCCAAGTCGCGCAGCGCGTGCGTCATCGCGTCCATGAACGGCGTCGGCCCGCAGAGGAACACCTCGCGCTCGGCGTGCGGGGCGGCCAGCGCGGCGAGCGCGGTCCGGCCGGGCAGGCCCTGCAGCGACTCCAGCCAGTGCAGCACGACCAGCCGCGCCGGGTACGCGGTGGCCAGCTCGCGCAGCTCGTCGGCGAAGATCACCGAGTTCTCGTCGCGGTTGGCGTAGAGCAGCGCCAGCCGACCACTCCCGGCGGCCAGCGCGGCGCGCAGGATCGAGATCACCGGCGTGATCCCGCTGCCGGCGGCGACCAGCAACAGGTCGGCGTCCAGCGAGCGCGGGGTGAACGTGCCAGCCGGGGGCATCGTGTCCAGCTCCGCGCCCACCTCGACGTGGTCGCACAGCCAGTTCGAGCCGCGCCCCTCGGCGACCCGTTTCACGGTCACGGTGAGGTCGGCGCCTGGATTGACAGGGTGCGGTGAGCTGGACAGCGAGTAGCAGCGGGCCAGCGCGGAGCCGTCGGCGGTCGGGATGCGCAGGGTGAGGAACTGCCCTGGCCGGTAGGCGTAGTGCGGCGCCAGCTCCGGCGGCACACGCAGGGTGAGCGACACCGCGTCGGCGGTCTCGGCGATTACCTCGCTCACCCGGAGCCGGTGGAACCCAGCCGTCAGCTCAGCCACCGGGGTGCACCAGCCCGCGCGCCGACCCCGAGGACACGGCCGTGGACACAGCCGAGGACACAGCGGGGGAGGGCGGCAGCGCGAGCGGGTCCTCCGGTACCTCCAGCCAGCCGTCCGCCACGGCGGCGTCCACGCTGCGCCGCAGGTGCGGGCAGCCCTCCCGGACCGTGTACGCCGGACAGCGCCGGGCCGCGTCGGCGGTCCACTGGACGCTGGTGTGCGCCATGCTGTTCTTCTTCACCCGGACCAGCCCGCCGCAATGCCCGCAGTCCAGGTCGGCCAGCCCGTCCTCCAGCTGCGCGCGCCGGTCGGCGGCGGTGCCGGCGGCGAGCTCCTCGGGGGGCCGAACCGGTCCGGTCATGGCGCGCTGGGCTCCTTGGCCGCCCGCATCGCGAGGTTCTGCCGGACCTCCTCCTCCCACGCCTGCACCGCGCGGGTGGTGTCCACCTCGAACTCGAACCGCTGCGTCATCTCCTCGGTGACGTCCTCGACATCGACGTAGAACTGCTCGTACCAGCGGCGCAGCTGGTACACCGGGCCGTCCTCCTCGCAGAGCAGCGGGTTGTCGATCCGGCTCTTGTTCTTCCAGATCTCCACGTCCTGCAGGAAGCCGACGCCGGTGCCCTTGGCGAACCGTTCAGCCAACGCGTTGCCCTGCTCGTGGGTCAGCCCCGGCGGCTTGTGCACGATCACGCCCCACTGCAGCACGAACGAGGTCGGGCTGATCGGGTAGTGGGTGTTGATCAGGACGGTATCGATGGTGAAGCCGTTGAAGTCGTGCCACAGGTAGTCGATCATGTACGACGGGCCGTAGTAGGACGCCTCGGAGCGCAGCAGGCTGTCCTCCGTGTACGCGGTCTTTTTGCCCACGTCCGGGCGGCCCTTGGTGTGCAGGTACTGGGTGGCGACGTGGCCCTCGAAGACGTTCTTGAAGAACGTCGGGAACGCGAAGTGCACGTAGAAGAAGTGCGCCATGTCCACGACGTTGTCGATGATCTCCCGGCAGTGCGAGCCCTCGAT
>Ga0137415_10002068_pt1 | contig 19979 bp, 25 predicted proteins | sample CZODoug3_1_1_16f_FD_183082 | JGI IMG/M metagenome (GOLD analysis project Ga0137415, IMG submission 183082) | Vadose zone soil fungal communities from Angelo Coast Range Reserve, California, USA - CZODoug3_1_1_16fungal (Hybrid Assembly) | ecosystem: Environmental > Terrestrial > Soil > Vadose...
GGGCTTGGAGAACGGGATACCTTGGAGCTTGTAGAAGCTGTTGAGGACGTTTGACGCAATCTCTTTCGTTCCAAGGGACCAGCCCAACATTGAGAGGTAGGCTTTGACCGCCTCGGTATCCATGAGGTCGCAGTGTTTGGAGAGCCGCCGAAGCACGCGGACGGACCGGTCAATACTCGACTCTCGATATCCATTTTTCCGTAGGTGGAACCCGTATTCCACAACTTTCCCGATAGAAAGTTCGTAGGTTGGGGAATGGTGCGGGAGGTGGGATTCGAACCCACGAACCCCTACGGGACAGGCGCCTCAGGCCTGCGCTTCCAAGACCCTTGACCGAAGGGTCTCTTTGACCTGGCTTGGCAACTCCCGCATACCAAGTCTCTTCCCGCGTCGCAATGGAACAGATGCAAGGCCCTAATTGGCTTTCCCCGCATCCACCCAAATCGCGTCTGGATCAAGAGTACTGGAAAAACGTTTAATTCCGCCGCGACCGGTTCCCACAAACGCTCAGACTAGAGCATGCTCTAGCAGCTAAGATCCACACACGTGAACCCCGACATGACCACAGCAAAGAGAAAAACACGAAAGCTCAGAGGCTCCAGATGCCACGGATGGGGACGATCGGGCCAACACCGAGACTCCGGAATGCTCGGCGGTCATGGCAATGCAGGCTGGAAACGCCACAAATGGTCCGCAGTCATACGTTACAACCTGGAGATGGGAAGCAGAGGTTTCCACCCCGTTAGACAGAAGACAACCAACGCGATCAATGTAAACGACCTGGTCCTACAACTAGACAGGCTGATAGAAGAAGGCTCCGCCAAACAAGCCGGCAACATGATCGAGATTGACCTTGGAAAAGCCGGCTACCAGAAACTGCTGGGAAACGGCGGGATAAGCCAGCCGCTAAGAATAATTGTTTCGAAGACCTCCGAACGTGCCCAAGAGAAGATCGGAAGGGCTGGCGGAGAAATTGTCCTCCCAACAAAGAACAAACAGGACTGATCACTAACGGTCAGGTTTATCGAGCTATTCCAACCCCTGACCAGAATCCTCCCAGGAGTCAAATCACCCCAGAGAGAAGTCGGCTTCACCGAGAAGCTGATCTGGACAGCAGTCACCCTAGTTGTCTATCTGATAATGGCGGAGACGCCCATCTACGGCATCACCCACACCGGGAACATTAACGACCAGTTCGGACCCCTACGAGTCATCTTCGCATCCAACCGCGGAACACTAGTCGAACTTGGAATCGGGCCAATAGTCACAGCCGGACTAATCCTCCAAGTGCTCTCCGGCTCCAAGATGATCAATGTAGACTTCACAAACCCAGCGGACAGAGCACTATTCACAGGCGCCAGCAAAGTACTGTCAGTATTCATGACCATCTTCGAAGGAATAGCCTTCCTGATAGGAGGAGCCTACAACGTACAAAACTCAGCGGGACAACTTATCACGCCTAGTCTGCAGGCTCAATTCCTAATTCTCGTCCAGCTAGTGGTCGCAGGAGTCGTGATCATCCTCCTAGACGAGATGCTGCAGAAAAACTGGGGCTTCGGAAGCGGAATCAGCCTGTTCATCGCAGCAGGAGTCTGCCTCTCCATCGTATGGAGCACAATCGGGCCGATATCACCGGTCGCAGATGGCAAATACTTCGGCGCCATCTTCGCCTTCGCCCAGTCGATCGGGCCGGTACTTTCGAACCCCGGAAGCTTCTCCGCATGGCAAAGCGCACTCTACAGAGGGGGAAGCGGGCTCCCAGACATGGTCGGACTATTCACAACCCTCGGCGTGTTCATCCTCATAATCTACCTCAACGGGCTCCGAGTCGAGGTCCCGGTCTCATACGCCAGATACCGAGGCTTCCGAGGACGCTTCCCAATCAAGTTCTTCTACGTATCTAACATACCAGTCATCTTCGCCGCCGCCCTATTCGGAAACATCTTTTTCATCGGACAACTCCTCTTCCAGAGATACAATCCCACCTGTTCCAGCACGGGGCTAAACTTCTGGCTCAGCCTATTCCCCGGCTGCTTCGTACCCACCAGCTCAACCAATGCCCAACTCGTCCCCAGCAAGGGACTCGCATACTACACGTTCGCCCCTAGATCCATTACAGTCGTTCTTCAGGATCCAATTCGAGCCGCAGTATACATGGGGATCTTCGTACTAGCCTGCGTCTTCTTCGCCGTCACATGGGTGGAGGTGGGCGGAATGGATTCAAAGACAGTCGCAAAACAACTGATCGACTCTGGAATGCAAGTAGAGGGATTCAGACGCTCCGGCACTACGATAAAACAGATCCTCGACCGCTACATACCAACCGTAACCATCATCGGAGGAATTGTCATAGGAACCATAGCGGCAGGCGCTGACTTCCTCGGCGCCTTCGGCACCGGAACAGGGATTCTACTGACAGTAGGCATCATCGAACAATACTACGAGATCCTAGTCAAGGAGAGAATCACGGAAATATACCCTGGAGTCAAGGGATTCCTCGGACAGTGACCCAAGAACGTGTCGCGCACTATCATAGTAGCAGGGATACCCGGGGTTGGCAAAACCACAGTTCTCCAAGAACTGGAAACAGTTGCACGCGAAAAGAACATTCCACTGAAGATAGTGAACTTTGGAAACGTGATGAACGAACTGTTCAAGAAACGTGGAAAGACCGTTCATCGGGACCACATGCGTCGCCAGGACCTCGAACTCCAAGCCAAGGTCCAGGAACAGGCTGCACGCGAGATTGGAAAGAGAGGGGGCAAGTCAGCGGTGGTCGTTGACACTCACATGTTCGTCAGAACCAAAGATGGAATCTGGCCGGGAACGCCGCGAAGAGTCCTAGAAGCGCTTGACCCTGGCCTAATCATTCTGATCGAAGCGGACCCCGAGGATATTGCAAGGAGAAGGAATGCAGACAGAACACGTGAGAGAGACAGCAAGACAGTTGACGAGGCCCGGACCGACCTAGAATGGTCGCGATACATGGCCAGCGCCAATGCAGTTCTTGCGGGCGCGCCTATCCAGATAGTTCTGAACCCTGACGGGCATCAACGAAGAGCGGCGGAGGACCTATTAGCGCTAATCCAGAAGCGGACCCTGCAATGAGCTTTATCGACGACATTCTCAACACGTTAGCAGCCCCTCTTCGGCAATATAGCCACCCACCCTCCGCGACACTCCTAGTGCTGGGTGCGGCGATCGTTCTCTCGCTCATCACAATGTCCGCCAACAGGTTCCTTGTTAACTACAAGATGATTGCAAACTCAAGACGTGAATACATGGCTTGGACGAGTGCAGTACGCAAGGCGAAGAAAGATGGAGACGAGAAGGCACTCGAGAAACTAATGAGACGCCAGTCTGCTATGATGAAGATGAGCTCAAGATCAACCTTCGAGCAGTTTAAGACATACCCGATAACGATCATCCCCTTTCTCTTGATCTACTACACCGTAGTCAGGGCGATCGGCTCGATCCCAGTAGCATACGCACCGCTCGTCCTCCCATTCACCACAGCGACGGCCAACGGCATGTTTTCAGTACTGTCCCTGTTCTACTGGTATCTTATCTGCTCGTTCACTTTGAGCATTCCGCTCTCCAGATTGTTCGGAGTCCAATCTTCGTTCTCTATGACTCCAACAACGGGAGATTCTAGTTGACGCGCCCATCGCAGAGGACTAGCGGGCGCCGGAAGAAAGTGCTTACTCTACCGTCTGGAATTCGATCTATCCACTTTGAAGCCAAGGCGCACAAGAGCGCGCAATGCTCGAGATGCGGAGCAGAGTTACACGGAGTGGTTACTGGAAGACCAGTGGGAGTGGCAAAGAGCTCGCGCGTTCCCTCGCGTCCGTTTGGTGGAGTACTGTGTGGCAACTGTTTGGCATTTGAGATTAGACGAGTTGCTCGCGCGTCAGGTCCCATCGATTGATTGTGACCCTTAGCGGGCCGCACGGGTCTGGCAAGTCTACATACGCGGCGAAGCTGGCTGGATCACTTGGTCTCCGCCATGTGTCGGCTGGGTTAATGTTCAGAAAGCTAGCAGAGGAAAGACAGATCTTGCTGGAAAAATTTCAGGAACTGGCTGCCGCGGATCCAAGTATTGACCGGTTGGTAGACGAAAGGACGATGGTAGAGGCGGAAAGGGGGGACGTCGTGGTCGATGGACAACTCGCCGGGTGGGTTTTGAAGGAGGTCTCTGACCTGAGGGTCCTATTGACTGCGCCTTTAGTCGTGAGGCTGGAGAGGATTGCGGCACGCGACCGCGTTAATCTGGAGGAGGCACGGAGGCAAACATCGCATAGGGAAGGAGTGCAAACTGAGAGATATCGGAAACATTACGGGTTCAGCGTTGATGACTGGTCAATATATCATCTAATCTTGGATACGAGTTTTGGCTCGATTGAGGATACATCAAAGATCCTTCTTGCTGCGGCTCTCACGGCGAAGAACGCGAGGATGGGAAAGAGCTCAGAGAAGAACCCGGGGCCCCAGCCTATTCCCGCGGGGCGCTAATCCCTCATAACGACATCGACCACGGCAAAGTAGGAGCTCTGCTGAGACAATATCCGGATAGCCCTAGCAAGGATTCTCTATGGAGGCCATCGTCTAGTAACAGCATGCTCATGCCAGAGAATAGTATCATAGCCACGCATGTCCCTACGGGGATGACACCTTCTGGCAGTACAGAGCACAGAGCTAGTAGTTCAAGAGACAGGGAGTCGAAGCGCTGAACTCGTCTTCGGCTCCATAGACGGCTTGTTCTCCGTTCTAGGAATCATATCTGCCGCCGGGTCCGCAGCGCTGATGCCCGTCCAGATCTTCGCAACGGGTGTAGGGGGAGCGGTAGCGGGTGCACTATCGGTTTTTGCAGCAACCTATTTGTCCGAAACACACGAGAAGAAGACTCAGTTGTTAGAGGCGATTACACGGACAAACCGCCAGCGGTCAAGACAAACAAACGGCAACAGGAAAAAAACTGTTCCCCTCACGACAGAACACCCGAAGATCCATCGACTTTTGGGAAAGATCAATCGGAGAGCGCTGGGCTCCGGGATAGTCACAGCTATCACTTCTGCCCTGGCCTCACTAGTACTGCTCTTGCCACTGGTACTCTTCCCTGACACATATGCTGTAACAGCATCAATAATCATCGGAGTCATTCTCCTCTTCTTACTCGGAGCATTCCGAGGAGTCACCCTAAAACAATCAGCGGCCAAGTCAGCAATGAAAATGGTAGTCCTAGGAATTCTCGTAATCTTAGCGAGTAAAGTCCTCGGGTCCTACGTTCTGAAGCTCGTGACCCAATAATTAAGGGATGCCGCCGGCAAGAATCTTCGCCAACTTTGAAGAGTCAATATTGCCGCCGGAGACGATGCAGACAATTCTTCCAGACCCCGCCTTGCCCGTCATCGCTGCGGCCACCGATGCTGCTCCAGCGCCTTCTGCAACGATCCTGTTGCGCTCTACCAAGAGCTTGATGGCTGCGGCAATCTCCGAGAGAGAAACGACCAGTGGCAGAAGCAGATTTCTTGCTCGCTCCCACATCTCAGGGAGGACGCTCTTTCCACCGATACCATCGACGAAGCTAGGAATTCTCTTGATCTCTTGGGCTGAGCCAGCAGCGAAAGACGCGGACAATGGTGCTGCGGTTTCTGGCTCTACAGCAAAGACTCGAGTCTGAGGACTCTTCGCGCGGATTGCTGACGAGATACCTACGGACAGTCCTCCACCTCCAAACGGTACGATAACCGACTCGACATCAGGCAGATCTTCGAGGACCTCTAGACCCGCGGTTCCGTTTCCTGCCATCATTCGAATATCTGCAAACGGGTGAATGAACACCGAGCCGTCGAGGGGAGGATACCGATGAGTCACGACGACCTTCCAGACATCGTCAAACGAGACTTGGATGATCTTTGCGTCGAACCTTCTGATTGCTTCTAGCTTCGTCTCCGGAGCATTGTCTGGGACGATTACTGTGCATGGAATCTTGTTTTGACGGGCTTGCCAGGCGAGTGCTTGGGCCATGTTTCCAGCGCTACAGGTGTAAACTCCTCGTTTCTTTGCGTCTGGACCAGCGAGGGCAATCGCGTTGCTCGCCCCTCGGACCTTGAAGGATCCGGTGGGCTGTAGATTCTCTAGCTTCAGAAAGATATCTGCTGGCGCATCGTCAACATTCAAGCGGACGAGGGGAGTTCGTAGAACTGTGTCCTTGATCCGTTCTCTGGCCTCTTCGATAAGTTTCAGGGGTATCGGGCCGGGAATCTCTGAGCTTGAAACGGCCTTTTCCAGCATGAGTGGTCAGCAATCCGGTGTTATCCTTCAACTCTTAAACATCAAAGATACAATGGCGACTTGCCGATTCGCATGAAGAAAGAGGCTGTGAAAACGGGACCGGCGCCGCTTGGTCTTCCGTTCTCGCCTGCACTAAGGTTTGGAGAATTATTGTTTGTTTCAGGACAGGGGCCAATCGACAAAAACGGGAAAGTGATTCCCGGAGATATTAGGGTCCAGACGAAGGCTACTCTGGAGAACTTCAAGAGAATCATGGAGGCATCAGGGTCCGATATGGACTGTGTCCTCCAGACAACAGTCTACCTCAAGGATCTAGCAGAGTATCCCGAGATGAACGAGGTCTACTCCAGTTTCTTCAGTGATCCGAAGCCCGCGAGGACAACTGTCCAGGCTGGCGACCTGCTGTTCGGGATGAAGGTGGAGGTTCAGGGCATAGCTTATGTCCCAGAGAAGCGGAAGAAGTAACAATTAGCCGTGGTTTTCAGAGGAGTGGTTTCTGAAGGACGGCAAACACCAGTTTCTCTATCTTACTACTGAAGGCTGGAAGACTAAGGCACCTCACAGAATAGAAATCTGGTACATCCGGCATCAGGGACGATTCTATCTCGTCTCGCAATACCGTGATGAGACGCACTGGGTTCGGAACATCAGGAATCATCCCGGAATCTCTTTCGAGGTGGACAGCGACAAGTACGTTGGGCTGGGCCGGATTATCGATCCGTTTGAAGAGCCGGAACTGGCTAAGAAGGTTTCGGAGCTGATGGATGCAAAGTACCAATGGAGCGATGGACTCATCGTTGAACTCCGACCCGAACCCGGAGTCCTCCAGAAATAGCTCTCCCAGGTCTCCCGTAAACAGGGACTGCTCCCTCTTTTTGTCCACTGAACCGCGATGGCCACAGAGTTTATTCTTATATCGAACATCTGACTGGTTGTCTCGTGGATCGTATTGACGGTTTCTAGCCAGGTCATTTCTGACAAAAGTGTGGAGGTTATAGATTTTCAACGGTTCAAGGGACTGCCGGATGACGGGGCGGTTGAAGCTCTCGTGAAAGAGTTGGGAGTTGTCTATGTGACCGCGCTCACTAGGGACGGATGTTCAGGTTGTATGGAACAGAAGCCACTGTTTCGGGAGCTTGCGCAAAGAATGAACTCGGATCTTCGCGGACTGGTGCATTTCGCTAACGTTCATGTTCGCCATACAGAGGACGACCAGGCAGAGTCTTGGGAGAGCAAGAGAGTGTTTCGGCATGCTGCTTATCCAACGTACTTGGTGCATGTGAGATCGAAGAAGGGTGTTCTGGAGGTTTACAGGGCAGTGTACCCGACGATGGAGGAATTGGAGAAGCAGACGCGGGGATCACTGGACTTGGCGAAGTTCTACAAGGACGAAGCCTAGGAGAAACTGGAAATCCCTCTAACTCGTTGTGGCTTCGAGATCGTACAGTCCCGCGAGAACGTTTTGAATGCCATGGTGGTCGAATAACCGGCAGAATCCACCTAGGACGAGGAATAGGCCGCCGAGCTGTAGGCTGAGGACTGCTCGCTGGTAGCCGAGTATCCGGGCACCTAGGAGGAGCGACGAGAGCGTTAGGGCGAAGCCGAGGAAGGCGACTATCTTGGTCTTGAGCATGCGGGCACTACAGCATCAATCACAAGATATGGAGTGGAAGATGCGGCTATAATGCTGACCCAACCTTATCACGGAACAATAGTAAGAACAAAGTACTCGGAAGGCACTTGTGCGTCGTGAGATGCTTGGCTAATACCCCCTTTTTTGGAGAAGTGACTCGCTGTCTGGCATTGATTCTGGGCGAGTCTCTGTATTCAAGGGGAAATCCATGCTTGGATCTTAAGGCGAAACTCGCCATTATTTCAGCCAAACCCGAACGATTCTCAGGCGAGAGTTTGGAGGGGTCCTAGAATCGCGATCAGGGCTGATAATGGGCGATTTCGTGGATCAGAGGTTTCCCTTCAACCACTCTCGCGTCGCGGGACATTCAATACGATCTGGGTCATTTTTTCCATGACCGGTTTCCTGTCTGAACCAGATTTGCGTTTGTTTCTTCGAGACGGGCTTGTTATCGGCTTGTCCGGCCTTTTTCGATCCACGCAGATTCCCCTAGGGATAAGCGTGGAAGATCATGTTCTAGAAATCGTGGGCTCAGATTCGGAATCAGGGGTTAAAATGGGTGATATCCGGGGTCGTATGCGATAGAATATGCTCTAGTCTTAAACGGCCAAGACCCCCAGTATGATTTAGCATGCCGAAACCCTTGCTGACGGTCGAGCTGAAAGAGTTGCATGACCGAGCGAGCGAAGCAACCCAGTTCCTGAAATCGAAGGTCGAGGGCAAAATGAGAACCAAGGGCACGCAGCTCCAGATCGAAGGCGCAAAAACCAAAGAGATCAAACTACTGCTCCACAAGTTCCTCCACCACCAAGGCCTAAACCACTACAGAGTCCTAAGCCAGAGTGGAGTCTTAGAGGTTACACCGCCGGAGAAGCATGTACTACACCTACCGGAACGTGAAGGCTCGCCGCCAACCGCAACTCAAACGACCCCGTACTTGTTCCCACAGACACCGGCTCTCACGCCGGAAAAAAGGAAGAGGGCCAAGCCCAAACACAAGCGCGAGTAAAGCTAGAGCGCTAGTTGCCCCTAGAGGGCTCGCCTGGTTTCAAAGGGCCCACAATCTCCACCACGAACCCCTCGGGGTCCTTGAAGCCTGCTGATCGAGTGCCCCAGGGCCGGTTCGCAGGAGGATCGTCGAACTTCACACCCTTAGACTTGAGAGACGAGTAGACTTCGTCAACATCGTTTACCTCCAGGTGTACCTCGACTGTTGAGCGGGAGAGGGGCGGGGCCTTGGTGAGCCGGTGGAACGCGAGCCCTGACCCTTTCGTATCGAACATGATGAAGTTCTCATTCTCCTGCGCAACGGGGAGACCGAGAGTGTCCCTATAGAGAGCCTTGACCTGATCGAAATGAACTGCCCAGAGCGTCACATAAGATAACTTACTAAGCCTCATTGACGGATCCCGAAACTGGATCGTTAGATCGCGATTATTAGCCTATTCCAGACTGACCGGTAACTGTCCCGTAGGATCTTGGGAGTAAAAACTGCGTAGTCCTGTGCTGCCGGCATGTGGATACCTCTCCTCATAGAGAGAATCACGATTCTCCTCTCTTGAGTTGTCGAGGTTGAAGATGCTGCAAAGATAGAGGACTCGGAACATGACTCTATTAGGAGCGGCGGCGATAGTAGGCGGTATTATTTTGACAAAGTTCATGATGTCGCTTCGCGACGAGAACTATCGCGTCTTAACAGGCGCTGCAATAGACCGAGGAATTTCCGTGCAAGAACTTCTCCGAGCCGTGATTATCCCAGACTGGGTAAAGGAGACCCCCCGAGGAATAGTTGCCGACAGCTGGCCATCTATCAGACCGCGTCGCTGACACAAAGCTACAACTCCCATCTAGACCGATAATGGCCATTTTATTAGGGACGACTACGAACGCGCCAGCGCGAGCAAATATGGCGAAACAAGTAACTTGCGACTGCGGCTTCATGCTCCGGACCCCATCTGACGATGAACTAGTGAAACATGTCCAACTTCACGCAAAAGACACCCATAGCATGGATCTTACTCCAGAACAGGCCCTAGCACGGGCCGTCTCCGTGGAAGCAACAATACAGGCCTAACCGTATAGAGACCCGTTCGGAAACTCCCTCCTTTATTTCGCGCGTCCAGCGTGCGACCCGATCGCCAACACATCCTAACAACCAGAAGATTCTGAACTCGGCCTCCATAACCTAATCGGACAAACGCTCTGGTCCGGGAACGATTTTCTTATCAGCGAGAATCGGCAAACGTAGTTCCGGGGCCTAAGATATGGAGGACAGTGAAATGTTTCTCGGCGGGTTCGCGGGCGGCTTCCTCGCAAGAGGCCTAACCCACATCGGATATGGAATTTACTTCACAACGAGCAGACTAATTGGCATAGACCTCGGCGCGAATGGTGGTGGAGCCTTGGGTGGCACTTTGGCTGGCTTTATCCATGGCGAGCTGATGCCAAAACTCTCTTCAGAAGAGAGCGCCAAGACAATAACAGACCTCGAACAGATGAAAGAGTTCGAGATAGAAAAGGACCAGATAAGCCGAATAGAACTCAAGAAACCAGGCCTACTGGGAACTGGACATATCGTAATTACACCGAAGGAAGGAAAACCGGAAAAGATTACGCTCCGGCACAGGATAGCCTACAATAGACTGATCACGCTTACGAAAGCCTTCAGCCCTGAAGTAGTTAGACCGTCTTAGAAGACTTGGGGCTATCTGAGCTGATTACCTGGACCTTCTCGTAAGTTTTAAAACAGCGTCCCCCTACGCGGTGGAATCAACAGGCGCGTGAGTGGGGCCTCCCACCCGTTGCGCCTCGAACAAATCCCGGAGTCGGGGGGCAAAAATGGAAACTCGAAATAGATTAGGTCAGACTCGCGTCACGACGATAGAACTTGCGCTGACTTCCACTCTCGCTGCAGTCTACATTGTTTCCGCTTTCTTCGCACTTACCCCGTTCATCGGTGGTCCTGGATTCATAACGCTTGAAATCGTGATGCTCCCGATCATAGCCTTTCTGCTGAGACCAGTTCTTGCGACGGCCGCTGCCTTCGTGGGTAGCCTTGGGTCAGCATTCATACAGACAAGTTTCTTTCACGTCTTCGGGTTGCCAGGACTTTTGATCCCACTACTCGCCGTCGCACTGGGAAGCATAGCCTTCCACTACGAATGGGGACCAATTGCTCCGTGGGCATATGTTCTAGCAGGGGCTGTTTACTACATTATCTTCTCGAAAGGAGGAACGCTCTTCTGGTTGGCGCCATACACTTTAGTGATAATCTCACTACCGGCCGCATTAAGGGCCAAAGACCCCTATCGAACAGGGCTACTTGCCCTCTACACGGCAATGTCTGAACAAGTAAGCTTGAACGTCTTCAGCATATCGCTTCTCAACCTCACGGGAGACTTTTGGATTGGCGTTACACCCCTGATGTTCCTTGAGCGCACGGTGGCAACTCTTGGAGCCTTTGCGGTCATCGTCGCCCTTAAATCCCAACTCGGAAGAAGGCTCGAACTAGGACGCGTCCTGAGGGAGGTGAAGTAGAAGGCATGTGCGTTACAGCAGTAGTGAAGTGTTGGCACTGTGGAGAATGGTTCGCTAAGCAGGCTAACCGTGGTGAGTTCGAGAACTGCCCGTTCTGTGGAAAGGGCTTCGAACAACTCGGCGTTGAGGCCCAACGGGCAGTGAAGGCGACCCTTGCGCCATTCTTCGAAGTGCCGCAGCTCAAAGAGAGACCCCTCACCGCGTAGGACCAACGTTTCCGGTCCAACCGAGGCCTCTTCCGAGGGGCCTCATCACCAATTTGTTTCAGTCGAACACTAACACTAAACGAGTTTCACTTGTTTCCCCTCGGCCGGCTTTAGATCGGATAGCCTGACTCCAACAAGCCTCATCTTCCTCCGGTCCTTCTCGAACTCTCTGAATAGCAATGTGACATATTCTCGGATGACTCCCAAGTCGTCTACATACCCGGTATGGGTTTTTTCGCGAGTAAACGTTACGAACCCTTCGAACCGCACTTTGATCCCGACAGTGCGGTACCACAAGCCTTCACCCAAGAGTCTGTCGTGAACTTCGTGACTTAGAGACTCTAGAGCGTCTCGAACCATGGTCTTGTTTTGAATGTCCTTCTCGAATGTTTGTTCGACACTAATTGATTTCCGTAGTCCGCGCTCTTCCACGGGTGTCTCCTCGATCCCGTTGGCGATTGCCCAAAGCCATACCCCACCTTTTCCAAACCAGTCCGTGAGCTTTTTCGCCTCTACTTCGCGCAACTGACCAATAGTCTCGATTCCTTTGTTTTGGAGAAATTCGCTTGTTTTCTTGCCTACTCCGCTGATCTTGTTGACGGGTAACGGTTCGAGGAACTTGTCGACCTCTTCTGGTTGAACAAGGGTAAGCCCGTCTGGCTTCTGCATGTCCGAGGCCATCTTAGAGATCGACTTGCTAGGCGAGATCCCTACGCTGACCGTGAGGCCCTCTCGCCCGCCCAGATGGTCTTTCAAGTTGGAAGCTAGAACTCTTGCCTCATCGTAGTTTTTGCATCTCTTGCTGACGTCCATGTATGCCTCGTCGATGCTGGTCTGTTCGAAAATATCCGCAAAGCCACGCATGATATCCATCACTCTTTCCGAGGTTTCACCGTAGAGCTCAAAGTCTGGTGGCACATAGATGCCTTGAGGGCATAGCTTCCAGGCCATACTAATCGGCATTCCGGATCGAACGCCAAACTTCCTCGCCTCATACGAGCAAGATGTGACAACGCCACGCCCTTTGCCATTCTTCGGGTCTGCGCCCACGATCAGTGGCTTGCCCTTCAGTGAAGGGTCTCGGTGGATCTCGCAGGAGGGATAGAAAGCGTCCAAGTCACAGTGCAGTATGATCCTGGCACGAGTGCTGGAAGACATTTTCTAAGGTTCGTAGTTGAAAGCGAAGCCATGATGCCTCGATGGCTCCAATAGGCCAGATTCAGAATCGACGTTCAGGCCAAGATCTTCCAGAAACTTTGCGCCCAGGACTGGCTGAGCACCTTCGAAGGTGACGGCGAGGGTTACGTCCTCTCGTCCCTGAGCGGCGACGACGACAGAATAGACTCGGGCTTCCAGAGAATCTCCCCGTTCAAGTTCGAGCTTTACTTTCAAGTCCTCAGGGTATGCCCCTATCTCGAAGAGGACTTCGGAGGGCAGAATTGTGAAGAAAGCACCGGTGTCAATTGGGATTCTTTGCATATCCCTATGTCCCTTTTCGCCTTTGAACAGCGCCATCGTGAACGCAGTGGACACGAGTTGAACCAACAATAGACCAAGGTGTTCCTGGCAAATAAGCTTCAGAGCAACGCGTGGTGGTCCGTTGATACGTGAAATTGAATCGTGCGTACAGGGTTGTACGATTCGAGTTCGAAGTGCGACCAAACCCTATTCAGATTAATCGGTTCACTTGTCGACGAAGCGTCCTACGTAGCTGTATGCCTCGGGAATATTCATTTCCTGAAGGGTTGAATGACGGCAATATCCATCGACAAGCAGCCGTTCTTCGCGCAGGAGAACTATCGGCCAGAGAACCGCCCCACCTGCCTCCAAGGCCTTACGAAGCTCCAATCGACGTTCTCTCAATCGCTCCATGAACTTCCGACCAGTCTTGAGGTCAGCGGAGTTCAGGATCAAAGGATTCATCCGAACCTCGTCAACGCCAACAATTTCTAACCTCCATCTCCGCTTCGGCAGCGAGTTGAGCAGAGCGTCATGTCGGGGATCTTTGCCCATGCTCTCGAAATCTGCGTCCAGCTCCTTCCGTACCTCGGTGTTGATGAAATCGTGGATGTCATCTGAATCCTCGAGCATTCGATATTCGATCCCATGAAGCCGACGTACCGTTGTTCTGTTATCCCAGGCCGAGCGTCTTCCTATGTTCCCGACTCGCGAACGATTGCTCATCGCGCGTCGCATCCTAGGTTATCCGCACCTGACTCTTAAGATTCGCTCTTCACAAATCGGCGTGATCGCCTGACTTAGAAACAGTTTCGGTCGTCTCAACAAGAAATTGACCATTAACCTATTACGGTAGCGGGTAGTCGAAGCTCGCCGTGCAAGTTCTGGAGAACCGGCCCAACCACGTTTATGCAAAGAGAATCGAGGAAGAATACAACCGGCAATACGCGATTGCCTCGGAGGCCCGGTCGAAAGGACTCGACCCTTCTTGGAAGGTCGAATCGCAGACAACCTATGATCTAGCAGAGCGTGTGGAGAAATCAGTTGGACCAATCGGGGTTGCGGCTAGAATCCGAGAGCTGAGTAAGCTGATCTCACGCGAAGAGACGGCGCTGAAAATTAGCGAGGACATTGTTCTGGGCCATTTCGGGAGCCTTGAGACTGAGGAGGCGGCGGAACAAGCAATCCGTACGGCGCTAGCAGTTTTGGATGAGGCGGTGACAGTAGCGCCGATACAAGGAATCCACGACGTCAAGATCCGAACAAACGTGGATGGATCAAAGCACCTCGCGGTCTACTTTGCAGGCCCGATGCGGTCGGCCGGTGGGACGGAGATGGGTTTGACGATGATCGTCGCCGATTACGTCCGTCGCCAACTGAACATTCCCCCTTATCATGCGTCGGAACAGGAAGCGATGAGGTTCGTCGAAGAATTACGCCTCTACGAGCGATCGATCGCCCGCTTTCAATACCGGAACCCGGACAGCGTACTCAAAGACGCGATCATGCGTCTAACCGTTGAGCCGAACGGTGTGGAAACAGACCCCGTCGAGGTAGCGGTCAACCGGAATCTTATGCGGATAGAGACGAACAGGGTCCGAGGCGGAGCACTACGAGTAGTAAATGATGGATTGCTCGGACGATCAACCAAGGTTCTGAAGATCGTAGAGAAGCTAGGATTGGAAGGCTGGGGATGGCTGGCTATGATGAAGACCTCGTCATCGGAAGGAGAAGAGGCGAAAGAGTTCATGTTCATGGAAGACGTTGTCGGCGGACGCCCAATATTCGCATTCCCCGGAGCAGCAGGGGGTTTCAGAATACGCTATGGCCGTTCACGAAACACTGGCATGGCATCAGTCGGCGTCCACCCAGCCACCATGGAGATTCTCGGTGGCTTTCTCGCAGTTGGGGTCCAGATGAGACTGGAAAGGCCGGGAAAGGCAGGGATCGTCAATGCAGTCGATAGCATCGAGCCTCCTGTCGTGAAGCTCATCGACGGCTCAGTGATGAGGATAGACTCACCTCAAGAAGCAAAGGCATTGCGGGACAAGATTCAGAAGATATTATTCCTCGGCGACTTGATGGTGGGATACGGGGAGTTTCTCGAGAACAATCGGGCACTAGTCCCGTCTGGGTTTGTCGAGTCGTGGTGGGCGCAGTTATTGGAGGAGAAGCTCCAGGAACCGGAAAACAGAGACAAAGCACAGCAATTGCTGAATATCTCAGCGGAACGATTGCGGGAATTCGCTTGCAACCCGTTCTCGGTCAAACCGCGAGCCGGTGAGGCAATTGGATTATCCCAGAGCCTCGGAATTCCTCTGCATCCAGCTTACACGCACTTCTGGAGCCTTGTGACGGTCCAAGACGTGTACTATCTTCGCGAGAAACTCATCCACTACCTTGACGATTCGTGCGTTCTGCCCTACGATGAGAAGTTGAAGGACATTCTTGAACAGGCTCGGATGCCGCATAAGATGGTGGCGGGTGCCATCCAGCTCCGAGACGATGATGCTCTGGTTCTTCGGACGATTCTGAATCTCGAAGCCCCAGCAACTCAGGTCAAGGGAGAAAGCTCTCTTGAAGCGCTGAGCTTGCTGGCAGGATTTCCGATAAAGAACAAGGCGCCGATCTTTGTCGGGGCACGTATGGGCCGCCCAGAAAAAGCGAAGGAGAGGATAATGACTCCACGGGTCCACGGGCTATTTCCAACCGGCCAAGCCGGAGGCCCCCGCCGTGACTTGATAGAGGCATCGAGGAAATCCGTGGTAGCATTGGATTTGGTGGATCGATCATGTCAACAATGCGGTCGCTGGGAATCGAAACTCAAGTGTCCAGTCTGCGGACGAGAGACGAAGATGAGCACGAACTGTCACAAGTGCGGCCAAACATCACACGATTCGTCATCCACTTGCAATGGTTCCCTCGTGGCCTATCGGAGCGTCAACGTAAACCTGGTCGAAATGCTGGAAGAGGCAGTTGGGAGGCTCAAGCTGGGAAAAATGGAAGGGTCGGTGAAAGGAGTGAAAGGTTTGATCAACAAGACCCGCATGCCCGAGCCCTTAGAGAAGGCATTGTTACGGGCGAAATCAGATGTCTCTGTGTTCAAGGATGGAACCCTGCGGTTTGACGCGTCGAACGCTGTACTAACCCAGTTCAGACCAGGGGAAGTCGGGCTGAGCCTGGAGAAAGCCCGCGAGATAGGGTACACGAAGGACATGGATGGACGCGAGCTCTCGGACCCGAGACAGTTGTGCGCTTTGGAGATACAGGACCTTGTCGTCTCGGAAGCTTGCGGAGAGTACCTGTTGAAAGTAACTAGGTTCCTAGACGACCTGCTCGCCTCGTACTATGGAATGGACAAGCTCTACAAGGCATCGAAAAAAGAAGACCTAATCGGGCATCTGGTCGTCGGGTTATCGCCTCATACATCCGTCGGCGCAATCGGAAGAATCGTCGGATTCACCAAAGCGAGCGTTTGTTATGCCCACCCGTTATACCACGCTGCAAAACGGCGAGACTGCGACGGAGACGAGGACTCGGTATCGCTATTGCTCGATGTACTATTGAACTTCTCTAGAGAATACCTCCCAGATAGGATTGGGGGTTTGATGGACGCCCCGCTGTTGCTCGCTCCATTACTAAACGCGACCGAGGTGGCACGGCAAGCATTCAACATCGAAACAGTCACCACTTTCCCCATCGCTTTCTACGAGAAAACACTAGTCGGAGCGAGCCCCAAGGAGATCGAGGATCTTGTCCCGACCCTGAACAACGCCCGGGAGTCTTTGTCGGGCAACTGGAACATTGGGTTCACACACCCAACAGAAGATCTAAACTGGGCGCGATTGACTAGCGCGTACAAGGAACTACCGACGATGCTGGATAAAGTCAAGGAGCAACTCGATCTTGCGGACAAGATCGTGGCGGTGAGAGGAGAAGAAGTTGCTAGGAAAGTCCTCGGAACCCACATTCTACGAGACTTGGTAGGAAACCTGCGAACGTTCACGTCGCAGAGATCGCGATGCTCAAAGTGCAACTGGAAACCACGTCGAGCACCCTTGAAAGGAGTCTGCGTGAAATGCGGAGGCAAATTAGGACCTACCGTATTCAAAGCGGGGGTCGAGAAATATCTCCAAGTTGCCTTTGACATGGTCAAACGGTACAATGTCGGTGATTACTATCGGCAGAGACTTGACCTGATCAAAGTTGAATTGGACCAGACGTTCAGACCAGCTGAAGAAGACAGGACACAGACAAAACTCCTAGTGGGAGATTTCGCCTAGAAAAGGGCCTCAAGCGTGACACCGCCCTACCATCCACGAGCCTACATCTCAGGAATGAGAAACGTCAACCGAGGACTAGCATCAAGATCCAAAATCATCGAGGCCATGGAGAAGGGAAAAACACGAGTCATCGAAATTAGCCAGAAAGCTGGCCTCACCGAGAGCTGTGTGAACCATCACCTGAAACTTCTTCTCAAGCAAAGAGTCGTCTCTTCCGTGGCTGTCGGCAGGGGAAACAAGTGGAACCTGACAAAGTACGGGCAGGAAAAACTAGGCTGACGCCAGAGATGGAGGAGATCCCCTCTGCAACTTCACCGTGGCAGAGACGGCGCGGTCGTCCGCATTCTCCACGACAAAGAACCATTTTCCCTTCGAGGGTGCCGTAAATTCGAGCGTAGCGTTTTCAACCCCTTCTTCGCCAGTCTCGCTCCAGAATTCCTCGCCCTGGTCTAGATTGTCCAGATTATCTTCATCGAGAAGATAGACATTGACGAGGCCGGTTGCCGTGACCTCACCTGAGAAATCCTTTCCGGGATCTAGTTCAACCTCGTACTCTGCATAATCACCTTTGACGATTGTCGGGTTGAAATTGGGGCCTTGTCTTACAATCGGGGGTCTTGGCGTAGACGCAAGATTTGGCACAGCAAGATTGGGCGGGGCGATTGTAGAAGCGGACAGCTTAGGGCCAACTTTCGGTCCCAGTGTCCTGACCGGTTCCGGTTTCAGTGACTGTCCTTGATCGATTTTTGTCGACAATTGATGATTTGGACCAGCGTGTTTCTCCTGGAGCCGATGTTGTGAAGTCTTGGTCTCAGTTTGGGAGTGATGGGTCGTCGCCAGAACCTTTGACGCATGATCGGGTGCTAGAGTGCCTCTAGGCGGACTTATGTTCGCTAGCAACGGAAGTACGAGGGAAACGAGTATCAATACGCCGGCGACGGGCCATGACAGTGCCTGGAAAAAGGCGGCTAAGGTCACAATTACCGCGGCTATGTTGCCGAGAAGAAGCGGAGGCCTGAACGACATCCCATAAACCACTGATAGTGTCGGGAGATCGATTCTGCTAGCAGAAAACGCAAGTGTAACCGAAAGAGCTCAGGAAGAGGGTTATGCTGTTCTTCTTCGGACTGCACAGTTTTGCGACAGAAGTCCCTACCCTCGCAAGCGTAGAAAGCTGCGGACTTATTGCTTTACGAATATCCTTCCAACTCTAATGTAATTTTTCCCGCGTCCCACCCTTCATGAATCATCATCCGCCGCTTCCCAAGACCCCAAGCATTCACCGAACTATCATTTCCAAGAAAGATAGTATGATCCAGTGTTCACTTGTACACATGCGATTTTTACGTTACGACGGCCAAATAATCGGCTTGGAAGCCCAGAGTGTTGAGCCAAGAGATCGATAAGCGAGAGAAAAGGTCACGCACACCCACCGAGACCATTGCCCAGGCGTGCAGATTCTGTGGAAAACCAACCACCAACTTCTACGCAAATATTCCCATATGTCCCGAGTGCGCCAGAACCAAACGGCTGAACTAATTTTCTGAACCTAGGCGGTCTTTCGCCTGTTTCAACGTCCAATATCGTGCTAGAAATGACAGAGCGATAGCAGGAAATAGGACCAGGCTGACCAGGATCAGCATTGAACCCACTGTAGTACTGATGGAGGTCTCGGTGGGTTGATTGCCTAGGGCACCCTGACCTGACTGAAATGATGAGGTTGCTTTCGGATTCGAGCCGAGTGCGGTTGAGGGCTGAGTCGACGGTGCGAGAATCCCGGGAAGAATGACGAGCCCGAAACCGAGCAGTACGCCCAGTGTCAGACTGAGTCGGGCTCTGGTTCTTCTCCCGAGTCTCAATGTCGAGCTCTCTCCCCCGCTATTTCCATGATACTCATGGGCCTTGGCTCCGCATAATCCCACAGCTTAGAACAAGCCGATCCGTTATCAGAACGGCCTCAACCTCCACGCTCGCCAGGTCTCACTCCATGAGACCGCAACCGCTGATATGCCAAAGACGAATGCCATGATATTGTGCGTGGAGAAATCTGGCCTGTAAATGATCGGGTAGAGCGCAAGCATCACGGTGAACATGGTCGAGTAGAACAAGTAACGTGGAAGCATGAATCCCAAGACTCCGACAAAGTTCTGCAAGACTCCGACCTTCACCTGCTCGTTCAGATGATATTCGCCGGTCGAGTCCTTCTCCAACAGGCCCAGACCCCTCAACTTCTCTAGATGATGCAAAGCGACACTCGGACTGCTCAGCCCCAAGGCTCTCTGGACGGGTCTGACACCGACAGCCTGTTTCTTTGATCCGAGAATGTGCCAGTAGACGCGCAAAGTCACGCCCTTTAACTCAGACTCGATAACTTTCTCCCGTTCCTCTGCCAAAAGCACTCAATGTCCAGATCGTGAGGGAACTCCTTGGTACAATACAAGCTTACCCGTCAGCAACGAAGCGTTCGGATTTCCGAACAACATGTTCTAAACACTGGGATTAAGCCCACGCGCCACCCTACCATATGACGAACAAGTATGATACTCCGCAGAGCAACAGTAGCATACC
>Ga0137415_10002069_pt1 | contig 19978 bp, 18 predicted proteins | sample CZODoug3_1_1_16f_FD_183082 | JGI IMG/M metagenome (GOLD analysis project Ga0137415, IMG submission 183082) | Vadose zone soil fungal communities from Angelo Coast Range Reserve, California, USA - CZODoug3_1_1_16fungal (Hybrid Assembly) | ecosystem: Environmental > Terrestrial > Soil > Vadose...
CCGTAGCCGGCCAGCCGGTTGATGAACGAGCAGCCCAGGATCATCGGCACCTGCTGGCCCTCGACCACCGCGCCGAACACCGTGCGCCCGCTGCCCTCGGTGATCGTCCGCGTGGCCCGGTCGTAGTCGTCCCAGGTGTTCGGCGGGGTCAGGCCGTACCGGTCGAAGATCGCCTTGTTGTAGTAGAGCACGTGCGTGTCGCCGTCGAAGGGCAGACCGTAGCGGCGGCCGTTCAGCAGCGTGTACGGGTCGTAGATGGACGGCAGGAAGTCGGTGGCGTTCAGCCCGGGGTCGCCCGCGATGAATTCGGTGAGGTCGACCAGCGCGCCGGCGTCGACCAGCACGCCGAGGCCATAGTAGAAGTAGTCGAAGACGTCGAACTGGCCGGCGCCGCCCTGCACGTCGAGGATCTGCTGGCTGGTCAGCTGGTCGTACGGCACCGCGCTGACCTGCAGCGTTCCGCCGAACTCCCGGGCGAACGCCGGCGCCAGCAGCTGGGTGAACGCCAGCACGTGCGGCTGGTTGACCATCGCCCGGATGGTCGTCCCGTGCAGGTCGGCCGGCGGACCGGCGGGCAGCGCCTTGCCCCCGCCCGAGCCGCCGCAGGCCGCGATCAGGGGGGCCAGCCCGGCGAGGGCGCCGGCGCCGAGGCCGGCGCGCAGCAGTAGTCGGCGGGACAGCACGGCGGGGGCCATCAGATGCTCCTGGTGACGCGGAGGGACTCGGGGACCTGACGGCGGCGGCCCGACGAGACGGGGCGCCGGTGCCGACCGGAGTGGGACCAGAACGGGCGAGCGGGTCAGCCCGGACAGACGGCCGTGCTGGTGCGGCACAGGTCCACGTGATGGCGGCGGACCAGGGGGACGCGGCGACGCGACGGCGTTGCGCTCACGTCGGCTCCCCTCCAGCGGACGGCGCCGAGGCGGCGGCCGTCCGTTAGACCGTAGCGAGCCGTCCGCACTCGATCAAAGTGACGGCGGTCGCAGGCCGCACCCGCCGCGGCCCGGCATTGGTGCTGGTGGGGCCAGGGTGGTGTCGCCGGCGGGGTCAGGAGGGCCTCGGGCGGAAGGTCTGCACCAGTGCCGCGACCAACAGGACCAATTGCAGCACCGCCGCGGTGATGGTGGCCCACGATCCGGCCATGGCCACCACGTCGAGACCCACCCCGAGCGCCGAGGTCACCCCCAGCGCCACCCGGGCCCAGCCCTGGTCGTTGCGCAGCGGCACCTGCAGGGTCACCCAGAGCAGCGCCAGCAGCAGCCAGCAGGCCAGCCCGAGCAGCGCGGCGACCAGCGCGGCGGCCCCGATCTCGGGCTCCACCCCGGCCGCCACCACCCGCGTGGCCAGCAGGTAGTTGGCCACCCCGCCGAGCACGCCGACCACCGAGGCGGCCACCCACAGCCAGCTCGTCCGGCGCATCCGGGTCAGCTCCCGGGCCTCCGGGTCCGCGGCCGGGTCCGCGCTGGTGTCGGCGCTGGTATCGGGGTCGTGCCTGGCCCCCGCCTGCTCCGGCCCCGGGTGGTCGGGCCGCATCCCCGGTTCGGTCACCCGCTGAGTGTCCCGCTAGGCCATTCGGCTGTCACCTCGGGTCTATCGTGGCGGGTGGTTCGGGTGTGGGTGGTACGGCCGGTGGGGCGGTCGGCCCGGTCCCGTGCCGGGCCCGGTGGGTGGGCCGGCCGAGCGCCAGCAGGGCCAGCCCGAGCAGGCACAGCAGGCCGTGCAGCACGTGGTCGGCCGGGTTCAGGTGCCAGGGGCTGGCCGCCGGCGTGGCGGCGGCGAGTACCAGACCCGCCCCACCGACCAGCAGGTAGCCCACCGCCTGGCTGGCCGCGAATCCGCGCCGCCAGGCCGGCAGCCACAGTGCGCCGAGCGCCAGCAGGCCGGTGACCAGCAACAACACGCTGTGCGCCGGGTTCGGCCGGAAGCCGAGCAGCTCGGGCACCGGTGGCGGCGGGGCGGCGGTTGCCAGGCCGTCCGGCGGGGTGGCACGGCCGCCCAGCCCGGACACCCCGAGCGCGACGAGCAGCATGGCCTCGACGCCGAGCACCCAGGTGGCGAACCGGGTCAGCCGGGCGGAGCCGCCGTCGTCCCGGCGTGGCCCGTCGAGACCGGCCCCGCCGCGGCGCCGCCTGATCTCGGTCGGCGTGCGCATCCCGATCACCTCCGTCGAGCCGGTACCGCGCGGGCCAGGGTGCCGTGACCCGTCGCGAGGCGTGGGCTACCCGGATTGGCGCTGTTTCACACCGTCACCCCAGCGCCGGTGCCAGGTCGGTGGCTCCCGGACCCCGCGCGGCCAGGCCGTCCAGCATGACCCGCACCGTGTCGTCGAGCCAGCCCCCGACCGGACCAGATCGCCGCGTCCTCGAACCCGGCCGGGACCCCGGTACCGCTCCCCCGGCGCACGCGGACCGGTTCGGGCTGCCGATCGGACCGGTTCGGGCTGCCGATCGGGCCGGTCGACGCCAGGATGGAGGGGTGACCCTCGACCTGCCCGCACTGCGCAAGCACTTCCCCTCGCTGGACTCCGGGATCGCCCACTTCGACGGGCCGGGCGGCTCGCAGACCCCCCGCCCGGTCGGCGACGCGATCGCCTCGGCCCTGTGCGGTCCGCTGTCCAACCGAGGTGACGGCGTGCTGTCCGAGCGCAACTCCACGAACTTCGTGACCGAGTTCCGGGCGGCCTGCGCCGACCTGCTGGCGGCGTCCCCGCTCGGCATCGTGCACGGCCGCAGCGCCACGCAGCTGACTTTTGACTTCGCCCGGCACCTCGCCAAGACCTGGGGCGCAGGCGATGAGATCGTGGTGACCAGGCTGGATCACGACTCCAACATCCGGCCCTGGATCCTGGCCGCCGAGCGGGTCGGCGCCACCGTGCGCTGGGCGGAGTTCGACCCGGCCACCGGCGAGCTCGACCTCGCCGCGCTCGCCGAGCTGATCGGCCCGCGCACCCGGCTGGTCGCGGTGACCGCGGCCTCCAACCTGCTCGGCACGATGCCGCCGGTCACGGCGATCGCCGAGCTCGCGCACCGCCACGGCGCGCTGCTCTACGTGGACGGCGTGCACTACGCCGCGCACCACCCGGTGGACCTGGCGGCGCTCGGCGCGGACTTCTTCGTCTGCTCGCCGTACAAGTTCATGGGGCCGCACTGCGGGGTGCTGGCCGCCGACCCGGCGTTGCTGGAAACGGTGCTGCCGGACAAGCTGCTGCCGTCCACCGACGAGGTGCCGGAACGGTTCGAGCTGGGCACCCTGCCGTACGAGCAGTTGGCCGGGGTGAGCGCCGCGGTGGACTTCATCGCCGGCATCGCGCCCGGCGGCGGGCGGACCCGCCGCGAGCGCATCGTCAGCTCGATGGACGCCGTCGCGGCGCACGAGGACGGCCTGCGGAAGCTCGTCGAGGACGGGCTGGCCTCGCTGGGCGACGCGGTCACCGTGCACTCCCGCGCCGCCCGGCGCACCCCGACCCTGTACCTGACCCTGCCCGGGCGGCGGACCTGGGACGCCTACGCGCACCTGGCCACCCTCGACGTGCTCGCGCCGGCCGGTTCGTTCTACGCGATCGAGGCGTTCCGGGCGCTGCGGCTGGACGACGAGCACGGGCTGCGGGTCGGGCTGGCCCCCTACAGCGAAGCCGCCGAGGTGCACCGGCTGATCGACGGGCTGGCCGGCTTCCTGCGCTCCTGAGCGCGTGCCCTCGCGCGGGCGCGGGCCCTGACGGAATCCCCGACTCACCCTGACGAAAACCCCGACTCGCGGGTAGTTGGGGTTATTGGGTTGCGGTGGGCCGTAGGGTAGATAGACGTGCTCGCGCTGTATGTCCGTCTGCTGCGCGCGGGGTTCGACCGGCACGCGAGCTACGGCGCGGCGAGCGTGGCCGGCATGTTCACCAACATCGTGTTCGGGCTGCTGCGGGTGGGTGTGCTGCTCGCGGTGCTGAGCGGGTCGGGCATGGTGGCCGGCTACGACGCGGCGGCCACGGTCAGCTACGTGTGGCTCGGCCAGGGGCTGCTCGCGGTGGTGCTGCTGTGGAGCGACGGCGAGCTGGCCGAGCGGGTGCGCACCGGTGACATCGCGCTGGACCTGGCCCGGCCGTGGAACCTGCAGGCGGCGATCGCGGCCACCGACCTGGGCCGGGCCGGGCACGCCATGCTTTTCCGGTTCATCCCGCCGGTGGCGTTCGGCGCGCTGCTGTTCCCGTTCCGCTGGCCGCACGCGCCGCTGACCTGGCTGGCCTTCGTCGGCTCGGCGCTGCTCGCCGTCGTGGTGTGCGGGCAGATCAAGTTCCTGCTCGACCTGACCGCGTTCTGGCTGCTGGACAGTAGGGGCGTGCGGGCGCTGTGGGCCGCCACCAGCGGCGTGCTGTGCGGGCTGGTCGTGCCGCTGGCCTACTTCCCGGACTGGGCCCGGCGGGTGCTGGCCGGCACCCCGTTCCCGGCGGTGATCCAGACCCCGATCGACGTGTTCACCGAGCGCGGCAACCCCGCCGTACTGCTCGGCGTGCAGCTGGCCTGGGCACTGCTGCTGGTCGCGGCCGGCCGGGCGGTGCTGGCCAGGGCCACCCGGCGAGTGGTGGTGCAGGGTGGCTGACCGGCCCGGCATGGCGGTCTACCGGCGGCTGCTCGCCTCCCGGGTGCGCGGCCAGCTCGCCTACCCGCTGTCCTTCGGGCTGGACCTGCTCGCCCAGGCATTGGGTCAGACGATCGAGCTGGTCGTGATCGTGGTGCTGTTCGGCCGGGTGCACACGCTCGGCGGCTTCGGCGCCGACGAGGTGCTGCTGATCTTCGCGCTGGCCGGCATCGCGTTCGGCCTCGCCGACCTCGTCGTCGGTCAGCTGGACGAGCTGCCGAGGTGGATCCGCACCGGCGAGCTGGACGTGCTGCTGCTCCGGCCGCTGCCGGTGCTCGCCCAGCTGGTCACCGCGGACATGCAGCTGCGCCGGCTCGGCCGGGTGCTGGTCGGGCTGCTGGTGCTCGGCGTGGTGCTGACCAGGGCGCCGATCGCCTGGTCGCCGGTGACCGTGCTGCTGCTGATCAGCACGCCACTGGTCGGGGCGGTGATCATCGGGTCGATCTGGGTGGCCACCTGCGCGGTGGCGTTCTGGGTGGTGGAGGCGCGCGAGGTGGCCAACGCGTTCACCTACGGCTCGTCCTTGTCTACCGCGTACCCGGTCACGGTGTTCGCGCCGTGGCTGCGGCGGCTGCTGACCTTCGTGGTGCCGGCCGCATTCGTCGCCTACTACCCGGTGCTGGCCATCCTCGGCCGGTCCGACCCGCTCGGCCGGCCGGACGCGATGCGCTACGCCGCGCCGCTGGTCGCGGTGGCCTCGGTCGCCGTGGCCGGGCTGATCTGGCGGGCCGCTGTCCGCCGCTACCAGGGGGCCGGATCATGATCGTGCACGCCGAAGCGCTGCGCCGGGAGTTCGTGGTCGGCAAGCGCGGGGCCCGCCGCCGGCTCGCCGCGGTGGACGGGATCGACCTGCGGATCGAACCCGGCGAGACCGTCGGCTTCCTCGGCCCCAACGGCGCCGGCAAGTCGACCACGATCAAGATGCTGACCGGGATCCTGGTGCCTACCGCCGGGCGCCTGTCGGTGTGCGGGCTGGACCCGGTGTCCCGGCGCCGCGAGCTGGCCCGGCGGATCGGCGTGGTGTTCGGCCAGCGCAGCGCGCTCTGGTGGGACCTGCCGCTGGCGGACAGCTTCGACCTGCTGCGCACCATCCACCGGGTGCCCAGGGCCGTGCACCGGGCCCGGTTGGCGCGCTGCGCGGACGTGCTCGGGCTGGCCGAGTTCCTGGCCACGCCGGTGCGCCAGCTCTCGCTCGGCCAGCGGATGCGCGGCGAGGTGACCGCCGCGCTGCTGCACGCGCCGCCGCTGCTGGTGCTCGACGAGCCGACGGTCGGCCTCGACCTGGTCAGCAAGGAGCGGCTGCGCGCCTTCCTGCACGAGGTGAACACCGAGGACGGCGTGACGGTGCTGCTGACCACGCACGACCTGCCGGACGTGGAGCGGCTCTGCCGGCGGGTGGTGGTGATCGACCAGGGTCGGGTGGTCGCCGACGACGAGCTGGAGGTCCTGCGCGGCCGGTTCGCCGGGCCGCGCGAGCTGATCGTGGACCTGGCCGCGCCGGCGCCGCAGCTGGACGGCGCGACCGGACTGCCCGGGGTGACCGGCTCCCGGGTGGAGGCCGACGGGATGCGCCGGCGCTACACCTTCGGCCCGGCGACCAGCGCGGCGAGCCTGGTAGCCGAGGTCGCCCGCCGTGCGGAGATCCGAGACATCGCGGTGCACGAGCCGTCGATCGAGGACCTGGTGCGCACGCTCTACGCCGGGGCCCGGCCGGGCGGCTGAGTCAGGCGGGTACAACTGGTGGGTGCCGACCGAGCCCACCGAAGAGCCAGCCGAACCCGGCGCGGCAGCCGTCGACGGGCCGGCCGAGGAGTTCGCGCACCTCACGGTGTCCCCAGCGCGGTTCGACGAGCTGGTGGCCGACGCGCTGGACCAGATCCCGGCGACGCTGGCCGGTGCGATGGACAACGTCGTGGTGCTCACCGAGGACGTGCACCCGGAGGACCCCGACCTGCTGGGGCTCTACGAGGGCGTGCCGCTGACCGAGCGCACGCACGACTACGCGGGCGCGCTGCCGGACCGGATCACCCTGTACCGGGAACCGCTGCAGTCGATCTGCGCCGACGAGCCCGACCTCGTGCACGAGGTACTGGTCACGGTGGTGCATGAGATCGCCCACCACTTCGGCATCGACGAGGACGTGCTGCACCGGCTGGGCTGGGGCTAGCCGGCAGGGCCACTACTTCCAGGCCCCGCTGGCGTCCTGGCCGCGCCGGTCCGGGCGCCCGGACAGGTGCGGGCTCAGCCCTTGGCGGCCAGCCGGGCGCGGACCTCGGGGCGACGCAGCGGGGGCAGGGTGGGCGGCGGCTGGCGCCGGGCCGGCAGCTCCCGCAGCAGCCGGGCGGTGATCGCGGCGATCTCCGCGACGGCCGCCTCGAACGGCTCCCGGGTGGTGGGCGACGCGCTCTGCACCCCGCTCACCTTGCGCACGTACTGGCGGGCGGCGGCCTCGATCTCCTCGGCCGTGGCGGACGGTTCGAGACCGCGCAGCGTGGTGATGTTCCGGCACATGCCCTGCACCCTAGTGCGCCGGACCGACAGTGCCCTGGGCTTGTGGGCCGGCCGGGACGCCTCGGCCGCGCGAACAAGCTCGGGCTAGCTTCGCGCAGCCACCCCGCCCCGGCCGCGCGCGGTTCGGCTGCCCGTAACCGGCCGGGGTGAGGGTGGACCCGTCCGAGCTCCTCCTGGGCAGGCAAGGAGACATCCCGTGTCCGCTGCGCTGGCGGCCGAACAGCCGGCCGAGCAAGTTGATCGTGCGCTCGACGAGGCGCCACCGAGCATGTTCCACCTCAAGACCGCGGTCACCGCAGGCATGGGGTTCCTCACCGACTCCTACGACCTGAACGTCATCTCCACCGCGCTGCTGCTGCTCAAACCCGAGTTCAACCTCTCCCCCGGCCAGGTCGGGCTGCTGGGCAGCACCTCGCTGATCGCGTCGTTCGCCGGTGCCCTGCTGTTCGGCCGCCTCGGCGACCTGCTCGGCCGCAAGCGCATCTACGGCATCGAAGCGGCGATCATGGTCGTCGGCGCGCTGGCCACCGCCCTATCGCCGAACTTCGGCTGGCTGCTGGTCACCCGCTTCATCCTCGGCATCGGGATCGGCGGCGACTACCCCATCTCCGCCACGATCATGACCGAGTACGCCAACCGGCGCAGCCGGGGCAAACAGGTCGCGATGATGTTCTCCGCATACACCGCCGGCCAGGTCCTCGCGTTCACCGTCGCGCTGACCCTGCTCGCCGCCGGGGTGAACCACGACCTGGCCTGGCGACTCATGCTCGGCATCGGCGCCCTGCCCGCGCTCGCGGTGCTCTACAACCGCCGCCGCATGCCCGAGTCACCCCGTTACACCGCTTCGGTCCTCGGCGACGCCCACCGCGCCGCCAGCGACCTCAACGGCCTCGCCCCCGGCGCCGTGACGCTGGCGCCCGACGCCGGCCCGCGCCGCACCCGCATCACCCTGCGCGAGTTCTTCACCAGCCGCCGACTCATGATCACCCTGCTGGGTACCGCGGGCGCCTGGTTCATGTACGACGTCGCCGTGTACGGCAACTCGATCTCCCAGCCGGCGATCGTGAACAGCCTCGTGGCCCACCCCTCGCCGACCGAGGTCACCGCGATCAACCTGATCCTGGCCGTGCTGTTCAGCGTCACCGGCGTCTGCTTCGGGATCTTCCTGATGGACCGGATCCCCCGTAAGACCCAACAGATCGCCGGCCTCACCGTCTGCGGCGCCGCGCTGCTGGCCATCGGCGTGGTCCCCGGGGCGACCACCGACCTGACGCTGTTCGTGGTGCTGTTCGGGCTCGCCTCGTTCGGCTCCACGTTCGGGCCGAGCCCGACCACCATGGTGTTCGCGGCGGAGTCGTTCCCGGTCAGCGTGCGGTCCACCGGGCACGGGCTGTCCGCCGGCATCGCCAAGGCAGGCGCCTACGTCGGGGCGCTCGCGGCGCCGCTGATGCTCGCCGGCGTCGGGCTGCGGGCGACCGAGTTCGCCGCCGGCCTCTGCTTCCTGCTCGGTATCCCGTTCACCCTGCTGCTGCGCGAGCCGTCCGGGCGCAGCCTGGAGGACGTCGGCGATGCCCGGCCGACGCCGGCCGGGCAGTCGGTCGAGGCGCCGGTGCCGGCCGGTCAGCTGCCGTAGAGCCAGTCGATGTAGCGGTAGTCGGTCGGGTCGCGGTCGGTCAGCATGGCGTTGCGCACGGCGCGGAACAGGCCGTCGCAGTGCCAGAGCTCGCCCCAGTCCCGGGCGGTGCGCTGCACCCGGGCGGTGCGGACCGTGCGCACCTCGGCGTAGCCGTGCAGCGCGGCGGGCCAGTCCACCGCGTCCGCGCCGGCGTGCTTGCCGACCATCGCGGCCAGGCAGTCGGCGTCCTCCAGCGCCTGGCAGGCTCCCTGGGCCAGGTACTGCAGCATCGGGTGGGCCGCGTCCCCGGTCAGCGCGAGCCGCCCGGTCACCCAGTTGCCGATCGGCTCGCGGTCGAACATCCGCCACCAGCGGTCCCGCCACAGGTTCGGCAGCGCGGCCCGCACCCGCTCGCAGGTGCCGGCGAACGCCCGGTCCAGCTCGTCCGGCGTGCCCCAGTCCGGCTCCCCGGCCAGCGCCTTCGGTGACCGGAACACCGCGACCTGGTTGAAGATCTCCCCCCGGCGCAGCGGGTACTGCACCAGGTGGCAGTGCGGGCCGACGTAGACCACGACGTCGTCCAGCGCCAGGTCGGTCGTGTCGCCGAGCTCCGCCAACGGCACCGCGCCCCGGTACGCCACGTACGCCGAGCTGACCGGTTCGTCGGTGTTCAGCCTGGGCCGCAGCGCCGAGTTCAGCCCGTCCGCCGCAAGCACCACCGAGGCCGCGTCCCGGCGCCCCGCGCTCACCGCGACGGCCCCGCCGCCGGCAACCTCGACCTGCGCCACGTCGGTTACCTCGGCGTCGGTGACCAGGTCCACCCCGGCGGCCCGGCAGGCCTCGACGAGGATCGCGTGCAGGTCGCTGCGGTGGATGACCACGTAGGGGGCGCCGTAGCGGCGGTCCACATCGGCCAGGTCGAGGTGGCTCAGCTCGCGCCCGTCCACCGCGTCCCGCATCACCAGCCGGCGGGGCAGCACGCCGCGCGCGACCACCTCGTCCAGCAGCCCCCAGGACCGCAGGATCCGGGTCGCGTTGGGCGCCATCTGCAGCCCGGCCCCCACCTCACCGAACCGCGACGCCTGCTCCAGCACCCGCACCCGCAGGCCCGCCCGGGACAGCGCCAGCGCGCTGCCCAGCCCGCCGATGCCGCCGCCGACCACCACCACGTCGGTCACACTGGCACCAGCCTCATGCCGGCGCGCCTTCGATTTCTCCTTCGATTTCGATGCGGTCGGCGTGCAGCCGCTCGAACAGCGGGGTGTCGCTGAACCGGAACAGGTCCAACTGGGTCTCGGCGGTCAGGCGCAGCTGCACCCAGGACGGCACCGCGACCAGGTCGCCCTGCTCCACCGACCACTCCCGATCGCCCAGGCTGACCCGGCCGGCGCCGTCGAACACCTGCCACACCGAAGAGCCGACCTCGCGGCGGGCGGCGGTGCGGGTGCCGGCGCGCAGCCGGTGCATCTCGGCCCGCATGGTGGGCAACACATCGCCGCCGGTCGTCGGGTTGCTGAAACGAACGGCGGCGTGCCCGGGCTCCAGCACGCCGGGGTGACCCTCGGCCTCGAGCACCAGCTGGTCGGTGAGCGCCGCGTCGGTGTGCTCCCAGCGGTAGGCGGCGATCGGGGAGCTCGGCGTCGGCCCCGGCTGGGACACCGGCCGCAGCCCGGGGTGCGCCCAGAGCCGCTCGGCCCGGGACCGGTCCGGCGTGGAGTGGTCGGCCACCACCTCGGGGCCGAGCTCGAAGAACGCCGAGCCGACATGGTGCACGAACGGGATGTCCAGGCCGTCCAGCCAGGCCATCGGGGTGTCGCTCTGGTTGTGGTGGCCGTGGAAGCGCCAGCCCGGGGTCAGCAGAAAGTCACCCCGGCACATGGCCACCGGGTCACCGTCGACGACGGTCCACACGCCCTCGCCCTGCACCACGAAGCGGAACGCGTGCTGGGTGTGCCGGTGCACCGGGGCGTCCTCGCGCGGGTTCAGGTACTGGATGGCCGCCCACAGCGTCGGTGTGGCGTAGGGCGCGCCGCCGAGGCCGGGGTTGGCCAGCGCGATCGCCCGGCGCTCGCCACCCCGCCCGACCGGCACCAGGTCGCCGGAGCGCCGGGCCAGCTCGAGCAGCCGCCGCCAGCGCCAGACGTGCGCGGCGGCGGCCGGCCGGGGGCTCGTCGGCATCAGGTCGCCGATCTCGGTCCACAGCGGCACGAGCAGCTCGCGCTCGAAACCTCGGTAGAGCTGGTCGAGCTCCGGGGAGGGCTTCGGCTGCCCCGGCGCATCGGGGGCCCGCAGGGTGACGGGTGAGCTGGTCATACCGTCGAAGCTACGTACATTCCGAAGACCAGGACATACGATTCTGTCATGAAGAACAAGCCGGCCTACAGCATCGAGTCGGTCGACCACGCGCTGCGGTTGGCGGTGCTGCTGCGGCAGGAGGGCCCGCTGCGGGTGGCCGAGGTCGCCGCCCGGCTCGGGGTGGCCAGGTCCACTGCGCACCGGCTGCTGGCCATGCTCGTCTACCGGGACTTCGCCGAACAGGCCGCCGACCGGCGCTACCGCGCCGGCCCGGTGCTGCGCGGACCCGCCGGCGCACCGGTCGCCCAACTGCGGGCGGCCGCCCTGCCGCACCTGCGGGAGCTGGTCGGGCGCGCCGGCGAGACGACCAACCTGATGGTCCTGCAGGGCGACCAGGCGCGGTTCGTGGCCACCGTCGAATGCGACGCGGTGCTGCGGGTCGGCGACCGGGAGGGCCGGATGCTGCCCGCGCACCTCGCCTCCGGCGGCCGCGCACTGCTGGCGCAGCGGCCGGACGCCGAGGTCGGCGCGCTCTACGCGGACACCGACGTCGACCTGGACGCGCTGCGCCGCGGCCTGCGGCTGATCCGCAAACAGGGCTTCGCGGTGAACAACCAGGGCACCGAGGCCGGCGTCACGGCGGTCGGGCGGGTGATCTTCCGGGCGCCCGGTACGGCGGTCGCCGCCGTGTCGCTGGCGATGCCCACCGCCCGGTACAAGCGCGCCCGGCTGCCCGAGTGGGCCGGCGAGCTGGCCCGCACCGCCGGCCTGATCGAGCACGACCTCGCCGGCCTGGCCCACGACGGGCCACCCCCGCTGAGCTGACCCGCTCCGCCCAGCCCAGCCTGTTGTTACCGAGCTGCACGCGGGGCAGGTTCTTGATGCTCAAAACCTGCCTGACGTGCAGTTGGGTAACAACAGGCGGGGCGGTCCGACGCGCCCGCCCCGGGCCCGGCTTGGCGTTACCGAGCTGCACGTCAGGCAGGTTTTTGGTGCTCGAAACCTGCCCCGCGTGCAGTTGGGTAACAACAGGCTGGAGAGGGTGCGGGAGCGAGGAGGAGGCGGCGGCTACGTGGGGTTGCGGCGGGCGCGGGCGCGGCGTTTGCCCTCGTGCATGGCCTGTACGCGGGCGATCGGGATGGTCCGGCCGTGCTCGACAAGCTCGGCGGGCAGCTGTTGGGGCGGCGGCATCAGCTCCGCCCACGGGTCGCGGTCGCCGAGCAGCCGAGGCGCCGAGCGCACCGTGAAGTCCGCCGGGGTCACCTCGTCCAGCTCGTCCCAGGGCAGCGGGAACGACACCGGCGCGCCCGGCCGCACCCGGGGGCTGTACACCGAGACGACCGTCGCCCCGCCGGCCCGGGTGGAGTCGAGGAACACCTTGCCGCCCCGGTCCTCCCTGATGAACGCCGTGGTGGCCAGCTCCGGGTCCAGCCGCTCGGCCCTGGCCGCGATCGCCCGGGTGGCGGCCGCCACCTCCTCCATGGTGTTCGCCGGGCTGAGCGGCGCGAACACGTGCACGCCCTTCGCGCCGCTCGTCTTCACCGCGCCGGCCAGCCCGACCTGCCCCAGCACCTCCCGGACCAGCCGCGCGGCCCGCACGGCCAGCCCGAACGCCGCCGGGGACTCCGCTGGCGGGTCGAGGTCGAGCACCAGGTGGGTGGTGTGGTCGAGGCGGTCCACCCGGGCCAGCGTCGGGTGGTACTCCACCGCCCGCTGGTTGGCGAACCAGAGCAGCGTGCGGCGATCGTTGCACAGCGCGTAGAACACCTCGCGGTGCGAGCTCTCCGCCCACAGCGGCACCCGCTGCACCCAGTCCGGCGTGTACTTGGGCAGGTTCTTCTGCATGAACGGGCGCTGGCCGCGCAGCACCCGGACGACCGAGAGCGGCCGGTCCCGCAACGCCGGGAGGAACCGGTCGGCGACCGCGTCCAGGTAGTCGACCAGGTCCCGCTTGGTCGCGTCGGCACCGTCGAACAGCGACTGGTCCAGGTTGGTCAGGGCCACCCCGTCGCGCGCCTCACCGGTCATCGGCACACCCTGGCGCCACCGGCCCGCCTCGGCAACCCGGCCGGGCCGTTCCGCTCACCGACCGCAACCTCACCGACCGCGACGTAGCCGGGTCAGCCAGAGCCCGAACGCCAGTGCGGACAGCGCGGCGCCGGCGATGCAGACCGCGACCCAGCCACCCGCCGCCCACAGCACGGAGCCGGTGATCGAGCCGACCGCGCCGCCGACGAAGTTGCCGGTGACGTAGGCGGTGTTCATCCGGCTGCGGGCGCCGGCGGAGCTGGCGAAGATCTGCGCCTGGTTCAGGATCCGCTGGCCCTGGGTGGCAATGTCCAGCACGACGATGCCGAGCAACAGCCAGACCAGCGAGTACCGGCCGACCCCGCAGACGACCCAGGCGAGCATCGCCAGCAGCCAGAACACGCCCGTCGCGGAGTTCGACCAGCCCCGGTCGTGCAGCCGCCCGGCGCCCTGCGCGGACACCGTGCCCACCAGCCCGGCCAGGCTGAACAGCCCGATCACGGCGGTGGAGTAGCCGTACGGCGGCCCGCTGAGCAGGAACGTCAGCCCGGTCCAGAACAGCGTGAAGCTGGCCATCCCGATGGCGCCGTAGCTCATCGCCACCCGCAGCGTGCGTTCCCGCCGGACCAGCGTGAGCACCGAGCGCAGCAGGGCCCGGTAGGGCTGGGCCGTCTTGGCGGGCGCGACCGGCACCGCCCGGTACAGCACCGCCGCGAGCCCCAGCATGAGCACCGCGGCCGCCAGGAAGACCACCCGCCAGCCGGCCACCCCGGCGATCAGCCCGCTGATGATCCGGGCGAACAGGATGCCGGTGAGCGCGCCGCTGACCACGATCCCGACCACCCGGCCCCGGCTGGCGTCGTCGGCCAGGTCACCGGCGAACGGGATCAGGATCTGGCCGGCCACGGTGCTCAGCCCGACCGCCACCAGCGCTAGCAGCAGCACGACCACACCCGGCGCGGCGGCGCACGCGGCCAGGGACAGTGCCGAGAGTCCCATCATCAGCGGCACCAGCCGGCGCCGGTTGCGCACGTCGCCGAGCGGGACGATGAACATGATGCCGAGGGCGTAGCCGACCTGGGTCGCCGTGATCAGCAGCCCGGCCGGGCCCTGGCCGATGTGCAGGTCGGCGGCGATCACGTCGAGCAGCGGCTGGGCGTAGTACAGGTTGCCTACCGCCGCCCCACTGGCCACCGCGAACAGCAGCACCAGCGCCCTGGACAGCCGTACCGGCGCCACCGCGCCGGCCTCCGCCACCGCACCGGCCTCCACCACGTCGCCGACGTCCGCCGCCGGGGTCGTCCCGGGTGGACCGGGTTCCGCCGCCGAGGTCGGCCCCGGCGTCGTGGCCTCGCCCGTCCCGTCGTCCATGGCCCCCGCTCCCCCCGCGGGCCCGCTGGCCTTGACCCGCCGATCGCCACGCTAAGCCGGGCCGGCCCGGCGCGCCGGGTGACCCGAGGGCGCCCCGGCCTCACCGCTCGGGCGCGCGCCCCTCCAGCAGCCGGCCGTCGGCGAGCCGCAGCCAGCGGTCCACCTTGATCTCGGCGAGGAACCGTTCGTCGTGGCTGACCACGATGAACGCCCCCTCGTACGCGGTCAGCGCGCTCTCCAGCTGGCCGACGCTGACCAGGTCGAGGTTGTTCGTCGGCTCGTCGAGCAGCAGTAGTTGGGGCGCCGGCTCGGCGTACAGCACGCAGGCCAGGGTGGCGCGCAGCCGCTCGCCGCCGGACAGCGCACCGACCGGCAGGTGGATCCGGGCGCCGCGGAACAGGAACCGGGCCAGCAGGTACGTCCGCCGCGCCGCCGCCAGCCCGGGGGCGAAGCTGGCCAGGTTCTCCGCCACGGTGCGGTCGGGATCCAGCAGGTCCAGCCGTTGGGACAGGTACGCCACCCGGCCCTCGGCGCGGGTGACCTCGCCGGCGTCCGGGGCCAGCCCGCCGCTGACCAGCCGAAGCAGGGTGGACTTGCCGGCAGCGTTCGCCCCGGTCAGCGCGATCCGCTCGGGGCCGCGCACGGTGAGGTCGGCGCCGTCGCCGGCGAACAGGGCGCGGTCGCCGTAGCGGACCCGCAGCCCCGCGGCGAGCAGCACCGTGCGCCCGGCCGGCACATTGGTCCCCGGCAGGTCCAGCACGATCTTCTGGTCGTCGCGCACCGCCCGCCCGGCCTCGTCGAGCCGGGCCTTGGCGTCGCTCAGCCGCGCGGTGTGCATCTCGTTGGACCGGCCGGCCGACTCCTGGGCGTTGCGCTTCAGCGTGCCGGCGATGATCTTCGGCAGGCCGGCGTTCTTCAGGTTCCGGGCGGCGGTGCCGGAGCGGCGTGCGGCGCGCTCGCGGGCCTGCTGCAGCTCCCGCTTCTCCCGCTTGACCTCCTGCTCGGCGGTACGCACGTGCTTCTCGGCGACCTCCCGGGCGGCCCGCACGGCCTCGGTGTACTCCGTGAAGTTGCCGCCGAAGAACCGCACCTCGTGCCGGTCCAGCTCGGCGATGCGGTCCATCCGGTCCAGCAGCTCCCGGTCGTGGCTGACCAGCAGCAGGCAGCCGGCCCACTCCTCGAGCACCCCGTAGAGCGTGCGCCGCGCGTCGAGGTCGAGGTTGTTGGTCGGCTCGTCGAGCAGCAGCACGTCGGGCCGCTTCAGCAGCTGGGCGGCCAGCCCGAGGGAGACGACCTGGCCGCCGCTCAGCGTGTCCAGGCGCCGGTCCAGGCCGACGTCGGTGAGGCCGAGCCGGTCCAGCTGGGCACGGCTGCGCTCCTCGATGTCCCAGTCGTTGCCGATCGTGGTGAAGTGCCGCTCGCTCGCGTCGCCGGACTCGACGGCGGCCAGCGCCCGCAGCACCGGGGCCACCTCCAGCACCTCGGCCACGGTGAGGTCGCCGACCAGCGGCAGGTCCTGCGGCAGGTAGCCAAGCACCCCCTTCGCCGACGCGGTTCCCGAGCTGGGCACGTACTCACCGGCGATCAGCTTGAGCAGCGTGCTCTTGCCGGCGCCGTTCGGGGCCACCAGACCGGTGCGGCCGGGCCCGACGGTGCAGGACAGGTCCTCGAACACGGGGGTGTTGTCGGGCCAGGAGAAGGACAGGTTGGCGCAGTTGATGAGCGCATCGGACATGCGAGAGACCTCGGGGGTGCGGCGGGCGGACCGGAGCCGCCCAGCGGGGGACGTGGGAGAACCAGTGGCCGTGGCGGCTGCGCTGTCGCGCGCCGACCGGGCGGCCGGACACTTCCGGTATCACCCGGAGATGTCGTCGTCACCTACCACGTCTGGTCTCCCCTGTTCCCGACTACTTGCCTTGGAAGATAGCAGGGGCCCGCTATCCGATTCCGGCGCCCACGTGCCAGTTTCGCGGCGGCGCTGGTGGCTGGTTCGGTGGCGGCCCGGCGTGGTGCCGATGATGTTGGTGAAGGCGGCGATGAAGCCGCTGGGGTTCGCCCATCCGCAGGCGTGGGCGACGTGGGTGGTGTCGTGGCCGTCCGCGAGGAGGACGAGTGCGTGGTGGATGCGCAGCTGGGTGCGCCACTCATAGAAGGTCATGCCGAGTTCGTTGTGGAACAGTCGGCTGAGAGTGCGGGCGCTGGCTCCGATCGTCCGCCCGAGTTCGGCCAGCGAGGTGTTGTCCTCGGGCTTCTCGTACAGCATCCGCGCAATGGCCTGCAACCGGTCGTCCTGTGGTTCTGGCAGCTGCAGTGGCTGCTCGGGTGCTTCGTGGAGCTGATCGACGAGGACTCGACGAAGGCGAGCGCGCGCGGAGCGGTCGTGGGCGCGTGCGACGTGGTCGGAGTGCGGTGGGGACGTGAGGGTGAGCAGGACTTCGCGGGCGAGGTCGGAGGCCGTGAACACGGCAGGATGGCCTGGTACGAGCCGGGCCAGGGATGCCGGTAGGAATACGATCCGCATATCGGTGTGGCCGTGCGCGCGGTGGTAGTGCGTGAACCCGGCAGGGGTCCAGGCGACCCGATTGGCGGGCACGATCGAGGTGCCACGTTCGGTGTGCACTGACAGGACGCCACGGGCCGCGTACACCAGCTGTCCACGGGGATGGGAATGCACTGAGCTCGTTCCCCCGGACGGCCATAGATGTGCCCCGCCGGACGGCCAGAGCTGCGATATCACCCCGGTCCGGGGAGGTTGGCGGCCAACGGGCATAACTTGGCATTCTATCGGTGGCCGGCCGCACCGCGTGCTCACGACAGTGGGCGTATGGGCGATGACCTGAGTACGACAATGCGAGCGGCCGTCTGTGTCCGGGCGGGCGGCCCGGAGGTGCTGGAGATCCGAGAGCTGCCGGTACCAGCGGTTCGGCAGGGCTGGAGCCTGGTGCAGGTGAAGGGCGCGGGCCTGAACCGGTCGGAGCTGAGGACCCGCCAGGGGCATTCCCCGAACGTGACGTTCCCGAGGGTGCTCGGGATCGAGTGTGTAGGGATCGTGGCGGCCTCGACCGATCCCATGCTGCCGGAGGGCACGACCGTTGCGGCGGTGATGGGTGAGATGGGCCGAGAGTTCGACGGCGGTTATGCGGAGTACGCGTTGTTGCCGAACCCGCTGTTGATGCCGGTCACCACCACGTTGCCGTGGGACGTGTTGGCCGCGCTACCCGAGACGTACCTGACCGCGCAGGGCTCGCTGGACGCATTGGGGGTCGTGCCGGGTGGGCGGTTGCTGATCCGTGGCGGGACCTCGTCGGTAGGCATGGCTGCCGCGTCGATCGCGTCCGCCCGCGGTGTCGAGACCGCGGCCACGACCCGGCGGCAAGGCAAGATCGACGCGTTGACCGCGGCCGGCGTCCACTATGTACTCGTCGACGACGGTCGGTCGCTGGCGGCGAGTGTGCGCGCGGCATGGCCCGAGGGTCCGGACTATGTGCTGGATCTCGTCGGGGCGAGCACCGCGGTGGACTCGCTTCGCCTGGTCCGTCGCGGCGGTGCGGTATGCATGGCGGGCTCGCTCAGTGGGTGGGTGATCCCGGACTTCGAACCGATCGCGATGATCCCGTCCGCAACCACGCTCACGGCCTTCCACAGTGACACCCTCAAGGGCAGCGCGGGCACGACCGTGTTGCAGCGGATCGTCCACGAGGTCGAGACCGGCGCCTATCGACCCAACGTGGACCGCGTCGTCGGCCTGCACGACATCGTTGCCGCGCACCGGCACATGGAGAACAACGAAGCCGCCGGGAAGCTAGTCGTCGTGCCCTAGCTCATGTCCCTAGGGCCGGCGGGCAATGATGCGGTGAATCGTCTTTCCGGACGACGCACTGGTCGACTCCTCGTCCAGCATCACATTCGCCGCCGGCAGCGCAGTGCGCACCGACTCGGCGTCGAAGGCCGCATACAGCCGGCCGTGGTCGTCGCGCCGATCCCGTTCCGGCGTGACCCGCCAGCTGAGGTACAGGGTGCCGCCGGGCTGGAGCACGGCCATCAGCCGGGCCAGTGCGGGGGCCAGCGCGGCGGGTTCCAGGTGCATGATCACCGTCTCGCAGAGCACGTTCGCGACGCTGCCGTCGGCGAGTCCGGCCAGCTCAGGCAGGGAGGCCTGGTGAAACTCGACTTCCGGGTGGAGCCGCCGCGCCTGCGCGAGCAGCCCGCTGGACGGGTCGTAGCCGACGGCCGGGTAGCCGTTCGCGCAGAGCCACGCGGTGTCCCGGCCACTGCCGCAACCGATGTCGACGGTCGGGCCGGGGCCGAAGAATCGCGTCACCATCTCGCGCAGGTCGACCGGCGGGGATTGGTCCTGCTCCCATTCCTTGGCGAATTCGGCCGCGCCTCGGTCGTAGGCATCCAGCGTTTCGACATCCATCCGGACAATCCCCCTGGTGCCATTCGAGTCGATGCGCGCGCGGGGTGAGCGTACAAGGTCGGACCGGTCCCGGTGGCTGCTCAGTCGCACCCCACCGGCCGCTGTCCGGATCGCCGACACCGTGCTAACGTGCCTGGGAGCAACCGAACGATCGGTCGGCTCCGATGGGAGAGGGACACCGATGCAGCGCCCAGGCACGGCAGCCGGGCTGCCGACGAACCGGCCCGAGCAGTCCCCGTCGGCGAGCCAGCGGCTGGGTGACCCGCCGCCGGTCGACCTGCTCGACCCGGCCGAGCGGATGAGTGTGGACGAGCTGCGCGCGGTGCTGCTGGACCGGCTGCGCTGGAGCCTGCGGCACGCCTACGAGAACGTTGCGTTCTACCGCAAGAGCTTCGACGCCGCCGGCGTGCACCCCGAGGACTGCCGCGAGCTCGCCGACCTCGCCCACTTCCCCACCACGAGCAAGGCCGACCTGCGCGACAACTACCCGTTCGGCATGTTCGCCGTGCCTCAGGAGCGGGTCCGGCGGCTGCACGCTTCGTCCGGCACCACCGGGCGGCCGACGGTGGTCGGCTATACCGAGGGTGACATCGACGTCTGGGCCGGGGTGATGGCGCGCTCGATCCGGGCCGCCGGTGGCCGCCCGGGCGACAAGGTGCACAACGCCTACGGCTACGGGCTGTTCACCGGTGGGCTCGGTGCGCACTACGGCATCGAACGGCTCGGCGCGACCGCGATCCCGGTGTCCGGGGGCATGACCCCTCGGCAGGTGCAGCTGATCACCGACTTCCGCCCCGACGTCATCATGGTCACGCCGTCCTACCTGCTCACCGTGCTCGACGAGTTCGACCGCCAGTGCATCGACCCGAGGAGCAGCTCGTTGCGGATCGGCATCTTCGGCGCCGAACCGTGGACCGAGCAGATGCGCCGCGAGATCGAGGACCGGATGGACATGCACGCGGTGGACATCTACGGCCTCTCCGAGGTGATGGGGCCCGGGGTGGCGCAGGAGTGCGTGGAGACCAAGGACGGCCTGCACATCTGGGAGGACCACTTCTACCCCGAGGTCGTCGACCCGCTGGCCGGCCCCGGCATCCCCCGGGCGCTGCCCG
>Ga0137415_10002070_pt1 | contig 19975 bp, 27 predicted proteins | sample CZODoug3_1_1_16f_FD_183082 | JGI IMG/M metagenome (GOLD analysis project Ga0137415, IMG submission 183082) | Vadose zone soil fungal communities from Angelo Coast Range Reserve, California, USA - CZODoug3_1_1_16fungal (Hybrid Assembly) | ecosystem: Environmental > Terrestrial > Soil > Vadose...
TATCGACCGATACCATCGTGCAATCGATTCGCCTCCATGCCTCTGCTCTTATTGGATCCGTACGCATTCGACACGTCGCACCCGATTGAGTCGCATGTGCGCGCCGGACAGCTTTTCGGAGGAGAAGCGACTATGACTCAGCATGAAAACGTGCAGTCCACCGCCAAAGCCCGCACCACAGAGGGAAGGGCGGGCGCGTCCGACATCGTTGACGCGTGGGCCACTTTCATAATCCCACACATGACGATTCTCCCTCGATTCTCCGTTGGGCGGATCCTCCTTCACCTGCTTGCGATGCTAGGCGATCGATGCATTCGTTTCCACGTCGCTGGGATCATGAGAGAGTTACCTTGGTTGCCACAGCACTGAGGCTGCTGACCCGAGCGCGTACTCGCCTTACTGGCGCATTGCTGCTCCACCTCTCCGGGCCTATCAAACACTCCAACCCGCAACCAGCCGCCGATCCGCAGTCGCTCGCGCCGGCACTCAATCGCGGCGATGTTCTGCTCAGCCACAGCGTTACATTTCTGCGTCTGATCTCGGCATTGCTTGTGCGCAGCGTGTAGACATCGCTCGTCGGTCCGACCGCATCACCGATACCATTGTCCAATTGTCCCGCCTCCACGCTTCTGGTGTGATCGCCTCGTCGCATAGGATCAAGTCGGATGTGCGCAACACAGCGCTACCAGCATTGATCCCGATCCAACAGGCCAGTCACCGGAGGACGATCGAGATGGCAGATGCACAGAAGACAGCAATCGTTACCGGCGCCTCACAAGGGATCGGCGCGGGACTCGTGGAGGCGTTCGCGCGACGTGGCTATAGCGTAGTTGCGAACTCGCGAAACATCATCAAGGTAAATCCGTTCCCGGCGTCTTCGAATCTTGCATTGGTCGCCGGAGACATCAGTGACCCGAGCACGGCCGCCAAGATCGTGGATACCGCCGTATCTCGATTCGGTCGGATCGATGTGCTCGTCAACAACGCCGGCATATATTTCTCGAAGCACTTCACGGATTACACGCTTGACGATTTGCGGGCTCTCGTTTCCGTCAACATCGAAGGTTTTCTTTTCGTCACCCAGCTTGTGATCAAGCAAATGTTGGCTCAGAAGACCGGTGGAAGCATAGTCAATATCTCGACTACGCTGGTCGATCACCCGATCGTCGGTGTGAACGTTGCGGTTCCGATGATCACGAAAGGCGGCCTCGAGGCCGTCACGCGTAGCCTGGCGATGGAATACGTGAAGCAAGGCATACGCGTGAACGCCGTCGCGCCAGGCATTGTCGATACCCCTATGCACAAGGATGACCCGAAGGATTTTCTGAAGACGCTGCAACCGATGGGGCAGATTTCCGCTGTGAAAGACGTCGTTGACGCGATCATTTATCTGACAGAAGCCGGTCAGGTCACCGGAGAGGTGCTGCACGTGGACGGTGGTGCGCACGCTGGCAAATGGTAATCCGGGAAGCCTCTCGGTCGGCGAGCGCCGAGCAGCGGTTGAACGAGCTTGGCATCGAGCTCCCAGCACCGCCTGAGCCGTTCGGCAGCTATGTGGAAGCAGTGCAGGCGGGCACTCTGCTCTTTCTGAGCGGGATGCTTCCCACGGAAGGTCATGCGGCGAAATTCATCGGCCGCGTCGGCGCGGAGCTCGATGTGGAAGCAGGGCGCAAAGCGGCTCACCTCGCGGCGCTGAACGCCCTCGCTGTGGCGCGGCAGCATCTGGGATCGCTCGACAAAGTGACTCGGATTGTCCGGCTCGGCGTGTCGGTGGCCACTTCGGGAGATGTCCGCGATCAGCCGAAAGTTGCTGACGCCGCTTCGGAGCTGCTGCAAGAGGTCTTCGGAAAGGACAAGAGCCCTTGCCGCCTGGTGTATGGCGTCGCGAGCCTTCCCCTCGGTACCCCGGTCGAACTGGAAGTGATCTTTGAGGTGCCCGACTGATGCGAAGTCGAGAAAGGATCAAGAGTTATGTCGCGGTGGGTCTTTTATCGCACGATGGAGGTTGATGGACTTTCAATTTTTTATCCGGAAGCACCTTTCCTCTCCGACGCATGACGTATCGTCCAGAAAGATCTCGACATTGCCGAGTGCACCGATGCGCAGCCCGATCAAGTTGCGATTGTCGTCGGTGGCCAGTTTGCCCGCCTTGAACTCGTAATAGTCTCGCTCATCGTTGGCGAGGCTTCCCACCGTGTAATAGGCAGTGGAACGGCATCGGCGTCCGTCCGGTTCGGACTGCATAACGCCAGGGGGGGGCCTCCTCAACGCCTCTGCGAGTACCGGCGACGCGCGCACGATGCATTTCACGCGGTCGCCCTCGATGCGAGATACGGAAAGCGAGCCGCTCTGCGAGTCCCGGAAGGAGATCTCCAGGCCCGGCTCCAGTTCGCGCGCGAAGGCGGCACCTACTCGCATGCACTCGTCGGGCAAACCCGCCGGCACGGAAAACTCGGCGGCTTCGCGGGTCTCTGCGATCGCGGGTGAAGCCATCGGGTTCAGCTAGGCGAGACCCGCGGTCAAGAGCAGCAGCGGCACTGGCGGAAGCAGTGGCGCTTGCGAATGTGAAACCAGGTGGCGGCACATGATTTCTTCCTCGAGTGCGTGAACGCGAACACCGTCAAGCGACATTGCATCACCGGCGTGAACACTGAACCATTGCACGATGGTATCGGGCATACCTTCGTATCCCGCGACACCATCGTCTAATGGTCTTGAGCGCACGTGAGTGCTTCAATCGCAACTCCCAATCGTGTTCAACGACGGGCACTTAACGCGAAACCATGAACCGCCGATCGGCAAAGGAGTTGAAAATGAAAGTGCATGTTCTTGCGGCAACCGTAGTCGCGGCGCTCGCTTCGCGAGCGGTGTTAGCCCTCAGCGAAGGCGGCGACACATGGTCGGCGATTCAGGTTGTTGGGCAGCAGGACGAACGGCTTCCGCAGTTCATGCCGCGGGTTCACCCTCCGGTGACGCGGCAGATCGTTTGGGAAGGCTCGGAAGATGGCGACCCTTGTCCGGAGCTGGGCGTTCTGCAAGAGCAGGCAGCCGCTGAGGCTGATCTGCAGCACCGCGTTGCTCCCGTGGACGCAGCGCGCGCGCTCTCAGGGAGCGGCTCCGAGGGCGGCGACACCTGGTCGCGGTTCCTACCTCGGCCGCAAGCCCGACCGACCCGCACCGCAGGTCTGATCTTTGCGCCGGAGGAAATCAAATGAGGCAGATCAGCATTCTCGATCCGCGCTTTCGATACGTGCCGTCGATCCGAACCGATGTGGCGACCACATGGCGACGCTTCGGCTTCAGGGTCGGCAACGCCGGCCAACCTCGTTCGGTATCGGATTTCTCTGAAACAGAGTGTTCTCCTGTTGCGTTGGAGACGCGTCATGACGCGCAGCCAGGCGAAAGATCCAACACGTCGCCTTATTCCCTTGGGAAATCCGCGCGCTGCTGAGCTGCCGATCGGCTCCTGGTTGGTGGCGCCGCGACGCGGCTACACCCACCATGGAATCTACGTGGGCGCCGGCCAGGTCGTGCACTATTCTGGGCTGTCGCGCAGATGGAAGCGGGGGCCGGTAGAGATTGTGTCGCTCGCGGAGTTCTCTCTCGAGTGGAGCGTGTGGGCGAAGTGGACGCCGACCGCCCGCTACGTCGGGCTCCAGGCCGCCGAACGAGCGCTGTCGCGCCTCGGAGAGGACAACTATCACATCATGACCAACAACTGCGAACACTTCTGTGCGTGGTGCCTCGACGGCGCGAGCCGGAGCCGCCAAGTCGAACTATGGCTCGCATGGCCTCGTGCGACTGCGCTTGCTATCGTCGCGTGGCTGGTGGAAGTGCTGACGGAGGTCGATCCTCTTCGAGCGAAAAAGCGAAGCCCCAGCTGGCTCGCGGCTCTTTCGCCCGATCATCGGACTGCCTAATGCGAGCGAAATGGCGCCCGCAAAGGCTCTCATGCAGTGATGGGCCTACGGGCCGATCTTTGGACAGCAACTGGGTTTGCTGTCAAACGTCTTTCAGGTGCAGCGCCGGATTCCAGGTCGTGCCGTCGCGCACCATGGCGTTCAGAATGGTGAGCAGCTTGCGCTCTCCGACAACGCTTGTTGCATCAGGCGATTCAGCTGCGAATCGCCGTAGACGCTCCACCAGGCTTCTTCCGCAGGCGATTGAACCGAAGCACCCAGGCCGAGGCTGGTCGCTGTCACGGTCTGATCGCGCGGCGCTTCCCGGGGAACCGAAATGCAGCCAAATAGGAGACCCCCCAAGGAGTGAGCACAAGATCAGCCTGACAGGGGCGTTCATGCGTTCATGCACCGACACCTTTGCTTTTCATAGCGACTCTCGTCCTCTCGTTCGGATATTCGGATACTCGCGGGCGATCGCAGGAATCTTGCGAATCCGGTACAGGCGGCTTGCCCTCCTCCTCTTCGAGACGAGAAAGTTCCACTTCGACGCTCTTCGCCTGATCGAGCGGAACGGCGCGCCTGATCGCGCTGAAGTGCCGGATCCCGGCCGCACAGTGCACTTGAAGACGATCAGCGGCCCTTTCGATCTCGCGCCTTTGAAGCAAACAGTCCCTGATCCAGGTTGCGCCGTTTCGCATGTCGGATCGTGACTCCTCTATCGCGACCTCTTCCATCGCCCTCCCCTGTCGCCGAGGTTCTCCATTATGTAGTCGCGCAGGACCACGGCATTGTTGTGTTCGCTATCGCGCGCGCTGTACAGCAAGACAACGTCGCCCGCGCGGGCAGCAGCCACGATCGGTGCCAACGCGTCCGGACGCTGATCGAGCTCTGCCCCTCATGGCCATCGAGGTCTTTGAGCGGAACCATGTGGACGATGCTTACGAGCTTCCCCTAACAGGCTGTTGAAATTCTTCGCGCTCAAGAGTCGAGTTCTATTGTGAACGACAAGATCCGCCCGCCTTCCACGCTGTGTGAGGCATGGCAAGGGCTCATTGAACGCCCTCGGAGCAGGTATCGAGGCCGCGTCGCCGGTTCATCGAGTCCCTCCGGTTGCAAATTCGGGCACCGCTCCTGGTATTCGGCTGATCCGCACGATGTTGCTGGCCAGCATCGTCAGCTTGAAGTGCTGATCGACTCGGCGGATGCCGCGGAAGACGGTTTGCCGCAGCCGGCCGACCGTCTTGGCCCAGCCGAAGTGTTCTTCGATGCGTTTGCGGATTTGCTGACTGGCCTGGTAGCCAGCGTGCCGGGCGGTGCGGCCGTCGATGGCGCTGCCACCCGGGTGATCGATATTCATCGCAACGTGCGGCGTCACATGGTCCTGGCGGCAAGCCTGGGCGAACCCGATCGTGTCATAGCCCTTGTCCGCACCCAGGGTCTTGCGCCCACTCCCTGGGACCGTGCGCATCATCGCCACCGCGGCCCGCCGTTCGGCGAAGCCGTCGGCATGCGTGACGACCGCACCGACCACCAGGCCCGAGCGGTTCTCCATCAAGGCATGACCCTGGTAGCAAAGGATCGCAGGTTGGCCAATGCCCTTGCGAAACAGCCTGGAGTCCGGATCCGTCGTGCTGGCGTGAGTCTCGTTGCTGCGCGGCCGACCTTTCCAGTCAGCCTCGGCATTGCGCCCTGGCGTGCTCGGCCCGTCGTTGCCGCCGTCCTTAGGCCGGAAGCTTTTGTGGCTGGCCCAAGCCTGCACCAGCGTTCCATCGACCGAGAAGTGCTCCTTGGACAGCAGCCCCTGCTGGTCGGCCAGCGCCATCACCTCCATGAAGAACTTGTCCACCGCCTCATGCTCGATCAACCGATCTCGGTTCTTCGAGAACACCGAGTGGTCCCAGACCGGATCATCGATGGCCAGGCCCACGAACCAGCGAAACAGCAGGTTGTAGCGGATCTGCTCCATGAGCTGGCGTTCGCTGCGGATCGAGTAAAACACCTGCAAAAGCAATGCCCGCATCAGCTTCTCGGGAGCAATCGACGCGCGGCCCGTGCCGGGGTACATCTGGTTAAACAGATCGTTCAGTGCGCCCAACGCCGCGTTCACCAGCGCTCGGATCGGCCGCAGTGGGTGATCCGCCGGTACAAAATCCTCCAGCTTCGCCAGCGTGAACAGCGCCTCTTGTATGCCGTCGCCGCCTCTCATGCGCCACACCTCAACCAGGATTCGACTATGAGACTACAACGCCTTTCGATAGCTTTCGACGACATGAATCGCCGAATTTCAACAGCCTGCTAATGGTTGTCAGTGCCGCGCGCGAAGCGAACGCTGCGACTGCGGTCGCTGCAAGAACCTTTCATCTTCAACGCCTCCGCCAGTTGATTGATGGTCGTCGCCGAAAACCGTTGCGTGGCGTGATTGAAGCACTCGCGTGCGCCCGAGACCATTAGACGATGGTGTCGCTTTAGTACCAAGGTATGCCCAATACCATCGTGCAATGGTTTAGTGTTCACGCCGGTGATGCAATTGTGGTGCTCGATTGAAAGGGATTTGCGCTCACTCACTCGTGGACGAAATCATGTGTAGCCGCCTCGTTTCACATTTCAAAACGCGACTGCTTCGGCCAGTGCCGCTGCTGCTCTTGACCTCAGACAAGTAGGTGTCGACCATGACCCGCCCACCTCTGCCGCCCTTTACAGCCGAGACCGCCGCGCGGAAGGCGCGCCTCGCCGAGGATGCCTGGAACACTCGCGATCCTGCCAAAGTCGCGCTTGGCTATACGTTGGACAGCATCTGGCGCAACCGCGCCGAGTTCATTCGTGGCCGCGAGGCAATCGAGGCATTCCTCACGCGCAAATGGAATCGTGAGCTGGACTATCGCCTGATCAAGGAGGTTTGGGCGTTTCGCGACAACCGGATAGCCGTGCGCTTTGCATATGAATGGCACGACACTGCCGGCAACTGGTTTCGTAGCTACGGTAACGAGAATTGGGAGTTCGACGACCAAGGCCTGATGCGATGGCGCATCGCCAGCATCAACGACCTACCGATCAAAGATGGCGAGCGCAAATATCACTGGCCCCTTGGCCGACGTCCCGATGATCACCCATCACTCAGCTACCTAGGCCTTTAAGGGGACGGTAGTGTGAACGCAGTACGGGCAAAAGCAAACGATACGATCGTGACGTTCGCGATGATCAAACTGTCCAGGCGATCGATAATCTCGACGATATTCTCTCCGTCGAGGAGCAGGACGCAATCTATATGCGCCCCGCCGACTCGTTTGAAACCAGAGTCCGATCACCGTGAAAGCGAAAATCATTGAATGACGCACCTTTTTACACATCGTTCAGGAGAAACCTTGATGACACGCGTTATCGCCGCCCTGGCCGCCATCGCCAGCATGCTGGTCAGCACAGCCGCCTCAGCTCAGCTGGAACTCGCCAAGCAAAAGAACTGCCTGGCATGCCATACGGTCGACAAGCAATTGGTCGGGCCCGCATACAAGGATGTCGCCAAGAAGTATGAAAACGACAAGGACGCGGCGCCGCGGCTGGCCAAGAAGGTACGGGAGGGCGGAGTCGGCGTCTGGGGCCAGATCCCGATGCCGGCCAACCCGCAGGTCAACGAGGCGGAGTCCTTTCAGCTGGTCAAGTGGGTTCTGTCGCTTAAGTAACACGGCCGCACGTCGCGCCTGAGGCTCGACATCCGCTATCGCGCCGGATGGGTGACGAAGGACTCTGAGCATTCGCCGTAGAGGAGATGATACATGTCGCATCATTATTCCGGTCCCGACTGAGGATTCCCCCGAGGGACGCGCGGGTGGATCTCACCAATTTGTATGCCTTCCCAAAGCTGGGGGGAGCACAGCAAGTCGATCCTAATTATGAACGTGCATCCGTCCCACCGGGATTTCCTCGATGTCGCGGACCCGCGGGCGCTCACCCCGATCGAACCCTTCTCAGCCGAGGCAGTGTACGGGTCAAGATTGACACCGACGGCAATGCCGTCGCCGACATCACGTATCGCGTGCGCTTCTAGTCTTTGGAGGACGGGAGCCAGAGCGCGACGCTGCGCCGCGTTGTGGGCGCTGAGGCCGCTGGAATGGGCGACGGCGGGCGGGCCATCGTTGAAAGGGCGCCGGTCTCGTTGGGTTACGAGGCACAGGCGACACAGGCCGGTGACTACCGGCTCTTCGTGGGGTGGGGCAGCGATCCTTTCCTCTTCGACAAGAAGGGCGCCGTGAATGATCTGCAGTTTACAGGCGATGATTACTTCGCCAACCAAAATGTGTGCAGCATCGGATTCAGCGAGACGATGGCTCCGCTTGCCTGGAACCGCATGGTGTTCATCGGCAGCGCGGGCGGCGAGTACGGCATTCGCGTCTCGGTCACGGCGTACTCGCAGGCCGACGGCAAGCAGGTATGGCGCTGGTGGGCAACCAACCCGGGCGAAGCCGTTCTCCGAGAACCGTGACAGCTCCGCGACCGATACCTAGGTATCGACCGATACCATCGCTCAATAGACTCGGCTCCGTACTCCTGCTGTGATTGCGTCCGTGTCTTGCGCATCGCAGCCGATGGTGGGCGATCGATGCGTCTGAGGCGGTTATGGAACTGGTGAAGGCCGGCTGATGCCACCCGAAGAGGACTACACATGACCAAGAAGCAAATTGCAACATCCCTGGCGTCACTACTGGTGCTGATGGCTGCCGTTTCAGTGGCGGCCGACGAAGTGCCGGTATCGGCGCAGATCGTGGATGCATTTAACAAGATCTACGGCGCGCATCCGGGATTTCGCGCCGTCCACGCTAAAGGAGTGGTGGTGGAAGGTAGCTTCAAAAGTTCCGCCGAAGCTCGCAGACTCAGCCGCGCGAAGCTGTTCAGTGGCCACCCTATTCCGGTCACGGTGCGTTTCTCCGACGGTGGCGGCGCGCCGGACGCATCGGACGGATCGCCCGACTCCAATCCCCACGGCATCGCGGTCAAGTTTCATCTGCCGGATGGATCGGACACGGATATGGAGCTCCAAGCGTACAAGTTCTTCCCGGTAGGAACCGGAGAGGATTTTCGCGATCTGCTACAGGCAATCCTCGCAAGCCCGCCCGATGCTCCGAAGCCGACCAAGTTCGATCAGTTCGTGGCCGCACACCCGAACGCACCAAAAGCGTTTGGCTCCGTCGCCACGCCGGACAGCTTTGCCGATGAGGAGTACTACAGCGTCAACGCTTTTGTCTTTGTCAACAAAGCGGGCCACAAGCAGGCTGTGCGCTACGTGGCGATGCCCGAGAAGCTAGTGCATCTGACGCCGGACGAAGCAGGCAAGAAGGCTCCGGACTTCCTGGTGGACGAACTGCCGACGCGTATTGCGCAAAGGCCGGTCGTGTTCCACTTGAAGGCGCAGCTCGCTGGACCGGGCGACCCAACAAACGACGCGAGCCGGCCGTGGCCTGAGACCCGGAAGGTAGTGGAACTGGGCGTGCTGACGCTGACCAAGTCCGTGCCGGACAGCCGGGCGGCGCAGAAGGAGTTGCAATTCATGCCCACGAATCTTACGGACGGCATCGAGCTTTCCGATGACCCCCTGGTCGTTGTGCGTGCCGCCGCGTACGCCGTGTCCATTGCGCGGCGCAGCCAATAAGGCGTTCCAACTTCCCGCGATCCAACGTCTTTAACGAGTTCCCCAACTGACCATGAACCGCGTCTACTTCCTGCTGCTCACCTGCCTCACGGCAGCCTGCTCGACACCGATGCCGCCCGCACCTCCCGCGCCTCCACCTGCGCCAGCGCCGCAGGCGGTGGCCATGCCTGCGGACCCTGTCGTCCAGGCGCCGGCGCAGCCCGTGTCGACCGAGTCACCCAGGGATGCGTTCTACAAGGTGCGCACGGCGATAAAAGGCGATAGCGTCTACTTCGATTTCGACCGGTACGCGATCAAGTCCGATCAGACGCCGCCGATCCGGGAGCACGCGAACCTGGCGACGGCGTTTCCGAACGATTACGTCACGCTCCAGGGCAATTGCGACGAGCGGGGCAGCCATGAGTACAACCTGGCTCTTGGTCAGCGACGCGCGGACTCGGTCAAGCGCGCGCTGGTCCTGCTGGGCGTTGCCGAAAACCGACTCGAGACCATCAGCTTCGGCAAGGAGAAGCCGCGTGCGTCGTGCCAAAAGGAGGATTGTTGGGTCCAGAACCGCCGCGCCGATTTCGTGGACAACTGGATCGACCCGGCGGGAGATGTGCATGAGTAATGCGTCTCGAGGGCACCGCCCTGGTTCATCCGCCATGGAAAGACTCCTCTATTCGATCGGCCCTCGCTTGAGCTTCCTCGCCCGACCGCTCATCGCCGCGCTGTTCGTCTCTTCGGGTTGCGCCAGGGTCGTGGACTATGCCGGCACCCAAGCCTTCATGAGGTCGGCGGGGGTCCCGGGCGCACTGCTCCCGCTGGCGATCAACCAGGGTGATGGCGGTCACGCAGGGCCCCAATCTTCGCCAAGGCGTTCGACGAGAAGGTGACCAAAGCCGCCTGGTGCGGGTCATGTCGGCATCCTGCCCGAGCAGACCGACTGGAAGCGTTCGGTGCGTTCCCTCCTTCAGTTCGGCGAGCGCCGTTCACAGGAAAGACGCCCACAATGAACAAGGGCGCGGCTAGTGAAAAAGGAACCGCGGCGCTCCTGACTCCTGCCAACTTCCGCTCTGACAAAGTCACGAACATCGGCGCCGCTCTGAACGCCTTCGTGGCAGATCTGTTCGCCCTGTACATGAAGACAAAGAACGTCCATTGGCATATGTCAAGTTTGCACTTTCGCGACTACGGCCTTTTGCTGGACGAACAGGCCAGACAGATCTATGCCACGACAGATTCGATCGGTGCGCGTATCCAAGAACTTGGGGCGACGACGTTTTGCGACTACCACCTTCTGCTGGACGAACAATCCAACCAGATCAAAACATGCACCGAAGCGATCGCCGAGCATGTCAAAAAACCCGAGGCAAAGACGTTGCCCCCCACAGGCCACCGTTCCCGCCCACGGCGATGGCCGGGCAACGATACGGACTACAGCTTGCGCGAGATGCTGGCCGAGATTTGGGAAGATAACCTGCAGCTGGCAGCGTCCCTTCGAAGGATGCATCGGGATTGCGAGGAGTACGCGGACGTTGCGACCGCAAGTCGCATCGAGACTTGGACGAATCAGGCCGAACGCAGGGTCTTGTTCCTGGAAGCGATCCGAGATGCGGAAGCGATTTCACGTTAGGGACGTTCACGCATCTGTAGCAGCACCTGACTCAATACAACGGCCTGGTTGTGGGTCTGCGAAATCGACCGCTGATTGGTCGCCGCCAACCGAGCGAGTGGCGCGGGCAGACTCAGCCCGGCCGTTTCGCTATTTGGCTTAGTTGTTTGGGCGCTTCGGCATTCTCCGGGCTGACCGGATGGTTCTCGCAACGAGGATCGGTTCTCTGCACAGCGCCAATCATCGAGCGCGTGAACGGGACTACCAATTCCGTCGAATCTATGTGCCGCCTTCTTCGAGAAATGTTCCGCAGTAGTCGCGCCGGCTCGAACCCGGCCTCCGTCTTACTCTGGGCAACCGCTCTCATTCGCCTGCGGCCGAAAGTGATCTGCAACGGTCATACGTTCAACAGAAAAAACTGACCCATCCCCAAATTCTCATTTGTGGTCCACCTGTTCCCCATCAGGCGTCCGAATGGTGCCGTGACTAGGGTCGCCCGTCGCAGCCTCGTGGCTGCGGGGAATGGAAAATGAAAACGTCGCTCCCGGACCATCATTGGGTACTGCCCAGATACGGCCATGATAACTCTCGATAATGGAGCGACTGACGGATAGGCCGATCCCCATACCGCCGCTCTTAGTCGTGTAGAACGCCTCGAAGAGCTTGTCCACTGCCTGCCCTTCAAAACCCAGCCCCGCATCTTGCACAGTCAGGCGCACACAATCGCCTTCGTCTCGTTCGGTTCTGATCACCAACTGCCGTGGACGATCGTCGACGTTGCTCATTGCATCCGAGGCGTTCAGCAACAGGTTCAGTATTACCTGTTGAAGCTGGACACGATCGCCTGCAACTGGCGGAAGGTCCTCGGCAAGGTCCTCCCGCACAATGACCCGGTTTCTCTGAAGTTCACTCAGCGAAAGAGCGACCACTTCGCGTGTGGCCTCATTCAGGTCAACCGATTCGGCCGCGGCGGCCTTCTTGGCAAACAGCGCGCGCAATCGCGCGACCACATCAGACGCACGGTTGCCATCGCGAATCGCGCGTAGTGCGGTTTCACGCGCGCCATCGACGTTTGGAGGATCCGCGTTCAGCATGCGCAGGCAGGTGCCGGCGTTGGTGATGATTCCGGACAGTGGCTGGTTGACCTCGTGCGCGATCGACGCCGTCAACACGCCAAGGCTCGTGACCCTGGCCACGTGCGCAAGGTCCGACCTGATCTTGCTGAGCGTCGCCTCCGAGAGTCGACGTTCCGTCACGTCCTGAACCGCGCCGATGTACTCCAGTCGACCATGTCCATCTCGGACCGCGTGAGCGATCAAGTGCAGGTACTTGACCGAGTGGTCCGGCATCAGCAGGCGGTGCTCGTACTCAAAGTCGCTGGCGGCGACCCGCGCCCGGTTGATCATGTCATCTAGCAACTGGAGGTCATCCGGATGGACTCGAGTACCGATCAGCTCGAGTGTCACGGGCACGCTCTGGTTAAACCCGAAAATGCGATAGAGCTGCTCTGACCACGTGATTTGGTCCGTCGCCACGCGCCAGGAAAAGCTGCCGGTTGAGCAAAGGTGTTGGGCTTCGGCTAGAAATGCCTCACTGCGCTTCAACTCTTGCTCCGACTGTTTTCGTTCCGTGATGTCACGCAGGTAGCCGGTGAAGGACGGCGGCTCGTCAAACGGGATACGTGTGATCGCGAGCTCGACCGGGAATTCACTCCCGTCGGAGCGTACCGCCGTTATCTCGATGCGTCTCCCAAGCATTCGCGCCTCGCCTGTGGCCAGGTACCGGGCTAATCCCCTCCGGTGCTTCTCCCTGAGTGATGGCGGGATAATCACATCGGCCAGGTGGCTGCCGACGACCTCGTCCCGACGGTAGCCGAAGGTGCGCTCCGCAGCCGGATTGAACTCAGTGATGCGGCCTTCGTGATCGATTGTCACAATGCAGTCGAGCGCCGAGTCCAGGATCGCTGCCTTGCGCGCCTCGCTGCGCTTAAGTTCCTTCTCCTCCTGACGCAACTTCTCGTTGGCTGCAGCAAGTTCCCTAGTTCGTTGCGCGACCCGCTGATCGAGTTCGGCGGCGACCCGCTTCTGTTCGCTCAGAAGCCGCGCCTCTTGCAGCCCGATCGCCGCCTGATTCGCCGCTACGCTTAGAAGAAGTCTCTCGGTCTGCCCGGGGAAGTCCGCTCGCTGAGACCCCGCGACGATTACCCCAATTTCACCTTGCAGCCCCAGTCGCAAGGGCACGATTGAAATATCTCCGTCGCCAAAAGGAATCCGTACCAGCGATGCCCATTTCTGCGCGCCAGATCCCAACCAGTGGTTGAGTGCCTCGCCGATCTCTTGCGGCCGCGCCGTCAGTTTTTGCGATTGAGCGATCCGAACCATCTCGATGGGTCCCTCACCGACCGGATCTTTCAACCGCACATAGACGAGATCCAGGCGGAGCATGCTCAAGAGCGCGTCGAGCAAGGTGCGAACAATCTGGGATGGGTCGCAGCCACTCCACATGGCAGGAAGAGCGAGGACGCTGATCAGATCGTTAAGGCAGCGCTGAAGGCGCTCGATCTCCTCGGCTGGATGTTCGGATTGCACTTCCATGTCAGACCACCGTCGGGGGCGATGCAGTCCCTACGCGCGTCGCCGTTCGCGAAGCTCGCGCAGGAACTTCTCCGGTGGTACAAAGAACGGGTTCTGCTGGAGGATGCCGCCGATGATGATCATCGGATGCGTACGCATGATGTCGACCACCGTCCCGCCTCCGAATTTCGCAAGGTCGTACACGCAGACGACCGCATCGTCGTGGCGCCGCCACACATCATTCACACGCGATTCGAACTCGACGAGATTGTCGAGGGGCGATCGACCTTCGGCCGCCCAGTCCATATGACAGATAATGCGACTGAGGCGAAATCCTCCCTTGGCGTTGCCGCTGGCCAGCTGCTCGAACACTTCCAGCATCCGATCCTGATCGAAGTAGCCGTCCCGAAGGTATGTTTCGGCGTTGGTCCGAAGTTCGAATTGCCCAGTCTGCTGGGCCGCCGTCGGGTCGATCCCGACCGCGGCCAACCGTTGCAGATGGTCGCGACTCCGACCCGGACTGACAACGTGAACCGCCCTGTCGCCACACTCGAACCCGTCCTTGATGAACGGAAGCAACACTCGATACTCTTCTTCGTCGCTGTTGAAGAATGCGCATACATGACGTGCTTCCCCGAGCTGGGAGCCGGCAAACGGAATTGGTGCCGCGGGCGTTTTCAAGGTGGACTCCTCCCGTACGGAATTCCTGACACGCGGGTCTCTATACAGTCGCGCTCTACCGAGCGGCTTCAGCGGTTGACCCTTCTTCTGTCACGTCGCTCAGCACCCTCGAAGCGCGGCATTGACCGCCCCAAGCAGCGCCGTATCGCTGAACGGCTTAAACAGGCACTCCGCGGCACCCTGTTCGAGCAAGCGTGGACGGATGGTCTCATCTGCGTGGGCGGTAATAAAGACGATCGGAATCTCTTGCCGGCGAAGCCTCAGTTCCCGTTGGAGATCGGGCCCGGACATGCCAGGCATCGCGACGTCCAGGATCAGACATCCTGTCTGGTCCAAGTAGTCGGACGCGAGGAACTCCTCCGCCGACGAGAACGTCTGCGCCACAAAGCCCAATTCCTTCAGCATGTCGGGTAGCGACTCGCGAACAGACAGATCGTCGTCGACAACCGACACGAGTGGACGTAGGACCATGACACCACAATGCGCCACTCTACGGGTCAACGTCCATCATACTTTGGTATCGGTTTCCGGCCCATGGCGCGGGGAAAAGGTGACTGCACCAACTCCCGTCCAGCGGCAATGCGATGGATCTTGCGACCGCGCGCTCGCGTGTCAGCCTTTCGATGCAGGCGCGAGGTGGAGTCTCGCGGCCATATTCACCAGGTCGGCGAGAGAGTCGGCCTTCATCTTTCGCATCACCTGGCCCCGGTGTGCCTTCACTGTGATCTCGCTGATGCCGAGCTCGCCACCGACCTGTTTATTCAACAGGCCTGAAACGACCAGCCCCATGACCTCCCGTTCGCGACGGCTGAGTGACGCGTAACCGTCTCGGAGCGCGCGCATCTCCGCCTCGTGACCAAGTGCGGCGTGGCTGCGCTCGATGGCGTTCCGGATTGCGCTCAACAGTACGTCGTCGCCGAATGGCTTCGTCAAGAACTCGACAGCTCCCGCTTTCATAGCCCGGACCGTCATCGGCACGTCGCCGTAGGCCGTGATGAAGATGATCGGCATGTCGTTCCGGTCGGCGGCGACGCGCTTCTGCAGATCGAGACCATTAAGGTCCGGAAGCGAAACGTCAAGTACCAGACAACTCGGAGCGAGGGCTCGTGGGTGGGCGATGAATTCCTGTGCGGACGCGAATGTCTGCGGCTGCCAGCCTGCGCAGCGGATCAGCGCTTCAAGCGATTCGCGCACCGAGACGTCGTCGTCAACAACGAACACGACGGGCGTGGCATGCACCATGGATGATGACCGCACTCCATGGTCAGGTGCGCTCGCTGATCTCATGTTTTAGCCCCTTTGAGAGCATGCGCCACTCTACCGGTGAACGTCCATCACACTTTGGTGTCGGTCTCCTGCCGATGTCAGCAGCAGCGTGCGTGCGCCAACCACATAAGTCTTGTGTCCCTCTTTTCACCGTGGTTCAGAAGGAGTTCGATAGTCCCTGCTTGACGCCGAACCAAGCCATTTGACCGCCACATCGGTACGGATTGACGCCGCATATTGAAACCTCGGGTCAACGATCCTTTCCGGCTTCATTGCGACTGCGCGCTATCGCGAGCGATCGTCGGGTTAAACGCCGCCCCATCGAAGACCTCGAACAGCGTTTCGAGCAGAGGCCGCGCCACGACCCGATCAAAGGATGCGAGCAGGGAGGCGATCTCGCGCTCTCGCCCGTCGAGCTCTTCCGGGATCGGCAATCGGTGGGGGGTATCGCCCGCGCGGGAATGGATCGATGCGTGATCACGCGGTTGCAGTTATGCCAGAAGCGTTTGACGGACTCAATCGGACGATAGTATCGATCGAAACGGGTTCAACCATCGGAACTTCACAGTTTAGGCAGCTTCCTCCTCCAACTTGCTAGCCTTCCGGCCCAGGAAGCTCAGCAACTCATTGTTTACCTCTTCCGCGTGCGTCCATGTGATGCAGTGTGGCCCATCCTTGACGACCCGCAGGCGCGCACCACGGATGAGCTGAGCGGTGCGCAGCCCTGAAGCCGTGATGGGAAGAATGCGGTCGGCATCCCCTTGAATCACCAGCGTAGGCACATCGATGTGAGCCAGGTCGCCGCGGAAGTCCTCATACCAGGTTGGGACACATGCCAGACTGGCGGTGGCGGAAGCGCTGGCCGCGACATTCCAGCTCGCCTGGACCGCTTGTTCGCTGACGCGCTTACCCAAAAACAGGTCGGTGTTGTAAAAATTCCTGAAGAAGTCCGTGAAGAACGCGTAGCGGTCGCTGACCACCGCCTTCTGGATCCCCGCAAAAACACTTGCGTCTACACCCTCGGGGTTGTCGGCCGTCTTCAGCAGGAACGGTGGCACACCGGATATGACCACGGCTTTTTTGACGCCTTTGGAACCGTATTTGCCCAAGTAGCGCGCCACCTCGCCTCCTCCCATGGAGAAGCCCACCAGGGTGAAGTCACGCAGCTTGAGCTGGGTAACCAGTTTGTATAGATTCTCTGCGAACGTATCGTAGTTATAGCCCGTGGTCGGCTGGCTTGACTTGCCGAAGCCCCTCCGGTCGTAGGTGATGACCCTGTAACCAGCATCCAGGAGGACGGGTACCTGCTTCTCCCAAGAGGCACTGCTCAATGGGTACCCATGGATCAGGACAACCGCCTCACCCGAGCCATGATCTTCGTAGTAAAGCTCGACGTTTCCTGAATTCTCTTTTCCGACTGTAACGTATGGCATCGCACATCTCCTTTCCTATCGGCGTGAATGTGTTTGTGGTCGGCAGAATCCTGACAACCGCAATTCTTGGCGGTACTCCATGAAACAACAATGCATCACCCATGACAGAGTGTCCATTGCACTTTGGTCTCAGTTTGCCGATGTGAACATCAGCGCGTCCATGAAGCGATAACTCGGCTGGCTTGCAGGTGCAGAGGGGTGGCTCAGGTTTCTTGAACAGCGGGGATCGGCGGGGGGTTCTCGACAGCAATCAGCGGCCGCGCCCGCGTCCGATGCGGCTGGAGGCGGCTCCCGCGCGGTGTTCGAGCTTTTCGCTTATATAGTCGCGCAGCACTACGGCGTTGTTGTGCTCAGTGTCGTGCGAGCTGTAGAGCAGAACGACGTTGCCCGCACGCGCGGCAGCGGCGATCGCTGCCCATCCGTCAGGATGGTCATCCAGCTCCGCGCGGTACCGGCGCTGGAACTCGGCCCATTTGGCCACGTCGTGCCGGAACCAGCGGCGCAGTGAATCGCTGGGTGCGACGTCCTTCAGCCATTCGCTGAAGTGCAGGGATCCTTTCCGGATCCCGCGCCGCCATAGCCGTTCAACCAGGAAGCGAGTTCCGTGCTCCTCCTTGTGCTCGTAAATCCGTTGCAGCTCGATCATCGCAGGACCGGGTGCGCCCTTCTGTTCATCGGAGTTCAGTGGTTCTAGTCTTCCAGCGGTGCAGCGCGCCTCACGGAACCCGCACCCTTCCCTTCTGCATGATCTCGGCAATCGACGGAAATGTCCTGCGCGCCAGTTCCGGGACCGGTTTCCAATTCTCGCTCGGGGCGTAACCGAATGGTTTCGTCCCGGGACCGTTGCCGGGATTGCCCACAACGATACGTCCCACCATGCCGGCCATTTCATGCGGCTTGCAGAAATAGTCGTAAACCCCTGGCACAGTAAAGACGTGCTCGAATGTCGCGCCACGCTTGGGATAATCGGCTAGCAGAATGTCGGAATCCCAGGGTTGGGCAGACGCGGGGATCCGCAGCTCGTGATTGTCGTTGCTCGGGTGGTAAGCAGTGATCGAGTGGAAGCCATTGAGCTGAACCCACCGCACCGTATCCCCCGGGACGACGCGCACGCCCGCCGGATCGAAATAAGTCTTGCCGGCTGGCGTCTGCATCACCTTAATCTCCACCGTGGCGAGTGTCGCAGGCGCGGCTTGGCCAAGGATTGTCGTGCCGGCGAGACACGCCGCCAAAACCGAGGCTTTGGCGGCATTACCAACCACCGTCTTGACCTTCACCAACCTCGAACGCGTGTCCAATTGCGTCTCTGCGCGCTCTGCGTCTACTTCATGTCTTCTTCTACGGCAGCAGAGCTGATCAACCATTGGACGATGTGATAGTGCGGCTCCTCGACGCCCGGATGGCCCGGGTTGTACTGAATATCGGTATGGTTGACCTTGATTCCCGCGGCCACTCCACCGATGCTTTCGAAATTCTTATGAGCGTCGAAATCTTTGAGTGGGACCATGTAGACGATATTGACGAGCTTCCCCTGGTGGTTGTAGCCGAGGAACGGGCCGATGGGTAGCGTCGACGGATCGACGTAGAGCGTTCCCAACCCCGGCAGAAAATCCGGAAGCTTCACCAGCGAGCTTACCTTCTTGAAATCGGCCGGTGGGGACGCGGTGATATTGGCGGCGTAGACGGTCGGGGCCAGCATCACCCCGGAGAGCGACAACGCGAACGCACTGATCGCCGTCCGCCCCCAAGCGAAGTTGTAATTGCCGTTTCTGTTCATGTCGGATCTCCAAGGTGTGAGTTGTTAGCCGTGCACCAATTGCATCACGGGCGTGAGCGCAAGACCATTAAACGATGGTCTTGGTCGATACCCTTGTATCAGATGTATATAGGATTAAACGGGGACGGTGCGTTACGTCTATAGATCAACGACGACGCCTTCCACGGTTGATCGACGACGTGACGCCTATGCGGCCACCTCGCAGGGTCGAAGCTGATCTGGGCAACGTACCGCGAGGCGCGCGTCTATTCGTCAAGCGCGATGGCCAAAGTATCGACCGATACCACCGTCCAATAGATTCGCGATCCTGCTGTTGTTCCTTGGCCAGCGGAATGTAGCGCTCTACATCGAGCTGAGTCCTGCGTTGGACGGCTTCGGCATTGGCGAGCTGCGCTCTGGCCTGCGCCAATTGCCCCTGTGCCTGATCCAGAGCCGCTCGAAATGGTCGCGGATCGATTTCGAACAGCAGCTGCCCTTCCTGACCAGTGCCCCTCTTTGCAATCCTGGCGCAGCAGATAGCCCGTGACTTGCGCCCTGACGTCGGCATTGACGTACCCCTCCAGGGTGCCGATCCATTCGCTGTAAAGGGCAACGTCCTTCTGCTCGACCTACGCCACGTCGACATCCGGAGGCTTTGCCGTGGCGACGCCGGATGCATGCTCCGGCAGCACCAGCACGACAATTACGGCGATGGCGACCAAACATATGGCTCCTGTCAATGCGAGCTTGCGATTCAGCTGCATCGTCGCCACCCGCTATAGTTAGTCGAGCGCAACACGCGATTTAAGCAAGTTTCGAGGCCGGAGCGGTAACCGGCGGGTCCTTTCCAGACAAGCTATTTCGACGCTTCGCCAAGTTTGCCGATATATTCGGCGAGTCGCCTCTCGACGTCTGGCTTCTGTTGAAGTCCCATTTCCATCAGCTGTTGCACCCTCTGCTGCGCTTGGGGACGTTGGACAGATGCAATAAATGCGCCCCATTGGGCCTTGAGATCTTCATTCGACGGCAGGGTCGAAGGATTGACCATTCCCTTGATGTCCGCGATTGTCTGCTTATCAAATTTTGAAATGCGCCGGGCGAGCGAATCCACAAACTGGTCCAAGTCAGC
>Ga0137415_10002071_pt1 | contig 19975 bp, 15 predicted proteins | sample CZODoug3_1_1_16f_FD_183082 | JGI IMG/M metagenome (GOLD analysis project Ga0137415, IMG submission 183082) | Vadose zone soil fungal communities from Angelo Coast Range Reserve, California, USA - CZODoug3_1_1_16fungal (Hybrid Assembly) | ecosystem: Environmental > Terrestrial > Soil > Vadose...
TGCTCATGCTTTCCCAGTTCCGATAGCGAGGAGACCGGCCATGATTATCGCCTATTTATCGTTAAGTCCGACAGGCTGCTAGGCGCCCTCAATCAACGCCATCGCGCGTGCCCAGGAACTTGACCCACCCGCTTTGCTGCAAGGCGCAGAGAGTCGTCGTGATAGCAGGCTCATCGAGCTCCAAGTGCTCCATGGCGGTGGGGGTATCGAAGCGCTCGTAGCCCTTGCGCAGAAGACTCTTCAAGACTGCCGGCCGGACGCCGCAAATGGGCTCTCTGCGATCGACCTTCATGGAAACTGCGGATGTCCCTTCAGTGTGTTCTTCGCGAAGCGACGTTCCACTATGCCACGCAACCTGATCTTGGAATCACGCGCAGGCATCATTTATTCTGATAGGGCTTGGCTGTTCGATCGCATTTAGTACGAATACTCGCCAGTGCCGGGTATTCCGGCGGACGGAGGTCGATTAGTTCCTTCTCGATTTTACATCCATTTATTCAGCGGTCGGTGTCATCAATGATCAGTTTCGACAACATTCAGGTGTCACGGCTTCAGAAACCGGGCCAGCGCAACCGCGGCGCCCCACACGGACAGAATCGTCCCCGCCCCAGTGATCACCATCCACAGTTTCGCTCGCTCAATTGCCGTGCGCAGTGACTCGATGGACGTCCTGACTGCTCCGAACTCTTTCGCCACTTCAGTGTTGAATGACAAGAACTCCGTTCTCAGCCACTTGACCTCCCCTTTGATCTCGGTCACGTCGGCCTGCAGGTGCTGCACATCCGATTCCAACTTCCCGATTCGACTCTCATCAGTCATGGCTCTCTCCTGGGTGGCACGCGCATTCATCGAAAACTGCCTCTCGTGAAACGGACTGCGGTGATGCAGTCCAATCGCCGCAGAATAGACTCAGGTGCGGGCTCCCGGACAGGTGGAATATCAGTGCATTTCCAGCAATTTTATACACGCCGACGGTAAAACGTCATCCGCGCTAGAACGAAAACACGTGACCATCGCCGTCCAAGACGTCGCTATCGAATCTGACGACACGTGTAGCCCGGCATCGAGGAACGTACCGTATGACACCACGGTCAGCGCACGTAGGTAATCGACGAGTCGCCGGTCGTACGCAGCGTATGCGACAATGCCCACGGCGGGCCACGACGGGTGTCGGGTTGACCCGCCTGGCATTTTGAGGACGGCTGATTCCTGAGAAGATGCCCCCCTTGGCTTTCTGAATGTCGCGCCGGCAAGATCAGGTGCGGTGCAGCCTGGAGCTCTAAAGGCTAGCAATGCCACTTAGATTTCGGAAAATGCATGCCAACGGTGACGACTGCGTCGTCACCGACATGAGGGGCGCGGCGGGAGCCGTGACCGGCGACCTGGCGCGTCGCCTGGGCGATCGCCATCGCGGAATCGGATTCAACCAACTCGCCGTCATGCTGGACTGTGCCGATGCCGCCAGCAAGTTGATTTTTGGAATCCGAACGGCACGCAGCTGGATGCCTGTGGGAGTGCTACTCACGGGGTGGTGGACATCTTGATGCGCGAGACGCAGCAGAGCTTCGTGCGCGTCAGAACAAATGTTGGGTCGCGCCAGAACGCGGACCCTCGCAGATGACCCAACAAGCAAGGCATGGACGTCCTGGGCCGATGATCCCGCAGCGGTCGCAGACCACGAAGATCTGGCGATCGCGTGCGTCCCAGATGGCAAACGCGAATTCGCCACGCTCGCTTGCTGAAGCAGAGCGCCCGGAGGAACGATGGTTCAACTGGCAACCCTCCCCGACCTGCGGCTATCGGAACTTATAGACCGCGAATACCCCGACGAGGGTTTGGTTCTTGTTTCGTACGATCGGGCTGCGCGCTGCATCGCCTTCCAGTCGCCCCGCGGAGGCGGCCGCCCCGAGACTCCAACGCGTGTTGAGTTGGTAGTTCGCGGCCAGGGAAAAACGGATGAGTGGCACGCCGCCTTTGGGGGTGTATTCGGGATAACCGGACCTCATCGCCTGCAGGGCGGTTACGCCAAAAAAAGTTTGCACGTATTGCCGATTGGCGAAAACCACATCGGGACCCGCCGTCAAAACGAGCCGATCGAATGGGCTGTACCGCGCCCCTGCTCCAAGGGTGGCAGTCGCCCCTTGGTGACTTTTGAGGTCATAGAACGCACCGCCGTGCAATGAAAACCAGTCGAGCGTATAGCTCGCGAATATCCCGCCGCGGGCGGCCCCCTTGATATCGCCCAAGCCGCGAAGATGCCGGCGGTCGTCGCGTTCCTTGCGCGATGAGTACAAGTCTCCGCCCAGCGCCGCACCGACCTTCCAGTGTTCGTCCTCGTGCAAGAATACGCCGAGGCCAGCCGGCGTGCCGGAACCCGGAGCATCGCCGACGAAGAAACGGCGGTAGCGGGCGCTGATGATCGGAATCGCTTGTATCTTCTGCTGGTCGGCTCCGGGATACTTCGGCAGACTCGCCACGCCACCACCAACCGCAACACTCCAGTCTCCTTTTTTGTCCGCCGCTAGCGTGCGGGGCAACTGCAATATGAGGGTGAGACCGAGGACAATGGGTACGAATACGGGACGAACTGCCTTCTCGAGATTCATCGAACAAGCTCCATTTGCGTGGGATTCCATGTGATTCCTTTTCCCGATTCGATCTCATGACCACAGTCCCTCCTGAGCCGATACTCCAAAACGGGTCGCGTCCAATTGTCCGCTACCGGAGACGGTGATCTGCGTCACCGTGGCGTCCGGCCGGACTCGATACTTTCCGGGCGGCGAAGCATTTCACGGTTGAGTAGTCGGTTGAAAGCGCAGCAGTGGAAAAATTTCTTGAATGTGAATGGCCGCACGTCCTGCAACGTGAATTTTATATTCCCGTATCATCGCGGGAGCGTGCTTCTCGACGCCTAAATGAATTGCCCACTCACCTGCGTCGGCTAGCCTCACTGCTGACAACTCGCGATAAGTTTCTGTCTTGCGAGAACGCAGCAACTCGCCGATGCCTTTCATGCCTTCGATCAGCTCGCGCCGCATCGCGGCGGGAACGCGATTAGCGGCCAAAATGCTCTCGGCGAAGGCGTAGGCGGATCTCGTGATCTTTCCCCGCAATACGACGCAACGCCTGAGGATCGGCTCTCCGGGCAGGATCTCGATGTCCGAATACTCCCGCTCACTTATCAAATAGGCATGAGCCAGCACTTCCACTTCGATGGGTTCCCAGAAGTACGCTTCGATGCTCTTCGTGACGGTACCGTCGGTCACTGACAGGACTCTCAGGAACGGCGGCAACACGGAGAGATCTGGCGACTCGGCGGCGACCGTGGGATTGTCTGCCGCAGCACGAAATCCGGATCTTGGATCGAATACGAAGCTGGGTCCGCCGCTGGCGGCTTCGTCCATCAGGTACTTGCGCAGAATCTTGCCCAAGGGGCTCTTCGGCAGCTCCTTGCGGATCTCGATAACCTTCGGATGTTTGAACTCCGCCAGGTGACGCACGCAATGTGCTCGTACCGCTAGCCGCGAGACACCCTCCGGCGCCGCGAGAACCGCTTTGATTTTCTCGCCACCAGACTCGTCGGGAACGCCGAAGACCACCGCTTCGGTGACACCCGGCAAGCTGCGCAAGACCGCTTCGATCTCGGCAGGGTCCGCCTTGCTGCCGCCGACATTGATAAACCCACGGTGCCTGCCGCAGAGGGTCAGCTCGCCATCTGCCGACAACCGGCCGACATCACCAGGAAAAAAGGCGACCCCGGCGAAATGAGACTCTTCGTTGCCGGAGGTGTTGCCGTAAGCCGACGCGGCAAACGAGCTGGTGATTTCCACACGTCCGGACGTTGCGGCCGCGGCTGGTTTGCCCTGATCGTCCAGGATACGCAATTCAACACCGGGAACCGGCTTGCCCACAGAAAGGACATCCTGGCCATGCTCACTGCGAATGCAGACAACTCCGGTCTCCGTCGTCCCATACAGCGGCCGGATCCGGATTGCGTACTTCTTCTCGAACGCGCCCGCGGTCTTCTCAGACAGTGGCGCACCCGCGGATATTGCAAAGCGAAGGCTCGAGAAATCATGACGATCCTGCAGGTCAGCCAGGAGATCGAACATGAATGGCACCCCGGGGAAGCCGGTAATGCCTGCGCGGGCGATCAGCTGGGCAACATCCCGCGGCAGGAAGGTATGTACGACATGCAAGGTGCCGCCCGCAAGTAACGTCAGTATGGCCGAATTCATGAGGCCATGACTATGAAAGAACGGAGCGACGCCGAGCACCCGCTCCCGCGAAGTTACGCGCAACACGTTTGAAACGGAGATGAACTCTCCGATGAGGTTGGCGTGCGAGCGCGTTACGCGCTTGGGGTATCCTGTCGATCCTGTCGAGTACTGAATGATGGCCGGCCATTCCGGCGTAACCTGCACGCCCGGCAAACACTTCGTCTGGCGAGATGGGCTGCCGCCCAGGTCGCGGTGTATCCATTCGTCACGGTCGAGGGGACAGAGCCACACGTGCTCGAGAGGCGCGCCTTTTTCTTTGAGAGTCTGCGCGAGTGAGCCGCCTCGAGTCGGCAGTACCATGGCCCGCAACTGACAATCGAGAGCACACTTGAGAAGCTCCGGTTCCCGCAGTTGCGGATTCAACGGGACGACAACGGCCCCCTGCTGCCACACTCCGAAGGACGCAATGAGGAACTCTCTGCTATTTCCCAGCACGATCCCGACGTTGTCGCGCGGTTGCACGCCTGCGTCGGCCAGGTCCGCGGAAAACACCTCGGATAGGCGGGCGAGCTCGGCATAGGTCAAAGTTGACCGGTCATCGCTCAGAGCCACGTTCGCTCCGCTGTCGCGTGGGGCGATGTACTTTATCCGTTCGAATAGATTCGGCGACGCTCGACGAATGGAGGTCTCGCTCAGCGAACGCAACACGCTTGATTGATCGGTATTCATGATAGGTCCCTCGGACTGCAATCCTATGCCTTGCACCGGAATCCTTCTGCGTATCCCGCCGGCGGATCGGCGCACCGTAGTTAATGACGCTCGACCAGGCGACTAAAGAGTTTGCCTCGCGGTACGCAATCGGACTTCGCTCATGTCGTCTCCGCGAAGCTCCCTCAAGGCGTAACCGATGAATGTCGGCGCGACGTGTTTGCGCCAGTAGACGTCCAGGTCCGTGTTGTCCACTGGCTTGGCCCGCGAGGCCAGCGTCCGGGCGGCTGCGGCGATGACTTCGTTAGTCAGGCGCTTGCCGGACAACAATTCGGTCGCTCGGGTCACGACCGGGCGCGAACCACTGGCTCCGAGCACTACGCGTAGCTCTTCGCACGTTCCATCAGGTGCACGCCTCGCCGCTGCGGCGACCCCGAGCACTGGGAAGTCAAAGGAACCGCGGCGACGCAATTTCCAGTACGTACTCGTCCAGCCCGGCAGCGGCGGCAATATCACTTCAGTCAGGACCTCATCTTGCCGTCGGGTGAGGTACTGCATGCCGTCGTTGTTGTAGAAATCTGCGAGGGCTACTTCCCGCTCGCCCTCCGCGGAAACGAGCCGTACCCTGGCGCCGAGTGCGATCAGGGCCGGCGCAGTGTCGGTCGAAGATACCGCGACGCAGCGTTTGCTCGCCGTGGCGACCCAACAGATCTCACCGGCCTTCTTCATGCAGAAATCGATTGCCTTACGCCACTCGTACGTCTGGTTGTAATAGCTGCAACGCGTATCGAGGCAAAGGTTACCGCCGATGGTGCCCGAGTTACGCAGGTGCACCGTCGCAACTTGGGCCGCGGCTTGATGCAACGCCGTGTACTGCTCCCGTATGAGCGGCGCATTGACAATCTCCGTGAGCGTCAATGAGGCGCCGACCGTGAGGCCGGTACCATTAGTCATTTTTCTCAGAGGCTCGATATGCCGCAGCGACACCAGCGTGGTCGGCGTCTCGTGGCGCCGTTTCATGTTCGGGAGCAGGTCGGTACCGCCCGCGATCAGTTGCGCGCTCGGGCCTTCGCTGGAAAGAATAACTGCCGCGTCCTGCACCGTGCGGGGCACCCGGTAGCTGAATCGAGGCAGACGCATCATGAAGAGCTGAGCTCCTTGGCCTTCCTGGTGCGCTTGCCAGGCTCGTTCACCGCATTTCCGTCGCCGCCGGCCCATGGCGGTGGCACCAACAACGGCTGACGGTACGCTACCGCGGGAAAGCGCTCTGGCCCGACTCTCGGTTCCTTGCCTTCCGCCTTCAACGCGAGCGCCTTCAGGATCTTATCCGGTGTGATGGGCACCTCGTCTATGCGCACGCCCACGGCATCAAATAACGCGTTCGCGACCGCAGGCATCACCGGCAACAAGGGCCCCTGCCCCACTTCCTTCGCGCCGAAAGGACAATTCGGATCTGGATCCTCGATCAGTACCGTATCGACCTCGGGCATGTCCAGTGAGGTCAGGCTTTTGTATTCGAGAAGCGACGGCATCTTGTGTACCAGGGCGTCAGAGAGTTTGCGGGGCAGACGCCGGAATACCTGCTCTTCCATCAGTGCCTCACCGAGGCCCATATAGATGCAGCCTTCGACTTGTCCCCGTGCGAGCACGGGATTGACGGTACGGCCGATGTCGTGTGCAACCCACACCTTGGGAACAGTGATCCATCCTGTTTCGTTGTCGACCTCAACCTCGACAACGACGGCGGTGTATGAATACGCTGGCGAGGGACCGACGCCGCTACCCTTGAAATGACCCGGCGGTCGCGGTGGGGTGTATGAGCCGACGGCGCCGAGCGTGCCGAACTTCGTTTCGGCGAAGTCAATCGCCTCCTGGAACCGCAGGCTCTTACGGGGATCGTCCGCCACAAACACGCGTTTGTCGCCGAACGAAAGGCGTTCGGGCGCAACCTTCAGCTGCTCAGCCGCGGCTGCTGCGAGTAGGACTCGCACACGTTCGGCGGCCTGGATCGCGGCATTGCCCATCATTACCGTCACTCGGCTCGAGTAGGAGCCAAGGTCTACCGGTGTAATGCCCGTGTCGCCGGTAATGCACCGCACGTCTGCAGGCTCGACACCCAGAACTTCCGAAACCATGGCCGCCAGGACATCATCCGAGCCTTGGCCGATCTCAGTCGCGCCGCAGAAGACCGTGACCTGCCCGCTGCGGTCGAGCAGAACCTGTACGCCCGAGTGCGGCATCGTATTGAAGTAGATCGGCAGGCCCGCGCCGCATAAGTAGGCACCCGCCGCGATCCCGAGTCCGCGCCCGGCCGGTAACCTGCCCCGCCTGTTTTTCCAGTCGGAGCGATCGACGACGGTGCGAATGCATTCGGCGAGACCGATGGAGCCGACTCTGAGCCAGTTGGCAGTGAGCGAATCCGGCGTGACGATCATCTTCAGGCGCAGCTCCGCCGGGTCGATACGCAGCTTCTGTGCAATCTTGTCGAGTTGTATCTCCTGGCCGAAGCGCGGTTGCACGGTCCCGTGGCCGCGCTTCGCACCGCAAGGTGGCTTGTTTGTAAAAGTGCGACATCCCTCGAACTTATAGTGTGGCAGATCGTACGTGATCGTTTGCAGGGCGCCGCTGTAGAGCGTGGTCACGGGTCCGTAGGAACTGTAGGCTCCGCCGTCGAGCAATGTTTGTAAATGCATCGCGGTCAGCTTGCCGTCTCGGGTCACGCCGGTACGTAGCTTCATCAGTACAGGATGCCGGCCGCGGTGCATGTAGAACACCTCTTCGCGCGTAAGACAAATCTTTACCGGCCGGCCGAGGCGTAGCGACGCTCTCGATACGACGACCTCGTGATTGTGAAGGTCGCATTTGCCGCCGAAGCCACCACCGTTTGGACAGGCGATCACTCGGATGTGCGCGGCAGGTACGACCAGGGCGCGCGCAAGCGCACGATGAATGTAGTGAGGGACCTGAGTACTGGACCAGAGTGTCAGTTTTCCGTCGCCATCCACCGAGGCGACGGAGGCGTGTTGCTCGATCGCAAGGTGGTTATTGCCTTCGTAGAAAAAGAGGTCCTCGAAAACATGGTCCGACTGTGCCAACGCCTCATCCACATCGCCGAACTCATAAGCCTGACTACAGTGGATATTGCCCTGTTCCGAGTGCTTATGCATGCGGACCTCCGGATGCTCCAGTGCCTCCTCCGGCGAGTCAATGGTTGGCAGTTTCCGGTACTGCACCTCGATGAGATCGACCGCTTCCGCTGCGGTCTGCTCGTCTTTGGCGATCACGGCAGCAATCGGCTCACCGACGTAACGCACGCGATCGCGAGCGAGTGGGTACTCGTCCTGTCCTACCGGAATGATCCCGATGGCGACGGGGAAGTCCTTTCCCGTAAGCACCAGGTTAGTGCCTGGGTGCTTCTCGGCCCGAGACGTATCGATCGACGCAATTTCTGCGTGTGGATGCGGTGAACGCAGAAGTTTGGCGTGCAACATCCGCGGCAGCGTTACGTCATCGGCGAACCGCGTATGCCCTGTGACCTTCGCGCGACCGTCCACGCGTCGGCGCGGCTTGCCGATGGTGTTGAACTGCCGCCTCGTGCTCACGGCTTCGCTTCCTGGTGCACAGCATGCGCTTCACGCATGAGCCTGGCCGCCTCTTCAATCGCTTCGTAGATCTGCTGATAACCGGTGCAGCGGCATAGATTGCCCGCCAGCGCGGCTTTGATCCGCTCGCGGCTTGGATTCGGCTCGTCTTTCAGCAATGCCTTCGCGGTCATCAATATGGCTGGCGTGCAGTAGCCGCACTGTGCCCCGCCAAGGTCTGCGAAAGCCGCCTGCAGCGGATGGAGCTCGGGTCCGCGGCTGAGACCCTCCACGGCCGAAATCCGACACCCCTCACATTCGAGCGCAAGCTCCAGACAGGACAGCACGGGCTTCCCGTCGACCAGCACGGCACATGCGCCGCACTCTCCCAACTCGCAGCCGTGCTTGGTGCCGGTCAGGTTGAGGTCTTCCCGTAATACTTCGAGCAGCGTCTTGTATGGCGCGAACAGCACTTCGTGCTCATCGTCATTCACCTGCAAGCGCAGGCGGACGTTGCGCTTCAGGGCGGCTTCCGGAATAGTCACTTCGATCACGACGCCTGCTCCAACTTCGAGCGAATCAAACGCTCAATGTCCGCGATCGAGGAAAAGTTGCTGTCGCCGAAATCGGCGGCATCGAAGCGGATCTGGTACCGCTCTTCGAGAAACGAGGCGAGCTTGATGATCCACAAAGAACTCAGAATGCCGCTTTCTCTGAGGTCCGTATCGTCCGTGATCCCCTCGTCCTGCGCGTCTCCTGCCGAGAAGACGTGATGCGCGATAAACCACTTAACCTGTTCGCTGATGCTGTCCATTTCCATTCTCTCTTTTGATCGGGCCGGTCCACCGTGGCGAATAGCTTTCTAACAGAGACGCGAGCACTTTACGGGGTCCGCGGAAGGGGCGGCGTCCGTGCGCTACCTGCATGTTGTCGAGGAGTAGCACGTCGCCCCGCTGCCACGGAAATTGCAGCGCTTCGCGTTGGAAAGCGGAGCGCACCGCGTCGAGGTCCCCCTGCTCCAGGGGCGTGCCGTCTCCGTAAAACGAGTTGCGGGGCAGGCGGTCTGCGGTGAAGGTCTCGATCAGGGATTTCGCGGTGGCCGCGCCCAGACTCGAGAAATGGAACAAGTGCGCCTGATTGAACAGCACGCGCTCGCCGGTGACCGGATGGTATGCCACACCCTGGCAGACTTGTGTCGTGCGCAGCGTGTCGTTGTCGAGCCACTCGCAGCTGAGCGCGTTCTCCAGGCAAAACCGTTTCACGGTGTCGCGGTCCTCGGTCTGGAAAACTGTTTGCCAGGGAATGTCAATGAAGGGCGTGTAGTGCCGCATGTAGAGGACATTACGCGTCGCATATCGCTCCAATGTCTCTGTGGGAACGGAGGCCGTTACGCGCCTCATATCCGCGATCGGCGTCTCACCCTGCTCTGTCGCGGGGGTTATGCAGCAAAACGCCAGTTTCAGAGGCCACGTGAGTTGATACGCGCATTCGTTATGCAGAGGAATTTCCTCTGCTGCGGGATATTCCGTTGCCGTGAAGACTTTTCTACCGACAGCGGTCCGAGGCGTAGATCGATATACATACTCCAAGCCGTCCGACGAAATCGCCGCCGCGAAATCCTCGAACGCTTCCACGGTAAACACTGGAAACCCGCGGAAGAGGATTGCGCCGTGAGTCAACAGGTTTTCGTCGATGAACGCCTTGTTTCCGCGCACCCATTGCGCCAGGTCGCGGCCGGGACCGTGCGTTCCGACCAGCAATGGCAGCCGGGCATTCGGGAATAGCGGGCGTATCGTGAGACCTTCCATGATGCAGTGTCCTCGAGTCGAAGGTCAGGTTTTGTAGCTGGGGTCCATGTGATCGAGCTTACGGATGAGCGCCGGCCAGACCAGATGCTTAGCCACCGCGTCAAATCCTGCGAGCGCATGCTGCCGGTTCTTTTCGATCACGCTCGCGGCCGTGGCGTGCAGGTCGTTGCCCTGGCTGAGCGTGCGCACCTGCATCGAACAGGCGCGCTCCAGGAAATACATACGGGCGAACGCCTCCGCCACGCTGCCACCGACGGCGAGCGTGCCGTGATTGCGCAGAATCATGGCCGAGCACTTTCCCAGGCTCCGCTGCAACCGCGGCCGCTCGTCCGGCTCGAGAGCCAGACCTTCATAGTCGTGGTAGGCCAGATCGCCGATCAGGAGCTGCGCCGTTTGATTGAGCGGCAGCAACCCTGCACTCAATCCGGCAACAGCGGTGCCATCGACCGTATGCAGGTGCATAACGCACACCGCGTCCCTGCGCGCTTCGTGCACCGCCGAGTGAATCATGAAACCCGCCGGATTCACGATGGACTGCGAGGCTTCCAGGATTTGCCCGTGCAGATCGATCTTCACCAGGCTCGAGGCCGTGATCTCCTCGAACAGCATGCCGTAGGGATTGATCAGGAAGTGATGCTCAGGTCCCGGCAGACGGACGGAAATGTGCGTAAAAATCAGATCGTCCCACCCGAAGTGCGCGACCATACGGTAGGCTGCGGCAAGATCGATGCGCAGCGTACGCTCCTTGTCCACGCTCCGCGCCGATGTAGGCCGCACTGCCGCGCGTTCGTTGTCCATGATGTGCTCCTTCACGCTTCGCCCGCCTGCGCCGGCAGCAGCCGCTGCGCTTTTGACACAACCCACTCCTCGAAATCGTGCACGTAGCTGAACAGCACTGGCATGAAGATCAGGCTGAGGGCGGTCGATGAAATCAGCCCCCCGCTGACGGCGATTGCCATCGGAGCGCGGAACGCAGGATCGAGCCCAATGCCCAATGCCGTAGGCAGCATCCCCGCGAGCATCGCAAGCGAAGTCATGACGATGGGGCGTGCGCGGATCTGGCACGCCATGAGAATCGCTTCCCGTCGCGGCACGCCCTGGCGCATCTGCTCGAGCATGTAGTCGACCAGTAGAATGGAGTTCTTGTCGACGATACCCATCAACATCAGGATGCCGATCACGGCGGGCAAGCCCATCTCGGTGTGCGTGACAAACAGCAACAGAAAGGCGCCGCCGATGGCCAGGGGCAAAGCGGCCATGCGCGTGATCGGCTGCAGCCAGTCCCTGTAGAGCAGAACCTGCACGGTGTAGACCATCAGCAAGCCTCCGCCGAGGGCCTTGAAAAGGCCTGAGAGGAACTCCGCCATCAACTCCGCGTCTCCCGTATTCAACACGGACACGCGCTTCGGCAGATTCTTCAGGGAGGGCAAGGCGTGGATCGCCCGCAACGCGGCACCGAGTGCGACGCCGTTCAAGTTCGCTTCAAGCTTGATCTTGCGTTGCCGGTCGTAATGCTCGATTGTAGTCGGGCCGTTGCCGTAGCTGATCGTGGCGATCGCCGACAACGGCACGTTCGCGCCGAGGCCGGTTTGCAGCTTCAGGTTCTCGATCGCCCCGAGGTCCGTGCCCGGCTCGCGCGGCAAGCGCACGCGGATCGGAATCTGCCGGTCGGGATAGTTGAACTTCGCGAGCCGGATATCATTGTCGCCGATGGTCGAGATATTGATCGCATCGCCGATCTGCCGGGCCGTGATGCCCAGCTGCGCGGCCTTCACCGAATCCACGTTCACCACAATCTCCGGCTGCCTCTGCCCACTGTCAGTGCCGACGCTGCTCAGCCCGGGAAGCGCGCTCATCTCACGTTCGGCCTGGTCGGCGACCTTGCTCAACAACGCGGCGTCGTCACTGACCAGCGCGATGGAAATGTCTTTCTTCCCGGTCGCGTTATCGAACCTCACACGGATGTCCGGCAGCTCGGAGAGCTCGGGAAACATCACATTGCCGAAGTCTCTTTCGGTGAGCTTGCGCTGTGCCGGTGAGATCAGCATGGTCAGCACACGTGCCTGATTGGGGCCACCGGCCGCATCCGACAGCACGAACTCACCGCCGGCGGTCGTCAGCACAGATTCAACTTCCGGGCGTCTGCTCAGAATCTGCGCCACGCGCTGGGCCGCGGCATCCGTCTGCTCGAGCGTACTGCCCCGGGGCAGCTCGATGCTCAGACTCGAAAGCGAATAATCCTGATACGGCATGAAACCGCTCGGCAGCAACGGGACCAGCGCGAAGGATCCGATCACCGTCAGTACGGCGATTGCCACGGTGGTCAACCGATGATCCAAGGTCCAATTGACGAGTTGCCGATAACCTCTGAGCCATGGGCCGTTGATCTCGTAGATTTTGGAGGGCTTCCTGAAGAAAGCCGCCGCGAGCATTGGCGTCAGCAACCGCGCCACGAGCAGCGAGAAGAACGCGGCGATACCTACAGTCAATCCGAACTGCCTGAAATACTGCCCGGCTATTCCTGGCATCAGGCCCACGGGCACGAATACAGCGCAGATCACGAGTGTGGTCGCGACGACCGCGAGACCGATTTCCTCCACCGCGACGATCGCCGCCTGCCGCGCATTCTTGCCGTCGCGCATGTGGCGATGGATGTTCTCGATCTCCACAATGGCGTCATCGACCAAAACGCCGGTGACGAGGGAGATCGCGATGAGGCTCACGAAGTTGAGTGTGAAGTGTAACCATTGCATGCACAGAAACGTCGGGATGATCGAAAGCGGAATGGCCAACGCTGAAATGAACGTCGCGCGCCGATCCCTCAGGAACAGGAACACCACGAGCACGGTCAGAATCGTGCCCTCGCCGAACGTATACATCGTGGATAGGAAACCCGCTTCGGTCAGCGTCGTCAGCGAGAAAATCTCCCGGAACCTGAGCTCGGTCCGGGTCTTCGCGATTTCGGCCAAACGTGCCCGCACCTTGCGGGCGACGGTCACTTCGCTCGCGCTGACATCGCGGAACACGGAAAAAATTACGACGGGCCGGCCGTCCAGGCGCGCGATGGTGCGGGTTTCCGCGCCGCCATCCTCGATCGTTCCCAGATCTCCCAATTTGACCTCGTGGCCGCCCGGCAGCGAGATATGCGCGTTCTCGAGCTGCTGGACAGTGTCCGCGTTACCGTTCGTCCGCAATGAGTACTCGGTTCCACCCAGCGTGATGCGGCCGCCCGGCACGTCGACGTTCGTGGAGGCGAGCTGCTTGCTGATGTCTGCGGCACTGATACCGAAGGAGGCCAGGCGTGCGGGATCGACAGTCACTGTGATCTCATGCCCGATACCGCCGCTGCGAACGACTTTCGCCACTCCGGGAATCGCGAGCAATTCCCGGCCCAGCGAATCATCGATATACCAACTCAACTCCTCGATACGCATTTCGGGCGCCTCGGCGCTGTAGACGAGTATCGCCCCCTTTTCCTCCGCCCGGCGCCGGATTACCGGCTCTTCCATGTTGCTCGGGAGCTGGTTGCGAATGTTCGTCACGGCATCGCGCGTATCGTTCACGGCGCGATCCAGATCCGTCGTAAGTTGGAATTCGACGGTGGTCACCGATGAGCCTTCCACAATCACCGAGGAGATATGCCTCACGCCCTGCATCGAGGACAGTGCGCCCTCCACTTTCTGGGTGATCTGCGTTTCGATCTCCGCGGGCAGCGCGCCCGGCTGGGTCAGCCGGATCGTGACGACAGGCTGCACGACATTCGGCATGTTGGTGATCGGCAAATCGTAAAACGCAAATAGCCCCCCAATGGTGAGGAGCAGGAACAGAATGATCGACGGAATCGGATTGCGGATCGACCAGATGGAAAGGTTGAAGCTCATGTCAGCGATCCTGACTCACGGCGACGAGGTCCCCCTCTTTGAGAAACGAGCCTGCTCTCGCCACGATCGGCCGGTCGCCAAGCGCTTCTTCGACGACAACGCTCTCCGGCGTGCGAACCACCACGGTGACGGACTGCCGGATGACATTCCGTCGCGGACCAACCGCCCACACAAACTTCCCGCGCGTGTCCCGTTGCAGGGCGGTTCCGGGCAGGACCCATCCGCCCACCTGTGCTACCGTGATGCTCGCTTCGCAGAACACGCCGACCGGTGTGAACCCATCCCGTTTGAAGCGGATCCGGACGTCCATTGCGTGACTGTCCCGGTCCACGCGCGGCGTGATCAATCTTATCGAGCCGGTCACGGATGCGGGATTGCCCGCGATTTCCAGGCTAACGGGCATAGCTGGCCGCACCCGACGCACCAGCGCTTCCGGCACTGACGCTTGTACCTCGACCTCTGCATTGCGAGCCAGCCGGAACAGTGGCTTGCTGCCGTCTGTCAACCCACCGATCGCGGCCTGCCTCTCATAGACGAGCCCATCGGTCGGCGCCACGATCAAGGTACGGTGCAGGCTGAGCTGAGCGTCCTCCCACTTGGAGCGGGCCACTTCGTAGGCAGCGCGCCTCTGGGTCAGCGCTTCGCGGCTGACCGCGCCGGATGACTGCATCGAGGCGAGACTTTGGTACTCGTCGCGGGTGCGATCATATTCCGTGCGCAAACCTTCCAACTGAATCTTCAGACTCTCGCCGTCAAGCAGCGCCAGCTTCTGGCTTTGCTTCACGTAGTCGCCGACCTCGGCATAGATGTCCCGAATCTTGAGCCCGGTGAGCTCCGGGATCACGACGACATCTTCACGAGGCACCGTGACTCCGACGACATGAATCTTGTCGTCCAGCGTTTTCTGCTCCGCGCGAACTACGCTCACTGTCAACACGGGGGGCGGGGTGGCAGGCGCGATAGACTGCTCCGGCTTCCCGCGGACGCTGATCCATGCACTCAAGCCCAAAAGCAGCACGGCTGCCGCGGCCCCATAGGCGAGTCCGGTCCGGCTCATGGTGTTTCCCGCTTTGGACGTGAGCTCACCACTTGAACTTCACTCGGGCGATCGCCAGCGTCAGCACGCACCACACAGTCAGGGCGGCGATCTGCGGATACAACAGCGAGATGTTTCCGAATCCCACCGAGTCGAACAGAACGTGCCGCATTGCCATGTTCAACTGTGCTAGCGGTAGCGCGTTCGCGATGGCTTGCAACCAGGACGGAAACGCGTTGACGGAGAAGAATACTCCGCCCAGCACGACGAGCGGCACCTGCACCATGTTCACGATCCCGCTGAAAGCGCTCAGCGAAGGGCTGAGCGCCGAGAGCATGAGTCCCAGTCCGAGAAAGGCCACGCACCCGAGTGTGATGACAAAGCCCAGCAGAAGGTAGTTCACCTGAACGGAGATTCCGAACACCAGGACAGCCGGCACGAACAGCACGAGGGCGACGCTGTACGAGAGCAGAAGCCTGGATGCGAATATCCCCGCCAGAAACGGAACCGCAGACACGTCGATCGTCTTTAGGTTCTTGTACAGCCCGTGATGCTTCTCCGCGATCAGTACCGCGCCGAAGCCCGAGAGGCCTATGATCAGCAGCGTCATTCCAATGAGCCCGGGCAACAGGGTCACGAGGTACGAAGTGGGCTTGGCGCTCGTCACCGTCTGCACGGTGAGCGGGGATTCGCCGTGACTGCCGAGATAGGCTGCAAGAATGCCTTCGAGCGCGACGTTCTCGACCTGGTTCTCCGCGAGAGAATTCGAGTAGAGCCCGTAGCCCGAGGCTCCGATCTGCAGATAGTGTTTGATGTCGTTACTCTCTAGCGCGATGCGCGCCTGCGTCTTGGCATCTACGTACCGCTGCAGCTTCAGTAACGGTAGTTGCCGGAGATAGTCCACAAGCGCCTGGCCGGACGCATTCGGCGCCGCTTCCGCGTAGAACACGACGATCTTGGGGCCGCCCGTCACCTGCAGCGAATAGCCGACGCACAGGAGCAACAGCGTGGGCAGCACATAGCAGAAAAACAGTGCCGTCCTGTCCGACCTCAGTTGCAGCATGCGCAACTTGAAGAAAATCCAGGTCTTCCTCATTCGCGCAGCTCTTTGCCGGTGTGCGACAGAAAAACGTCCTCGAGGCTGGGCCGGCTGATGTCGAAGTCGAGCACGTTGACATGTTTCGCCTCGCTCACCGCGAGGATCTCGCGCAGCGCATCCGTGACCTTCGATGTGCGGACCAGGAGGCAGTCCGTGCGGTCGTTCCACTCGTGGCCTGTGATGTTCACGAGATCCTTGAGGAATTCGAGCCGGAACTGTCCGCGGCCGAACTGGAATTGAATGGAGTGATGCGCTGTCAGCGAGTTCACCAGCTCGGAAGGATTGCCCTGCGCAATGATCCGGCCGCCGTTCATGATCATGATCTCATCGCACAGGCGTTCTGCCTCTTCCATGTAGTGCGTGGTGAGCACGATGGTCTTGTTTGCGTCCTGCTTCAGTTGCTCGATGAGCTCCCACGTATACAGACGGCTGTGTGGGTCGAGCGCGGAGGTGGGCTCGTCCAGGAAAACCACATCGGGATCCTCAAGCAGCGCTATCGCGATGGACAGCCGCTGTTTCTGGCCGCCGGACAGCTCGTCCACCTTGAGGCGCAATTTCTCCGTCAATCCCAGCCGCTCGAGCAGCGGCTCGAGCGGCCGGACAGTGCTTCTCCCGGCCACGGCGGCGCGCAGCTCCTGGTAGAACCTCAGGAGCTGCTCCACCGTGAGAAACTGGAAATAGTTGTTCTGCTGAAGCTGCACGCCCACGCGCGGCTGGATCTGCCGAATCTGTGTGGCCACATCCAGACCTAACAAGCTTATCGAGCCAGACGTGATCGGCGTGATGCCTTCGATCATCCCCAGCAGCGATGTCTTGCCTGCGCCGTTGGGGCCCAGGATTCCGAAGCAAGCACCCTGGCGCACCCGAAAACTCACGCCTTTGACCGCTTCGAAGTCGCCGTAACGCTTGTGGAGATCCTTCACCTCGAGCGAATAAATCATGTGAGCCCGTCCGGTCCGCCGGTTTCCTCGAGGCTGCAGCCGGGGAAGCATTGCAGAAGACTGTCAATGTCCCGGCGCTCTCCTCTGAACGAACAATGCGCAAGCAAATGCCCGTCCTCGACTGAGGCTTCGAACACCACGCCGTAGTTCTGCTCCAGTTTTTCTCGAATGTGCGCGGCGTCGACCACCAAGTCACGCAGCTCGTGCTGCGAGTGACCATAGGCTTGGTAGTTGAATATGATCTCACGGCCGAGTGGCGGCAGAACCGGTGCACGCTCCGGTCCCGCTGCGTATTCGAGCCCGAGATAGGTCAGCCCGTGGCCGTGCAGATGCGCGGTGCCTGAGCTGACATCTTCAAGTTGCGTCCGCTGGTCCACCACGAACGGGAGCTTGTCGAGGAACAGGCCCACCTGATCGAAATACGCCCGCTCCCCTAGTTGCCGACCGTGATGATTAAACACCGTCGCGAAGCGGCTGAGTCCGCTGAAGGACATGAGCCACTGTCTGAAACCCTCGAACGCCTGCGAGGCCGGGTTTGCTGTTCCCGCGACGGGTGCTTTGAAACGCACGACTTGCAGAGGCAGATGTGCCTTCGCATCGAGCATGCGCAGCGTGGCCCCCATGACTTCAGACAGCTCGCCATGCTCAAACCGTTCCTGAAGCCGTTGCCACGCGACGAGATCGGGCGCGCGCCGCATCGCCTCCACGTAGTCGCGATAATATCGCTCGAGCGGCTCCGCGGAGCCGCTCAGAAGTTGCGCCAGCCGCCGCTGGAACACGACCGCGGACGCGCCATCCCAGATCAGATGGTCTATGGCCAACACCAGGTAGTGCCGCATATCCGATGCGGAAACCCATACCGCCGTGTAGGGAAGTGAAGACTGCTTCTTCTGTGCGAGCAGTTGCTCCGCGATTTGCTTGAACAGCCGTTTGAACTCGTCCGGCGCGCTCATCCTGAGATCGATCGTCGGCAGCGCGGCACGGCTGGCCGCCTCCGCGGGCAACAGCCTCCAACTCGCGCGCTCCATGTCCGGAATCGATCGCAGCAGATCCTGCTCGCCCACCAGGCGGGAGAACGCGCTCTGCAGTTCCTCCGTGCCATACCAGCCCTGTATGGCGAAACACTGCAGACCATCCCGGCTGTTCCACGGCATTAAGTTCTGCTGGGTCGGACTGAATGGAAATTCCGCTTCGGCCGCGGCGCTGGCGAGCTGCTGCTGATAAGCCGCGAGCTGCTGACTGAGCAAGATGTCGATACGCGCCGCGCTCGCAGAGGCGGCGCTCGTCAGGGCCGCGAGTCCGCGCACTTCGAGATCCTCCGCGAGCTGCCCGATGTCGGCGCAGATTCGCACGAAATCGGGTTGCCTGGACTCGTCTACCTGCGCAAGCAGCTTTTGCAGCTCGCGTTGTCCCGCGCCTCCATGTTGGTCCAACAACAGCACGCGTGCCGGGCGACCGCCTCCGCTTACGGTCAGCAGCTTGTGCTTCCAGCCGCTGCTCTGCAGCCAGGCCAGCGGGTCCCGTGCGCTCGCCGCCACGGCTTCGCTGCACGCCGCCAGCGTTCGCAGCCGGTACGCATCCGTGACATTGAGCATCATGCGATGCTGCCTCAGCTCGCTCAGCATGCGGATGAGCAGGATCGAGTTGCCGCCGAGATCGAAGAAGCTGTCCTGACGGCCTACCCGGGGAACTTCGAGCAACTCCTGCCAGATGCTGGCGATAAATTCCTCGGTGGCGCTACTGGGCGCCTCGTAGTGCGTTTGTTGGAAGGCCGCGAGGCTCGGATCCGGCAGCGCGTCCCGATCAATTTTTCCGTTGCGCGTGAGCGGGAGAGCGTCAAGGCGTACGATCGCCGTGGGAACCATGTAGTCTGGCAGTTCCGCGCGCAGATGCTTTCGGAAGTCCTCCGCGTCAACGTCGGAAGATTGCGTGACATAAGCGACGAGGCGCTTGTCGCCCTGCTCACGGTCGCGCGCGATCACCACCGCTTCGCGCACGGCGGAGTGACGCATGAGACAGCTCTCGATCTCGCCCAATTCGATGCGGAATCCGCGGATCTTGACCTGGAAATCTCTGCGACCGACGTATTCGAGCGTTCCGTCAGACAGATAGCGCGCCAGATCGCCTGTCTTGTACATCCTCGCCTCGGGATGTCCCGCGAATGGATCCTTCAGGAACGCTTGCGCGGTGAGCTCGGGCTGGCGCAGATAGCCGCGCGCCACCTGCGCACCGCCCAGATACATCTCCCCGGTTACCCCGATCGGTACCGGCTGCAAGTGCGAATCCAACACATAGATCTGCGTGTTGGCGATGGGCTTGCCGATATTCGGTCCTCTCGCGGACCCGCGAATGCGGGTGATGCTGGCGTCCACCGTGCATTCCGTAGGGCCATACATGTTGAAGAATTCGGTCACCGGTGAATCTTTGAGCACCTGCCACATCGCAGGCCCTATGGGCTCGCCACCCAGCAACACGCTGACCGGCGGGTGTGTGCAGTTTTCAATGAGTCCCGCACGGAGCAACCCATCCAGCTGTGACGGCGTACTGTCCAGGACATCGATTCGACTGTCCTCGATGAACCGCAGCATTGCTTCGCCATCGGCGCGAATTGACTGCGGAATGAGCACCACGCAGCGACCGGACAACAATTGCAGAAGGCCCTTGAGCGACTTGTCAAACGTGTAGGTAGCGTTCAATCCTA
>Ga0137415_10002072_pt1 | contig 19973 bp, 18 predicted proteins | sample CZODoug3_1_1_16f_FD_183082 | JGI IMG/M metagenome (GOLD analysis project Ga0137415, IMG submission 183082) | Vadose zone soil fungal communities from Angelo Coast Range Reserve, California, USA - CZODoug3_1_1_16fungal (Hybrid Assembly) | ecosystem: Environmental > Terrestrial > Soil > Vadose...
CTCCTCAATCATTCAGAATAAGAGCTAGCCGATGGTATCAGGCTAACCCCGGACTCGGAATGATTGAGGAGCGGGTTGAACTGGTCTGCCCCTCCCGTTATCTTGCCCGTACCACCCGCGCCGAAACTCGCCCCGAACAAAATAGGTGTGCCTGTTCCGCGTCCCATCCAACCCTGCAGCAGAATGGCGTACTGGCCATTGAGCAAGCTCTCGTTGCCTCCCGTGCCGCAAGCAGCAGACCCATCAAAGATGGTGAATTTGTCGGTATCCGAATGCGCCGTGTTGGTGACGGAAGTTGCGGTAATGGTTGGCATATTAGCCGGCGCAGCGGGAACATTCGGAGGCGGCGTGTAATTCACGCTATAGGTATTGGCGAGCGAAAGAGTGCCGCAGCCAGGCGCGCACGCCGCACCGTTTGAGGTAAGAGACCACGTTACGCCGCTGCTGGTGGGATCGTTCTGCACCGATGCGATGAACGTGGCAGCGAAAAAGTTCCCCGACCCGGCAGCGAGTTCGGTGACCTCGTTTTGGATCGTGACGGCGATGGCAGCGACCGTGATGTTGATCGAAGCAGACTTCAACGGATTCTCCACCGACGTCGCCGTAACCGACACCGTCAAGTTCGAGGACACCGAAGCGGGCGCGTTATACGTAATAGACGTCGGAGTTAGGTTCGTCAGCGAGCCGCAGGATGCGCCAGTGCAACCCGAGCCGTAAAGCGCCCACGTCACGTTTGGGGTCACCGTGCTGTTATTGCTGCTGGTGACGGTGGCCACGACATTCACCGTTTGGCCTTGCTCGATGGTTGGCGCCGAGGCAGGGGCGGTGATGGCGACCTTGATCGATGAACTCGAACTGCTTCCTCCACACCCGGCTGCGAAGAAGCCCACCAGCATCCCGAATACTGCGTAAAACAAGACCAGTCTTCGACCCATGGCTACCACCCCCCTGACTTGTATTCTCGTGTTTGAGACGTGCCGACCCCGCCAATAGTTCCATCTTTGTGAATCTGGAATCTAACCCTCCAACGCTTCCCTTTCTTCTTTCACAACCGATTCAGGTAATTTGCAAGGAAGCTGCAATTGACAGAAGCGTGGACAAGGCTCGGATATGATCGGAAGTCCAGGTTCCGGTTTAATCAGTAATCTATATCTAAGCTAAGCTGAGGCAGGTTCAGAGCCGAGTTTGGACTTTTCGAGTTGCCTTGCGTGTTCTGATAGGGCGAGGCTGTAGTAGTTCCCGATGTGGGTAATTCTAATAGGGTGAAAAAAGCAAACTTTCGGTGACTTTGCAATGCGAAATCCCGACGCGAGACCTCCAAGTAGAATGGGTTCGACCCTTGCATTGCGATTATATTCAAAATGCCCAGGCGAGGGGTAAATTATCTCCTTAGTATCCAGTAAAGGCACTACAAGGAAATTGGCCGCCTACAATTGGATGCGCGCCCAGCCGAGAGCTTGCTCCTGGATTGCCGCGTCTTGCCCGAAGCCGGAGAGCCAATGGATCTGCGTGTCGCGGCGAAACCAGGTTAGTTGCCGTTTGGCGTAGCGGCGGGTCGCTTGCTGAATGGCGGCTTGGGCTTCTTCGAGTTTCATGTCGCCGTTGAGCACGGCGCGCAGTTCGCGGTAGCCGATGAAATCGAACGGCTTGGCGTCGGCCGGCAGGCCGCTGGCGCAGAGGCCGTGTACCTCTTCCATCCATCCGGAGGCGAGCATCGCATCCGTCCTCGCGTGAATTCGTTGATAGAGTGCTTCGCGCTCCGGCGACAGCCCAATCTTTATGGGGCGCCAGCCGCGCAGCGGATTTCTTCCGGCGCGATGGACTTCCGAAAGCGGCTTCTTCGCCAGCAGGCACACTTCAACGGCGCGGATCAGTTTCTGCTCGTCGCTCGGTGCAATCTTTTTCGCTGAGATTGGATCCATCCGCTTCAGGATGCGATGCAGATGCCCCGGCGGATGCGCGGCAACGCTGGCCCACAGCCGTTCGCGCAACTCTTCCGACCGCAACGGCACGTCGGCGAGTCCTTCAAGCAACGCGCGCAGGTAAAGGCCCGTACCAACGGTGAAAATCGGCAGCCGCTTTCGCGCGCGAAGATCTTCCAGCACCGCGATGGCCCGCTCACGGTAGCCTCCCGCGGTGGACTCTTCCCGCGGGTCCAGCACATCAATCAGATGATGCGCCACTCCTTGCCGCTCTTCAGCCGTAGGCTTCGCCGTACCCACATCAAACCCACGATAAAGCTGAGTGGAATCGCAAGCCACCACTTCGCCGCCAAGCTGTCGAGCGAGCCAAACTCCAAGCGCCGATTTTCCCGAAGCGGTTGGTCCAACGATGGCAACGAGCGGAGACTCGGCGTGTGCGTTCATTTGGGGAACAGCAGCGGCCACGCGCGCTGGAGCAGCACCGCCAGCACAATCAGCGCCAGCAGCACACTGCCGATCACCTGATGCCGCGAAAGTTTCATATGGATCTAGTGTGGCACAGCCACTCCTGGCTGTGCATGCGAGCCAATCGCCGCAATCTCAGCACAGGCAAGAGTGCCTATGCCACTTCTACTGGGTCGGTGGCCGCAGATTGTAATAATACGTGAATCGCAATTCGATGTAAGGTCCCTTGAATTGCGGGGGCAGCTGCGGAAACGGATTCGAAGCGCGAATCGAGGAAAATGCCGCGCGGTCCAGCGGCTCCTTGCCCGAACCAAAAACCTGGAACGGTTGTCCGTCTGGAACCGAGCCGTCGCGCATAATCTTGAACTGTAGCGAAACCACGCCCTGATCGCCCAGGCTCACCGACGGCGGCATCACCGCATACCAGTTATTGCGCACCGCGATGTAAACGCGCCGTAGGTAATCGTTGAAGTCGACGCCCTCGGTGTCCGTAAGCATTTCGACACCCGCGTTCGCCGTGCCCTTGCCGGAGTGTCCCCCGCCGCCTGAAGGCAATTGACCGCCACTATTCATCGCGATCGGCGAGTTCGGCTTGGTCCCGCGCGCAGCATCGCGGATCAAATCACCGGGCGAACTGGACTTCGGCAGAATCAATCCTTTTTCCGGCACCGGCATGTCCGGGTTTTCCAGTTTGACCGGCGTCTTCGGAAGATCGCCTCTGGAGGGAGAAGGAACCGGCGGCGGCGTTTGCACCGCGGTATTCGGCTGCGGCGTGGGCGCGCTCGGCAATTCGCGCTTCGGCGGCTCGGGTGCCGGTTGCGTCACCGGTGGAGGCTCAACGTGGGGTGCAACCTTCTTGATGACGCGCGGGTCAACTCGCACGGACTCATGAGGCACAGGCGCGGGAGCCGGCGACGGCTTCAGCGATTCCAACGCGCCGGGAGGCAGCAGCACGGTCATCTGCCGACGCGCGATATCTTCTTCTTCATTGCTTCGGGCATGCGGCGGAAAAAGTTTCGGCGAAAAAATCAGCAAAAGTATCAGCAGAACGTGAAAGACCACCGAAGCAACTGTGGTGACGCGGTCTTCGGTCGTCGGCTTGCCCCGCCACTCCGGAGGCAGAAATGCCGCTTCGCCGGATTGGAAAATGTCCGGCTCAACCAGGTCTTCCGAAATGGGCGGCAGCGGAGAAAACTCTTCCGGCGCCGCGGCGCCAACGGGAATGCTGATTCGCTCGTCCATCTCCGTCGGCTGCGGCGGCAGATGGGATACTTCTTCCCGCTGCACCGCTTCCACGTTCACATCACGCGGAACCACCACGCGCGTGGCAATCGAATCGAGCGGCAAATTAGAAGGGATAGTCGTGCGTCCGTCGAGCTGCACCAGGGGCATCCCCGAAGGGACCAGCGTGCGCTCATCGAGCGTCGTGGGCCGCCGGCGCGTCGTTGCAACACCATCGGCGGACAAACGCGCACCGACGGGGACTAGGGTCCTGGGAATCATTGGCTCGCTTTATCCGGGTAGCTCTTGGCTGCTGGCCCCTTGGCATCAGGCCGTTTGGCTACTGGTTGGACGCGCTCATCATGCTCACGGATGCTTTGCATAACGCGGCTTGCCAGTTCCAGCGCCGCCCGTCCTGCCACCCCGTCTGTCTTGGGAGCGACCCGGGTGCGAACCGCCGCGGCGAAGGCTTCCAGCTCCGCGCGCAAGGGTTCGACGGCCGGTGCCGCCAGCTTCTCAAATCCAAACTCGGGTTGCGGCCCGGGCTTTTTCACGCCGACACGCAGCGCATCGCGCCGCGCGTAGTCGAGCGAAATATATTCGTGGTGCTGAAAAAATCTCATTTTGCGCACGCGTTCGGTGGAAACACGGCTGGCGGTGACATTGGCCACCGCGCCGCCAGCAAATTCGATGCGCGCGTGGGCGATGTCCACCTTGTCCGTCAGCACCGGAATGCCCACGGCTTTCACTTCCGTCACCGGCTCTTTCACCAGCGCCAGCAGAATGTCCAGGTCGTGAATCATCAGGTCGTAGATCACTTCCACGTCCAGGCTGCGCGGCGTGAAGACGCCCAGCCGGTGGACTTCAAAAAATAGCGGCCGATTCAGGATCGGCTCAACGGCAATCACCGCCGGGTTGAACCGCTCCACGTGCCCAACCTGCAGGATGCGCTGGTGGCGGCGCGCTGTTTCGAGCAGGGTATCCGCTTCCGCAAGCGAAGCCGCCATCGGCTTCTCCACCAGAACGTCAATGCCCAGGGCCATCAAGCGGCAGCCAACTTCGGCGTGTACCACCGTAGGCACGGCTACGCTGGCCGCATCCACTGCGCCTTGCAAGTCCTCAATACGTTTGAACGTCCGAGTCCCAAACTCTTGCGCAATCGCTTCGGCGCGCTCCGCACTCTGATCCACCACGCCAACAAGCTCAACGCTATCCATTTCGCGATACACGCGCGCGTGATTGCGTCCGAATTCGCCAGCCCCAACAACGCCGACACGAATTTTCCCGTGCTCCCGAGCCGCGCCCCGTTCGCTCATTCCTTGTTCATTCCCTGAAGATCGCCGGCGGGTTCCACAGCTTGCGTGAAAGGAAAAGCCTGGATGGCGATTCCAGCGGCGTCGGCCATGGCAATCAATTTTTCCCTGTCAAAGAGGAGCGTGCGATTTGCGTCAATGGCCAGCGCCGTCGCCCCGGCCAGTTTCATGGATTCGACGGTAGGCAAACCGACCACGGGTACATCGAAGCGCATGTCCTGCCTGGGTTTACTAACCTTCACGACCACCAGCGGGCGGCCGTTGGCGAAGCGCGCGGCGCGCGCAATCGTTTCGTCGGTGCCTTCCATCGCTTCCACGGCCACACAAGCACTGTCCGAAACCACGACCGTCTGCCCGATATCCCTCGTCGCGATGTGCCGCGCGATGCCAAGGCCGTACTCGATGTCAGCGGCTTCCTGCGTGTTGGGACAGCGCCGCGTCAAAACGCCCGCTTCCGGCAGCAGCGGCTTCAGAAACATCGTTGAATCCACCAATTGAATTCCTTCTTCCTCAAGAACCTTCGCCACCGCCCCGATCAGCGAATCCGTGTTCTTCCGTGGCAAAGCAAAAAGCAGCTTGGCCAGCTTCCAGTCCGGGCGAATCGAACTGAAAATCTTGTTGTGCTTCACTTGCCCGGCCATCACCGCGCGCTTCACACCTTCACTTTGCATCAGTTCGATCGCCTTGCTCAGCTCGCCAAGGCTCACCCAGTGGAGCCGTTTCGCAATTTTCTCCAGTTCCGGCGAAGCCTCTTCTTTCAACGCGATGACCGCCATTTCGATACCCTGGCAGCGTGCGCCCTCCAGAACCAGGAAAGGAAATCGGCCGTTCCCCGCGATCAGGCCCCAGCCAGTGGTGCTCTGCCCGGTGTTGCTTTGCATTGTTTCTGGCATGAAATTCCGGTCAGTGTTACTTCACGATGCCGCGTTCGGCCTTTTCCACGAATTCCACCAACTCCTTCACGTCGGCGGAATTCGCCATGCTCTTTCGAATCTCTGCGAGCGCTTGCGAAGTGTTTTTCTTCGAGCGCGTCAGCACGCGAAACGCTTTCTGCAGCGCCTTGATGCGCTCCGCGGAAAATCCCTTGCGCTCCAACCCGATCGTGTTCGGGCCAAAGCACCGCGTCTCCCGCTCCGTGACGATCAGCGAAAACGGCGGCACGTCCTGGGTAATCACCGTCGCCGCGCCGATATACGCGTAGCGGCCCAGGCGGCAAAACTGGTGCACCGGCGAAAACGCGCCCAGCGTTACGAAATCCTGCACGGTCACGTGACCCGCCAGCGTAGCGCCGTTCACGAACAACGTATTGTTGCCGATCTGGCAGTCGTGCCCGACGTGCGAGTACGCAAGAAAAAAATTGTCATTGCCAATCCGCGTGACACCGCCGCCCTTCGTGGTTCCCCGGCTGATGGTTACATGCTCGCGAAAAATGTTTGCATTGCCCACTTGCAGTTCGACGCGCTCGCCACCGAAAGTGTAGTCTTGCGGATCGCCGCCAATCACGCAAAAAGGGTGAAACACGTTGTTGTCTGCGAATTTCGAAGGGCCGCGCACCACCGCATGCTCGTGCAGCATGGACCCGTCGCCCAATTCCACGTCCGCGCCGACCACCGCATACGCGCCAATCCGCACGCCCGTGCCCAGCTTCGCTTCCTTTGAAACGATTGCCTGCGGATGGATATTTGTGCCAATGCCCATTTACGAGTTTGCAGGCTCTTCCCGATCGGCCATCACGCAAAGCATCTTCGCTTCCGTCGCCAGGTTTCCTTCAACGAACGCCTTCGCCTCGATCTTGCAGAGATCGCCCTTCCACGTGACGATGTTCACTTCAATGCGCAACTGGTCGCCGGGCACCACCGGCCGCCGGAACTTCACGTCGCTCATCGAAGCCAGATACAAAAGTTTTTTCTCGCGATCGGGAATTTCCTGCAGCAGCAGCAATCCTCCGGCCTGGGCCATGGATTCCAGAATCAGCACGCCCGGCATCACCGGCTTGCCCGGAAAATGTCCCTGAAAAAAACCTTCATTGATCGTGACGCTCTTGATCGCCACGATGCGCTTGAAGCGCTCCATCTCGACAACTTTATCGATCAACAGAAACGGATACCGGTGCGGCAAGAACTTCTGGATTTCGTTGATGTCGAGTTGCATACCCACTTGTGTGTCGCTCATAGCCAAAGAATAGGCTCCCTCCGTTCGTTCGCAAACCGTCTATTATAAGGGTTTTCGTCCTTCCGGATAGCTTAACATTTTGCCGGCGAGGTCCGCGCCGCGGGTAGTGGTGTCTTTTGACATGATACGCAATAATTCGAGCTGTCGGGAGCGACTCATATGAATGCCGCTGACGTAATCAGCCTCTATGCCGACCTGCAAAACCTGAGTATTAATATTTGGGTTGATGGTGGGTGGGGCGTTGACGCACTCCTTGGTGAACAGACGCGCCCTCACAAAGACTTGGACATAGCAATTCAGCAGCGGGATATTCCCAGGCTCCGTGCCTTTCTGGAAGCGAGAGGCTACAAGGAAATAAAAATTGAGGATGCCCGACCATGGAATTTTGTTTTGGGAGATGAAAACGGCCGCGAAATCGATGTTCATGTAATCGTGTTGGACAAGGAGGGGAATGGAATTTACGGGCCAGTGGAAAATGGGCAACTGTATCCATCCGCATCGCTTTCGGGGAACGGGGTAATACAAGGCCAGATAGTGAGGTGCATATCAGCCGAGTGGGCGGTGAAGTTTCATAGCGGGTATGAACTGAAAGCGAAGGATTTTGTGGACGTGTCCGCTTTATGCAAGAAATTTGGCCTAGAACTTCCTCAAGAGTATGCTCAGTTCAGGAAATCGACTTACGAAAACCCGGCGCGCCCACACAGCACTCCCCGGATCGAATGACACCAGTACCCTGCCGCGGAGTCGTCCGATCCAGTTTCGCCGGCCGTGCTACCATACCTTTTCCATGACCCGGCTTCCCTTCCTTCCTTACTTGCGCAAACGGCTGCCGCAGATGCTTGAGACGCTGCGTGAACTGACGCTGCTCGAATCTCCCAGCCTGGAAAAAGAACCAACAGGCCGATGCCGTGAATTCCTGGCCGAAAAATGGCTGCGCCACGGCACGATAGTGGAGACCGTCCAGCAGAAACACCGCGGTGATCATCTTCGCGTGGTCTGGCAACCTGCGGAGGGGCGAGCCAAATCGCAACTCCTGATATTGGGTCACTACGATACCGTCTACCCCACCGGCACCCTAGCCAAAATGCCCTTCCGTATTTCCGCTGGCAAAGCCTACGGCCCCGGCACGTTCGACATGAAAGCCGGGATTGTGCAGGCGCTCTTCGCGCTCGAAGCCATTCGCGAATTGCAGGCGCCTGTTCAGAAACGCCTGGTGTTTTTGTGGACCTCGGACGAGGAAATCGGCAGCGAATCGTCACGCAAATTGATTGAAGAGGAAGCCCAACGCAGCGATGCCGTGTTCGTGCTGGAGCCGTCGCTCGGCCCGCGCGGCCTGCTGAAAACTTCCCGCAAGGGCGTTGGCGAAGCGCAACTCATCGTCCACGGCCGCGCTTCACACGCCGGGCTCGCTCCCGAAAAAGGAATCAACGCGGTACACGAACTCGCTGCGCAAATCGGCCGCCTGGAAAAGTGGAACGACCTGCGCCGCGGCGTAACGATCAACGCAGACGTCGTCTCCGGCGGCTCGCGCACCAACGTAATTGCCGACCGTGCTCAGGCCACGCTCGATCTCCGCGCCTGGCGCTTTGCCGACATGCGCGCACTCGAAAAGCGTCTCCACTCCCTGAAGCCCGTGCATCGCGGCGCAAAACTCGAGATCCGCGGCGGCTTCGATCGCCCGCCGCTCGAGCGCAAACACAGCGCCGCTCTTTTCGCCCGCGCCAAAACCATCGCCCGTGAACTGGACTTCCCACTTGGCGAAGCCGCAGCCGGCGGCGGCTCCGACGGCAACTTCACCGCCGCCCTCGGCATCCCCACCCTAGACGGCCTCGGCGCCGTCGGCGACGGCGCTCACGCCACCTACGAGCACATCATCGTCAACGCGATGCCCCAGCGCGCCGCCCTCCTCGCCGCGCTTCTAACCGACGTTCAGTCCTGATGCGCGCTCATCCTGTAGCTCACCCCTTCAGGGGTGAGGCCCTCCTTAGCGCCGCCAAAATCGAAATGTGGATATGAAAACCCTCAGGCTTAAAAGGCCTGAGCTACAAATCGCAGAACTCCGGACTTTCGGCCTCGGAATCAGCTGTCGGGCGTTGTTACCTCACGTAATTTTTCTTCAGGTATTCCGCGGTCGCCTTCATCAAATCGTCGTAATTGTCATGCAGCACTTCGCGCACGGCCTGCTCCGTCGCAGTCCCCGTGGCGAGGCGATCCAGAATGCGTTCGATATCCCCCATCCCCTGCGTCTGCACAATGTATTCCACGTTCGCCAGCGCCCACGCATACGCATACGTTGCCATCGGCCCCGGCAACCGCATCCACGAACCTTCCAGTTGCGCGAGCGGCGCTGCTTGCCCCGCGTCATACACCTGCACCAGCGCAGCGGCGTTTTCGTCGCTGCGTTTCCCTTCCATCCACTGCGCCATGCCTTCCTGCAACCACGTCGGCGCGCGACTGTGCGTCTTCTGCTGGATAAAACTGTGCGTCAATTCGTGGCGCAGGATCCGCGACAATTCCGAATCCACCCCGGTCAATCCCTGCACCGGCACGCGGATTCGCCCGTCGTTCAGCGCGCCCACCCAGCCCGGCGCCCGCGTGATATCCGCAAATCCTTGCTCTGTGTACAAGACAACACCGATTGGATCCGGCGGCGAAAAATTCAATTCCGATTCGATCTGCTGGTAATGCCCTTCCAGCGTATGGAGCACCTCTCGGGCTAGCCCGGGCTCCGCCGCGCCGTTGTACTTCAACTGGAAATGCGCGCTTTCGTTCTCCCGGTAATTTTCTTCCTCGGCTTTGTCGCGAATCGCCTTCTCCAGTGCCGCCTGCACTTCCGGATCGGCCCGCAACGTCAGCGATTTTTTCCACTCCGTAGCGGCCTGGTCAGGACGGTTCAGCCCGTAATACGTCCAGCCTTCCAATTTGTAGACGTCTGGATTCTTCGGCGCGTAGCGTTTCGCTCGTTCCAAATACTCCAGGGACTGCTTGAACTCGCTGCGCCGCAAATACACGTAGGCCAGTTCCAGCAGCATCGCCGGATCTTCCGGAGCGTAAAGCACAGCCGCGCGCGCGTCGGCCAATGCGCGCTCCAGGTCGCCCTTCACCATTTCGAACCGGGAAGCGGCATGATGTGCCCGCGCCGCCTGGATTGCCTGTGCGCCGCCGGCGGCCGCCCTGCTTTCCAGGTGACTGATGTAGTTGCGGTCCACCGTGCCGTCGTGCACCGCGCTTTTGTCGATTTCAGACTCTCCCGCGGTTGCGGCCGATTCCGCAGGCTCCAGATCGAGGCTGGCCGCCGCGGCAGCCGGCGAACCCATCATCGGCACCAGGCCGCCCTTTTCGATGTGATCCACAATCGATTTCGGCAGGGCCAGCTGACCGGCCGAAGTTTCATAGCGAATTTTGTCGCCGTCCTCCACCACATTAGAGGCGATGATCTTCCGGCCATTCTTCAGGACAATCTTGTCCGCGCGCGCCGCGCCGGCAAGCATCAGGACGCAGGCCAGCATTGCCAGCATTTTCGGAAGCTGATTCACTACACTGCGCATCCTTTCATCTTAACTCTCCGCGGAAAGGTTCGCCGGCCACCTTGTTCCCACATGCCGAATGTGTCTACACTCTTTTTATGCGGCTTCGTCTCGTCCTGGTGGTTTTCGGGGTTCTTTTTCCCTCGTTTTGCAGTGCAGCGGATTCTTCCCCGCGCGAGCTTCTCGCCTCCCTCAATGCTCTGGCGATTGATTCGCAGCACGTCTACACGGTTGCCACCAAAAACCGCGTGGAACTCCGGAAAGCCGACACCGTCCTGGCCTTTCAGGAGGGGAAAATCGCGTTCTTCCAATCCTTCGAAGGACGCATCACCGGCTTCGTCTTTTCCGGAATTGGTCACGTGGTCGCGTTGCCTCGCGACCCGGTGGAAAAGCAGCAGGTGGCGCGGTTCCTCGGGGCGCCCGTACTCGACGAGCAGTTTCTTTCCGCTTACGTGCGATTCACGGACGGCACGGATCAGGATCTTCTGCGCGAACTGGAGCGCGCGGGTTTAACGCCCGCCGTGGACGAAAAGTTCGCCGCGCTCTGGGGAACAAATCTCGATCGCCTTAATCCCTCACATTCCCTGCGTATCCTTATCGAAAAGTATTCAAATCCCCCAGCGCCCTTTTTCCACGCGGGAATCGATGGGGTGCTCACCGGCCCGCTCGACATTCTTCTCGACGAGATGCAGTACAACGATTTCAACCTGGGCCAGCCCCGGACGGTCGGAAAAGCCACCTATTACGATGTTTGGAGTTTGTACCGGGTGCCCGGCTCGACCCCTTTTTCCATGGGGATCGACACCATCCGCTACACCATTGACACCGCCATTCATCCCGACAATTCCCTGGAGGCAAGCGCCTCCATCGAATTCCGCGCCTCCGTGGGCTCGCAGCAGTTTCTTGGCGTCCAGCTTTCCCGCGCGTTGAAAATTTCGGCCGTCGCCGGCGATAATGGCGAAGCGCTTCCCTTTTTTCAAAACGAAGGCCTCACCCAGCAGGAAATCAATTCGCGTGGCCAGGATTCGCTGATCGTGTTCCTGCCCAAGCCACCGGCGCCGGGAAGCACGTTCAAGCTGCATTTCCACTACAGCGGCAACGTGATCGAAGACGCCGGCAACAGCGTCTTGTTTGTCGGCGCGAGGGAAAGCTGGTATCCCCATTATGGTGACTCCGCCGAATTCGCGTACTACGATTTAACCTTTCACTGGCCGAAGCGCCTTCGCCTGGTGGCCACCGGTACAAAATCCGCGGAACGCGAGGAAGGCGATTCGCGCGTAGCGACCTGGAAAACCGAACTTCCCGTGCCGGAGGCGGGTTTCAACCTGGGGGAATACGCCAGCAGCTCGTTATCTTCCGAAAGTCGCACAATAGACGTTTACGCGAACAAGCAACTCGAGGAATTCTTGCGCTCGCGCTTGTCAGCCCCGACGCCTTCGGAAGATGCTTCCCGGCACACATCCATCTCGAGAATCCCGTTGGGAAACGACATGCCCCCGTTTCCTCCAAGCCCCGCGGCGTTCCTTAGGCAGTTGGCGCGTGAAATCGATTCCTCGATCCGTTTTTATGAACTCTACGCCGGCCCTTTCCCTTTCCATACTCTTGGCGTCTCGCAGATTCCCGGCGGTTTCGGCCAGGGGTGGCCGGGCCTGTTGTATCTCTCCACATATTCTTTCCTGTCCGACGAAGCCCAGTACCGCGCCGGGTTGAGCTCGACGGGCCGGGCGTTCTTCACGGATGTTGTGCCATTCCACGAAGTCGCTCACCAATGGTGGGGCAACGTGGTGGGCTGGTCGTCGTATGAAGATCAATGGATCGATGAAGGAATTGCCGAATATCTTGCGCTGCAGTTCGCGGATTCGAAGAAGACTCAGGACCATCCGCTCAACACCTGGCTGGCTCACTACAAAAAGCGGCTGACCACCAAAGCGGAGGGCGAAGATCGCATTCCCGCGGACATCGGTCCCGTCATCGCCGGTAGGCGCCTGATTTCCTCTCGCTCGCCCGATGCCTACAACGTGGTGGTCTACGCGAAAGGCACATGGATCATGCACATGCTCCGCGAGATGCTCCGTCAACCTGGCGCCGCGAACGGCAAAAATCCCGACGCGCGCTTCATCAGCCTTTTGCACACGTTGGTTTCAAAATATGCCCGAAAGGCGCTGGCCACGGCCGATCTGCAACACGAAGTCGAGGCGGTTATGACTCCCCGGATGGATCTGGAAGGCGGGCGCTCGATGGAATGGTTTTTCGACGAATACGTCCGCGGCACCGGCATCCCGCACTATAAAGTGCAGTTCACCTCGCACAACAGCGAGAAAGGATTTCAAATCCGCGGCAAGTTGGTGCAGGAGGGCGTGCCGCACTCATTCATCGCGCCGGTGCCCATTTACGCCACCACCACGCCAGGACGCACGATTTTCCTCGGCACCGTCGTCGCCACCGGCGAAGAAACCAGCTTCACATTCACCTCCGCCGTTCAGCCCCACAAACTGCTGATCGACCCGCACATGACTCTTCTGTGTATCCCGGAATAAAGCTGCGTACTTCCTTATTTCATTAGCTTTTTATTTTCTCTCAGCCACTCTTCCCGCAGCGGACTCTTCGGGTTTAGCTCCGCGACGCCATGATCGTTCAGCACGTAGGCAAATCCGTCGGGATCGCGTGGTTGTCCCGAGAGCAAACCCGCCTGTACCAGCTCGCTGATGCGTGATGCGCGGTGCTTTGTGCCTTTTTCATAGGCATCCGCGGTCTTGTTGATCTCGCGAATATCCATTTCCGCCTGCACCAGCCGCAGGTGGTCTTCGGCGTTCTTGCGCATATCCTTGTTCGTCGAAGTCTGGTAAACGTCCAGCCACAATGCGTAGGAAGTCTCGAGCGACCCTCCCTCCGCCGCAATCTTTGCCGCCATGGTCTTCATCCACGGCAGCGCGGCAGGATTTCGGCTTCCTTCTTCAAACGCCTGCGAGGCCTTGAGATAGTTTTTTTCGTCGAAATAATAGACGTCGCCGAGATCCTGGTAAAACCTCCAGAACTCGGGGTTGGCTTTTATGCCTCGCTCCAGAAGTTCTACCGCCTTTTCCGGCTCACCCGCGCCGCGCGGCGGGGCGTCGCTCAAAAATGTGGCTCCGAACCGGTAAGCGACGATCAGGTTGGGATCAAGAGTCGAACTGATGTCCAGGAGCGGCCAGAGGAGTTCCAGGTTCTGGTCCCCTAGGTGATGTTTCTGCCCGTAATACTGCACGGCTCGCGTCCAGTAAATTGCGCCCATCAGTGGCGCATATTCAAGGCTTAGTTTTTTCATCACTCCTGGCGAACGTAGCGTCAATTCGTCGGCTTCGAGCCGTAGGGCCGTTCTTTCTGCGTCCACTTTTTCCTGTAGTTTCCAGACGCCCACGAAACCCGCCAGCAGCGAGGCGCCCAATAGCAGTCCGTAACTCGCTCGTTTGCTCATTTCAAATTTCGCCGCGAAAATACGACCGCGGCACCCGTCAGCACGATGGCGATGTACACGATGGCGTACAACGTCGCATGCCAGATAATCGCTGCCGGAACGCCTCGTCCGTGCACCACGGCGCCCATCACGTTGAAATTCTGGAAATTCGGCAGCAGGTACGAAATGGCGCGCATCAGCCGCAGGGTTCCGGGATCGAGACCCACTCCGTGAATGATTCGCAGGTCGGCGGCAAACAATCCCGCCACATAAATTCCCGCGGTGAACAAAATGGCGAGAAAGGGGGTGGTAAAACAGGAAAAGAGCAGCGCCAGCGCCACGATCAGCGCGAGTTTCAGCAGGATGAGATAGACCGCGGCGAGGATGAACGCATCGCTCTTCAGCAGCGGATGCTTGACGGTCCACAGGGCCATGTAGAGACCGGTAGCCATCGCCGCCGTGTTCACGGTCAGCGTCATCACCAGTCCGAAGAATTTTCCCAGCAAAAACTCCCAGCGTTTCACCGGTTTGGCCAGCAGGGCGTACAACGTTCGCTTGTCCATCTCACGCGAAACCAGCGCAACGCCCAGAAACATCGCGATGAAAATGCCAATCACGGAAATCGCACTCAGCCCCAGGCTGACAATCACATCCTCCTCGATGCCGATCGAGATTTGTCCCACCAGGATCGCCGCGCCCATCATCAGCAGCGCAAAGAAAACCAGGTTGTAGAGCACCCGGTCGCGCACCGCTTCCCGGAATGTGTTCGCCGCCACCGTTTGAATGTTTCTCATTTGCCGCTCACCTCGACGGCGCTGGCCTGCGCCCGGTCGGTTTCCACCAGGTGCATGAAATATTCTTCCAGCGTCGGCTTGATCTGGGTGACCGACAAAATCCGCGCGTTCGCGGCCTTCAATGCATCCAGCGCCGCATACAGTTCCGCCTCCGGCAACTGCACCCGGTACCTTTCGCCGGTGCGAGTGGCCTTTTCGAGCAGCGGTAAGTTCCCAGCCGCGCCGGAAAGTTCGAACAGGATTTCCATTCCCTGCGCCTTCATGTCCACCAGTTCGCCCGGCGCGCCGATGCCGCGCAGCTTTCCGCCCACGATTACGCCCACGCGATCACACAGCATTTCCGCGTCGGAGAGCACATGCGTGGAGAAAAGAACGGTCCGGCCATCGCGCTTGAGTTCCAGAATGATATCGCGCACCTCGCGGCGCCCCAACGGGTCCAGCCCGGACATCGGCTCATCCAGCACCACCACCTGCGGATCGTGCAGAATCGCTTGCGCCAGCCCCACGCGCTGCAGCATGCCCTTCGAATACTTGCGCAATTGAATTTTCTTCGCGGTGTCTAGCCCGACCTTTTTCAACATGGCCTGAACGCGCGCCTTACGGTCATTCGCCGTCAATCCGTGAAACTTGGCGAAGTAGTCGAGCACCTCGTGCGCGGTAAGGTATTCGTAAAAATAAGGCTGTTCCGGCAAATAACCGATCGAGCCGTGCATCGAGATGTCGTCAATGGACTTCCCCAGAATCCGCGCTGTTCCCGCGGTGGGAAAGATCAGCCTCATCAGCAGCTTGATGGTCGTGGACTTCCCCGCCCCGTTCGGGCCGAGGAAGCCGAACACCTCGCCAGCCTCGACGCGCATGGTCAGGTCTTCCAGCGACTTTCTTTTTTTGAGATGGAGGAACCCGTAAGGATATTCTTTCGAGAGGTTCTCGATTTCAATCGCACCTTGTGGCATGCAGTTATTCTTTAAAACCTGACGGGCATCGTCAACCGGCACTCACGCGGCGTGTTCGCAGCCAGTAACTCCCAAAGCAAAAAGGGGCCCAATGCTGGCAGGAGCGCCTTTTTCACATTAATAATTTCTGATTCCTTCTGTATGACCTCTGTGAACTCAGTGTCCGGCGTTTACCCCGACCTGGTCGGGGCGGTGGATTCTCCAGCTTACTTCGCGATCTGCACCAGATCGCTCTTTGCCTCTGCCACCATCGGCATGGGCTGCAGAGTTTGCGGCGAGCGCCAGTTGTCCAGGATTCCTACTTGCTGCACGCAGCTTACCGTGCAGCGCGGCGCGCATCCCTTGTGCGTCAGATACTCGCGGTGGCGCATTTCCGCCGTGTAGTTCGCCAGCGGTATTCCCGGATAGCCGCGCTGCTGCGAACACCAGTGCACCAGGCCGTCTTCGCAGATATACAAATAGCGCGATCCGGCGCGGCATTTCCAGTCGTGCTCGCGGCCCCTGGCCACATTATGCTGAAACTGGTTGAAACGCGAATAGGACCGCTTCCCCAGGGTCATAATCTCTTCAAAAATTTCCTGGTCGCGCTCGGCGAGCGGCTTCAACTGGCCGTCGTGGTCGTGGATGATCCCCACCGTGCTGGTAAATCCCAGTTCCAGCGCGCGATGGGCGATCATCAGGGCGTCTTCGGAATTTTTCACTCCGCTGCCGAGCACAGAATTGATGTTGACCTGAAATTCCGCCCATTCGGACAGCATCTCCAGGCGCCCATCCAGCGTCTTCAGGCTCTTCTTCGAAACCTCGTCCGGCGCCGCGTTATCAATGCTGATCTGCAGGTGCTCCAGCCCGGCGTCGTTCAGCCGCTCGATGCGCTCTTTGTTGAGGAAAAATCCGTTGGTAATCAGGCCGGCGATCATTCCGCGCTTCCGGATGTGCCGGATAATTTCGTCCAGGTCGGGATGCATCAGGGGCTCGCCGCCACTGATGGTGATCACAGACGTGCCCATCGCCGCCAGGGCATCCAGCCGCCGCTTCATCTCCTCCAGCGGCACCGGCTTCGACACGTCGTCATACTCGTTGCAATACCCGCAGTCCAGGTTGCAGCGCCGCATCGGAATGATGTGCACCAGCACCGGGTGCTTGGTGGATACCAGCGCCTTCGCAATCATGCGCAGTTCGCGCAGCCGCGTGCGGTAAAACCGCAACCTCCGCTTGCGCTGCGTTGCCGCCGACGCTTTCCCTTTTTGCCGTACCAAGCCCATTTTCTGCTGATTTCCCCTGCCTACAATTATACATGATGCCTCCTTTCCGCCCGGCGGCACGCGGCGAGCCTGCGCTCGGCTGGTTACCTGTAATGCGTTGAGCTAGTCGAGTGGGTCGGGGTGCGACTTATTCCTGGCTGATTGTTACGGCTACAGGGACAATTGTCGGCTCCGAAGCGGTTTCAAAACGCGTTCCAGGTGCATTGCCGGCGTATTCCGTTTCCGAAGACGCCAAGGCAAAGCTCCGGCCGTTCGCGCGAACCTCCGCCAGTACGGCCACGCCTCCCCGCTGCGCAAAGCTCATTACTGGCGCTTTGGCTTCGGACTTTCCAAGCCGGGTGACGATTGCCGTGTAGGAGCGCGTATCCACGCCACGCAAGGCGATCACTTCCATTTCATCCACGTCCGGCTGCCCCTTGGTCAGCATTTCGACTTTGTAGGTGCCCGCCGGGAGCACCCGGTTTCCCGCCGTGAATGAAAACGGAATCTTCACCGTCACGCATTCCGCCGTGCGCGCCTCCATGTTCGTCGCCCCCATCAAACCTGCAACCGCCAAGCCAGCCACTATCAGTGTATTTTTCATTTTCTTGACTCCTTCACATTTAATTTGCAAACGTGGCGCCCCGTCCACCGAAAACACCGCGCCCGCTGCATTCACGCATGAGCGTAGGGTCTCCCTGCCCTCCGCGCGGTCAAGAACCATCAAGGCCACGTTAAGACTTGTTAAGCACCCACCCCGTCCGTTTACAATTCTTTACCGGCCCACAGGCAACTTCTTTCCTAGAATGGAGGATTGGGCAGCGGTGAAGTATCCCCCTGGCAAGGACTGCTCGCGAAAATTCATGCAGAAGAAGTCGCCCCCAGCCGACGATAGTGCCTCGCCTCGCGTCCTCATCATTGATGACGACGTCGAACTCTGCGAACTCATCACGGAATTTCTCCAGCCGGAAGGCTTCCGGGTGGACTCCGTGCACGGTGGGACCCTGGGCCTTGAAAAGGCCCTCGCGGAAAATTACTCGCTTCTGATCCTGGACGTGATGCTGCCCGGAACACGCGGCTTCGAAGTCCTGCAGAAAATCCGCGCCAAGTCGCGCGTCCCGGTCATCATGCTCACGGCGCGCGGCGATGAGGTAGACCGCATCCTCGGTCTGGAAATCGGCGCCGACGACTACTTGCCCAAACCGTTCAATCCACGAGAACTCGCGGCGCGGATTCAGGCCGTGTTGCGGCGTACATCACCCAGCGGTGTCTCCGAAGACGCGACCTCGCAATCGCTGCATGTTGGCGACGTCGAGTTCAACTCTGGGTCGCGCTCCGTGCGCAAGAATTCACGCGTGGTGGAACTCACGGCTGTGGAGTTCGATCTTCTTGGCGTCTTTCTTCGCTCGCCTGGCAAGGTTCTGCAGCGAGATGAACTGGCGAGGGAAGTTCTGGGACGCGATCTGACCGCCTTCGACCGCAGCATTGACGTGCATGTCAGCAACCTCCGGCGAAAGCTGGGCCCGTTGCCCACCGGTCAGGAACGCATCAAGGCCGTGCGCGGGGCCGGTTATCTCTACGCGCTTCCGGAAAAACAAAAAGGAAAGTGAGCGGCCTGTGCGCAGCCTGTTCTCCAAAATATTCCTGTGGTTCTGGCTGGCGATGGCCCTGGTCAGTCTCACCTTGATTCTTTCTTCCACCTGGACCGAATCGCGATCTTCCGGCGAACGCGATGAGGCCATCGACCGCGCCATGACTCCCCTCATCGCCGATAATTTCGCGGAGGTTTTCGATCGCCAGGGCAAAGCGGGCCTGGAAGAACTGCTCTCGCACGGCAAAGGAAGTTTTCCCTGGGAACCTTATCTATTCGACAGCTTCGGCCACGAAGTATTGGGCCGGCAGGTATCGCCACAAATCACAGAGGCCATGCAGCTGGCGGAACTTTCAAGGAAGACGGAAATTATTCGCGGCAACGCGGGCCACTGGGTTGGGCAATACGTTCTGGCGAACAGCGGGAACCCGTATGTGCTCGTTCTCGACATCAGTCGTCGACGCCCGCCCGATCCGGCTTTCAGCGTCCCCTCCCAAGTGCAAGTCCTTCGCTTTATGATTGTCCTGCTGATTGTCGGCTTGATCTCCCTGTGGATCACCCGGCACATCACTTCGCCGATCATCCAATTGCGTTCAGCAGCGACTCAACTTGCTGGCGGGAATCTATCGGCGCGCGTGAGCCAGGAAACTCTTCTCCGCAAAGACGAACTTGCGGACCTGGGCAAGGATTTCAATCACATGGCCAGCCAGGTGGAGCTCCTTATGGCTTCACAGCGGCGCCTGATCGGGGACATTTCCCACGAATTGCGCTCGCCATTGGCGCGTCTCAGCGTTGCTCTCGGCCTGGCGCGGCGGACAGCCGATCCGGAAACCGACACTTCCCTGAATCGCATTGAGCGCGAAACGCAGCGCCTGAACGAAATGATCAGCGGGTTGCTGAATCTGGCCCGCCTCGAGAGTGGCACGGAAACGCTCGACCAGGAGATCGTGGACATTGAGGGGTTGGTTAGTTCCGTCGCCGACGATGCGAATTTCGAAGCCGGCAGCCGCAACCGCAGCGTTCGCGTCCTTTCCACTTTTCCCTGCAGCCGCAAGGGGAATGCGCAGCTTCTCCGCAGTGCGGTGGAAAATGTCGTTCGCAACGCCGTGAACTACACCGCCGAAGGAACGGAAGTGGAACTCTCGCTCGCTCCTGCGGGTGAAGGCGAATCGGCAGTGATTCGTGTTCGCGACCATGGGCCTGGCGTCCCGGAGTCCGCGCTCAAAACCATCTTCGAACCATTCTTCCGCGTGGACGAGGCTCGGGACCGCTTTTCCGGCGGCGCCGGGCTAGGTCTCTCCATCACCGACCGCGTGATTCGCGCTCATGGGGGCTCGGTCA
>Ga0137415_10002075_pt1 | contig 19964 bp, 22 predicted proteins | sample CZODoug3_1_1_16f_FD_183082 | JGI IMG/M metagenome (GOLD analysis project Ga0137415, IMG submission 183082) | Vadose zone soil fungal communities from Angelo Coast Range Reserve, California, USA - CZODoug3_1_1_16fungal (Hybrid Assembly) | ecosystem: Environmental > Terrestrial > Soil > Vadose...
CGTGGTGGACGACATCGTGGCCGTGTTGCCGCCATTGCTGCAATCGCTCGAGGCCCTCGGTTTCATCGCTCGCCATCTGAACCCGCCGCAGTTCGATTCTGTCATGGAGGCCGCAGGCACGCCCGATCAGGCGTTGCAGGCTGTGCGTCCGCGGCTGGCTGATTGGCCGCAACAATTTGCACATTTGCGCACGCCGCTGGAGACCGCGAGCGACGCGGCGCTTGCCGCGTTCGAGGGATTGCGCGCGGTACAGCATGGCAACGGCGATCTGATTGCCGTGTTTCGCGCCCTGCGTCACGCCCCTCGCGCGCAGGAGGCGCTTTATCCCCTTGCCGCAAGATTGCCGCCGGTGAGCAGCTTCTTCGTCGATCCTGATCTGCGCGAAGACGCCGATCTGCTGGCGCGTCTCGCTGAGCCGGGAAAAGAAAACACCGGGATCATGCACCACCACAACGAACCCGGCAGCCGGGGCGGCTTCTCGCTCTATGTGCCGGAATACTACACGGCGGACCGCGCCTGGCCGCTGGTAATGGCGCTGCATGGCGGCAGCGGCAATGGCCGCGGCTTCCTGTGGAGCTGGCTGCGCGATGCGCGCAGCCGCGGCGCCATCCTGGTCGCGCCCACGGCGACCGGCGGCACCTGGGCGTTGATGGGGGAAGATACCGACACTCCGAACCTCGCCCGCATCCTGGCTTCCGTGCAAGCCCGCTGGAACGTCGATTCCAGCCGGCTGCTGCTGACCGGGATGAGCGACGGCGGCACGTTCTGCTATGTCACGGGATTCGAGAGCGCCTCGCCCTTCACCCACCTTGCACCGGTTGCCGCTACCTTCAATCCGCTGATGGCGGAAACGGCTGATGCGGAAAGCTTGCGCGGGCTTCCCATCCATATCGTGCATGGCCGGCTCGACTGGATGTTCCCGGTGCAGGTGGCACGGCAGACGCGAGAGGTGCTGTCGGCGGCAGGCGCCGATGTGACCTACCGGGAGCTTGACGATCTCAGCCACTGCTATCCGCGCGAGATGAACGCGCCGATACTGAACTGGCTGCGCGGCGAAGGGTGATCCATCGTCTGCGCCCGAGCGACTGGGAGCATGAACCGCAGATTGCATTCCCATGAGCCGCGTGTCTTGCCATCGGCGGTCGTTACGGGTCGCGGCAATAGCTGGTGCATCGCCATCATCACATTGGCCGTGCGCTACCCTCGTACATGAAGGTCATCGGCTTGGGTCCTGGCATATAGCCCGTTTCGATCCGGTCGATGCGGAACCCCGCCGCTTCGATCATGGAGCGGATCGGGCGGTTAAGGTGACAGCCACCGCTAATACGCCGCCAAGCCGGCGTCAGCCGATCTTGCCACCAACGCACGCCCTCGTCGGGTGCCAGGCCGTGCTCGACGAACAGGAGCTTGCCGCCCGGCCGCAGGACGCGCCGCATATCTGCGAGCGCGGTCGCAGCCTGTGGGATCGAGCACAAGGTCCAGGTCGTGACGATGGTATCGACGCTATGCTTGTCGAGTGGAATGGCTTCGGCGGAAGCCTCGAGGAAGCTGACTGGCATGCTTGGCAGATGTGATGCGCTTCGAGCCATGGTCACAAGCCGCGGCGCGGGTTCGAGCGCCAGCACCTCCCGCACCGGAGGGCGATAGAACGGCAGGTTCATTCCGGAGCCGACGCCGATCTCGAGGACCCTGCCCTCCGCCGCACCGATCACGCGTTCGCGAAAGGGCACGAGCTGCTTGTTGCGCATCGCAAGATCGCAAAGTCTCGGCAGGATGATGTCGCTGTAGAAGCCCATCGAGCACTCCTGAGGTTGTTTCAACCGCGGTGTGATCGCGGTATCGCCTCAGCATCGCGGTTCGATCGTCTTCGCAATTTCCTCCGGCGAGGCGAAAATCACCGAGGCTCTGTCGCCCATCATCCCGGCCGGCGTAATCGCGGGAGCACCCTTCTCCGGGCCATCCTTGCCGGAGTCGGTCTTGAAGCGCAAATTGCGCTCCCAGAATGCGCGGGTCTTGCCGTCAGCCGTGGTGACTCGATAGGTGTCGCGGCAATAGGTGATGGCTTTGACCTGAATGCCCGGTTCGAGCTTTTTTAGAGTCGGGTCCGGGCCGCCACCCATCATGCCCCCCATTCCTCCCATGCCTCCCTGTTGCGCCATTTGTTGCGGCATTGCTCCCGGTTTGGTGGCCTCTTTGAGGAAAGCCAGCAGGTCTGTACGAACGCGATCGTCCTTGATGCCTTCGAAGGGCATCTCATTGTCCGGCACCATGCGCTGCGGATCGGTCAACCATCCATCGAGCGCGCGGTCGTCCCAGATAATTCCCGAGGATTTGAGCGCGTCGGAGTAACGGTTGAAGCTCGAAAGGGATCCGGCCTTCCGTCCCCAAAGGTCGGCGAGACTTGGTCCCGTCATGTTTCGGTCCGGTTCCAGCGAATGGCACGGCGCGCAGACCCGGAAATCCCGCTGACCCCGGGTTGCGTCGCCGTGCTGGGCCACCGCAGGCGAGAGGAGCGCAATTGTCGCAAGCGCGATGATGCCGTACCTGCTCATTCTCAGCCACCTGCTTCAGGAGCGCAGATATTTGATAAGTGCTGCTGCCGACAGGATCAAGACAATGATCCCCAGCAACCAGACCAGCCCCATGCCCCACATCATCCCAGACGTCATACCGTCCATCATCATGGTTCATTTCCCTTGGCTGGCTTCGGGACAAGTCTCGATTTCCCGAGCGGCTTGAAAGGTTGGTGACGGGTGGAACGCTGATGCCGCGATCAAGACGCGGCAATGACAGTTATTGTTAGCTATCGTTGCGGATCTGACGATGCCGAGAACCGAGACGGCAACGCTCCATGCCGCAACGCGGTTTCTTGGTCGGACCCGCGAGTCCCGTGTCGGATGCACCTGAACATCATCAACGCGCACGGCAGCACCGCCGCGACGCGAAGTAACCCGGCGGCCGTTAGCCAATTCCAGTTCAGGACAACACCTAGAGCAACGGCCGCTGCCGAGACAAGATACAGCGCCAGGCGGTACCGAACGAAATAACCTCTCAATGTGTCGCGCAGCTGACTCCAGCCACCGCCGCCGCTGATATTGTGAAAACTTAAGGCCATGGGAATGCTCCTCCCGTTTTGGTGAGCGCCAATATGAAAGGGTTGCGGAGATCGATGCTCATCCGCAACCCTGTTCGCAATGGCGAACTCCATTGCGCTGCTGCAGACGTTACCGGCCTTTCGGGCCGCCGCGATATTGCCATGCGAATCCAGCCCCGCTCGGGGTCGTCGCGGGCTGCAAACGTGACCCTGCCGGCTCGTACGCGAAAACATCGCTTGGCGAACCAACAGTTCTGTATTGCGCACTCTTCCTGGCCTCACTCGGCCAATAGCTCTTGTCCGAGATGATCGAGCCCGCGTGGGCCGTTGCAGATACCGCCAGCAGCGGCAACAGGAGTGAAATCGTGAATAGGCGTTTCGTCAACATGGTCCGGCTCCATCATTGTTGGAAGCGCGTCATGTGCGCTTCTGATGATGAGTTCGAAGCAAATCGTCTGCCGGTTACAGGCTCACGCTGACGTGAAGTTGCCTGATAAATCTCTTTATCATCGCAACAGCCTCGCAATGCTGCGCCTGCTAACGTGCACAGCACAATCAGTCCTGATCAGGAGCATGGCAACCCACTGGATCACCCGCTCCTTCGCAGCGCAGCTCGATTTGCCTGGCGGCGCTCTCGCGTGATCGCAAACCACAAGAAAACGAGCCCGAGGAGGACAAACAGGGGCTCAAGGACGAGGTCCATTTGTGTGTTCGTGAGGTGATGAAGGCCAAAGATCCAATGGATCAACACTATGTCGACACTTAAGACGAAGCCCATACCGGCGAGCACGCCCAGGAAGAACTAGGCCGACGTCGTTCGCTGGCTCCACAGCAGAAACATAATCAGAAAAGCGACGGCGACTGCGATTACCGAGAGTTGTCCAGCCAACGAACTGACGGGAACCAACGCGAACGCAACGCACAATTCGACTTGCGTGTTGTTAACCTGATGAAGCCCGAAGATGATCAGGTCCGCGCCGACAACCAGACCGACGAAGAACGTGCCGGACGCAATTCGCTTGCTCCACGGAACCGGAACGGCGGTGACAGCGGCAATGCGTCGCGCGGCAGCGTCAATGGTAAACATCTCGTTCATCCTCCGGCATACGAATCGAAGCGATCGCTGTGACCCCGGACGTCAAGGCCGCCTGACAAATTACGAGGGCAGATATTTGATCGACGCCGCGATCCCAAGCACAGCGAAGGCAAAAATGGCGAGGTGATAAATCCCCGCCGCCAGCAGCATGCCGGAACCCATCGAAGTCATATCCATCATCATGAATTGCCTCCAACATCTACAGTTCAATCGGGATGGCGATCGGCAAAGCCTGGCCTGGATGGAGCGGTTCCGCCGAGTTTATCGAGTCTATAGAGCGGGGGGCAGGCGGCGCTTGAAAAGGCGATGAAATTGTCATGAGAATTGACTGAGAGCCCCCGGTGGAGGACTAATACCGGCAGTGCAGGCGGTTCGATTCATTCGGGATACAGATGGCGCTCGGATCGCCTATGCGGTGGTCGGTGAGGGACCGCTCGTCCTTTGCCCGGCATGGTGGGTCAGCCATGTCGAGCGTGATTGGGAGCATCCCGGATTTCGCAACTTTTTCACTCGCCTGGCGGATGGCTTTCGCGTCGTGCGCTACGACCGTCCGGGCACCGGCTTAAGCGATCGCGACGTTCCGCCGCGAACGCAGGCGGCTGAAGTGCGGCTGCTTGCGATGCTCGCCGATGCACTCGGCGACGAACAGTTCTCGATGTTCGCGGTGTCATGCGCCGGACCTGTTGCGCTCACTTACGCGGCCACGCATCCGGAGCGCGTCCGCCGGTTGTGTCTTTACGGGTCGTATGCGAATGGATCCGACGTCGCAACTCCGAAGCTGCGGGATGCCCTTGCTAATCTCGTGAAGGCACACTGGGGTCTCGGGTCGGCCGCGCTCACGGCGATGTTTCTGCCCGGCGCAACGCCGCAGGAATCCGAGACCTTCTCGCGCAACCAACGTGACTGGTCTAACGCACCCAAGGCGGCGGAGCTACTGCGTCTGAGCTGCAACATGAATGCCGTGGATGTGCTCCCGCGGGTGTGCACGGAGTCGCTGATTATCCATCGTCGTGACGACCGCACGATCCCGCTCGAGGCAGGCCGACGGCTGGCTGCGGAGTTACCGCAGGCGCGCTTCATGGTACTGGATGGCAACGTGCACCTGCCGTGGATCGACGGCGACGCGATCGCCGAAATGGTGCATTCGTTCCTTGCTGGCAAGCAGGCGCTCGACGCCGCATCCTTGCCAGCGACTGGCTGCCGGCTTGACGAGGCCAGTCGTGAGCTCGTTTTGGACGGACAGCACGAGCCAACCACGCGGCTGGAGTACGGTGTGATGCGGACGCTGCTCCGCGCGGGTGGAGGCGTCGTCACCCGTGATGAGATGCTTGCCGAGATCTGGAATACGCCTTTCACGGGCTCGAATAAAGTCGAGGCTGTAGTCCGTTCGTTGCGGAAGAAGCTCGGTCCGTTCGCCCCTTCGATCGAAACGGTGACGGGCCACGGTTACCGCTTTGCCGGATGGAAGCGGAAGGTGATCGACACCGTATAGAGACCGCCACCAACCATGATTTCTCCGATACAGTCGAATCGCGGCATTGGTGCATTTTTCTAGTACGCATACCCCCTGCGCACCAACCCCTCCGCCTTCGACCTCACACGGACGTGAGGTCACCAGCGCAGAAGGCGCGGCCCAAGCACGGCGCCGGCCAAGGTGCACAAGACGATCGTGCCACCGTACCAGACCGCAACGAAGGGCAATGAATCGTCCGTGCAATGAAGCGCATAAGCCATCGCGCTCACGCCACCTGCAATGAGACCGGCGACAGCACCTGTACGTGCAAGATTTGTAGGCGCCGCTCTTCGTACCGCAGCGATGATGACGGCAAAGGGCACGATCGCGATAATGGGAATGGAGAGAAGGCATTCGAGCCATTCATCTCCCATAACCATCTTGTTCCAGTGCGAACTGGGCGCAAGTCCGAGGCTGATCGCAGCAAATAGCACGATCGCCGCGAACGGCATCGCGGCCGAAATTGATGAGGTTCTTCGCTCCCCTCCGGGGCGCGCCAGCCGTGTCAGATAAACCGACGCCATGCCAACGATCCCGACCGTAAATGCAAGCTTCAGGAGCAGAAAAATCCAGGCGTGCGCGGTCATCAGATCCGCGCGGACGCCCAGCCCGACGAGCATGAGGCCGAGCGCCACGATGGTTCCGGCCGCGAGCGCGACGTAAACCGTCCGACTGACAAGTCTGCGGTTGACCGGTTCGATATGCGCACTGAGCGCGGCCACCAGTTCGTCCGTCTTCATGTTCTCGTCTCCTGGGCAATCAAGGCGGCCAGCGCCTTGAGCCCACGGTGAATGCTCACTTTTACTCCCGACTCCGAGATGCCGCACCTCTCCGCTGCTTCAGCTATGCTCTGACCGTCGAGTTTTACAGCCTCGATGGCGCATCGCATGTTTTTCGGCAACCGCTCCATGAGTCGCCTGACGTCGTATGTACTCTCGGCACTGACATTGTCGTCGTGTGCCATGATCTCATCAGCCTCATCGATGGGCACTTCAGCGAACGACGCGCGGCTCCGACGCAGGAAATCGATCAATTTATAGCGCGCGATCGCATGTACCCACGGTGTCAGCGGCTCCGCCGGGTTATAAGTGTGCCGTTTGATATGGACGGCCAACACCGCTTCCTGAACCAGATCTTCAGCCTCCGATGCACCTCTGCCCAAGCCAGCGAGCTTGCCTTTGTAATAGGCACGCAGACGGCGGCTCAATCGGTCGAGCAGCACGCGATGCGAAGCCGCATCGCCATCCAGGCTGGCAAGCATCAGTTCCTTGAGTTCGATTTCGTGGGTCGTCATGCGTGCGCATCTCTGTTAGTTCGCAGCTTTGGCCGATTTGGTTACACGATGGCGCAATTAAAAATCGTGTCCCACGCCGGACCCGCTTTCAGCTTTGGATTGATGGGCTTTGCCCCTGCCGGCAACCCAAACCAGAGCCATGATCCATCGTGGTTCACCTCATTCGGCCGGTTCCTGCACGCGTTGAGATTGCTCGATCGGCTTGCTTGTTGGCGGCGAAGGTCGGCTGTCGAAGCGGTCTTCGCGCGGCACACGGAAACTTTTCACCAATCCATAGATCGCCGGAATTACGATCAACGTCAGCAACGTTGAGGAAATCATGCCGCCGATCATGGGCACCGCAATGCGCTGCATGATTTCGGATCCGGTACCGCTACTCCACATGATCGGCAGCAGGCCCGCCATGATGGCGACCACCGTCATCATTTTCGGCCGCACCCGTTCGACGGCACCTACCATGATGGCGTCATACAGATCTTGTCGGGTTAGCTCGCGGCCTTCGGTATCGCGTCGGGCCTTGATCTCCGCCAAGGCATGATTGAGGTACATCAGCATCACCACGCCGGTTTCGGCGGCGACGCCGGCGAGTGCGATGAAGCCGACCACGACGGCGACTGAAAGATTAAAGCCGAGCCACCACATCAGCCAGATCCCTCCGACCAGGGCAAATGGCAGCGACAGCATGACGATCATCGTGTCGGCGAACGAGCGGAAGTTGAGATAGAGCAACAGAAAGATGATCAGCAGCGTGGCCGGCACCACGATCTTCAGGCGCGCCGCAGCGCGCTCGAGGTACTCGAACTGTCCGCTCCAAACGACATAGGAACCTGCCGGGAACTGAACGCTTGCCTTCACCGCCTGTTGCGCGTCGGCGACGTAGCCGCCGAGATCGCGATCGCGAATATCGACGTAGATATAGACGGCGAGCTGGCCGTTTTCGGTGCGAATCGATGTCGGGCCGCGCGACGGCGCGATCCTGGCCACCTCTCCCAACGGCACCGCGCCGCCATTCGGCATCGGGACCAGAACATCGTTGGCGATGGCCTGGGCGTTGCTGCGCAGATCGCGGGGATAGCGCATGTTGACAGTAAACCGCTGGCGGCCTTCCACGGTCGTGGTTACGGTTTGCCCGCCCAGCGCGGTGCCGATGACGTCCTGAACGTCCTGAATCATGATGCCATAGCGGGCCAGGGCTGCACGGTCCGGCGTGACGTCGAGATAGTACCCGCCGAGCGCGCGCTCCGAATAGGCCGACGACGTTCCGGGCACGGCCTTTAGAACCTGCTCGATTTGCTTGGCGAGCTTGTCGATCTCGACCAGATCGGTGCCGATCACCTTGACCCCGACGGGCGTGCGAATCCCGGTCGACAGCATGTCAATGCGCGCCCTGATCGGCATGGTCCAGGCGTTGGAAACACCCGGGAATTGCAATGCACGATCCATCTCGGCGGTCAGGCTTTCGAGCGTAACTCCCGGCCGCCATTCCTGCTTCGGCTTCAGATTGATGATGGTTTCGAACATTTCCGAAGGTGCGGGATCGGTCGCGGTCGAGGCACGACCGGCCTTGCCATATACCGAGGCCACCTCCTGAAACGAGCGGATGATCTTGTCCTGCGTCTGCATCAGTTCGGCTGCCTTGGTCACGGAAATGCCGGGCAATGTCGTCGGCATATAGAGCAGCGTGCCTTCATTGAGGCTGGGCATGAACTCGCTGCCCAACTGTCGCGCCGGCCAGATTGTTACAATGAGAGCGGCAAGCGAACCAAGGATCACCAGCGCCTTGGCGCGCATCACGCCGGCGATCACCGGCCGATAGATCCAGATCAGGAAACGGTTGATCGGATTCTTGTGCTCCGGAACGATCCTGCCGCGAACGCAGACGATCATCAGCGCCGGCACCAGCGTCACCGACAACAACGCCGCCGCTGCCATCGAAAACGTCTTGGTGAACGCCAGCGGACTGAACAGCCGGCCCTCCTGGGATTCCAGCGTGAAGATCGGCATGAACGAAACCGTGATGATCAGCAGGCTGAAAAACAGCGCCGGCCCGACTTCGGAGGCGGCCTCGATCAGGACATCGATCCGCGAACGCCCGGAGTCAGCGCGCTCGAGGTGCTTGTGGGCATTCTCGATCATGACGATGGCGGCATCGATCATGGCGCCGATGGCAATGGCGATACCGCCAAGGCTCATGATGTTGGCGCCTAGTCCCAGCAGCTTCATGGTTCCGAACGCCATCAAGATGCCGACCGGCAGCATGATGATCGCCACCAGCGCGCTGCGGACATGCAGCAGGAACACGATGCAGACCAACGCCACCACGACGCTTTCCTCGAGCAGGGTGTGCTTGAGGGTTTCAATCGCCGCGTTGATCAGGTTGGAGCGATCGTAGACGGGGACGATCTCGACCGAGCTCGGCAGACTGCTGGCGATTTCCTTGAAACGCTTTTTGACGTTCTCAATCACATCGCGCGCATTGACGCCGAAGCGCTGCAGCACGATGCCGCTGGCGACCTCGCCTTCACCATTGAGTTCGGTAATGCCGCGGCGCTCGTCCGGACCAAGTTCGACGCGCGCAACGTCGCGCAGCAACACCGGCGTGCCGTTGCTGGTCTTCAGCACGATGTTACCGAGGTCGTTGATGCCTTTGAGATAACCCTTGCCGCGGATGACATATTCGAACTCCGAGAGCTCGACGGTGCGTCCGCCGACGTCGGCATTGCTGGCGCGGATCGCATCGCGCATCTTCTGCATGGTGATGCCGAGATCGCGCATCCGCTGCGGATCCAGGATGACGTTGTATTGGCGGACGAAGCCGCCGACGCTGGCGATTTCGGCCACGCCCTCCGCCTTGGCGAGCGCGAATTTCAGGTTCCAGTCCTGGATGGTCCGCGTGTCCGAAAGATTCAATTCCTTGGACATCACCGCATACTGATAGACCCAGCCGACGCCGGTGGCGTCCGGACCCATCGTCGGCGTCACGCCGGCCGGCAACCGGGACGCCGCGCCGTTGAGGAATTCAAGCACCCGCGAACGGGCCCAGTAGATGTCAGTGCCATCCTCGAAGATGACGTAGACGAACGAAACCCCGAAGAAGGAAAATCCCCGCACCACCTTCGATCTCGGCACGGTAAGCATTGCCGTCGTCAGAGGATAGGTCACCTGATCCTCGATCACCTGCGGCGCCTGTCCCGGATATTCCGTGTAGACGATGACCTGGGTGTCGGAGAGATCCGGGATGGCGTCGAGCGGCAGATGCGCCAGCGCATAAATTCCGGCAGCGGCGGCAAAGCCGGCGCCGAAGAACACCAGCAGCAAGTTGCGCGCCGACCAGGCGATGAGGCGGGCGATCATTGCTGCGTCCCCGCGTCCGAGAATCCCTTGAGCGCCGCTTTCAGATTGCTTTCGGCGTCGATCAGGAAATTGGCCGAAACGACGACGGGCTCTCCTTCGGCGACACCCTGCCGAACCTCGATATAACCGCCGCCGCGACGGCCAAGTTTCACGTCGCGTGGCTCAAAGCGCCCCTGCCCCTTTTCGACGAATACCGCCTGGCGACTGCCGGTATCGAGAATCGCGCTCTCCGGAACAGCGAGCACCGGCTGCGGGCTGCCGGTGTCGATCTCCGCGTCCACATACATGTCGGGGCGCAACAGGCCATCCGGATTTGCAAGCTCAATGCGGACGCGCGCAGTGCGAGTCTGAGCGTTGAGATGCGGATAGATCAGCATGACCTCTCCACTGAAAGCACGGCTTGGAAAGGCGCGCGGGCGCACATCTACCTTTTGCCCGATGGCAATTTGCTCCAGATCGCGCTCGGCGATATCGACCAGAACCCACACGACCTGATGATCAGCAATGCGGAACAGCATGTCGCCCGGCGCGGCGCGCATGCCGTTCACGGCCGCGCGCTCCAATATCTCACCGTCCTGCGGCGCGAGCCATGGAATGGACAGGGAGATTTCGCGCGTGCGCTCGATCTCGGCGATGACCTTTTCCGGCATGCCTAGATTTTCCAGCCGCCGTCTTGCGCCCTTCAGGGCTTGGGCACTGACCCCGCTGTCTGCTTTCGCGTTCAATGCCGATAAATACTCGGCCGCAGCACTGGATAGGCTCGGGCTATAGACCCGCATCAGCGCCTGACCTTTGTGAACGTGTTCGCCGGTGGTGACGTTTTCTACCTTTTCGATGAAGCCCTCGAACCGAAACGACACGATCGATGCGCGGCGCTCGTCGAGTTGAACGGTGCCCGGCGCTCGAATCGCCGTATGGATTATCCGCGGCGCTGCGGGCTCCGACTTGACGCCGGTGCGCTGGATTTTGCCCGGAGAAAGCTTCACGGAGCCGTCGTCAGTATCTTCGCCTTCGTAGACGGGGATGTAGTCCATCCCCATCGAATCCTTTTTCGGGATTGGCGAAGTGTCAGGCAGCCCCATCGGATTGCGGTAAAACTTGATCTTGCGGTCGGCCGATGTGGCTGTTGCGGGAGCAGCGGCCGGTTGATCTTCGAAGCTTAGATCCGCGCCGGCCGCCACGGCCCGGTAGTCTCGTCCGTCCGGCGTCTTCTTCGGCATTAGCGAGTAGAACGGCCGCCCGTCCGGATCCTGATAGTAGATCGGATCGTCGCTGGTCTGCGCTGTCGCGGGCGCAACGAGCGCCACGTTTGATGCGCTCGTCAAATGAAGCTGCCCGCGAATTCCCATGAATCCGCCACCCGCCGCCGCGATCAAAACGGCGACGGTGACGCTGGCGAGGACGGCGCGCTTCACTTTTGCGCCGTGATGACGAGCTTGCTTTCAACGGTTCCGGTCTCGCCTTGCACCTTGGCGCCGAGCGAGAGCTGCCAGCGGCCCGCCATTCCGAATGTGGCCTTGAACTTGTAGACTCCCGGTTCGCCGCCCGGCATCGACGCGATCTTGGTCGCCATTTCCTGCATGCCGTCTGGGGCCATGTCGAGACGGGTCGCGAAGATGACGGCGTCCGGCACTGTCTTGCCGGTCTTGATGTTCGTGAGCCGTACAGTGATGACCTTGTCGGGGCCGGCCTGGACAGTCTGATCGACGAGCTCGAATTTGTAGTCCTTGATATCGGCGCGGGCGATGCCGGCCGAACCGATCACCGCAACGCCGATCAGCGCGGCCCGGAGGGCGCGCGCAATGTGAAGCTTGTTCATTTTTGAAATCCTCTGTTGTCATGGTCCTGCCGCAACGCGGCATGCGTTAATCCGCGCGATCAGGTCGCGCGGCAGCAAACGGCGTGGTGACGCCGCTCAGACCAGCGTTCGAGGTGGATGTTCGGGAGGTGGATGGGCCAGGCCATCCGGCCAGAAATCGTTTCGCAGCGGTGCAATACTGTCCAAGGCGGCGAGAAACGGATGGAAGACAGTTGTCGACATGCCCGTGAAGCATTTGGTCATACAGGCGGCCATGAAGATGCACTTGTCGCAACCGATCGGCGCCGGAGCTTTGGACGGGCAGCACGGCATATCGGTCGCCATCTCGTCCGTCGTTGACGACGGCGACATCTCATCCGCCATCGCCTGCATCGACATATCGGAAGCCGGCTCCGCCATGACAGGCCCGGAAACTGGAGCCAACGCAAGGCCCGCGATCACCAGGATCGCAAGCAGCCGGCGTATGACGAAGGCGCGTTTCACGAAGCTAGATTCTCACAATCTGGCGGCAAAGGGAAGCTCATCGCTTTGGATAGCATAGAAATGCCAATTTAGTCAGCATTGATGCCGATCAAATCACCAACGCGTGTTTAGGTGCTGGTTAACTGTCGGATCGCTTTGATCGAAGACGGCCCGGCGGCGGACACTGAAGCTGTCCATATTTGGACTTGTCGCCGCCAGATTGATTGCGTCGCGCGATCAAACCATGCCGCCATTGGCGCGCAGCACTTGACCATTAATCCATCCGCCGTCGCGACCGACGAGAAAGGCGACGGCGGATGCGATGTCCTCGGGCGTGCCGAGGCGCTCCAGCGGATTCATCTTGGCGAAGCGGTCGATGAGTTCCGGTGACTTCCCAGTCAGAAATAGATCGGTCGCGGTCGGACCAGGTGCGACAGCGTTGACGGTGATGGAGCGCCCGCGCAGCTCCTTGGACAGGATCGCCGTCATCGTCTCCACCGCCGACTTGGTGGCGGCATAGACGCCATAGGTCTCCAGCTTGGTCCCGACCACGCTGGTCGAGAAATTGACGATGCAGCCGCCATTGCGCAGCCGCTTTGCGGCTTCGCGCATTGCGTTGAAGCTGCCCTTGAGATTGACCGCGATCTGCTGGTCGAACAGCGCATCGTCGCTGTCGGCGATTTTTGCAAGCTTCATGATGCCGGCATTGTTGACCAGCACATCGACGCCGCCGAAAGCCGCTTCCGCGGCATCAAACATGCCGCGCACCGCCTTGGGGTCGCCGACATCGGCCTTGGCGGTTAGCGCCCGGCCGCCTTTGCCTTCGATCTGGCGGGCTAGCGCTTCAGCGGATTTGGTGTCACCGGAATAATTGATGACGACAGTGAGGCCGTCCATCGCGAGCCGCTCCGCCACCGCGGCGCCGATGCCGCGCGAGGCGCCGGTGACGATCGCCACCTTGCTGGTTTTGTCGGTCATTTCTTATTCCCTCTTAGCTATGGGCACACCCCGGGCTATAGGCGCGCCCCGGACTGTTTGGCTCACACACAGTGTCTCTTTCAAGCCTTTGTGACGCCCGACGATCGTGGATAGCTGCCGACATAATCTCGTCTGAATTTATCTCCAGAAGCTAAGGGCTTAGCGAGCAGCGGGGGCGCTGTTCAGTTGGTTTTGAACCGCACGGAACCTCATCATGCCCCCGAACACTGCCTTCGCGTCACAGGCCCTGCCTTCCCGCTCGTCCGCTTCAGTGCTGCTATCGAAAGGCGTCACCCGCCTCGAAGTCACGCTGAAACTCACCACCGCGATCCTCGCGCTGGCCGCCGGCGTCTATACCTATCTCGGCGTCCGCGAATTGCTGAACGGCAGCCCGACCACGGTGTTCTTTGCCGCGGTGATCTATTCGGTCGCGGTGTCGGTCGGCATCTACGCGTTCTGGGTGTTCCTGATGCATTTCATGCCGCATGTGACCCATCGCACCGGTCGCGGCTTGATGTTCGGTTGCATGCTGCTCGGCTCGTTGATGATCGTGGCGATGTCGTCATGGTTGAACGCCTCGGCGCTGGCAGGCGCCGCCGCGATCCAGCAGCACCTCGCCATTACCGTGCAGAATTACACCCGCGACCTCGATACCGCGAACACTAACGCCATCGCAGCACAAGGACTGTTGCCGGATATACAACTGGCGTCATCGCGCTTCGCAAAGCTTGCCGATGCCGAGCGCGCCGGTTCGCTCACGGGCACTTCCGGCTCCGGCACCGTGGTGCAGCTTTTGACGCAGATGTCGGGGCAACTCGACAGCCTGGGCCAGGAAGTCCAGGCCTCGGCCAAACGCGTCTCGGCATTGTACGATCAGGGCGGCAAAAATCTCGCCAAGATGCGCGAATTGATCAGCGATCGCGGACCGATTTCGACGCGCAGTGATGCGTTCGCGACCGAGTCGCTGTCGCTGATGGGCGTGATCGCCAACTTGCAACAGACTTCCGTAGCGCCAGCGGTCAAGCGCGCCGCGACGTCGCTGTCGTCCGGCTTCATTGCCCCGGCCGCGGGCGGCCGCACGTCCGATCTGGCGGATCGGCAGACCGCGGTGGTCGGCAAGGTGGAAAGCTCGATCGCCGCACAGGCGTCATCGCTCTCGGATGCCGCGGATAAAATTCTGGCGACGCCGCGGGTCGAACCAATCAGGTTCCAGACTTTGTCGCCCGCCGAAGCCGTGCTGCGCTATGCCGGCGATTTCATCCCGAGTTGGGCCGGCGCGATCTCAATCGATCTGATGCCGGCGGTGCTGGTGCTTATTCTCTGCGTCGTGCACGCGGCGATCCGGCGCGAAGGGCTTCCCGCTTTCAACGCATCTGATATGACCGCGGGCGAACTGGTCGCGGCATTGCAGATGGCGCGCGAGGTCGGAGACGCGCAACAATTGGCGCCGGTCAAAGCGAAGGCTGACGGAGAACCAGCTGCCGAGACGGCAGCGGTTGCAGATGAAAACGTCAGGTCGCTGTCGGCGCGGCTCACCAAATAGGGTATCGCCGTGCCGCAATCTTCCATCGTACAGCGACGGTTTCATGCCTGGCTGTCGGACAATCCGGACGAAGCGGTTTTGCGCTGGATTTTCCGCAGCGTCGTCACGGTCACGATCGCCGTGCTCGCGGTCGACCTCGCGAGCATGAACGGATGGATCGAAAACCCCGACCCCGCAGCGGCACCAGTCGAGATCAAGCAGGATTCACCGGCGCTGGATCTTCCCAGCAGGGCGCCAGCGATCCTTGCGCCGTTGTTGCCCGGTGGCGACAAGCGCCTCGTGCCGCTGCCGCAGCCGGACGGCGCGATGGCCAAGCCGATGACGTTCGAGTTGGTGAGCGGCGGCAAGTTGATGGCCACCGGCACGATCACGCCGGGAATCTCGGAAGCCTTCGCGGCGGAAGTCAGCAGACACGGCGATTATATCAAGACCGTGGTGCTGAACTCGCCAGGCGGCTCGGTGGCCGATGCTCTAACGATGGGGCGGCTCATCCGCGAAAGGAAATTCGCGACCGAGGTCGAGGTCGGAAAGTACTGCGCGTCGTCATGTCCGCTGTTGTTCGCCGGCGGTGTCGAGCGACGCGCCGGCGACAAGGCCGCGATCGGCGTGCACCAGGTGGCGGCGATCAATTCGGTAACCAACGGCCCGCCACGCGACGAGATGAGCGTGGCGCAAAACATATCGGCGCGTTGCCAGCGCTATCTCGGCGACATGGGTGTCAGCCTGCAGGTCTGGGTCCACGCCATGGAAACCCCGCATGATAAACTGTTCGTCTTCAAGCCGGATGAGCTGAAATCACTTAATGTGGTGACGGCGACGCCTGGTTCAGCGCCGATAGCCGCACCTTCGGCGGCGAAGACGCGTTCATGATATCGCGTCATCTATCCGCGGGTTGTCCCGGTGTTCGCCGGGACGACGAAAGGGAACTATCGGTGACCGACCGCGTTGTTCGCCATCATTGGAGGTTACGATGCAAACTTTTGTGGGAATGATTTTAGGTGCGCTGCTACTGGTCGCAGGCGTCTACGCCTACGACTCGATGAGGACCTCGACGGTCGCCAACGGTCAGGTAGCGCAGGCGAATCGTACCATTGTGAACTGGGATGTCGCAGCGACCGACTGGAAGGCACTGAAGCTGCGCGCCCATGACGACTGGATCAAGCTGTCGTCGAAGTAAACGCGCTTAAATCAGCGTGGAAGGATCGAAAGCGCTTTCGCTGTATGGCGAGGGCGCTTTTGCTATTTACTACCACTATTTGTTGCCGCCGCTTTCCGCGCATCGGCAATGACCTGATCGAACTGCGCCATGGTGAGCACGCCGGGCACACGAAATTTGCCGACGATAAAGGACGGCGTCCCCTTGAAACCGAACGCGGTGGCCTGATCGTTGTTGCGCGCGAGGATCGCGTCGATCGTCTTGGCGTTTGTTGCGAGGTCGCGATTGAGGCGATCGATATCGATGCCCGCACCGGCGAGCAGCTCGCGGATGCGCGGCTCGGTCAGCTTCGAGTTGACGCCGATCAGCGCCTCATGCGCCCCGATGTATTTGTCCTGGAATTTACTCGCCAGCGCCATCCGCGCCGCAATGACCGAAACCTCGCCAAGTACCGGCCAATCCTTCAACACCAGGCGGACCTTGCCGTCGTCCTGCACCACCTGCCGCAGCTCGGGCTCGATCTTGCGGCAATATGGACACTGGTAGTCGAAATACTCGACGATCGTAATATCGCCATCTACATTTCCGGTCGCCGGGATATCCGGGTCGCGCAACACCAGGGCTTCCGTCAGTACGGTTTCTTCGTTGCTCTGCCCCAGTGCAAAATCCGGCGCGAAGTCCATGCCGAGCATAGCCGCGCTCGCACCAATCGCGCGAAGTGCTTCGCGCCGGGTACGCCCTGGGTTCGGCCGGGCTGGCCCCATCGATTTAGTCATATCTTTCTCCGGGCCGGGCCGCACAATCTACGCTCAAGATAACGATAAGTTACGCGCCAGCATATAGAGCGCCACCGCAATAATGACAAAGGCAAATACAATGTTGAGCGCACCGCGCCGCGCCGACAATAGCCGCGCTGATCGGGTACCGATCAATCCGCCCGCGATGCCGCCCGCGATGAACAATCCCGCCAGCACCCATGAGATCAATCCGGAATAGGCGTAACTGGCGGCTGTGGTGAGGCCGAACGCCGTCACGGCGACCAGCGACGAACTGACGGCGTTCATGATCGACATTCCCGTCGCCAGCATCAGCGCCGGCACGATCAGAAATCCGCCGCCGATGCCGAAGAATCCGGACAGCGTCCCGGTCGCAACACCGAGGCCGACAATGGCGGGCATGTTGGACCAACTCATCTGCACGTCGGGCAGTCCGATCCGCGCGCGCGTCTTCAGCATCAGCATGGCGATCACGAGCATCAATAGCCCAAACAGCGCCAGCAGCTTCTGGCCGTCGATCATCTTGCCGAAGATCGAGCCCAGGAACGCGCCGATAATTCCCGCCGCCGCGAACATCAGCGCGCACGACCACACCACGGTGCCGCCGCGCGCATGGTTCGACAGATTGACCGCGGCGTTTGCCGCCACCGCAATGGCGCTGGTGCCGATCGCCACATGCGCGTCGGGCACCCCGACCACATAGACCATCAGCGGCACCGCGAGGATCGATCCGCCGCCGCCGACGAGACCCAGCGAAAAGCCGACCAGCGCTCCGGATGCCAGTCCCAACATGCCTTGCATCGCGGAGATCATGATTCCTCACTTGAGCAGAATTGGCTGCATCAAGTGGTGCGGGCGAACGCTTGTCAATGTCCCCTTGTCAGCCGACAACGCATGGCCGAACCGCGTCCCTTACACCTTGGCCGGTTCGGGAAAGGCGAGCAGTCTTGCGGCGGTCCTTCTAATCGCATCGGCAAACGGCGTGGACTTGCGGGCCTGGCGGTCCATGTGAACGCCGGTGATTTCGCAGGCCGCGACAACCTCGCCGGTTTCAGCGTTGCGCATCTCGTGCATGAAACGGATCGACGTGTCGCCGATCTCAAGCAAAGCGCTTTTGATCTCGACGATATCGCCGGCCAGCAATTCGCGCCTGTAGCTGATATGCTGCTGCACCGCGGCCATGCCGCGGCCGGACTCGCGCAAATAGCTCGGCGTCAACCCGAGCCGTGCGAACAGATTCCAGTTGGCCTCGTCGAACTTGCCGACGTACCACATGATATTCATGTGGCCGACATGGTCGCATTGCCACGGATAGACCGCACCGCGATAGGTCGCTTCCGATTGCATCGACGCCTCCCGCCTTCCGCTCTCGATACGGCAACGTATCAGGCTTTCGGCGGACTGGCAATACGGCAGCGTATCGGATCGAGGGCTGGAAGCGCGGCCGGAGCAGATGCCGTCCGGCCGCGCGGATTGGCAAAAGGGCTCAGCCTTTCAGGTGCTTGTTGCACTCGCTGTAATAGCCGCCGCCCTTCTCGATCCATTTCATGCCGCCATTGCCATTGGTGGTCTTGTTGGCGTTGTATTGATCGACGCAGGTGTGCATCCGGCCCTTGCCGGCGGTTTCCTTGGAATATTTCGGGTCAATGGCCGACGGATACACCGCGGGGCCCGATGGCGCCGCCGGCGCTGCCGCAGGCGCGGCCTCTTTCTTCGGCTTGGCTTCCGCGGCCTTTGGCGCCGCCGGTGCGGCGGCCGGAGTCGCGGCGGGAGCGGCCGCGGCATCCGCTCCGCATTCGGCCTTGCGGAAATCGTTCCACTTCTGGCCGTTGAGCGTGCCGGCGGTCTTGGCGGCCTGATATTTCGCGCTGCATTCCTGCGTGGTCAGCGCCTGCGCCGACGATGTCACCGCGAACGCGGCAAAACCCGACACCGCAACCGCGCATAATAATTTTGCTTGAATGGTCATCCTTGATCTCCCTGGAGCATGGCTATTTGGAGACCCCCATCCTAGCGCAGCGACGGCGCGTGACAACGGAACGATGGATGGTTGGGTAAAATATAGTAATCGCGAACCACGGCCCGCCCGGTTTCATTCATCCACGGTTCAGCATCGCAACGCGACGTTGCGCCTTTCCGACAACGAGGTACCCCCATGATGACCATATCTTCCCGCGCAGCCGCAACCGCATTCGCATCCCTGCTCCTGATGAGCTCGGCGTTCGCGCAAGCCACCGCGCCGGCTACGCCTGCGCCAGCTACAAAAATGGCACCCGCGGAAAAGAAGGCCGAGAAGCCGCGGACCGAGGCATCTCTCGAATGCTCCAAGGAGGCCGACGCCAAGGGGCTTCACGGCAAAGAGCGCAAGAAATTCCGTTCCGAATGCAAGAAGACCGCAGCCGACAAGGCGAAGTGATCTTCTCCCCCTCTCCCCTTGTCGGAGAGGGAGAGAGCCACGAACTGCGCTCACAGCCGTCATCACCCGCCAACGGGTCTCGCCTTCGGCGAGCCCGATGACAGGCTCCAGCGGGTGATCCGGTATTCCACCGCAGCAGTGATAAATCGCAACGCCGCGGCGTACTGGATGCCCCGCCTTCGCGGGGCATGACGGAAAAGGCATGGGGCGGCGTACCCGGGCGCATTGCTGCATCGCGTTGGCGCAATTGTACCCCGTGCAGGGATTTGCCATAAGGCGGCGTGAGCCAAATCCCTGCATCGATGGCATTTGCCCTTCCTAGCCGCGCCAAAGCCCTCAATGTGCTGGAAACGCTGGCCATCGGCACCGCCGGTGGCGCGCTGTTTCTTTGGGCAAACCTTCCGGGCGGGTTGATCTCGGGCGCCATGATCGCGATTGGCATTGCCGCGATCGCAGGACGGCC
>Ga0137415_10002076_pt1 | contig 19948 bp, 16 predicted proteins | sample CZODoug3_1_1_16f_FD_183082 | JGI IMG/M metagenome (GOLD analysis project Ga0137415, IMG submission 183082) | Vadose zone soil fungal communities from Angelo Coast Range Reserve, California, USA - CZODoug3_1_1_16fungal (Hybrid Assembly) | ecosystem: Environmental > Terrestrial > Soil > Vadose...
ACTTCGCAGTTCGTCTTCGTCGAGGATGGCAAACTCGCCCTCGGCCGCTGGCAAGGCATCTTCTTCGCCGAATTCGACGGAACCCGCGAACGCCACCTCTACGTCAAAGTCATCCCCGATCGCGTGTAAAAAGGGGTCTAGACAACCATTCTTACTTGGAACAATTCATCCATTTTTCAAGATGCAAAAAATAGTTTGTCATCCTGAGGGGCGCGCTGTTTGCGCCCCGAAGGACCTCAACTTATCGGTCGTGCAGGGTCTCGCAGTTGAGGTCCTTCGGCTATCCTCGCCGGATAGCCTCAGGATGACAATTTCGCGGTACTTCTCGCCCAGCGGCATAGCTTAAGGTACTCTGTCACTCGAAGCGAAGCTCCAAAAACTAGCCGAGGACACAAACTCGTTGGCGACCACTCTGGCGATCGAAACCCACCAATTCTCTAAGCGTAGCATCTGGCGCGTGATTTTCGCTTCGGCCGCCGGAACGATGATTGAGTGGTACGATTTTTTTATCTTTGGCAGCCTTGCCGCCGTTCTCTCCCAGAAATTTTATCCGCCCGGGAATGAGACCTTCGCTTACATCGCGTATCTTTCCACGTTCGCCGTGGGATTTGTTGTGCGGCCGTTCGGGGCGCTGTTCTTTGGCCGCATCGGCGATCTGGTTGGCCGCAAGTACGCTTTTCTCGTCACGCTCAGCGTTATGGGCGGCGCCACAGCCTTGATTGGGTTTCTTCCCAGCTTCAAGACGGGTGGGTGGATTTCTCCCGTGATTCTCATTCTTATTCGCGCGTTGCAGGGGCTTGCCGTTGGCGGTGAATACGGCGGCGCCGCGGTCTACGTCGCGGAACACGTCCCGGACAACAAACGCGGCTACTATACCAGTTTTATTCAGATCACCGCGATGCTCGGCTTCTTTGCCTCGCTCTTTGTGATCATCGCAACGCAGCGCTCAATGTCTCGGGAAGCCTTTAACGACTGGGGCTGGCGCATCCCGTTCCTGCTTTCCATCGTGCTGGTCAGCCTCTCGTTTTATATCCGGCTGCGCATGAAAGAGTCGCCGATTTTCTCCGCGATCAAAGGGGCGGGGAAGACCTCGCGCAATCCACTGAAGGAAGCCTTCGGCGGCTGGAACAACATCCGCCAGGTGCTCATTACTCTGTTCGGCGCTACGGCAGCGCAAGGCGTGCTCGCTTATTCCGCCGAACTTTATTCGCTCTTCTATCTGCAGACGATTCTGAAGGTGAATCAGCAGACGGCCAGCATCATCGTTGCCGCCGCTCTGCTGCTCTCGGTTCCCACGCTCATTTTCTTCGCCGCGCTTTCCGACCGCGTGGGCCGCAAATGGATGATGATGGCCGCGTGCCTGTTGGGAATTCTCACGTGGTTCCCGGTTTATAAAGCCATGCAGCGCGCCGCCGGCAACAACGTGGTCTCCGTCGGCTCCACAAAAAACAAAGTCACCGGCGCGATCATCCTTTCGCCCATGACCGTGGATCCGTTAACGTCTCAACTGGTCCCCGCGAAAGAAGCGTCTAATCCGGATATCCCGAGCCTGATTCTGTTAGTCTTTGCCCAGCTTTTTGTTTTCACCATGATTTACGCGCCGCTTGCCGCCTATCTTGTCGAAGCCTTCCCGGCGCGCATCCGCTACACCTCGCTTTCGCTTCCGTATCACATCGGCAATGGCATTTTCGGCGGCTTGTTGCCGGTTATCGGCCTTTCGCTTTGTGCGGCCACCGGTAATATTTTCGCCGGCCTTTACTATCCTCTCGCCATCTGCGCCATCACGCTTGTCGTCGGCAGCTTGTTCCTGAAAGAGACCAACGACACGCGCATCTGGGACGAAGTCGGCGAAGACGCCGCGTCTAACTAGCTCTGTGCTACAGTTTTCAGTGATGAGTAATCTAGGCGTTTACATTCAAGTCCCGTTCTGCCAGACGAAGTGCACCTACTGCAACTTCCACACGGGTGTTGTGTCCGCCGGGCGATTTGCTCCTTACGCGGATGCCGTCTGCCGGGAAATTGCCAATCATCGCCAGTTACTTGCGTCCGCCGGCGTGACGATTGCACCCTCGGTCGAGTCGCTCGCCCAATCCGTTGACACCGTCTACATCGGCGGAGGCACGCCGAGTCTCCTCGAACCCGTACTCCTTACGACGATGCTTCAGGCGCTTTACGCCAACTTCCAGTGCGCTTTAACGGAAGTGACCCTGGAAGCGGACCCGGAAACGATTGACGCTGAAAAGGCGGCGCAATGGACAGCCGCGGGATTCAATCGCATCAGCTTTGGCACGCAATCGTTCGTTGACGAAGAATTGAAGGCTGCGGGCCGAATGCACAGGCGCGAAGATATTTATCGCGCCGTGCCAATCCTCCGTGCCGCGGGGATTCGCAATATCAGCTTCGATCTGATTGCGGGTCTTCCCAAGCAGACGCATGCCTCGTGGCAGCAGTCCCTGAGAGAGGCCATCGCGTTGTCTCCCGAACACATCTCCATCTATATGATGGAAATCGACGAGGGCAGCCGCCTGGGCCTCGAAGTTTTGCAAAGCGGTTCGCGATACAGCGCCAGGGAGATTCCTTCCGAAGAGGCCATGGCTGAGTTTTACGAGCTGGCGCAGGCAAAACTGAAATCCGCAGGCTATGGCCAATACGAAATTTCCAATTGGGCCAAGCCGGGCTTCGAATCCCGCCACAATCTGAAATATTGGCAGCGCGAGCCGTACCTTGGTTTCGGCGCGGGCGCCCACTCTTTTTCTGGCACCCAGCGCTGGGCCAATCGGCATGACGCTGCTGCGTACGTTGCCGCAATCTCCGAAGGAAAAAGCGCCGTTGAATCTGCCGACACCCTAACGCAATCTCTTGCACTCGAGGAAGAATTCTTCCTCGGCCTGCGCAAGCTTTCCGGAATCGATCTAAGCCGCCTGGAACGTGAGTATGGCGTTAATCTCCGGGAAAAAGTTGGCGAACTTGCATCCCGCGGCATGGTACAAAAGCAGGGCGACATTGTGTGCATCCCGGCCGGCAAACTGAGCGTCTCCAGCGAAATCATCGTGGAGTTGCTGCGATCGGTGTAGGTCGTCGCCTGAGGCGTTGACCCGGCGCTACCCCTGCGGCGCTCGCCAATCCAGCTTTGCAATAGCCTTTGAATCGTTTTAGGCTTTCAACGAGGCCACCATGACTTACACCGTTGCAAAAGGGAATCAGCTTACCGACCCCGATCACGTTTCTCCTATCGAAGACGCTGTGGATTTGCGTAGCGACACCGTCACGCGCCCCAGCGAAGAAATGCGCCGCGCTATGGCGGTCGCTGAAGTTGGTGACGACGTTTATGGCGAAGACCCGACTGTCAACAAGTTGCAGAAGCGTGCCGCCGAGATTTTCGGCAAGGAAGCGGCTCTCTTCGTGCCCACGGGCTGCATGGGCAACCTGATTGCCATCAAAATCTGGACGCATCATGGCAACGAAGTTCTGTGCGAAGAACGCAGCCACGTCAATCTTTACGAGCTTGCCTCCATGTCCGCGATCGCGGGCTGCATGCCGCGCGCTGTTCGCGGCGGCGATGACGGAATCCTTAGTTGGAAGCAGATCGAGCCTGCCATCCGTCCGAAAATTTATTACGACTCGCAAACCGCGCTGGTGTGCCTCGAAAATTCAAGCAACATGGCCGGCGGCACCGTTTATCCCACCGCCCGGGTGGACGAAATTTGCGACCGTGCCCATGCACTGGGCTTGAAAGTGCACCTGGACGGAGCGCGCATCTTCAACGCGGCGACTTCGCTCGGCGATCACGTCGCCAACATGACTAAGAAAGTTGACTCCGTAATGTTCTGCCTCTCCAAAGGCCTCGGGGCTCCCATTGGCTCGATGATTCTCGGTTCCCGCGAATTTATCGAGCGCGCCCGCATCTATCGCAAAATGTTCGGCGGTGGAATGCGCCAGGTCGGCATCGTTGCCGCCGCGGGCCTGCTGGCTCTTGAACATTCCCCGGCTCGCCTGCACGAAGATCATGCGAATGCGCGGCTTCTTGCCGAAGGCGTCGCGAAAATTCCTGGTCTGAAAATCGATCCCGCAAGCGTAAAGACGAACATCGTCATCTTCGATTGCAGTGCCAGCGGCATGAACGCTGTCGAACTCTGCGACGTCCTGCACGAGCGCGGCATTTGGGCTCAGGACACCGCGATCAACTCGGTTCGCATGGTCACCCACTGGAACGTCAACCGCGCCGGGATCGAGCGCGCCATTCAGGAACTCAGCGCCGTGGTGCAAAAGAAAAAAGGCCAGGTAGCCTGATTCGATTCTGATTTAGAATTCGTGCTGATTGCAAAGGGGAAACTCGACCATGAAATCGACCTCCCATCCTTGGCGTGCGTTCACGCTGACTCTCCTGCTGGCTTCCTCACTTGGACCTCTCGCCACGCATGCCCAGCAGAGCACTGCCCCCACGCCTGACGAAGCCATGCGCTTCATCGAACATGCGGAGCAGGAAGTTGCCGAACTCGAGCTGAAAGCCGAACGAGCCGCGTGGGTACAGCTCAATTTCATCACCTTTGACACGGAAAACATTGCCGCCGACGCCGAAGAAGCCGCCAACACCGCCGCCACGAATAACGCCAAGCTCGCTCACCGTTACGACAGCGTCTCTCTCCCACCTGAACTGGCCCGTAAGCGTTTGCTTCTGGAGCACGCCACTGAATTTCCGGCTCCCGATGATCCAAAAGCGCAAAAGGAGCTGGCTGGAATTCTCACTTCGCTCGGCAGCGATTACGGGAAAGGGAAATGGTGCCCTGACGGCGACGCCAAGCCTTGCCTGGACATCACAAAGATCGAGCGCCTGTTGGCCACGAGCCGCGATCCCGAAGAGCTGAAGCGCGCCTGGGTCGGCTGGCACGCGGTTGGCGCGCCGATGCGCGATCGTTACGCGCGGATGGTGGAGTTGGGCAACGCAGGCTCCCGCGAGCTTGGTTATTCCGACGTCGGCGCGCTCTGGCGTTCCAAGTACGACATGGCTCCCGATGATTTCGCGCGGGAACTTGACCGCGTTTGGGAGCAGCTTCGCCCACTCTATCTTTCGCTTCATGCTTACGTGCGCGGCCAGCTGGCCAAGAAATATGGCAAGGATGTCGTTCCGGCAAATGGGCCCATCCCCGCGCATCTTCTCGGCAATCCCTGGGCGCAGGAGTGGAACAATGTTTACGAGCTGATGGATTCGCCCAAGCCTGCGCAGAGTTATGACTTGACGAAAATCCTGGTGGAGCGCAAAACCGATGCCCATGGCATGGTGAAATACGGCGAGAAGTTTTTTTCTTCGATCGGATTCGCCTCGCTGCCGGAAACTTTCTGGCAACGCTCTTTGTTCACCAAGCCGCAGGATCGTGACGTCGTTTGCCATGCCAGCGCATGGGATGTCGATTCCAAAAACGATTTGCGCATCAAGATGTGCATTCAGATTACCGAGGAAGATTTCCGCGTCATCCACCATGAGCTCGGCCACAATTACTATCAGCGGGCGTACAATCAACAGCCGCCACTATTCCAAAATAGCGCCAACGACGGTTTCCACGAAGCCGTCGGCGACACGATCGCGCTTTCTGTTACGCCTGAATATTTGAAGACCATCGGGCTAATTGACGCGGTGCCGCCTGCTTCCGGGGACACGGACTATCTCCTTCGCCAGGCCCTCGAAAAGGTGGCGTTTCTGCCTTTCGGACTGGTTATCGACAAATGGCGCTGGGAAGTCTTCTCTGGAAAAATCAAGCCCGCGGATTACAACAAATCCTGGTGGGAGCTTCGCCAGAAGTATCAGGGCATCGCGCCACCCGTCGCGCGCTCGGAGGCCGATTTCGATCCTGGCGCGAAGTATCACGTGCCCGCCAACGTTCCCTACATGAGGTATTTCCTGGCGCGCATTTACCAGTTCCAGTTTCAGCGCGCACTGTGCAAGACGGCAGGGTATCAAGGCCCGCTGAATCGCTGCTCGATTTATGGAAACAAAGCGGCCGGAGAAAAGCTGAACGCAATGCTCAGCCTCGGCGAAAGCAAACCGTGGCCCGAAGCGCTGGAAACCCTGACCGGCCAGCGCGAACTCGACGCAAGCGCGTTAGCCGATTATTTCGCCCCACTGAAAACCTGGCTCGACGCCCAAAACAAAAAGAACAACTACCCCGTAGGCTGGTAATCGTAGCGGCCACCTTCAGGTGGCCAAGCGTTCTTCCACGCAGCACAGCCATTCCTGCCTGCCCTGAGCGGGGTCGAAGGGGCTGTCCTCCCGGGTTACTCTTCTCTGCGACCTCTGCTTGCCCTGAGCGAATTCAGCGAAGGGCGCGCCGACCTCAGCGACCTCTGCGTTAAATCTTTCTCTTTCGCAGTTTCAGAAAATGCACACCACACGCAACCAACGCGTGCGCGAAATCCCGTCATAAGCTAAACTTTTAACGGCCATAGAAATAACTATCACCCGAGGATCCCGTGGATTTCACCTTCACTGAAGAGCAAAAGCATCTCCGCAAGTCTGTGCGTGAATTCGCCGAAGGAGAAATCGCGCCACACGTGATGGAGTGGGACGAAGCCTCGCACTTTCCCCTCGAACTCCTGCCGAAGCTCGCCGAAATGGGCCTCCTGGGCGTCATTTTCCCCGAGGAGTACGGCGGCACCGGTCTCGGCTACGTCGAATACGTCATCGTCATCGAAGAACTCTCGCGCGTGGATGGTTCCGTTGGCCTATTCGTCGCCGCCCACAATTCGCTGTGCAGCAATCACATCTATAAATTTGGCACCGAAGAACAAAAACGCAAGTACCTCGTCCCCCTCGCACAGGGCAAAACACTCGGCGCGTGGTCACTTACCGAACCCGAAGCCGGCTCCGACGCCGGCGGCACACGCAGCACCGCTGTGCGCAATGGCAACAACTGGGTTCTCAACGGCTCGAAAACCTTCACCACCAACGGCCACTATGCGGACACGTGCGTCGCCATGGCCGTCACCGACAAGGCCAAAGGCTCGCACGGCATCAGTGCGTTTATTCTTGAAAAGGGAATGCCTGGTTTCCGGCCCGGCAAAAAAGAAAACAAACTCGGTATGCGCGCCAGCGACACTTCCGAAGTGATTTTCACAGACTGCAAAGTTCCTGCGGAAAATCTTCTCGGCCCGGAAGGTGAGGGTTTTACCGGCAGCCTGAAGATTCTGGATGGAGGACGCATCTCCATCGCCGCTCTCGGCCTCGGCATGGCACAGGGGGCGCTCGATGCCGCGGTTTGCTACGCCAAGCAGCGCAAGCAGTTCGGCAAGGCTATCAGCGAATTCCAAGCTATTCAGTTCAAGCTGGCGGATATGGCCACGGAGGTGGAAGCGGCGCGGCTGCTCGTTTATCAGGCCGCGTGGCTTGCTGATCAGAACAATGCGCGCTTCACGCGCGAATCCAGCATGGCCAAGCTTTTTGCCAGCGAAGTCGCCGTCCGCGTCGCCAACGAATGCGTACAGATTCACGGCGGCTACGGCTTCATCAAAGACTACCCCGCCGAAAAGTTTTACCGCGACGTCAAGCTCTGCACTATTGGCGAAGGCACAAGTGAAATTCAAAAGCTGGTCATTGCCCGCCAACTCCTCGGCAAGAAATAGGAACGCCTGTAACCTGGGCCTTTCAGGCCTGAGGGTTTTCGTAAACGCATGTTGCAATTCTGCCCGCGCAGTGGAAACCCTCACCCCTAAAGGGGTGAGCTACAAACCTCACGCCGCGCTCGGGTCGGGATGACCGATTTTGAGAGTTGAGGTAGTCTGCTAGAGGTATGTTCTCGTTCGCCGCGTTCCATTCGCATAGGTTCGTTTCACAATGAGTGCCGTCGTTAGCGACTGGGCCTCCAAGGTCCGCGCGGGCGACGTGCGTGCCATTTCTCGCGCGATCACGGCCATCGAGAATCACTCGGCGGAAGCGGAAGAATTGCTGCGCGAGCTTTTTCCCCACACGGGCAAGGCTTATCTCACTGGTGTTACCGGCGCTCCGGGCACGGGAAAGAGCACGCTCGTCGATCGTCTCGCTGCCTATCACCGGAAACGAGAAGACCGCGTTGGCGTGATCGCCGTTGATCCTACAAGTCCTTACTCTGGCGGCGCCATTCTCGGCGACCGGATTCGCATGCAGGGTCACGCGAGCGACACTGGGATTTTCATCCGCTCGATGGCCACTCGCGGTTTTCTCGGTGGCCTCGCACGTTCCACCGCGGAAGTGGCGCTGCTTCTTGATGCAGCGGGCAAGCGGCAGGTGCTGATCGAAACCGTCGGCGTCGGCCAGGATGAAATTGACATTGTGAGGCTTGCCGACTGCGTGCTGGTGGTTCTTGTTCCGGGCCTCGGCGACGATATTCAGAACATGAAAGCCGGCTTGATGGAAATCGGCGACATCTTTGTTCTCAACAAAGCCGATCGCGAAGGCGCTGATCGCCTGGAAGAACAGCTTCACGCGATGCTTTCGTTGGTGATGCCGCGCGACGGTTGGCATCCGCCGGTGATTCGCGTGGTGGCCACGGAAAATCGCGGGATCGAGGAGCTTGCTTCCACCGTCGAAAAATTCCGGAAACATTTCGAGTCTAGCGGCCAGCGGCGACAGAAGCACATCGAACATTGGCAGAATCGGTTGATTGAATTGCTTGAGTCGCGTTTGCTCGAAAAGGTTCTGGGTGGCAAGGAAGGCGAAGCGCGCCTGCGAGCTCTTGCCGTTGAAGTCGCGGAGCGGAAGAAAGATCCCTTTTCCGCCGTTTCCGAAATTCTGAAAGGGGCCAAGCTCACCTAGTACACCTGTTAGGTGGCCCATGCGCCTGCGTTGCGCGTGGGGAATTGGCCGACAAATTTCACATGCACTTTGGCGACATCGAAGTTCGTTATCTTGACGGCGGCAACTTCTGGCTCGACGGCGGCGCCATGTTCGGCGTTGTCCCCAAAGTGTTCTGGGAGAAAAAATCGGCGCCCGATGAGAAGAATCGCATCCGCCTTCGCGCCAATTCGCTGCTCGTGCGCGCCCACAAAAAGACCATCGTGATCGAAACCGGCAACGGCACGAAGTGGGAGCCGAAGCAGCGCGCCATTTACGCCGTGCAGGAAGGCGACCCGCTTGTCGATTCTCTCGCCGAACACGGTGTCCAGCCGCACGAAGTCGATCTCGTCATCAACACGCATCTTCATTTCGATCACGCCGGCGGCAACACTCGCATTGAAAATGGCCGCGCTGTCCCCACGTTTCCGCGCGCCCGCTACGTCGTACAACGCCGTGAACTCGAACACGCAGCCACTCCGACGGAACGCGACCGCGCCAGCTATTTCCCCGAAAATTTCCAACCCATCACAGATGCAGGTCTCTGGAATCTCGTCGATGGCGACACGCAAATTCTACCTGGCATTTCCGTCGCCGGCATTCCTGGCCACAATGCCGACATTCAGGCCGTCGTTCTCAGCGGCGGCGGGAAAACGCTGGCCTTTGTTGCGGATTTGCTCCCGACACGGCACCATATTCCTTTGCCCTGGATCATGGCCTACGACCTGTACCCGTTGCAGACGCTGGAAACCAAACGCAAGTGGGTGCCGCGCATGGCAAAGGAAAATTGGGTGGTCGTTTTCGGGCATGATCCCGACGTCGCCGCAGCCACTCTTCACGAGCGCGATGGCAAGATCGAATTCGAACCGGTGGATCTGAACCGGTAATTCCCAGGAGAAAACGCATGGCAGGCACAAAAAAGGCAAAGGGGAAATCTGCGCGGACGAAAGAGCCGCTGGCGGAAATTGGCGTGATCGGCGGCAGCGGGCTTTACGCGATGAGCGGCCTCAGCAATACGCGCGAATTGAGCGTCAAGACCCCGTTCGGCGATCCTTCCGACAAAATCGTGCTTGGCAATTTCGAGGGCAAGCGCGTCGCCTTCCTTGCCCGCCATGGCCGCGGCCATCGCATTCTTCCCACCGAACTCAATTTCCGCGCCAACATCTACGCGATGAAACTCCTTGGCGTGCAGCGCATCATTTCCGTCAGTGCCGTCGGCTCGCTGCAGGAAAATCTGGCCCCCGGCGAGTTTCTTGTGCCGGACCAGTTTTTCGACAGCACCAAAGGCCGCATCTCGACGTTCTTTGGCAACGGACTGGTCGCGCATGTGGCGTTCGACAAGCCCACATGTGCGCAACTTTCCACGGTGCTCGCCGACGCGTGCGTCTCTATGGCTGTCCCGGTTCACCGCAAGGGCACCTACATCAACATGGAAGGCCCGCAATTTTCGACGCTGGCCGAAGCGCATTTTCACCGAGCCATGAAGTTCGACGTGATCGGGATGACCAACGCCACCGAAGCGAAGCTCGCGCGCGAAGCGGAGATCTGCTACGCCACCATCGCCATGATTACAGATTACGATTGCTGGCACCCGGAGCACGAATCCGTCACCGCGTCGCAGATCATCGCCACGCTCAATCAGAACGCCACCAATGCCCAGAACGTCGTTCGCGAAGCCGTGAAAACCATGCCCTCCGAACGCAAATGCAAATGCGGTTCCGCGCTGGCGCATTCCCTGATCACCGATTTCAAGCTGGTTCCCGAAAAAACAAAGAAAAATCTTGCCGCCATCATCGGCAAGTATCTGTCCTAGGAGAAACCTGTGTCCCTGCTCGTTGTTGGTTCGGTTGCATACGATGCTCTCGAAAGTCCGTATGGAAAGGTAGAGCGCACCCTCGGCGGCGCCGCCACATACTTCTCCGTCTCCGCGAGTTTTTTTACCCACGTCAATCTTGTCGGCATTGTCGGCGACGACTTTGATCCAAAAGACGAAGCCATCCTGAAAAAGCGCTCGATCGACATCGAAGGCCTGGAGCGCAAGGAAGGGAAGTGCTTCTTCTGGGCCGGCCGCTATTCGGAAAATCTCAACGAGCGCGTCACACTGGTCACGGACCTCAACGTCTTCGCAGAATTCAAGCCTCGCCTTCCGGAAAAATACCGTAACGCTAAATTCGTCTTTCTTGCCAACATCGCGCCCGATCTCCAACGCGACGTTCTCCATCAGGTCAAGGGCGCGCCGAAACTCGTCGCGATGGACACGATGAACTATTGGATCGAGCGCACCAACAGCGAGCTCCGCGAAACCCTGCGCCACGTTGATATTTTGATGATCAACGACTCCGAAACCCGCCAGCTTTCCAGCGAACACAATTTATTGCGCGCCGCCAAACACATTTTCAAGATGGGGCCTTCCACGCTGGTTGTGAAGCGCGGCGAATATGGCGCGATGCTCGTGGATAAAAACGGCGTATTCTGCGTCCCCGCGTTCCCGCTCGAGGAGGCGCACGATCCCACGGGTGCAGGCGACAGCTTTGCCGGCGGTTTCATGGGCTACGTTGCCGGCGCTGGCAGCACGAATGACGCGGCTCTTCGCCGCGCCATGGTCTATGGCTCGGTCCTCGGCAGCTTCACGGTCGAGCGCTTCGGCCTCGAGCGCCTGCTGAAGCTCAAAAAGCCCGAGATACACGCCAGGGCACGCCACTTTTCGAAATTGACCCAATTCAAACTCTAGGCGGTAAACTTTTCTAGGACCGGGGTTGTCCATACGGCGATGTTTTCCTTCCACCAAATCTTGCTGAGGCTGCTTTGCGCCTCGGCGCTCGGCGCCGCTATCGGCGTCGAGCGCGAGATTCACCGCCGCCCCGCGGGCGTCCGCACCAGCATGTTTGTCTGCATGGCCACCGCGCTTTTCACGATTCTTTCAATCGAAATCAGCCACATCTATGGCGATTCCAGTTCTACGCGCATCGCGTCCAACATCGTTCAGGGCATTGGCTTCCTGGGCGCCGGTGCGATCCTGAAAGACAGCGCGGGCCTCGTCGGCATGACCACGGCCGCCACCATCTTCGCCGAAGCGGCCATTGGCATGGCCGCCGGGGCGGGACTTTACGCGGTTGCGGGGTCGGCCACAGCAATCGTTCTGTTCGGTCTTTTTGTAGTCGCGTGGTGCGCCGACCGCTTCAATCTGAAATCGCGCCCGTTGGTTTTTCGTTTCACCACAAGCCACGCGGAAAGTGTCGCCACCGAAGTTCAGCGCCTGCTTGCCAGCCTGAAAATTCCTGCTCAGCATTTCCGTGTTTCCATGACTGGCGCCAATTCGATTGTTGAATTCGAAGCGGTCGTCAGTCACAAGCAGCAGGAGCAGATCGTCGAGCAACTCAACCGCCAGGGCGTCGTTACCGAGGTCCTCCCGGCACAGGCCCGCCACGAATGAAGCGCCACATCCAAAAACTGCAAAAGCCCAAAGCGCTTCGTAAGGGCTCTCGCCTGGGTATCGTTTCCCCATCTTCTCCCGCCGAAGCGGCCGCCATTTCCGCGGGCATAGCCGAACTTCGCCGGCTGGGTTTCCAGGTCGAAGAGCCGGCACCTATGGTCCCGCAGGGCTACTTCGCCGCGAGTCACGACGAGCGGCTACAGCAATTTTGCCAGACCGTCCACGACAAACACATTGATGGAGTGATTGCGACACGCGGCGGCTATGGAGCCAATTACCTTATCGATTCTCGTCTTGCCACGCGTCTCCGGGGCCCCAAGTGCATGGTCGGCTTCAGCGACTTCAACATCATTCAGCTGCTGATGGGAGAAGTGCGTGGCTGGGCCGGCTTTTACGGGCCGATGGTCGCTACGGGTTTCAATCATGGCGCGGATCGGCCCGAGGGCTACGACCTCGACTCTTTCCTGCACGCTGTCAGCGAGACGAAATCGAAATGGAAAATTCCGCTGCATGCCCAGACGCTGGCCCAAGGTTCCGCGTCCGGGCGTCTTGTTGGCGGATGCCTGACCATGCTGCAAACCACGCTGGGCACCGGTTTCGCACCCAACACCAGTGGAGCCATTCTGGTTCTCGAAGACCGCGGCATGAAGCCCTACCAGGTTGACCGCGCGCTGCGCCACTTGTATCAAGCGGGTATTTTCGAAAAAGTGGCGGGCATCCTGCTCGGCGACTTCCCGGATTGTGATCCACCCTCCAGCGGCAGCCCCATCGTTCCCGAGATCTGCGCGGAAATCCTCGGCCCGCTCGATGTGCCCATTGTCTACGGCGCTCCCATCGGCCACACCAAGCGCCCTATACTCACAATTCCGCTCGGCGTTCGCGCGAAATTGCACGCTAAGGGCGAAGGCATGCTGGAAATTCTCGAACCGGCCGTTGTCGATTAAACTTGTAGTGGCCGGCGTTAAGGTCGGCCACTACAGTTACGGTTCGAATTCAAATAGAGGATTCATTCTTGGCCAAGGCAAAACACATTCACATGATCGGCGTCGGCGGCTCCGCGATGTCGCCGCTGGCGGGGATGCTCCGCGAACGCGGATATCGGGTTACCGGCTCTGATGCCGGAGTCTATCCACCCGCTTCCACGTTTCTGGAATCTCTGGGCATCGAGTACGCGACTGCGTTCGACCCCAAGTACCTAACCCCCGCGCCGGATCTTATCATCGTGGGCAACGCGATTTCGCGCGGCAATGTTGAAGTCGAGGAGATGCTCGACCGCAGGCTGCCTTACCGTTCGCTCCCCGAAATAATTGAAGAAGAATTTCTTCCAAGCAAACATTCCATCGTGGTCAGCGGCACGCACGGCAAAACCACGACCACGGCCATGCTCGCGTGGCTTTTTCACGTGGCCAAAAAGCGCCCGAATTTTCTTGTTGGCGGCATCGCGGAGAATTTTGGGCAGGCGTACGGCCTGGGCGGTGGCGAGGAATTCATTCTCGAGGGCGACGAATACGATTCCGCTTACTGGGACAAAGCGGCGAAGTTTTTTCACTACCATCCCGACGACCTGATCATCACCTCCCTCGAATTCGATCACGCCGATATTTACGCCGATTTCGACACGTACCAGCTCGCCTTCCGCCGCCTCGTCAACCTTGTGCCGCGCCGCGGTCGCGTTATCGTGTGGGGCGATCCCGAAGCTGGCGAAGCTCTCGGGAACGCCACCGCAAAGGCTTTCTGCCCGGTCATTCGCTACGGCTTTCATCCGGACAACGACTGGGTTGCCGCCAACGTCCAATCCGATGGCGACACCATGACTTTTCAAGTGAGCTACAAAGGCGAACCCTATGCGGACATCCGCCTCGCGGCGACCGGGCGCCACAACGTTCTGAATTCGCTCGCCGCTCTGATCGTTGCGCAGGGGCGTGGGATTCGCCGCGAGTCCATTCAGGAAGCGCTTTCCACTTTCCGCAGCGTGAAGCGCCGCATGGATGTGAAAGGCGAAGTGGACGGCGTGCTTGTCGTTGACGATTTCGCGCATCATCCGACTGCCGTGAAAGCCACAATCGAAGCCGCGCGCCTCCGCTGGCCAGGCAAGCGGCTCTGGGCAGTGCTCGAACCGCGTTCCAATTCCATGCGCCGCAAGGTTTTTCAGGATGCGTTGCCGCAATCACTGGCGCTCGGCGATAAAGTTTTGCTTGGCAGCGTCCATCGTGCGGGACAGCTTGCCGACGACCAGCGCCTCGATCCAGAATCCGTCGCCGCCGCCGTCCGCGCGCTCGGCAAAGACGCACGCGTCCTCCCCGGTGCCGATGCCATTGCCGATCTCCTCGCCGCCGAAGCGAAGCCCGGCGACTTGCTCCTTATCATGTCCAACGGAAGTTTCGACGGGCTCTGCGAAAAGCTCTTGAAAAGACTCGCGGCGCGGAACGCCGCCAGCGGAGCGAACGCGCGGTGAGCCGGAAGCCTTCTTCAATCTCACTGTTAATCGGGACGCTGCTCTCGGTCTGCTTATTCATCGCGCCGCGAACCAAAGCGGAGATTCGTTACACCGTCTCCCTCCTTCATCCCGAGCAGCATCTCTTCCACGTCACTGTGGAAGTCCCCGATGTAAAAGATCGTGTGGAGCTCCAGATGGCCGCTTGGGACGCTCTTTACGAAATTCGTGATTTCAGCAGCCACGTTCAGCGCGTCACGGCCACTGTGAACGGCAAGCCTGCGCCCATCGAAAAACTCGACAAGCTCACCTGGCGCGTCCAAGCGAGCGGCACCATCGAAGTTTCATACGACACCTTTTGGGACGACCCCGGGCCGTTCAGTTCCCAACTAAACTCCGACCACGCCTTCATCAATCCAGCAATGATTCTTTTTTATGTCCCCGATCGCCGTGCCGAGCCGTGCTGGATGACACTGACGGAAATCCCGTTGGAGTGGAGCGTGGCAACTGCGGCGTTCCATCAGGCGAGGCCTCTCGGTTCGCGGAACGCGGCTTGGGACGTTAAAGCACCGTCCTACGATTCGCTCAGTGACTCTCCCATCGAAGTTTCTCACTTTGAGGAATTCACGCTTCGCGACCTCACCCCGCCCGTCCATGTTGTAATCCACGGCGACGATTACAAAAAACACGACCTGGAGGCCGCGCTCCGCAAAATCTGCGCGTACGAAATAAAACTGATGGACGGCGCGCCCTATCCGGATTACACGTTTATCTTTCACATCGGGAAAGCGGCGAACGGCAGCGGCGGAGGCATGGAGCACGCCAATTCCACGGCGATCAACATTCCCTCCGGCGCTTCGCTTCCCAACGTTTCCGCGCACGAATTCTTCCATCTGTGGAACGTCAAGCGCATCCGGCCTGCCTCTTTAGAGCCGCTCGATCACACGCGTGAAATGTACACCCGCGCGCTCTGGTTCGCGGAAGGCGTCACCAACACGTTCAGCTCCTATGCGCTTGTGCGCACCGGCATCTGGAGCAAACAGGAATTCCTGCAGGACCTGAGCCAGCAGATCACGGAACTCGAATCCCGGCCCGCCGAAGAGTGGCAGAGTGCCGAGCAGTCCAGCCTGGACGCCTGGCTGGAAAAATACGCGCTCTACAACCAACCCCAGCGCAGCGTTTCTTATTACACGAAGGGCCAGGTGCTTGGCTTTCTGCTCGACATCGTCCTGCGCGATCGCACCGAAAATCAGCGGAGCCTTGACGATCTCCTGCGCGCCATGAATGCGGACTTTGCCCGGGAAGGGAAGTTCTATCGCGATTCCCTCGACATTCGTCTTGAGGCTGAAAAACTTACCGGTGGCTCGCTCTCGGATTTCTTCGACAATTATGTAGGCGGGGCGAATCCGTTGCCGTACCAGAAGCTGCTTGCCCGCGCGGGACTTGAACTCCGCACGCACGAAAGCGTTCGCGCCACGCTTGGTTTTGCACCTCAGCGGGAACCCGGAGGCCCATGGACTGTCGCCGCGGTTGACGCGGATGGTCCAGCGGCGAAAAGTGGCTTGCAAGTTGGCGACGAGATTGTGCGTTGGAACAACTCTGACGTGCCGCGCCGCCCGGAGCGCTGGGCGGGGCAGCAGAAACCCGGCGACGTTTTGCGTTTGCGCATTCGCCGCGCGGAAAAGGAAGAGTCCATCGAAATCCATCTCGGTGAACTGCATGAAAAATTCTTCCAGGTCGCCGAAATGTCGAACGCCGACGAACGCGCTCATCGCCTTCGAGACGGCATCCTTCGCGGAACGACCGAGCCCGTCACCGCCCGCACCCGGTGATCGGAAGGGGTAGCGCCGGCATCTTGCCGGCAGGCCCATCCGAGGAAGAACGCTGGCCGGCTGGAAGCCGGCGCTACCTGCATTTCGCTCACATCACCCCTTGACCCACCGCTCCTGATTCGAGAAAGTTTCAATAGTCCATGCTTCGTGCCGCTTTCATGTTCGTGTTCCTCACGCTCTATATCCTCATCCTCGGGCCGCCGCTGCTCATTTACACGGTGCTTACAAAAAATCCCGATCCGCTTTACTGGACGGCCATCAAGGGCGTCATGTTTTTTGTGAATGCCGTCGGCGTCCGCGTAAGAGTGAAGGGCGTCGAGCGCATTCCTCCCGGCACGGTCATCTTCGCCGCCAATCACACCAGTTCTGCTGACGCGCCGGCTGTCGTCGGTGCCATCCCCCGCCGTATCGCCATCTTGCTGAAGCGCTCGCTTTTCAAATATCCGATTGTTGGCCAGGCCTTTCATCTCGCCCGATTCATTCCCGTGGACCGGTTCAATCGAGACTCCGCCATCACCAGCCTCGAAAAGGCCACAGAAGCTCTGAAAAGCGGTCAAAGTTTTTTGATTTATCCCGAAGGGACGCGAAGCCCCGACGGCCGCTTGCAGGAATTCAAGAAGGGAACCGCGGTGATGGCCATCAAAGCCGGCGTGCCGCTGGTGCCGATCGCCTGCTCCAACGCCCACCGCATCATGAAAAAGCGTGACCTGAAAATTTACCCGGGCGAAATTCTCGTCGAATTCCTTCCGCCTATTGATTCCGCCCAATACACTCTCGAACAGCGCGAAGACCTAAACCAGCGCCTCCACGACGAACTGGCCGCCGGCCTACCGCCCGACCAACGCCCACTCGGCTTCCCCGGCGCCGCATAATTTGGAGTGCAGAAGCCTGCCTGCGGCCGGCAAGCTTCCGCTTTTGTGATTTTGGCTTCCAACGGCTTATCCGTTGCGCAACATAAGAGCGGGCCGGGCAAGCCCGGCCCCTACAAATGTAGGTTAGATTTTTCCTCTTTTTACTTGGACGGATTCTGCTGCCCGAGGCGTTCCTCCAACTCACCCACCCTCTTCTGCAACTCCGGCAGTCTTCGCAGCGCCGCCATCATCCGCAGCCATTCCCGATTCTCCACCGCCGGATACCCCGAATAGAGCGCCCGCTCCGGCACATCGTTAGGCACGCCGCTCTGCGCGGTAATCACCGCGCCATCGCCCACTGTCAAATGTCCCGCGGTTCCCACTTGCCCCGCCAGGATGCAGTTCTCACCAATCCGCGTTGAGCCTGCAAGTCCCACCTGCCCGCACAACATCGAATTTCCACCCACTTTCGATGCATGCCCGACGAGCACCAGGTCGTCAATCTTCGTCCCGTGCCCGATCCGCGTCTCGCCGACGGTTGCGCGGTCAATGCAAGCGTTCGCCTGGACCTCCACGTCGTCCTCCAGCACAGCAGGCCCCGACTGCATCATTTTGTACCAGGTGCCATCCGGGTTCTTCGCGTAACCCAAACCGTCTCCGCCAATGATCACGCCGTTCTGCAGAATCACGCGGTTTCCAATGCGGCAGAACTCCCGCACCACCGCATGGGCATGAGCAAAAAAGTTGGTTCCAATCCGCGCCCCGCGATAAATCGTCACAAAGCTGTGCAGCACCGCGTTTTCTCCGATCACCGCATCTTCATCCACAAAGCAATATGGGCCAACATGCGTCCCTGCGCCGATACGCGCCGTCTTCGCAATCATCGCCGTGGCATGAATCCCCGGCGCATACTTCGGCGCTTCATAAAACAGCTCAATAGCCTTCGCAAAGCTCAAATACGGATTGCTCGTCCGCAATTTCGCCAGCGCCGCCGCGTCCGGTTCGCGCTCCACCTCCACGCCGTCTTCCACAAAGACGGCGGAAGCCCGCGTCGTCTTCAAATTCGGCACGTACCGCCGGTTCGCCAGAAACGTCACCTCGCCCAGCCCGGCCTGTTCGATCCCCGCGACGCCGCGAATCTCCACGCCCGGCTCGCCCTCCAGCCGGCACTCCAACCGCTCCGCCAATTCCTTCAGCTTCATACACACTCCTTCGCCAGTTCCCAAACAATCTGTGAGTCTCGCACAGCCACAACAAGGAAGTACAGGCAAGGAACTGGAGGTGTTTTTGGAGGCGGCAGGTTATGGTTGTGTTAGGTGTTCACCCGACTAACCTTTCGGGATTTACCCTGATTGACGCATGTGACAAAAGACTGTATTTCCTTGTCCCGCAAACTCATGAACCAGTCCTGTCAGCGGGCCAAGTTTCTCCCCCAAAGCAGACGTATGCCTTTTTTCCTGACTTCTGGCATGAAACCCCGGTTCAAATATTTCTCCACCGAAAGGAGTTAAGTTCATGTTCACAAAAGTGAGCCGTTTCCGTCGTCTTCTGGGCTCGGGGGCAGTGCCTCGTCTACTCCTGCTCAGCACCTTGACATTCCTGGTGCTGATTGCGGTTTACACAATCGCGTATGCGCAAATTCAAAACGTTCCCAGTTGGGTAGGGCACTTGCTCTTTGGAGGTTCGACAATCACTGCGGATCCTACCCTGACCGCGCCAGAGGCGCAGGGACTCGGGCAAAAGTTCGAGCTGCTGTTCTCCATGGTGAATGCTCAAGACCCGCAGAATGTCGACAATGATGTTATAGCCCTTAATACCGGCGCATTCCCGTCCAACGTGATCGGTGTGGCGGTGCGGAACATGCTTCCTAAAGCAAAGATTGAAACGTTTACTAACCAGATCAGTCTCAAGTACTATTTTCTTGGTGCTCGCACGTGTATCGGCGGCTCACCGCGCATCCAGCTTTATATTGATCCAGGCGACGGCACGCCGCCCCACAACGCGTTCGGCTATGTTGGCCACGGAGGTTTCGGCACGGGCTGTCTCACCGGCGTGTGGGACTTTGTCGACATGACGGACAACGTGCCAGCTCGCTGGGACATTACCCAGTTTGGTGGAGGGTATCAGAACTGGGCGGGAGTGGTGTCGTTCTTCGACACGGTATACCCCAACCACGTGGTCCTGTCCGGCGGAGTGTACGACGACTCCTGCAGCTTTCAGCCTCCGGCGTGTGGGCAGGCCTACTATGATCTGCTGACTATTGAGAATCGAACGCTCGAGAACAGGCAAGACACAGTTCAGGGTCCGACCCACTAGGAAAGTAACGACACCTCTGTCCGCCATAGTGGACGCATGGGCGGATAATCGGAAAACTGACCCTCACTCGTTGAACAGGCGCGGTTGCCCTGCCGCGGCCGCCGCTGGCTTGCGCCGCGCAACGCCGACTACGCCGAGGACAAGCGCCCCTGTTGCGTTCGGCCTTGTTTGCCTCTTCTCAAGCGCGTTACTTTGCAATAGGATTCCCGATTCGGAGGTGCTCCATGCCTTGGAATATGATGACCCTTTCAAGAATAGATATGCCGGTAAGTCTCCCCGAAG
>Ga0137415_10002077_pt1 | contig 19944 bp, 19 predicted proteins | sample CZODoug3_1_1_16f_FD_183082 | JGI IMG/M metagenome (GOLD analysis project Ga0137415, IMG submission 183082) | Vadose zone soil fungal communities from Angelo Coast Range Reserve, California, USA - CZODoug3_1_1_16fungal (Hybrid Assembly) | ecosystem: Environmental > Terrestrial > Soil > Vadose...
CGCGAGGCCCGCGCCAACATCGACGCCTGGTGGCCCGCGATCGAATCGGGCGAATGCGAGGCGCTGGTCGTGAACGCGAGCGGCTGCGCCGCGATGGTGCTCGAATACGGATACCTGCTGCGCGAGGACCCGCTCTACGCCGAGCGCGCCCGCAAGCTGTCCGAGCGCACGCGCGACGTCTCGCAGGTACTGGCCGGGTGCGCGACCGAACTTCGCGAGCAGCTCAAGCCCGCCGGAGCCGCCCAGCGCGTCGCCTTTCATCCGCCCTGCACGCTGCAGAACGCGTTGAAGCTCGCCGGAGCGACCGAGAAACTACTGACCTCGTTCGGCGCCAGTCTGGTTCCGTTCGAGGAAACGCACCTGTGCTGCGGCTCGGCCGGCACCTACTCGGTGCTGCAGCCGCAGCTGGCGCGCAGGCTGCGCGAGCGCAAGCTCGAGCGCATCGGCGCGGCAAAGCCCGAGGTCATCCTGTCGTCGAACATCGGCTGCATCCAGCACCTGCAGGGCGGAACGGCCGTGCCGGTGATGCACTGGATCGAGTGGCTGGACCAACAAATCCGCAAGTAGGCGCTTCGAGCTGTGCCTTTCCCCCCTTTTGGAGCACAGCCGCAAATTACTTACACTCACGTTCATCAAGCGTATCGGGGGGGGACCCTTGGGGCTCTGGTCCGACTTTCTGTCGCGGAAAACAATCCAGAATCAGGCCACGATGGCGGCCAAGCAGTTCGCGAAGCGGCTGCCGCGCGAGCGGGTTGGAAATCAGAAAGTTCTCGCCTCCGAATTCGAGATCACACAAGGGCACCTGCTTGGGTACAAGCGCCAGGCCAAGCTGGGCGTTCTCGGCACATCGTCGCTGGTCAACGGCTTCCGCTGGGGGCTGATCGAGGCCGGATACGACGAGGCCTTGGCGCGCGAACTGAGCCGCGAGCTGGCGCTGAAGTTGTCTGGCACGAAGTGACTGCCCGTCATTCGATAGCGATTTGCTAAGGGAGTGCAGTCGATGGCCGGTTGGCTTTCACGCGCGTTGACCCGTATTGCTGCTCAGCCGCCCCCGCCTTCGGTGCAGCCGCTGCCTGAGGCGGAACTGCGAAAGGCGGTCGAGTCGGCCAAACGCACGATGACGCAAGGCGACTTTGCCGCCGCGCGCGCCGCGCTGCGAGAAGTCGCGACGTCGAACCCGGACGACGCCGATGCGCTGGCGCACTATGGTGTGGCCGCTTACATGGTGGGTGACGCGGCCGATGCGCGGCTCGTGCTGTCGCGGGCGGTTCAGATCGACCCCGATCACGTCATCGGGCACAAGTACCTGGCCGCGGCCTACAACGCATTAGGGGATCTGCAGCGACTTGAAATCGCGGCCAAGAACGCGCTGCGCGTGGCACCGCGCGATCGCGACATCCTGAACATGTACGGCGTCGCCTGCATGAACCGATTCGAGGTCGAAGCAGCCGCTGCGAGCTTCGCGGCTGCCGTGGAGGCGGCTCCAAACGACGTAGCGGCACTGCTCAATCTCGAGTTGCTGTCCATGCGTTCACTGCGTAATCGCCAGTCCCTCGAGCGCAGTCCGAAGATAGCCGTTGCGCGGTCTCAAGCCGTGAATCGGCTGCGCGCGCTGCACCGGCGCGAACAGCTCGATGACGCTGGGATGAGACATCTGTTGATGCTGCTGGCCGGATCCAAGGAGACATTCAGTGCCGCAGTCGAACTTGCCCGCAGGGTCTCTGAACGCTCCGAATTCAGCACGGAACTGGCAGATCAACTCTCAAATATTCTCCTCCTGATCGGCGACCTGCAGGCATTGTTGAGATTCAGGAGCATGGTCGTTGAACAGGATTCCGGGCTGCCGATGGCCCGCAGTAGCCTGGCCTACGTGCGACTGATCGAGGGGTACGGCCAATGGCGCGAGAGCTGGAGGACAATGCGCGAAGAGGAGCGCAACGCCAATCTGGGCATCTTCGTACGCGAAGTGCCAAGCTGGACCGGGCAGCGACTTGGGAGGAAGAAGATCCTCGTCTACCAAGAGCAGGGGTTCGGCGATGCGATTCTTGCAATGCGGATGATCCCGATGGCGGCCAAACGGGACGTGCGACTCGACTTGTGGGTCCAACCACCGCTTGCCAGCCTGGCGAGCAGCGTGAAAGGGTACGAAAATCTCATCCGTTGCGATACTCGTCCGGACCCGCGCTCGCTCGGCTGCGACTATGCGAGCACCCTGTTCGGCCTGATATCGGCGCTCCCCATCGACCATCAGGAGCTGATTGCGAGCCCGACGGTTCTGTGTCCCGCCGCCGATCGGGCAACCGCTGCCAGGGCGCGGCTGCGAGGGTTACCCGGCCGGCGCATTGGTCTTGCCTATGCCGGCAATCCGGACCGAAGAGACGACTGGTTCCGCGCAGTCCCACCCTCAGCGCTCGCGTCCTTGTCGCGGCTCGAGGGCATCAGCTGGGTGAACCTGGTGGTCGACAAACGGCCCGACAAGGCCGAGGTCATCAAGATGTTCCGAATGGACGACCCGATGACGGAAGTGGCCGATTTCGAGGATACGGCCGCGATCATCTCAGAGCTGGACGCCGTGATCGCGATCGACTCCTCGGTCGCGCACCTTTCGGCAAGCCTCGGCAAGCCGGTCTGGGTACTGGTGCCCCCAATGCTCGACTGGCGCTGGCAAATCGGCGACGACACGCGCCCGTGGTGGCCAAACGTCACGCTGCTGCGCAGCCCTTCGATGGGAGCATGGGACAGCGTGATCGAGCAATTGGTTAAACAGGTCAGCGCCTAGCGCGACGGAAACGAGCGCTGTGCCAGCGCCAGCGTCCACGACAGCGTCAGCATCTGAAGCGCGATGCCGGCCACGTCCGACAGCGGGGCCAGTTCCGCGCCCTGGGTCCGCAGCCAGATCAGCACGCTATCGGCCAGGGCGGTAAAACCGGTCAGCGCCAGCACCCAGCGCCAGTTCACCCAGCAAGCGAGCAGGTTGGCCGCCATGGAGCGGGAGCCCGACCAGCGATACAGCGCCCACACGGGAGCCACGAACGTGAACGGCATGCTGAGCAGGTAGTCGGCAGAGCGCAGACTGAGCTCCATCGCCGGCGACGGATGGCCCTCCGGACGATACCGCTCGCTCAGGAACTGCGAGGTTTCGTTCACGCCCCACACGCCGCATAGCAGCAGCACCGAGATCAGGATCGGCAGCAGGCCCGACAGCATCAGCAGGACGAGCTTGTCGCGCCCGAAGCGCACCACCACGGCCAGCTGTTTGAAGTCGGGCGGCTCCGACCGGGATGCGGCATCCAGCGCGGATGTATAGGCGGTGAATGCAACGGCCGCCGCGATGTCGCTCAAGAACGGTCCCAGCGTCTGCACGAGCGCCACGGCCACGATCGGAATCCACAGCAGCAGGAACATTCCGGTCAGGCGCAGCGGGGCCGCGCGAAACGGGCCCACCGATGCGGCGAGCAGCTGCCCCGCTTCGCGGAAGGCGACCCGGCGCAGCGGGAATCGCCAGCCCAGCGAGGACTCCGGATCCATCGGAGCGCCGTTGTCGATCCGATCCATCGCTCTCAGATTCCTCCCGTCGGGTGCCGGCGGACTACTCGATCGCCTTCACGATGTCTTCGACGACCTTCTTGGCGTCGCCGAACACCATCATCGTCTTATCCATGTAAAAGAGCTCGTTATCGAGCCCGGCATAGCCGGATGCCATCGAGCGCTTGTTCACGATGACCTGGCGCGCCTTGTACGCCTCCAGGATCGGCATTCCGGCGATCGGCGACTTCGGGTCCTTGGCGGCCGGGTTCACCACGTCGTTGGCACCGAGTATCAGGGCCACGTCGGTCTCGGCGAACTCCGAGTTGATGCCTTCCATCTCGAATACCTGGTCGTACGGCACCTCGGCCTCGGCCAGCAGCACGTTCATATGACCCGGCATCCGGCCGGCCACCGGGTGGATCGCGTAGCGCACCTGCACGCCCTTCTTCAACAGCTTGTCGGACAACTCCTTCAGCGGGTGTTGCGCGCGCGCCACCGCCAATCCGTAGCCCGGAACGATGATCACCGACTCGGCGTTGCCCAGCAGGAAAGCGGCGTCCTCCGCCGCGCCGGACTTCACGCTGCGTTGCGCGGCGCCGGCCACGGCGCCGGCAGCCACTTCGCCCCCGAACCCTCCCAGGATCACGTTGAAGAACGAGCGGTTCATCGCCCGGCACATGATGTAGGACAGGATCGCGCCACTGGAGCCGACCAGGCTTCCCGCGATGATCAGCATCGGATTGTTCAGCGAAAACCCGATCCCGGCCGCCGCCCAGCCCGAGTAGCTGTTCAGCATCGAGACCACCACCGGCATGTCGGCACCACCGATCGGGATGATGATCAGCACACCGAGCACGAACGCAGTGGCCAGCATCACGATGAACGGCGTCCAGGATTGCGAAGCCACAAACAGCAGGCCCGCGGCGATCATCAACAGGCCCAGCGCCGCGTTCAGCGGATGCTGGCCCTTGAACACGACGGGTGCCCCCTGGAACAGGCGGAACTTGTAGCGGCCCGCCAGTTTGCCGAACGCGATCACGCTGCCGGAAAACGTGATCGCGCCCACGAACGAGCCGATGAAGAGCTCGAACCGGTTGCCGGTCGGAATCGGCGCGCCCGCCTCGACGATACCGAACGCCGCCGGCTCGGCCACTGCCGCGATCGCGATGAACACCGCCGCCAACCCGATCATCGAGTGCATGAAGGCGACCATCTCGGGCATCTTGGTCATCGGCACCCGGCGCGCGATCGTGGTTCCCACGGAGCCACCCACCACCAGGCCGAGCAACACCCAGGCCAGCCCCACGCCGCCGGTTTCCGGGTGGATTTTCATCACCAGGGCTACGGTGGTGACACAGGCGATCGCCATGCCGACCATCCCGAACGCGTTGCCGATCCGCGAGGTGGCCGGATGCGACAGCCCTTTCAGCGCCTGGATGAAGCACACCGAGGCGACCAGGTACAGCAGCACCACCAGGCTCAAACTGAAATTCATCGATTGCTCCCCTGATCCGGGCCGCTACTTCCGGGTGCTGCCGTCGCCCGCCTTGGGCTCTTTTTTCTTGAACATCTCCAGCATCCGCTGCGTGACCAGGAAGCCTCCGAACACGTTGACCGCCGCCAGCGCCACCGCCAGCACGCCCATCGTCCGGCCGAGCGCGGTTTCGGTCAGCGCCGCCGCCAGCATCGCGCCCACGATGATGATCGCGGAGATCGCATTGGTAACCGACATCAGCGGGGTGTGCAGCGCGGGCGTGACGTTCCACACCACGTGGTAGCCGACGTAGATCGCCAGCACGAAGATGATCAGGTGATTCACTAGTTCCATGGCAGGCTCCGGTTCCGGGTCCGGTTGGTCAGGACTTGCGCACGATTTCGCCGTTGTGGCACATCAGGCAGGCGGCCACGATGTCGTCGTCGCGGTTCAGCACGAAACCTCCCTCCTTGTCGAACAGCAGCTTCAGGAAATCCAGGATGTTGCGTGCGTAAAGCGCCGAGCTGTCGGCAGCCGCCAGCGCCGGCAGGTTGGTCAGTCCGATGATCTGGACGTTGTGGCGCGCGACGGTCGAACCGGGTTCGGTCAGCTCGCAGTTGCCGCCCTGCTCGGCCGCCATGTCGACGATCACCGAGCCCGGCTTCATCGCGCGCACCATGTCCTCGGTCACCAGTCGAGGCGCCGGCCGGCCGGGGATCAGGGCGGTCGTGATCACGATGTCGGCCTGCGCGATCCGCTTGGCCACTTCGGCCTTCTGCCGCTGCAGCCACGCGGGCGGCATCGGGCGTGCATAGCCGCCCACGCCCTTGGCGATCTCGCGCTCCTCGTCGGTTTCGAACGGCACGTCGATGAACTTGGCGCCCAGCGATTCGATCTGCTCTTTCACCGCGGGCCGCACGTCGGAGGCCTCGATCACCGCACCCAACCGCTTGCTGGTGGCGATCGCTTGAAGCCCCGCCACGCCCGCTCCCAGGATCACCACGCGCGCCGCCTTGATCGTGCCGGCCGCGGTCATCATCATCGGCATCAGCCGCTGGTAGGCGTTGGCCGCCAGCAGCACCGCCTTGTAGCCGGCGATGTTGGCCTGCGAGGACAGCACGTCCATGCTTTGCGCACGCGTGGTGCGCGGGGCCGCCTCCAGCGCGAAGGCGGTCAGCCCGGCCGCGTTCATCGCCGCGATACCCTCGGCATTGAACGGCTCCAGCATGCCGACCAGCACCGTGCCGCGCGACATCGAGGCGAGCTCGCCGCCCGAAGGGCGCCGCACACGAAGCACCATGGCAGCGCCCAGCGCCTCCTTCGGCGAGACGATGGTCGCGCCGGCGGCGACGTAGGCCTCGTCCGGCTGGCTCGACGCCAATCCGGCGCCGGTCTGCACCAGCAGCGCGTGCTTCTGGCCGACCAGCTTCTTGACCGTTTCGGGTGTGCCGGCAACACGAGTTTCTCCCGGCCCGGTCTCGGCCGGAATACCGATTCGCATCAGGGGCTCCTCAGGGATTCTTGTCGACGTCGGCCGTGCGGCCTCGACCGGTAGAATTTAACATTCTCGCACCGAGGCAAGAATGTCCCGCGTTTGGAAACCGTCCGTCACCGTGGCTGCCGTCGTGGAGCGCGATGGCCGCTTCCTGCTGGTCGAAGAACGCACGGAGGACGGGTTGCGAATCAATCAGCCGGCCGGGCACCTGGAGCCCGGTGAAACACTGCAGCAGGCGGTGATGCGCGAGGCGCTGGAAGAGACCGCGCATCCGTTCACGCCGACCGCGCTGCTGGGCATTTACCTGTGGCGCAGGCCAGGGCCGGCCGACGCGACCACGTACCTGCGATTCGCCTTCACCGGCGAGCTGCAGGAGCGCATCGCGGGAAGGCCGCTGGACCGCGTGATCGTGCAAACCGTGTGGCTCTCGCGGCAGGAGCTCGCGCAGCGCAGCGGCGAGTGGCGCAGCCCGCTGGTTGCGCGCTGCATCGACGATTACCTGAGCGGGCAGCGCTACCCGCTCGATGTGCTGTATGCCCACCCGGCCGCGTTTGCGCCAGCCACTGGATACGCTTAGGTCCGCAAAGATCTGAACATGAAATCGGAGCGCCGCATCGTCGTCGGGATGTCGGGCGGAGTCGACTCGTCGGTCGCCGCCTGGCTGCTGAAGCAGCAGGGCTACGAAGTCATCGGGCTTTTCATGAAGAACTGGGAGGACGATGACGACGACGAGTACTGCTCGTCGCGCCAGGACTGGCTCGATGCCGCCAGCGTGGCCGACCGGATCGGAATCGACATCGAGGCGGTGAACTTCGCCGCAGAGTACCGCGAGCGGGTGTTCGCCGAGTTCCTGCGCGAGTACTCGGCCGGACGTACGCCCAATCCGGACGTGCTGTGCAACGCCGAGATCAAGTTCAAGGCGTTCCTCGATCATGCGCTGGCACTCGGCGCGCACCGGATCGCGACGGGCCATTACGCACGCATTCGCACGGCTGACGGGAGTCACCGGTTGCTGCGCGCGGTCGACGGCACCAAGGATCAGAGCTATTTCCTGCATCGCCTGACCCAGGCGCAGCTTGCGCGCACGCTCTTTCCGCTGGGCGAGCTGCGCAAGACCGAGGTGCGCGAGCTGGCGCGCCGGATCGGACTTGCCAACGCGGCCAAGCGGGACTCCACCGGCATCTGCTTCATCGGCGAGCGCCCGTTCCGCGCCTTCCTCGCCCGCTACCTGCCGACCCGTCCAGGCCCGATCCGCGCGCCGGACGGCCGCCTGCTGGGCGAGCACGTGGGGCTGAGCTTTTACACGCTCGGGCAGCGCAAGGGCATCGGCGTTGGAGGACGGCAGGACGGCAGCGGGCAGCCCTGGTTCGTCGCGCGCAAGGATCTGTCCGACAACACGCTGTGGGTCGTGCAGGGCCATGACCACCCGTGGCTCTTAACGGACCGGCTCGTTGCCACCTCGGCAGCGTGGGTCGGAGCCGCGCCCGAGGCGGGCCGGCACCTGTCGGCGAAGACGCGTTACCGGCAGGCCGATGCAGCGTGCACCGTGCTGGACGCGGTCAACGGCCGGATCGAGCTGGGTTTCGAGGAGCCGCAGTGGGCGGTGACGCCCGGGCAATCGGCGGTGTTGTACGACGGCGAGGTGTGCCTGGGCGGCGCGGTCATCGACGCCGCCGATACGACCTCGGCAATGCACGAACCGGGTCGTCGCGTCGCTTCAGCGGCGCTGATCTGATGAATCTTCGGATCGGCTCGCGCTTTTCCGCGCTGTACATCTGCGCCACGCTGACGCTGGCCGGCTTCGCGATGCTGGCGAGCGGCATGCCGCACGTCGAATGGATCGCCTGGCCGGCGCTGGCACTGACGCTGCTCGGCGTGCGCGACCTTCTGCAGACGCGCCACTCGATCCGCAGAAACTATCCGATCCTGGGACACCTGCGCTTCTTTTTCGAGTTCATCCGGCCCGAGCTGCGCCAGTACATCGTCGAAAGCGACACCGAGGCGCGACCGTTTTCGCGCAACCAGCGCAGCGTCGTGTACCAGCGCGCCAAGGGGGAGCTGGACAAGGTTCCGTTCGGCACGCAGCTGGACCTTTACGAGGCCGGCAACGAGTGGATCACCCATTCGATGGCGCCGGCGCCGGTCCAGCCGCACGATTTCCGGGTGCCGGTCGGCGGCCCGGCCTGCAGCCTGCCCTACCCGGCCTCGGTCTTCAACATCTCGGCGCTCAGCTTCGGGGCGCTGTCGGCCAACGCGATCCTGGCACTGAACCGCGGAGCGCACGACGGCCGCTTCGCGCACGACACCGGTGAGGGCGGCATCAGTCGCTACCACCGGCAAAACGGCGGAGACCTGATCTGGGAGGTCGGCAGCGGCTATTTCGGCTGCCGCACACCCGAGGGCCGCTTCGATGCACAGCGCTTCGCCGAGGAGGCGCGCCGGCCGCAGGTCAAGATGGTCGAGATCAAGCTGTCGCAGGGTGCCAAGCCCGGGCATGGCGGCGTGCTGCCGGGGGCCAAGGTGTCGCCCGAAATCGCCAGGGCGCGCGGCGTGCCGGCGCGCGTGGACTGCATCTCGCCCGCCCGCCACAGCGAGTTCTCGACGCCGATCGGCCTGCTCGAATTCGTCGCGCGGCTTCGCGAGCTATCGGGCGGCAAACCGGTCGGCTTCAAGCTGTGCGTAGGGCACCCGTGGGAGCTTTTCGCGATCACCAAGGCGATGCTCGCCACCGGCATCACGCCGGACTTCATCGTGGTCGACGGCTCCGAGGGCGGCACCGGGGCTGCTCCCGCGGAATTCGTCGACCACGTGGGGATGCCGTTGCAGGAAGGCCTGCTACTGGTTCACAACACACTGGTGGGACTGAACCTGCGCGAGCGGATCCGGATCGGCGCCAGCGGCAAAGTGATCACCGCATTCGACATCGCGCGCACGATGGCGATCGGCGCCGACTGGTGCAACAGCGCGCGTGGCTTCATGTTCGCGCTCGGTTGCGTGCAGGCGCAGCACTGCCACCTGGACACCTGCCCGTCCGGGGTGGCTACGCAGGACCCGCTGCGGATGCGGGCGATCGTGGTGGCCAACAAGTCCGAGCGGGTCGCGAGCTTTCACCGCAATACACTAAAAGCACTGGCCGAGCTGATCGCTGCTGCAGGGCTGACCCATCCGAACCAACTGCGGCCGCACCACATCGTGCAGCGCGTCTCGCACAACGAGGTGCGGCTGCTGTCGCACCTGCTGCCGTTCCTGAAGCCGGGAGAGCTGCTCGACCTTGCGGCCACCGAGCGCTTCCCGCACAAGGTGTACGAGGTCTGGTGGCCGAGGGCGAGGGCGGAGAGTTTTGCGTTGGGCTGACGGCGCCAGGCAGTGCCGATTAGGTCCGTTCAGTGAAGTTCGCGCAGCGCATGCCGAAGCGGCGCCGTTTGCGGACCCAGATCCCGGATCTGGTCCAGGATCCGGTCGCGTTCGTCCGGGTAGCGATCTGATGCGAAAAGGCTCAAACGCGATGCATATTGAGTCGCCTCTTCGACGCGGCCTGCTCTTGCAAGTAGGACGACGTACTGGGTGACAAGCTCCGGAACTGGCAGCGCGCGCGCTAGGCGGGCTGTGCGCTCCATGGGCCCATTCGTATTCTCGTCGGGCGGATGTTTCAAATCGATCATCAGACGGTCCGCTTCGGGCTGGAATAACTTGGAGTCGGCGATCGAGATCACCAGAAGTGCATCCTCCGGGGCTCGCGTGCGGATGTGATTCGCCTCCAACCATGCCGGCGCGCTGGCCTGTGCGATCCAGCTGTAGTTCACGCTCAGCGCTAAGCCGACCCCGAGTACCGCCAAGCCTGAGATCGGCAGAATGAGCGTCACATCGACGGACGCGTTAGCCTGCCGCTCCGGCTCGGCCAGCCCGAATAGGAAGGCAGCTGGTATCGCGAAGTAAAGGTACCAAAGCGGAAATTCGAGCATGCTGTGGATGGCGACGAGCAGTAAAAGCCCAAATGCCAAAGCCAATTCAGGACGCTCAATGCGCCTCCGCAGGTCGCGAACGCCCCAGTTCAACGCAAGAGCACCCACGGCAAGCGCTGCAGGCCAGCCAAACTCCGCGGCCACATGGAGCACGATGTTGTGGCAGTTGTTGGCCATCGCGTTAAAGGGGCTAGGTCGTGCGACCCAGAACTGTCCCGCAGGAAACTGCCCGACTCCTAGCCCGAGCAAAGGCTGCTTCAGCGCAATGTGCCAGGCTTGCCACCACAATTCCCGCCTTAGCGGCCAGGTATTCGCGCCGAAGCGGGCGATCGTGTCGAAATCGCCCGCGACCGTACGCACGGCAATGATTCCCACGATGTAACCAGCCAGCAGGGCCGCCGCCGCTACCCAGCGTAATGCCGTGACCTTCGGGCGAAGGGCGCTCGGTGCGAACAGCGCACCAATCAGGATCGCCAGAAAGGCGGTTGCCATTCGCGACCCCGTCATGGCAAGGCCGCAAGCGATGACCAGAAGGCTCGGAACCACCAACCAAGTGCGGCGCGCACGCACGCCCAAATACAGCGCCGAGAGGGCAGACATTCCCAAATACGTGGTTAGATGATTTGATTGCCCCAGATTGCCGAACGGCCGCTGCTGCACCGCGTCGCTCTTGTAAACGAACGCGATAGACATCGGCAACTTCTCGATATCAAGCAACTGAAGCCACTGGACGCATACCGAGTAGAGTCCACCGATCAGAACAGCCGCACAGAAAAAATCGATCGCCTCTTTCGCTCGGCCGGCAGCAAGCACGCGTCGGCCGAACACATACGCGGCCAACATGCTCCCCATGTACAGCAGGAATCGAATCGCTTGCTGGGAATACGCGAGCATGCCAAGCATCTGCTGCGCCAACGCGATCGCGGAGAATCCCAGCAGTAGTGTCGGCAGCGGCCAAGCAATCGACGTATCACGCCCGCCCAGCGAAGCGCTGAAGAACAAAGCAAATCCAAGGCACCAGGCCGACACGACCTCACTGTCGAACGAGGACAGCGGAAAATGATGGACCGCCCATACGAAAGGCAGTAGGCCCAGCATTGCAATTCCACCCAGGGCGCCTGCCAACCCTAGTGAATTCCAGGTCAGTCGCGGCGCGGCCATCCCTGCCATGTCAATTGCGGCCATGATCCCCCTTGCCTCCCCCTCTCAACGTGCTGGCTTTCCGCCTCGGCGCATACTGGACGCGCTGGCGGGCCGCATCGGCTACGAAAGCTCGCAAACACAAACGGGCCGCTCGCAGCGGCCCGTTTGCTTAGGAATCACCAAAACTTAGACGCGGCAACTCTGCGGAACGTAGCGATCGGCTGCTGAGGCGCTTACCTGGCATTGCCAAGTAATCGGAAGGCCGGAGACGAGCGAAGGCAACAAAGTAAGCGTATACGCGCTCATCGGGGTGGCTGCGGTAAACGCAATAACCACTGGGTACGGGGTCGTACCGCTAACCGTGACGCCCGACACGATCACGGTGGCCGGGCTAGTCCACGCGTTGGTAATGCTCGCCATGGCGGTGGCACCACCCGACGTAAAGGTGTCTTCGACCAGGATCTTGGCCGCATTCGCCAGCGACAGACCTTCCGTTACCTTCGCGCGGACCGTGTAGTCCTGGTAGGCGGGAATCGCGATGGCCGCCAGAATGCCGACGATCGCTACCACGATCATCAGTTCAATCAGGGTGAAACCTTGTTGGATCCTGCGCATAAAAGTACCTCTCCTTGGTTAATCAAAGCGACCGAGCGCCGATGATGAGGTAGTGAGCAGGATCCGTGCCAGATGAAAAGGCGTTGAAAATCCGCCTGTTTCGGCAGTTCTTAGGAGAAAGTGACGAAAACTGTCAGACGCGGCTGACCAAATCCGGCTAGGTGACGCGGTTTTACAGTAGTCGGTCTTGCCGTAATTGCAGCAGGACGCGCCGAGCCGCCCTAGCCCAACGACTACTGGCGGCAAATCGGCGGAACGTAGGCGTCGAGCGAAACCTGGTCGACCAGGCAACTCCAAGTGACCGGCTGATCTGCAGCGAGGGCCGGAATCAAAGTGACCGTGTGTCCGTTCATCGCTCCGGCGCCACTGCCAAACGCGACCGTTATGGTCCCTGTGGCCGCATCTGTGCTGACCGATTGCACATTGCTGCTCGGGTTTGTCAGCGTGGGCGGGATCGCCGACAGCGGATAGTTCGGGCTCGAAGACCAGGAGTCCTCGACCGCCATCTTCGGGCCGTTCGACAGCGAGATGCCCTCCGTCACCTTGGCGCGGACGGTGTAGTCCTGGTACGAAGGAATCGCGATCGCCGCCAGAATGCCCACGATGGAAACAACGATCATCAGTTCGATCAGGGTAAATCCGCGAACCTGCTTTGCTGCTCCCATGTCAGTCACCAGCATCCCGTAAAAAGTCAATGAGCCCCACCCAATGTGGTATTCGATACAAGAGTCATGCCACCTCGTAGACGAAATTAGCTAGCTAATTCGCGTCACTGTGTGAATCAGAGGGCTACCCATTGCTGCCATTACTATATGGTGTGTACCGCATTTGGGTCAACTTAGACGGGCGGGTGATTTGCCTCCCTTTTTTTGGGTAGGGGCGGCATCAAGCCGGGGAGAAAAGGGGGCAGGGTCGCGGTGAAGTTCACGCAAAAAAAAGTGCCCGCCGTCGCCGGCGGGCACATCGCGACCCAAAGGGAGCGCGGGGGAATACGTTTAGCTGTGGCAGGTCGGCGGCAGGTAACGGTAGATGTCGGTGACACCACCGGGTCCCGGGCCTGCGCCGGTGACGCATATCCAGGTGACCGGGGCGCCGTCGGCCAAAACCGGCACCAGCGAAATCGCTTGACCGCTCATCGGTCCGGCGGCTGCGTCGTACGTAACCGTGACAATCCCCGTGTCATTGGCGACGGCGACCTGCTGCACGATCGGGGTCGCCGGGCTGACCCAATTGGAAGCAAGGGCGGCCATACCTAGCGGCCCTTCTGTCGTAAAGGTCTCTTCCACGAGGACCTTGGCCGAGCCCGCCAGCGAGAGTCCCTCGCTGACCTTCGCCTTAACCGTGTAGTCCTGGTACGCGGGGATCGCGATGGCCGCCAGAATGCCGACGATCGAAACGACGATCATCAGCTCGATCAGGGTAAATCCGCGAACTCGCTTTCCCATGTCTGTCACTCGCATCCCGTAAGGAGTTAATGAACCCACCCTAATCTGGTACTCGATACAACGCGGTCTATGCCGCCTTAACGGTCGAATTGGCTAGCTAATTCACGCCATTCCGTGATTCGCAACTATATGGTTGGTACCGCTTTTGTGTCAACTTAGACGAGCGGGTGAATTCCCCCCTTTTTTTGGGTAGGGGCGGGCATTAAGCCCAGGAAGGGGGGACACGATCGCGACGAGCTCGCGTGAAAACACGCTCGCCGCCTGCCGGCGGGCCCGGGACTCGAAATATCGGGGAACAGCGATCGCCGGCGAAGCCGGCGGACTACGACGCGGAAGGCGCCGGCGGCGCCGTCGGGTTGGAGAATTCCATCTTGACGCCCGCCAGCTCGATGACGTCCTTGTCGTTCAGCGGGTGGGCGGCTGAACCGAGGTTGTGGCCGTTGACCATCGGGAATACATCGCCTTCGACGTGCGCGATGAAGTAGCCGGTCGGGCGGCGCGTGATCACCGCGACCTGGTGGCCGGGCCGTCCGATCGTGGTCAGCGCCTTCACCAGCGCCAGCTCCCGGCCGGCATTGGCGCCGGACAGTATCTTGACCATCGCGGTGCCGTGAGGCGACTCCTCGAGCGAGGCGCCCGGGGGCCGGATCTGGATCGTCGAGGGCCCCGGACCGTAGAACTCGCGGCGCAGCGGTTGCGAGGTGTCGATGTCGACGCCGCTGCCGCCCTCGGCCCCGCCGTCGACGAGGAAGCGGATCCGGTACTTGCCGATCTCCACCGTATCGGCATGCTGCAGCAGATGCTTCTTGATCGGCTGGCCGTTGACCGTGGTGCCGTTGGTCGAACCCAGATCTTCCAGGTACACGTCGTTGCCGGACATGATCATCACGGCGTGCTCGCCGCTGACCGCCAGGTTGTCGATGACCAGATCGTTGTGCGAACGGCGCCCGATGGTGGTCCGGTCCTTGGTCAAATTGACCTCGCGCAGCACGACGCCGTCCAGGCTCAACACCAATCGTGGCATCGCTTGCCTCTCCGCAGCAGCAGCAACTCCCGCGCCCATCAGTCGTGTCCGTCAGGCTGTTCTAGCATGAGTATCCGATAGCGGGGCATTCTGCCAGTGCCGGGCAGGCGATGCCAGTCAGTGAACTACGGGATCCGGCAGGTGCAGAGTCGTCTCCACCAGCGGCACGTCGTCGTCGATGTCCAGCTCCTCCTGTTCCTCGGCAGCCTCGAGCGGGGACTCCGGGGAGGCCACGCGCACCAGGATCACCGAGGTGTTGTCACGGCCGCCCGCCTCGTTGGCCAGGTCGATCAAGCGGCGCGCCGACTCCACAACGTCGTAACCGCAACCGGTGATCAGGCCCCCGATTTCCAGGTGCGAGACCATCTCGGTCAGTCCGTCCGAGCACATCAGCACGATATCGTCCGGCTGCACGTCGTAGTCGTGCACTTCCGGCTCCAGCTCCGGCGTGGCACCTAGCGCCTTGGTGACCAGGTTCTTGGCCGGCAGCACCCGCGCCTCCTCGGCGCTGACCATGCCGGCATCGACCAGTTCCTGCGAAAACGAGTGATCGCGCGTGATCTGCTCCAGAACCCCGTTGCGCAGGCGATAAAGACGCGAGTCCCCGGCATGCGCCACCCACAGGCGCCCGCCCAGGAACCAGGCGATCACCACGGTCGTGGCCATGCCTTCGTAGGCCGCGCTGTTCAGCGCCGCCCGGAAAATCGCCGAGTTCATCGCGACCAGCGCACCGCGCAGCGCATCGGTCGGGTCGAACATATCCGTACTTCCGTTGGCGCGCGCCAGCTGCGCACCCAGATCGGTCAGCAGCATGCTGACGGTCATCGTGCTGGCCACTTCGCCCGCGTTGTACCCGCCCAGCCCATCGGCCAGGATGAACAGGCCGATTTCGGGGTCCGCTCCGACCGCGTCCTCGTTCAGCGGGCGGATTCTTCCCGGGTGGCTTTTCAGCGCAAAGTTCAGCGCCAGTTCAGGAGGAATCTCCGACATCGCCTGCTCATCGTCTGCCGGTAACAATCGGTCGCCCGTCCGGTGTCTTGTGCTTTGAAGTTTAGCGTCGATAGCCGGCCCGCGCGCCGGAACCCTCGTCCGCCCCTATGCCGCAAAGCGGAAAAAAAGCCGCCGCCGTGGCCCTTTTTCGACCCACCGGAAACCGGGGTAACTGCTACGGAACAATCGACGCACAGGCCTACAGCACGCTTCGCAACAATTTGCCGATTTCGGACGGATTGCGGGTCACCTTGATGCCGCAGGAATCCATCACCTCAAGCTTTTCCTGGGCCGTGCCCTGCCCGCCCGAGATGATCGCGCCGGCATGGCCCATCCGCTTGCCGGGCGGAGCGGTGACGCCGGCGATGAAGCCGACCACCGGCTTGTCCATGTGCTCATGCACCCACCGTGCCGCAGTCTCCTCGTCGCTGCCGCCGATTTCCCCGATCATCACCACCGCGTCCGTATCGGGGTCGTCGTTGAAAAGTTGCAGCACATCGACGTGCTTCAAGCCGTTCACCGGGTCGCCGCCGATCCCCACGGCGGTCGACTGGCCAAGCCCCAGGTCCGTGATCTGCGCCACCGCCTCGTACGTGAGCGTGCCCGAGCGCGACACGACCCCGATGCGCCCTTTCCGATGGATGTGCCCCGGCATGATCCCGATCTTGATCTCCTCCGGAGTGATCACGCCCGGACAGTTCGGTCCGAGCAGCAGCGTGCGCCGCTTTTCCCGGCGCATCCGGTCACGCACCACGATCATGTCGCGCACCGGAATGCCCTCGGTGATGCAGATCACCAGGTCCAGGTCCGCTTGCACGGCTTCCCAGATCGCCTCGGCGGCGCCCGCCGGCGGAACGTAGATCACCGAGGTGCCGGCGCCGGTGCGCGCTTTGGCCTCGCGCACGGTCGCGAAAATCGGCAGCCCCTCGAACGTTTCGCCGGCGCGCTTCGGATTGACGCCGGCCACGAAACAGTTGCGGCCGTTCGCGTATTCGAGACACGCCTTGGTGTGGAACTGTCCCGTCTTACCGGTGATGCCCTGCGTGATCACGCGCGTGCTGTGGTCGACCAGGATGCTCATCGCTTCATCCCCGATTGGCTTGGCCGGCGGCAGCGACGACTTTCTGCGCCGCCTCGGCCATCGTGTCGGCGGCGATGATCGGCAGCCCCGACTCGGCCAGTTTCTTCTTGCCCAGCATCTCGTTGGTGCCCTTCATCCGGACCACCAGCGGAACGCCGAGCTGCACCGCGCGCGATGCGGCCACCACTCCTTCGGCGATCGTGTCGCACTTCATGATGCCACCGAAGATGTTGACCAGGATCGCCTTCAGCTGCGCGTTGCGCAGCATCAGCTTGAACGCCTCCGTCACCTTCTCGGCGGTGGCGCCGCCGCCGACGTCCAGAAAGTTCGCCGGATTGCCGCCGTACAGCTTGATCGTGTCCATCGTCGCCATTGCGAGGCCGGCCCCGTTGACCAGGCAGCCGATGTTGCCGTCGAGCTGGATGTACGACAGGTCGAACTTGGACGCTTCGATCTCGGCCGGGTCCTCTTCATCCAGGTCGCGCAGCTCGGCGATATCGGGGTGGCGATACAGCGCGTTGGAGTCGAAATTGATCTTCGCATCCAGCGCCACCACGCGCCCGTCCCCGGTCAGCACCAGCGGATTGACCTCGGCCAGCGACGCATCGCATTCCCAGAAGGCGCGGTACAGACCCTGCAGCGCCGCGCGCGCCGACACCAGGGCCGCCTGCGGCACGCCGATTCCGAGCGCGACGTCGTCGGCCTCGGCGCCGCTCAACCCGGCGACCGGATCCACCATCAGCTTGTGGATCTTCTCGGGCATCCGGGCGGCCACGTCCTCGATGTCGATCCCGCCCTCGGACGAAGCCATCAGGCAGACCCGCTGGCTGACGCGGTCCACCACCAGTCCCACGTAGAGCTCCTTGCGGATGTCGGCTCCCTCTTCGATCAGCAGCCGGCGCACGATCTGACCGCCCGGGCCCGTCTGGTGCGTGACCAGCCGCATGCCCAGGATCGCCTCGGCGTTGGCGCGGACCTCCTCGATCGAGCGGCTCACCTTGACGCCGCCGCCCTTGCCTCGCCCGCCGGCGTGGATCTGCGCCTTCACGACCCAGACCGGCCCTCCCAGCTTGCGCGCCGCATCGACCGCCTCATCGACACTGAAGCAGGCGATCCCGCGGGGCACCGGGACCCCGAAGCGGCGCAGAATCTCTTTGCCCTGGTATTCGTGGATTTTCATTGGACGGACCTCGCTTGCCCGCCGAAGCGCACACGGCGCGCGTAGGCGGGGCGGCGATCTTAGCAGCCCCGAGCGGGCTGACCGTTGAGAACCTAGCAGGCTAGCGCGCCTTCAAGACCCGTCGGATCACGTCGTGCGAAAAGCCGCGCGCGGCCAGAAAGCGCGCCTGGCGAGCCCAGGCGCGCGCATCGGGCGGGGGCGACTTGAAGCGCTTCAGCCACAACGCGTGCGCGGCCGCGTACTCGTCGCACCCGGCCGACTTGAGCGCGGCGTCGATCCGATCTTCGCTCACGCCCCGGCGCGACAGATCGTGCCGCAGGCGCGCCGGGCCGAAACGGGCTTGCCGTGTCCTGACGAACCCTTCGACGAAACGCTCTTCGGACAGCAGACCTTGCTCCTGTACGGTGTCCAGCACCCGGTCCACCTCGGCCTCGGCGGCCGGGTCGTTGGCCGCCCGCAGCAGGCGGCCGCGCAGCTCCGCGCGGCTGAAATCGCGGCGCGACAGCAGCGCGACCGCGCTCCGCAGCAGCTTCGAGCCGGAACTATTCAGATGCCGGCGCCTCTTCGCTGCGCACAGCGATGCCGACGCGTTCGCGGATCTTGTTCTCGATCTCCAGCGCAAGGGCGGGGCGCTCGCGCAGATACTCGCGGGCGTTGTCCTTGCCCTGGCCGATCCGATCGCCGTTGTAGCTGTACCAGGCGCCGGACTTCTCGATGATCCCGTGCTGGCTTCCCAGGTCGACCACCTCGCCTTCACGCGAGATGCCTTCGCCGTACAGAATGTCGAAGTCGGCCTGCTTGAACGGGGGCGCGACCTTGTTCTTGACGACCTTGACCTTGGTCTCCGAACCGATCACCTCTTCGCCCTTCTTGATCGAACCGACCCGGCGGATATCGAGCCGCACCGAGGCGTAGAACTTCAACGCGTTGCCGCCGGTCGTCGTTTCCGGGTTGCCGAACATCACGCCGATCTTCATCCGCATCTGGTTGATGAAGATCACCAGGCAATTGGAGCGCTTGATGGTCGCGGTCAGCTTGCGCAGCGCCTGGCTCATCAGGCGCGCCTGCAGGCCCGGCAGCGAATCGCCCATCTCGCCTTCGATCTCGGCCTTCGGCGTCAGCGCCGCGACCGAATCGATCACGATCAAATCGACCGAGCCCGAACGCACCAGCGCATCGACGATCTCCAGCGCCTGCTCGCCCGTGTCCGGCTGCGAAATCAGCAGATCGTGCAGGTTCACGCCGATCTTCTGCGCATACTGGGCATCCAACGCATGCTCGGCATCGATGAAGGCGCAGGTGCCGCCGATGCGCTGCATCTCCGAGATCACCTGCAGCGTCAGCGTCGTCTTGCCCGAGGATTCCGGGCCATAGACCTCGACCACGCGCCCGCGCGGCAGCCCGCCCACGCCCAGCGCGATGTCGAGCCCGAGCGAGCCGGTCGACACGACTTGAATGTCGCGCTCGACCTCATCGTCGGACAGCCGCATGATGGCGCCGCGGCCGAACTGCTTCTCGATCTGCGACAGCGCCGCTGCCAGTGCCTTCTGACGCTCCTTGCTGTCTGCCACGAAGGCACCCCTTGCGTCATCCATTGCTTGAATCCTCCGCCGTCGTCTGACGAAATGCCGAATCGTGATGCCGAATCGGCCGTTAATCGGCTGTTGAGTTGCCGACACTGAATAAATTACCAGAGGTACTGTAATTATATTCAGTATCGCCGTCAAGTATGCCGGCGGTATTGCCGCGCTGCACCTTTGCGGCGCCCGCGACGCCGACTAGACTGCTCAACCGGCCAAGCGCGCGGGCGCACAATCAGACGATCCAGAGGATCCGCGCCAAGCATATCAAGGCCTTCGATCCGACTGAACCGAGGAGACCACCAATGAGTGCAGCAGCGGGCGGCGTCGCACAGCAGCCGCCGGACGTCAGCGGGCGACCGATGACGCCGGAAGAACGCAAAGTCATCTTCGCCTCGTCGCTGGGCACGGTGTTCGAGTGGTACGA
>Ga0137415_10002079_pt1 | contig 19933 bp, 23 predicted proteins | sample CZODoug3_1_1_16f_FD_183082 | JGI IMG/M metagenome (GOLD analysis project Ga0137415, IMG submission 183082) | Vadose zone soil fungal communities from Angelo Coast Range Reserve, California, USA - CZODoug3_1_1_16fungal (Hybrid Assembly) | ecosystem: Environmental > Terrestrial > Soil > Vadose...
AGCGCTACGACCATGGCGGCGGGGTCATTCGCTGGCGCAAGCGCTCGAGCCGCTGCAGCAGGTACACAGACTTCCGGAGGTTCAGCCCCTCCCCCGTCATCGCTCCCACCAGCTATGGCGTCGCCTGCAGCGTTGGCTTTCACCTCGGCTCCTCCCTCCGGAAGTGCCGCGAGTGCGGCAAGCGCACTCGCCGGTATTCCCATGTCACCGTCGGCTCCCGCGTCGCCGGGCCAAGGCGCAAATGGTTCTGCGCCGACTGTCTCGCCGACGGTTTCTGATAACGGACCCGTGGAAAACAGTGCTGCCTCGTCTGCCCGAGCAGTACAAGCAGCGCCAGTTTCGCAACCACGCGGCAGCCCAGGCATTCATCGCGGATTCAACGTGGCCCACGCCGTTGCCTGGCATACGGGCTACGCCGTTGGCAGGGCATTCAGCCCGAGAGGACATCGCGCATGAAGACGATCAGCCCGTCCGGAGGACTCCCGGAGCTCACTCGCTATACAAAATACTACGAGCATGACGGACTGCTGCGCGCATACGCGAATCGAGCCATGCTGCTCGCCATGATCTTTGCGGTGCTCGCGTTGGCTTCATTGGGATTTGCGATCTACGTTCGCGTACAACCACCGACGGTAATCCGCGTGGACAAGGATGGGGACGCTTCGATCGTAGGTCCGGCTCGTACGGAGACTGCGGCAACGCTCAAGGTCTCGGCGGATGCCTCCCTTGGTGTTGCCCCAACGGATCTCGAAGGTCGAGCTTCCGTGCGCCGGTTTCTTGCGCGCTATCTCTCTTACACACCGGATTCGGTCGATCGAAATCTCGCTGAGGCGTTGAACATGATGACCACGAACCTCCGCGTGTTCACGATGAACAAGCTTCGAGACAACGACACGGTCGGAAAGATCAAAGATGAGCACATCATTTCCGATTTCGATATTCGCTCGATTGAGCACGTCAAAGGGACCCCGTGGACCTACACCGTTTTCGGCGTTAAGGAAGTGCACCGAGTGAAAAGCGGCGCTGAGGTAACGGATCAAATCGTCGGCCGCTACAACGTGCGTTTAGTGGAGACCGCACGGTCGGAGGTGAACCCGAGCGGACTCTTGGTTGCCGAGTACGGCGAGCAGCAAATGGTCGGCGACCATGAAGCTGGGTTGTTACAGCAGAGTGGACTCGACAAGGACCGGCATTAAGTAAGCGTTAGTAGAAGGGAGACGCGCAATCATGGGATCGGAACTGGCAGAGACTCGGGGAGACAAAGATTCGCAGCCCATGCGCGCTGCGAGGGGCACTGGCAAAGGGCGCACCCGGCAGGAGAAGGGAACTGAAGGGCAGCGTTTTTTTCTGGCCGGGTCGCAACAACGTAATGGCGTTCCTGAATTGGGCAAAGAGTTCGCGACCGAACCAGAAGCAATCGTGGAGTCGCTGAAGACCGGCTTGAGCTACTTCACGGTATCCGAGTGGCGGGGCGCCGCCGACTTCTCCGGCAGGAAACCGGAGCTGAAGAGACAAGGCGTAACAAGAACGCAGAATACCAGCTAGCAATTTTCTCTACAGACTGAATGTTGGTCTGTCGGGAGCCGTCCACAAGCTCTTTCAATTGTGGCTCAGTGCTTGGCGCACTCGTCGTGTGTCTATGCGACGGGTGTGTCGGCAGACTCCTTGTTTGTCTTTGCCGGACAAATAAAGGAGAGGACACGTGCAGTAACGCAGGCTATTGATGCGTTGAGCTGCGCCTAACAACTAAATACTGGTCCGGGTTCTTCGCGAGCCTGACCGGAAACCGTACCTCGTTTTCGGCCTGGAACAGCGAAGAGACCGGCGGCAACGGCCTCCTTCTCTGTCCTTGTGCCGGATTGAGATAAGGAGAAAACGATGCCAACTCAAACGATCAGTGGAATGCCTGTGGTGACGCTTGAAATCAACGAGACGGGCCAAGTGAAGCAACGCTTACCGAGACTGACCCAAGCGGAGCAACTGAAGAACACGCTCCTCGAAGGACTGTATCCCGGCATTCGTGTCGCGCGGCTCAACATTCCGCCAGGGCGCCTGGAAGATTTCCAGGAGGCGCTGGTGGAGAATTCGATGAGGTTCGTTGAATTCGAAGGAGTGCGCTACCGGCTCGTAGGCGCGAGTGGTTCGGCGAAGAGCGGCAAGTTCTACGCTGTAGACGAACGCTATGAGCAGGCCATTGCGGAACGTTTCCGGCATTGGCCACAAGCAGCCATCACCTACTTCGGAATCCTGGTCTCGCCGTGCAGACAGCGAATCCAGTTGCCCGACGCCAAGGTGATGGTAGTGAAAGACCGCACTTTGGGCACCAACGACTGCCGCGGCTGGATCTCCCAGTCCGTCTTCGCGCGACTTCACTTGCCTGCACACCGGATGTATCAATTCCGCCTGGCGTTTGAGAACACACAAGCCAAGGGCGCATGCAAAGTGATGTCGGACGATGTCGCTCAGAAGCTCGGAGCCGACATAATCGTGCCCGAATCCTGCGTAAAACCTGAGTACAAACAATCCTCGCGTTTTCTGGAATTCCTCCATTGGCGGCGACCGAAGATCGAGGTCAGGAGCTATCGCGGGCCCGTTGTATTTGGCATCCGGGACGTCTCCCAAGGGCTCGAGCTTCAGAGCAGTTACACGCTCATCGAGCACGCACCCTGGGAATCAATGCAGCTCGAGATCCTGCCGTTTGCCATGGAGCAGGCCAGAAAACTTCGCAGTGCCTGTCAAGACGGAACGTATGACGAAGTGATCGAACTTCTTGGCAGCTCCCGCAGCCAACAACCTCCACACGAAGAGGAACACGAATCCGAGTACACCTCATTTGAGAACACCGTGGTGGAAGCCATGCTCAAGGTGGACTCGAGTGGATACCTCATCAAACATCCCTACATCAACTCCGCGCTAAGCCGCCTGCTTGCGAAGTGGACCTTCAAGCTTTGCACCGCCGGTGGTTTCAAGATGCCGGGCTTCGCGCTCGCGGATGATGGATTCCTCGCCTTGTACCAGGGAAAGATCGTTGCCGCATCGGATTGGCTGCCGCAGGACCGTGCAATCAGTTCGCTGCCGTGCAAGCAAGGCCTAGTCGTCCGCTACCCAATCCGCATGTTCGAAGACTTGCTTCCTTACGCGCGGGTTTCCACGGAAGAAGCAGCCGCTTTGATGCAAGAGGTGATCGAAGACCAAAACGGGTGTCCTCCAGATCCCCAAGCGGCCGTCGGCATCTTGGAGCAGCAAATCAAGCTGCATGGAACCTTCACCCTGAATAGTGAAACAGCCGCGAAGAACGGTGGAGACTTCGACTTCGATCTGATTGCCGTCGTCGAAGGCGACCGTTTTCCAAGATTTGTCGCCAGCCGTTTCGCTCATCAGGGGCGACACCAAAAAGAGAAATCAAAACCGACCAAGAGACAAAGCCCGTGGTGGAACCTCGCCCAGGTTGCAAACCAGGCAAAGGGAAATCAGATCGGCTCAATAACCGACCTGAAGACCTCCTGTTATGCGGCTGGCTTTTCAGACGAGGCCTACCTGTTGGTTGACGAGTTGCAACATGCTCTCGACAGCTTGAAACACGGCACCGAGGTCAACCAGGAGCTGCTTGCCGAAATCCGCCAGAAGGTGCGGCCGGCAGCTTGGTTGCAGCTCAAAGACAAAGAGCGCGTGACCGACATGCCGGTGCATCTTGAAGTTTTGCCCACCGACAAGATCGGGTACTTGTACAACGTTGCTCGGAAAGAGGTAGAGGACTTCTTTTCCGCGAAGCTGCCGATCGGCGACTTCCATGGGCTCATCAACGGAGAGCATTTCTCACGGGAGATGACCCAGGAAAGCCGCTTGGTGAATCGGATCTACGCGAACGAGATAGGAAAGCTCATCACCGAGCAGCAAGCCGCGCAGACAGCTCTCGGCATCGCTGAGGCTGAGTACGAGGCTAGACGACACGACCCGGAAACTAGGAATGAAGCACGCGCAAAGCGCAATGCCACGCGCAGTGTGGTTCACGCCCAGAAAGAGCGATCTCGCGAGGAGTTTCAAGCCTTGCGTTCGATCGTTCGAGCCTGGGGAGACGGGAAGATGCAAAACCGGAGAGGCTGGTGTCAGGCCCTGCACGCAGTTGTTTGTGCTGGGAAAGGAAACGGCTCTCTACTGTTTCATGCTTTTCCCCAGGAAGTCATCGACAAGGTTGCGGAGCAGACTGGCAGCACGCCGGTCGAAGTATCTGTTCCCAATCTCGTAGATGGCGAAGTCGAGTTCGACGAGGATGGCCGTGTGTTTCTCGTTGAACAATTCTCAAACGGCGACGGAAGCACCCATGAGCGCAAGATCTTTCTCTTGCGGATTTCGAGGAAAGGCGAAGTGCTTGTGGATGACGCGGTTGTCGACCGTGTGCAGCCATTCCCAATGCAGTACGGATCCGGAACGATTCGCGATGGCAAGGTGGTCTTCAACAATATTCGCCAGCGACCCACCGTGAGACGTTCAACCACAACCCAAGGCCAGCCGTGCGCCGCAACTTCCGGAGAGAATCTCTCCCCCAGCGACGCGGCCGCGAACTGCGCACAACAAGAGGAAGCACCATCGTAAGTAACTCGCGTCCAGGAGGTCTGTTTCCCTCCTGGACGCAGTTCACAAACGAGGACAGGAGAGGAAGTCGTGAAGAGGTTTTGGATTTCTTGTTTTGTATTAGCAGTCGCTGCCTTACCCGCGCGGGCGCAGAAGCTGCAGGTTCAGGATTCTGGCCGTGAGCAAATAGTGCACGTAAAAACAGCCTTGGATCATCTCACGGTGCTCGAAATGAACGGGCCCGTCAGCGCGGTTGCCGTGGGCAGCCCCGTGTTCAAGGTAGAGTGGCGCGAAAACAAAGTCTTCATCAAGCCCACCGAGGAAAACGTCGCAACCAATCTGTTTGTGTGGACCGCCTCGGGCCGCTTCAATTACGAACTCGAGCCCGCCGGCTCCGTGCCGGAGATGGTCTTCGCCATTGATCAACCGGTTCCGGCTCCTCCTCCGGCGGTGAAGGCGTCGATGGACCGAGTTGCTCCCAAGCTGGTTTCCCCAGAGGAAGTGCTCATTGGGACGAAACCAGTGCGCCTGTACGGGTCAGCTCCCGATAAGAAGCGAGTCGCGGTGTACTTGAATGACTTGTTTCAGCATGACGGACAGCTCTTCATCCGCTACACCATTCGGAACGACAGCAAGAAAACCTATACCCCCGGCACCCCGCAGGTGTCCGCGCTGACCTCGCCGCGTTACCGTGACTCGCTCTACGCGCTGTCGAATTGCCAACTCAGCCCGAGTGAGGCATCGCGGCTCAGAAGCAACGGTGAGGTTCCCGTCGAAGTGGCACGCACGGAAACGCCTTCCACACGCATCGAGCCCGGCAAAGAAGCAACGGGAATTGTTGCAGTGAAGCTCCCTCAAGGACGTAGCGGGCCGACCGTACTTCGAGTGACCTTTCTCGCAGCTTCCAGCGGCCCAATTAGCGCGACCTTGGTGATGTGAAATGCAGAAGACCGTCTCTCCAACGGATGAGTCAAGAATGTTCGTGACCTACTTGCGACAACGACCGGATATTGGATTTCGAAAAGCAATCACAAACCTGATCTTGCGGCCCGCAAATCCCTTCAACCCAGAGGCACGACGATTGCCGAATCCTGTGGTCCTAATTGCAGCGGTGGCACTTGCCGCGATGGCTGGCTGTTTCATTTATTTCAATTTGTTGCCGTGATCGATTGGAGCAAACGGAAAGCGACCCCTTGAAAATCGATGAGAAACGGGAATCAACGGCCGGGCGAACATCCTGCCTTACTCGACACTTCAGAAGCAGTCATCACCCTGCTAGCAGTTGTGGGCGGTTGGTTTGCTTGGTATCTCGCTCTCCAGCGATATCACCTGACCAGCCGGCAGGTCGCGGAGTTGGCATGCTATCTCGCCATCGCATTTATGTCCTTATGTTCCACAACCTACCTGCTCGCGACAAGGCGATCGCGCCGAGAAAAAGAATGGCCTCACCCACCACTGGTGATAACGCCTCAGCGAGATGAGCGCGCGGTACGGGGGGCTGCCAACCAGGGCGCTGTTGTTCTTGGCTATGACATTCACGCAAAGCCGTGGCTCTGGCCTGACCGCGTGAGGGTAATGCAAGGAATCGTTCTCGGGATGACCGGATCGGGAAAAACGACGTTACTACGAAACATCATCACGCAGGACCTCACCCGTGTGAATGGTACTTCTACTCAACATCACGTGCCGATGTTGATTTTCGACGGTAAGGGAGACATGGAGTTCTTCTACAGCCTTCTGCCGTACATACATCGCGCTGGGCGCTTACACCAATTGCGGGTGTTGAGCCCGGCAAGACCGGACCTGTCCGTCCGCTACAACCCGTTCCACTGCAGCGATGGCGACTACATGTCCGTGGTCAACATGGTCTTCGGATCATTCAATCTGCACGACGAGTTCTTTGCCAAGCACCAACTCAATTACCTCGCCGATATCGTGCGGGTGCTCGTGTACACGGGCTTGAAATTCAACTTCTATGACGTCCTTGTGATGGCGATCGACGATCAAGTGCTGCGCGAGCAAGTAGCAAAAGCGTCGCGACGGCTCGAGCAGGACCAAGCCGTAAGCACTCAAAAGCGGCTCAACTTTGAGATGTCCGTGAAGAACCTCTTTCAATCGTTCCAGGACCGGGAGCGAGTACCCAAGATCCAAGGTCTTCTGAACGAGTGCATGACCTTTCTCGATGATGAGCTGAGCATCGTCACCGGTCCCTATGAAGACCTGCTTTCGCTCGATGAGGTGATCGAGCAGGAATTGATCCTGTTCGTGACACTGAACGTGAACAAGAACACAGAGCCGGTACGCGCGCTAGGCAAAATGCTTTTGCAAAATTTGCAGTTAGTAGTGGGCAAAAGATACGAAAGCAGCGACCGGCGGGGGAGCGCAAGTCAACCACTCTTTAGCGTCGTTCTCGATGAGTTTGCTCCGTTTGGGTATCGCAACTTTCCACAAATCCTGCAAACCGCACGCGGGACCAACACGGCATTCCTTTTTTCCATGCAGAGCCTTCCGCAACTCATGCATGTCGGTCGCGGGTTCAAGGAAGACGTCACCTCCGCGCCTAATACAACCATGATCCTGCGAACCCGTGACGAGGAGACGGCTCGTTACTTTTTACGCGCTTCGGCTGAGCAGCGCGTCACGCGCCGCAACATGTCCATGCAGCGCTGGAAGTTCTTTGGATATGAAACGTATGAACAGACTGGCGCAGCCGTGGATGTGCAAGCTTCGGAAACGCGCGCCCTCGACCAGCACATCAAGAATCTTCCCAAAGGACAGATGGAAATCCTGATGACCGACGATAGCCGCGGCACGTTGCACGCTCACCTGCACGTGCGTCCTCCTGCGGATATCAAAGTGCCGGGCTTTGAACCTGAACTTTATCCACGACTCAAGCAGTCGCGGATGACGTCTGCTGGAGCAAATCTCCGCTTCAAGACTGCTGAGTTTGGCAAACCGCGGTTTGCCAGACGTACGCAAGAAAACTGATCGCCATGAGACGGAGCACCATCGCAGCTTTGTTCGTAACCTTATTCTTATGTTGCGTCCCGTCCCTCCCGGCACAGGGGCGGCAAAGTCCTCGCGGCCGTCAGACCTGGTACGAGTTCGTTGTTCAGCAATTCAACAAAGCCAACTTCGACTACGGGACCTGGATCGAGCAACGCCGGCAAGCCTTTCTCGACGCAACAGTGAAGACCCCATATTTCTGGTACAGCTTCTCGATCACTGGATCATTGCTGTTCCTGATGCTGGCCTACACAAAGCTCTATGTGGATCACCGCAGGACGATACGCATTGCGACCGAGATTCAAACCGATCTGGGCAACCACGATCTTTACTCGCGACGGGCCTCGAGACAGGCGATCGAGAAATATAACCGACATATCGAGCAATGCAACCGCGCAATTGAGAACGCAGAGTCGGGACAGGACCGACCCGGATGGGGTGATAGCCCGGTAGAGGGACTCCGAACTGAGCTGCGACGCGTTGTCGCCCAGCTCGATGCGACCACACAAGAACGAAACAAGCTCCAGGAAGAGCTCCAGCAAAAATCTCTGGTGGTGACGGATCTCTCCACAAGATTGGACGCTCTGTCGAGGAAGATCAACGGTTCGTCCTCCTCCGAATTCCTTCCCAGAGACACGGCCAACGCAGAGGCGAGCGGCAATGGCGCCAAGTTCGTCGGCCACATCAATCGGCTGCAGGAAGAGTTGTATACCGAACGGCAGAAGAACAGGCGTTTGAAGGGAGCATGACAGAAATGTTGGTCACCATTACAGGGTTTGGCAGTGTCTGGCGTCGGCGCATCGGTAGGGATCCAGATGATGCGAGGCGATTTGCGCGGGCAGCATACTTCAACACCACCGGTGTTCCCGTCAACGGCAAGATGCGAACACGGCCGAAAATTGTCGGTCATGTGCGGTTCAACGGACTTGGGGGTTTCAATCCGAATTATCCGTTGCGCATGGTGAACAGTGTCTTCGAATGTGCCGAGCCATGCCTGTGGCAAGGCCAAAACAAAGTGTTATTCGAGCGGATGCTGCTTACGCCTCGACAACCCGACTACTTTCTGGTGGTTGCAAGATCTTCTGAAGTCGGTCATCTGGACGTGGGCTCGCCAGCGTGGAAGTCGGAAGGCACACTCCTAATTTCCTTTAGCGAGTCCCGCGACCAGCAAGAGGTCATGCTTTTGATGCCGGCTCATGCCTGGTTGCGCAGCGATCTCGGCAGGTTCGTCGTGCAGCCGTTTGTATCCTGGCCTTGGAGCGCCCGGCTCCAATTGACTTCCATAATGTGATGTGAAGGATGCGCTATCCGAAAGGGTCAATCCAGCTCAACCAATCGCGCGATCTGCCACTCTTGCGCCAGATCCTCCATTCCGAATTCATCACGCGTTCCCAACTATTCGCGTTCATGGAACTGCAGGACTACGAGCGCAGTCGCGATTCCCTGGACTGGAGAGTAAGGAGACTGGTCGAACGGGGACTCTTGATGCGACAGACAGCCGTGGCCGGAATTGGAGATGTTGTGTACTCGCTTGCAAATGACACCGCGGAATTGCTGCAGAGCATGGGCGAATATTGTCTGGTTGGGCGAGGCCGATCGAATGTCAGGAAAGGCAACCAGGGCGTTCTCCACGCGGTTGGGTTAACTGACATCCATCTGAGCCTGCTGCGCTCTCACCTGCTAGTCCGGTGGACAAGTGCGATGCAGATTCGATCACAAAATGAGCTAACCGACTACGGTTTCGCTAAAGACTACGATGCCGTTGTCACAGTTCGGACTGACATAGGAGAGTATCGATTTGCGCTGGAGTACGAACGCACTCCAAAAGCGATGAAGTACTACCGCGCAATTGCAGCCAGCGTAAGCAAGGAAATACACCTCGGTCGCGTGCTCTACCTCGTCCAGAACTACGACTTGCTACGCTTCATCTCAAGATTTTTCGGGAACAGCCCATGTGCGGTGTTCTTCGGTCTCGTCGCGGACTGGCATTCACAACTGCTGGAAATATCGGTGTCGAGCGCCTCTTCCAAGTACCCGATTCCATTTCGGGAGGCTCTGGACGGAGTCGCGATTCGTCCCGCGGCAACGCCGCAGAATTATCGTTTGCCCTTCGATTGAGCTTTCTATGGGTACGTATTGTGCCCGTATTGAACCGGTGTCGGCTTTGTAAGCGACTGAATACGCAGAGCTAATTCTCTTACTAATCCAGCTTTCATCACTTTTTTAGCCTCCGGAAATAAGCGCAAGGGTGATTGTCCAAATTTAAGCATCATTAGGGGTGACTTTCCCTTCGATGTTATTGCTCATGGAAAATGCTCTGTTCTCGCTCATGATTCTCGTCCTATTCAAATGGGTTATATCCCGGCTTCTTGTAGAGCTTGTCCCACTTGTTTTGAATGTCCCCGGTTTGTAGACTTTCTCTCCCCAATCCTGTGGTCCGACTTCTTCGATCGCTAACGAAACCGACTCTTCTCCGTAATACAGAACGTCCATAACGTCTTTCACGATTGCTTCGGCGAGTCGAACCTTCTGCTGTTCTGATTTCCCGGGCCACAGCTTCACGACATCATGAGGCATTGTTCTCTCCTTCTGGTCCGAGACCACCCGGACCGCAGTTTTGGTCGGTGTTCGAAGAAAGCTCCGGGCCGCCGCTCAGCGGCCCGACAACGGCTGAAGCCATTCCGGATACCTAGCCCCCTCGACCCTGATGTTCGAGGAGGCACTTTCGATGTCACTGAGATCTTCGGGCGTAAGTTCAACGTCAGCGGCTCCGAGGTTTTCTTCAAGGCGATGTAGCTTAGTGGTGCCCGGGATCGGAACGATCCACGGCTTCTTCGCGAGCAGCCACGCAAGCGCGATCTGAGCGGGTGTCGCCTTCTTCTGTTCCGCGAATCTATTGAGCAGATCAACGAACGCCTGGTTCGCTTTACGATTCGCCGGGTTAAAGCGCGGGACTGTGTTGCGGAAATCCGTGTTGTCGAACTTCATATCTTCGTTGATCTTGCCCGTGAGAAAGCCCTTACCAAGGGGACTAAATGGAACGAATCCGATTCCGAGTTCTTCGAGCGCCGGCAACACCGCCTCTTCAGGCTGCCTCCACCACAGCGAGTATTCGCTTTGAAGTGCAGTGACCGGCTGAACCGCGTGTGCACGGCGGATCGTCTGAACTCCTGCTTCACAAAGACCGAAGTGCTTGACCTTACCTTCGTGGATGAGGCCCTTCACCGCTCCCGCGACGTCTTCGATCGGCACGTTCAGATCGACGCGATGTTGGTAGAAGAGATCGATCGCATCAACCTTGAGTCGCTTGAGCGACGCCTCAGCGACCTTTTTGATGTGCTCAGGGCGACTATTTAAGCTGTTCCACTTGCCTCCGTCGTCAGGGTTCGGCTCCCAGCCGAACTTCGTTGCTATCACCACCTGATCGCGGAACGGAGCCAGAGCTTCGCCCACGAGTTCCTCGTTCGTGAATGGACCGTAGACTTCTGCGGTATCGAAGAATGTGACGCCGCTTTCGACTGCCGATCGAATGAGCGAAATCATTTCCTGCTTGTCTCCGGCGGGACCGTACCCAAAGCTCATTCCCATGCAGCCAAGTCCGATTGCCGAGACTTCCAAGTTGCTTTTTCCAAGTTTCCGCTTTTGCATTGTTTCTCCTTCGAGACGTTTAAACGCAGACGAAGCTGCGAATCTGTCCGGCTCGACCATGAGAAACTTTAGTTCGCCAAGTCGTCGGCGGCTTGCCTATTTCGCTGAAGTTCTTGCCAGATCCTCCGAGGCTCTACGCATCGGAAGTCGTTTCGTCGTCAGGAAGGGCAGTTAAGGATAGAACTCTCTTTAGCGGGACCGCTTCCGAATCTGGGACAATAAACTGGTGTGCAACAGATACCGATTGACGCACTCAAAGCAGTACTTGGCCGAGCGTTTCCAAGCGTGGGATGAAATCGAGGAATGTCCTCGCTACAACATTGCGCCGACCCAGCCGGTTGTGACGGTTCGGCGAGAGATGGGCACAAAAACTCGCAAGTTTACAACAATGCGTTGGGGACTCATCCCTTCTTGGGCAAAAGACATGAGCATCGGAACTCGAACGCTCAATGCTCGGTCGGAGACAGTCGCAACGAGACTGGCATTTCGAGATTCGATCCTGACTAAGCGCTGCCTTATCCCTGCGGATGGATTCTACGAGTGGCGGAAGATGGGATCAGTGAAGCAGCCTTACTGTTTTGAGGTTGGTGAAGGCGGTCTCTTTGCACTCGCCGGACTGTGGGATCAATGGGAGAGTCCCGAGGGGCAGATAATTGAGAGCTGCACGGTCCTGACAACGACGCCTAATTCTGTTGTCGCCGACATGCACGACCGAATGCCCGTCATTGTGGCGCCGGACAAGTACGACCTGTGGCTCGATCCCGACGTCAATGACTTCGACGCGATTCGTGACATTCTCAAGCCCTACGATGCGAACCTGATGCGCCGGTATCCCGTCAGCAGGAAACTCAACAATTCGCAGAACGACGATGCCGAGTCGGCATCGCGCGTCACGTTAGACACTCCAACGCAGGAGCGGTTGTTCTAGTATTGCAGGCGCTTCGCGGCACTGAATTCGTGATAGCCGAGGCAGGGTCTCACACCCAAGCAGTCGGGCGTAGCGACGGGGCCCGATGATTACGTGGACGTTCTCGCATCCGGCGGTTGCTGTCATTCCGTCACACAATCTGTTGCATGATCAATCCACAGTCTGAGTTGGCTCAGACCAGAGTCGAGTTTCTTGACGCAATCTGGCGATGTCCTTGCTTGGCGCACTCCCGAAGAAGTGGCTGTATTCTCTGCTGAACTGCGAAGCGCTCAGATAGCCGACGCGCTGACACGCAGTACTCGCGTCCATCATTGTCGACAACATGAGACGCCTCGCCTCCTGCAAGCGCAGCACTTTTTGATAGTGCAGCGGGCTCATCGAGGTGACTGACTTAAAGTGCTCATGGAACGAGGAAACACTCATGTGCACCAGTTCGGCCAGCTCTTCGACTTTCATGGGTTGAGAGAAGTTGGCGCGTAGCCAGGAAATCGCCTTCGCAAGTCGGTGGACGCTAGACTCTGCAAAGCCCATTTGCGCCACGCGGGCACCAATGCGGCTACGTAGTAGCCGGATGAAAATCTCATCCACGACAAGGGGAGCGAGTAGTTCAACGTCCCCAGGCTGCGCAAGACACTCCATTAACCTCGTCGCGGCGTTAACAATGCTCACTTCGACCGGAGTGACGTAAACGGCTCTTCTCTCTTGAACTGGAGGCAGACCATTCGGATAAACCTTCAGAACGAGCTCGCTAATCTTGAGCGGGTCGAGGTCCAGCCTTAGAGCGAGGTAAGGTTCGGAATGGCTGGCTTGCGTGATCTGGGCGGCAATTGGCAGAGCAAGGGAGAACACGAGCATACGCGACGAGTCGTACTCGTAGACCTCCTGTCCCACAATAACGGTCTTCGCTCCTTGTGCGACGATGCACAAGGATGGCAACCGGAGGACATGCGCACGTTCTGAGTTGGTTCGTGAAAAGCGACTGGCGCACAAACCAGGGATGCGCACGTCAAAACTACCGTCGTGAGGCGCATACGCAGCAATGCGCCGCGCTAACTTCGCGGTGTCTGGTTCGTTTGATCCGCCAACCTTGTCTGGCCGCCGGGGAGACGCAATTTTGCCGTTGGTCTTCACGCCTTCGAGAATACCTCCCTTGCAACCATAATGACGCTCCGTGCTAACCGATCACTTCCGGTATTGCTCGTCACTCACCAAGGTTTGTGAATCGGTTGGAGAAGTTTGACCCCCAACAGGCATTGCGAAGAGAAAGAGACCCAGGATCCAAAAGCAAGAGTGACGCATGAGGATTGTCCAAACGATTTGTCACGGTTCGGGCCGGAGGAATTGCAGACTTACCGCGGCGCATCGCCTAACTGTTTTAGCTTCTGTTCCGCGCTCGCTCTAATTCCTTCACGGCGCTCCTTGGGATCAGCGGTATCTGACGCCAAGTGTTCCAAGGCCTTCTTCGCACTGTCCCGTGCCAAATCTTTCTGACCGTTTGCGAGGTACGCATCAGACAGGCTGTCGTAAACATTGGGAGAGTCCGGGTATGCGACGGCATTGAGTTTCAGGATCTCAACGGCTCCCTTCGTGTCGCCTGATTGAAGATGTTCGTAGCCCACGAAGTTGACGACAGGTTCAGAAAACAAAGTAGCTCTAGGATCGTGCTGACGCGCTCCCTCAAGCATCTGCGCGACCTTAGCGGCTCCCCCAGGCTGATCGATCAGGTCCAAGGTATGTATCTCTCGCGGAATAGCAGGAGCGTCCGTACTGGTCGGTGCGCTTCCTGGAGTCTTGATTAAAGTGGTCGTGTACCACTCCACGATGTTGGTGGGCAACTCTGGATGGACGGGGAACATGTCCGCTCCGTGCCCACCGTTGGTGTAATGCAAGAGCCTCTTGCCGGGATTAGGAGTGATGCTGAAGATCCACTCGATCACTTGTACCGTAGGAGGAAACTCATCGTCGTCCGCAACGGAAAGGAGCACCGGCAACTTTGAACTGCGTAGGAATTGGCGGCCGCTAAGATCCGTACTGCCCGAGAGCAACACGAGAGACTTCACTTCAGGATGGCGACGCGCCGTCTGAATGGAATTGTTCACTCCGCAACTGGCTCCGCCCACGCCGATCACATCGTGTTTTACGCCTGGCTGTGAGACCAGATATCGAAACGCCTCGTCAATGTCGCCTGGCCATTTCTCAGCGATGACCTTTGTAACCGCCTCTTGCGGCAGCTTGTCGAACCGATCGCCACCGCTCTCGCCGAATCCCCGGTAGTCCAGCGTGAGGACATTGATACCGGCCGCAGCAAGCTGCTGGGCAAGGCCATCCCACACCTTGCGCTGCCGATTGCATTGGTGCAGCAGAAGCACGCCTGGTCCCGGCGTAGCAGCTCCGAAATACGTCGCCTTGAGCTTGGTTCCGTCACTTGCAGATAAATCCAGCACGCGCGAAGCGGGTAATAACTGCGCTGAAGCAACCACGCTCAGCCAACATGGAATAAACAAAAGCGCTGCCACAGGAACGAAAAGGCGGCGTTGGCCTGCCATCAGACTCCTCCATAGATCGGTACGGTTGAGATGCCGGCCATCTTACGACTTCGTCTGCCGGTGCTGCCATGTCGTGTTCGGCCGTTGCTTACCATCTTCTGAGCGCTGGCCATCAGAAGTTTCCTGTCAGAGTCGTCCATACGGCCGAGACAACGCCGTAACTGTGACAGAAACCGCGCATTTCTCCCGGACGTGCCCCAGGCAGCGTTGGTCTCGGTTTTGCCCCTGAATAGATTTGCGAGCTCTGGCGGGACTGTACCGTCATAGAAAAGTCGATATACCGGTAGTTCCAACGCTCTCGCCAGCTTCTCCAGTGTCTGGACCGATGGCACTGTGTGACCGTTTTCTACACGGGAAATGTAGCAGCGTAAGAGGCCGGTGCGCTTCTCGACGGCTCCCTGAGAGAGCTTTTTCTCCTCGCGCAAAGCGCGTAAGCGGTCACAGACGTTCATTTTTTCTCCACCGGTTTTATAGGCAAGCCCTAGGCGCAGACCTACTGCTTTAGAGTGAAGCGTTCCTCTAGGAGATCAATTGCCTCGAGCATCTCCGTTCGCAGCGCGGCACTCGTAATCTTCTCCGTAGTCTCGCTGCGAGCAATGTTGCAGGCGGTTCTGCGAGACCTAGATGTCAGCAACATGTTTAGGCCCAAGACCAGTGCTTGGCCATCATTTTGAAGCTCTGCAATGGCGTTGGCTCCCGTCATCCTGTAAGTCTTTGCGGTAATTGGCATGATTCGGCACCTACAACTGAAAGGAGAACTTAGATGTTTGGACCTATGAATGTAACTCCAATCACTGATCCCTACCAAGAGCGAAAGACAGTTGGCGAATCGCTGGAGCAGGCTGTGGCCCGACTGCTTGATATAACCGAGCACCCGGCAATCACCAAATGGGTCCAGTTTCCGAGATCGTTGCTCCTCTTCCTGACCACTCCTGGAGATTCCGAATCGGGAGCGTTTTACGTCTACGACCGCCGCTCAAGGGCGTGGTTCTGGGTAGACTTCGAAGATCAGAAGTTCGGCGGCTACAACATCTCCGATTTTGAGCAGTTGGTCAGAGCGTGCAGTTTTCTGGATCTAGTCGAGAGGCCCGAGCTTCTTCGATGCCAAACCCCGTGGATCATCCAGCCCGGTTGTCGCCCACACCCGGGGTGCTGTGGCATGACCTAAGAGACCTCCTCCCCTAGCCAACTGTCTGCCCGGGGGCCCGGGTTACTGATCCCAATACACCCTCACCTACGCAATCCTCACTTATTTGACAGCTAGGACATCTAGGTTTAGACAAAAACGCACACCTGTCCAATCCGGGATTTCCCCGGAAAGGAGGAGCCGTGGAGACTCCCCTGAGAGCCAGTCCCACTGTAGTTGCCGCCTACCGTTCATTGTTTGTGAACCGACTGGCCTATACCTTGCAGTCGCCGCGGCCTCACCCCGAGAGCGGGCGGCACTACTACTTTCGACCCAGGATGAAGGGTACGGATGGGGATCTGAGCCTTACAAATCAGACGATCCGCCAGCACTTGGAAGGCGAGGTCACGATCGGCTTGTACGCAATTAATCCAGCGACGCAGAGATCGAAGTGGGTGGCCATCGATGCCGACTACGACGGTGCGATGGAAGACCTGCTGAAGCTTCAGCACTTCCTGCTGCAGGACGAAGTAGAAGCTGCACTGGAAATGAGCCGGAGAGGTGGCCACCTCTGGATCTTCATGGGCACGCCGGCTCTGGCACGCGAGTGTCGTATTTACGTTCACGACTTAGCGACTCGGTTGGGGGTGCCAGTTAAGCGTGGCGGCCTGGCTGAAGGCATTGAAATCTTTCCGAAGCACGACGAGTTGGCTCCGCAAGAGTTCGGTAATGCGATCCGCGGTCCACTCGGGATTCATCGCGGCGCGAATCGCCGGTATTGGTTCTACGGTGCGGACTACGACCTGGAAAAACAGATCGCCTTTTTGATGCGCCTTCGCAAAGTGACAGCCGATCAACTCGTGCACTTCATCGCGGGTAAGTCCATGCCTCCGGAATTTGATCGCAAGCCCGTCGTTTCCATTCCATTCGTGAACAGGTCGGCTCACGAATTTCGAATTCTCGATCACGTAGGCAAGGTGCGAAAGGTGGGGAGAAACGTTGTGACGCGGTGTCCTTCGTGCGCTGAGGCGGGCCATGACCGCGGCGGCGACAACTTGGCGATCTCCATCCAGGACCCGAGAAAGTACATCTGTTGGGCGGGTTGCACGAAAGAGATGATTCGTCGAGCCGTGGGCTGTCCCATAGCGGCGCGATCCTGAACCAACAAAAAGGGAGTGCAATGGAAACCAGACGAGAACAGATTGCGCGTCGCGGTTTGGTGCTCGCGAGACACATTGTTCGTCGCTTAGATCGAGTGGGAATTCACGTACGCGCAGATGTCAGTCTTGAACACCAGCACTTGGCTCAACGTTACGTGGTTCGGGGTGTGGAATCGGGCGGAGCGATTGCAGAGATGGGAAGGTACGTAACGTTCGCGGCAGAGAGCGGACAGCAGTTGCCGTATTTGCAGCCGATCGATGGTCTTTGCGCGAACGGACTTCACGCCGTCGTCGTCACACCTGTGGTTGTGCGCATCGACTTGTTTCGCGCCGGACGAACTTGCCAGCTTCTAATTACCAAGCACGAGCAGGGAAGTATTGAAAAGGGCGGGCGCCCTTCTTTGAAGAACAGCCTCGTGTTTCGCGGCATGGACGGATTCCTCGATGTCGCACTCTGGGGTAAAGACCGAGAGCTGGCTGGGTCGGAGACGCCACAATTCTGGTCACGAGGAGGAGAGGTCGTCGAAATTCCGGAGGCTTTTCGGCCCGCAGTTCGGGCGGCAACTCATGGGGCGAGTTGTGTCGGCTGCTCTCATAGCCATTACCTTCGCAATCCGAGTGTGAATGTAGGTTTGCTAATTCCGAAAGATGAAATATCTCGAGCATCTTGTTCCGCCGTGAGGACAAAGACATGAACTATCCGAAACGGGCCGCCATCGCGGACCTGGTCGCTCCCGCTACGGCACTCGGCATGATGGGCCGCCCGCCGGCCCGGCTAGTGATAGAGGGGGAGTGTACAACTTGCGGGCCCATCTGCGATGACACTGAGAACGGGATCTCGATCGTGCTAATTGCGCTGGCACACTCGACTGCCACGAAGCACGTGGTGATCCTGAATGGCACGACTGATGTGCCGTACGGCGACTAGCCTATGTAGCCACGCTCGGCTCGTCGGACCGCCACTTCCATCGAGGTATCATTGCGGAGCAGTTCCGGGAGCATCCATGAATCCGAGTCTTTATGTCATTGCTGGCCCGAACGGCGCCGGCAAGACAACGTTTGCGAGAGAGTTCCTGCCGAACTATGCAGACTGCAAGAACTTCATCAATGCGGACCTAATTGCGGAAGGAGTATCACCGTTCTCGCCCGAAACTGTTGCCTTCCGAGCCGGCCGACTCATGATTCAGGAAATTGGACTGTACGCGAAACGTGGGGACAGTTTCGGCTTCGAGACAACCCTGTCCGGTCGGAGCCATCTTGGGCTGATCCGTGACCTCAAGAAACAAAGGTACGGAGTGCACTTCTTCTTTCTGTGGGTCCCAACTGTCAATCTTGCGTTGACGAGAGTGAGGGCCAGAGTCCTTGCAGGTGGCCACAATGTGCCTGAAGCCGTCGTTCGGCGGCGATTTGACCGCTCGATTCGCAACTTCCTGCTCAGCTATCGTTCGCTCGGTGATTCGTGGACCTTGTTCAATAACTCCGGCGCGACACCTGCGGTCATTGCCTTTCAGACAGAGGACCATCTACGTATAATAAATACGGACGTTTACGACACTCTGATTGCTCGCTACGTGAAGCCATGACAACACCACCTGCAAACGTTCTCGATCTGCCCCTGGAAGAGCGCGCCGAAATGGCGCTCAAGGCCGCCGTCGAGAAAGTAATTGTGGAACACGCCCGGCGAGGCTTGCCGATCTACATTTGGCGCGATGACAAAGTAGTTGCAGTCCCCCCCGAAGAATTGCGCGCGGAATCGGCCCGCCTGCGCGGCGAGACGACGTAGGCCTAGTCTTTGGCATTTGACTCCAGATTTGTCTCCCGCCAGAACCTATCATCCCGGTGACTAGCCGAATGTCCGGAAGCAGGGTAACGACAGCTCTTAAAGCAAACCCCATGCGGCCAGAAGAAATGATATTTCCGGCTCTGTAGGCTCCAGAAGCTTCGCCAGAATGTGTGTTCTTCCCTTAAGACAGGCTGCTAGGGCGCGGTGGTGTCCGTTGCGGATGTAATACTTTCCCCTGATCAAATCCAAGTGAATAGCCGGCAACCTCTTCCTTTTTAGGTAGTACCTCACCCGATCTTGATCGAGATACTCCTGAGTGGAATAAACGAGATCTAGCCGAACGTATTTTTTTGACGTGGTAGGCGGGATGACTATCCCGCCCAAGTTTGCTAATTCCGGTTCTTGACATAGGGCCGGCAGTCTAGCCCGAATACGCAAACGGCGAGAGCTTCGACAAAAAATGTACGGATTTTGTGACGGCACTCGCTGGTGGCTCGCCTCTCCTCCATTGCGAGAGCGGACCGATTTGGTTTCTGACGCTATGACTCGCAGTCTTTACGCTGCCGCACGCAATTCCACTCTCACCCTCGTTCAGCCTCGCCTCGGCTAGAAGTTCAACGAGAACATCTCGGCTTCGATTTCTTCGGGCGCCTCTAGCTAGAAGAAGTTCAAGGCCCCATCCTGGGACACGATCGTGCTGCTCCCAAGATGGGACGTTGATCCATTCGATTCGCAAAAAGGGAGACAAACAAATATGGAAACACCACAACTTCTGGCTCACTGTGGTACCAGCAGAATGAGCCGAGAAGAACTCAGAACGATCCCAATACCCACAGGGACCGCCACCTATCAACCACTTCCGCACCACGAGATTGTCGAAGCTCTCATCGAGAACTTGAGTTTTCGGCATATTTCGGTTGTGCGAGACGAATATGCCGTTTCATCGGACGGCATGAAGATGTTTGGAGTCCTCAATCTCGAGACCACCTTCGAGGGGTGCAGGTTTTCTGTCGGGATCCGAAACGCCAACGACAAGTCAATGCGTCTGGGCCTGACCGTCGGCTATCGCGTCCTGGTCTGCGACAACATGGCCTTTTACGGAGACTTCACTCCCGTACTGGCCAAGCACACGAAACGGCTAAGTCTCGTTGATGTTCTCTCGAT
>Ga0137415_10002081_pt1 | contig 19923 bp, 18 predicted proteins | sample CZODoug3_1_1_16f_FD_183082 | JGI IMG/M metagenome (GOLD analysis project Ga0137415, IMG submission 183082) | Vadose zone soil fungal communities from Angelo Coast Range Reserve, California, USA - CZODoug3_1_1_16fungal (Hybrid Assembly) | ecosystem: Environmental > Terrestrial > Soil > Vadose...
TTATCCAGCTCGGATAAGTCGTGCGTGATGAGCTGATAGGACCGCCGCAGGACCGGATACGGGATCGAGATGTTCAGGAGGTCGCAGTCCTCCGTCGACGGCCCCTCCGAGTACAGGCTGTACACCCGACCGGCCGCATCCGGCCCGACGCTGGCGACAGCGGTGGCGCTTCGCTGCACCAGCGTCACCCGGGCACCCCGCGAGTACATCTCCTGCGCGACATCATGGCCACTGTTGCCCGACCCGATCACGAACACCTCCTTTCCCGCGAAGGCGGACCCGTCGGCGAAAGCGCTGGAATGCAGCACCGCACCGCTGAAACGCTCCAGCCCAGGGATCGTCGGCAGGTGGGGAATGCCACTGACCCCGGTAGCCATCACGATGTGCCGTGGCCGCACCGTGCGCTCGGACCCATCCGCGCGGCGCAGGGTGACACGCCACCGCCCGTGTTCCGGCTCGTACTGTCCACCGACGAATTCTGTGCCGGTCCAGAAATTGATCTCCATACTCTCGACGTAGGCCTCGAACCAGCCCGCCAGCTTGTCCTTCGGCACGTACGTCGGCCAGGTGTCGGGAAAGGGCATGAACGGCAGGTGGTTGACCCACACCTCGTTGTGCAGGATCAGCGAGTGATAGCGGTGTCGCCAGTTGTCGCCGATCCGCTCCTCCCGGTCGATCACGAGGGTGTCGACGTCCAACTGACCCAGCCGAGCTGCGATCGCGAGCCCGGCCTGCCCACCCCCGACCACAAGGACTGCAGGCTCAGTGTCGGCGAAGCCGAGCTTCTCCTGCCGCTGATCCAACCAGTTCGGGCCACCGAACCTCGTCGAATGGTGGTCGACGACGGCCGCCGCACTGCCCCCCTGCTCGCGAAACTCCTGCAATGACGTGAGCAAAGTCCACGCACGCGGCCGTCCGCCATCGGACGGTTCGTGGAGCCGAACGACCCCTCGGCCATGACCGACGGTCGTCTCAAAGGTGAAGAATGACTCGATCGCCGTCACGCCTGCTCGCCTTACGTATCGCGGTGCGACAGTCTCGTCGAGCCTCAGTCCGAAGATCCCGGCGCTCGGCACGGACATCTTCATGGCGGATCTGATCTGGTCCACCCCGCAGTAGGTGTGCAGCCCCCAGGTGAAGGCCAGCACGTCGCGCCAGTACCCGTCTGCGACGAACAGCGCCGCCGCGGAGTCGATGTCACAACGCTGTAGCGCGGTGTCGAGAGCGGCGAGCCAGCTCTCGGTGCATTCCCGTGCAACGGTCGACCTGTCTTGAGCCATCAAGGTCATCAGAATCCTCCGCTGTGCAGACCGCCTGTCAGGTGGGGAACGTCATGAGCCGATTGATGTCGGCGTTTTCGCCGAGGGCCTCCACCGCGGCCGAGAGAAGCTCTCGGGCGACCGACCCCATTCGCGTGACCAACCCGGCGTCCGCGGCGAGGTCGAGCGCGAGGGTGATGTCTTTCGCCATCAGCCCGACCGTGAAGTTCTGCTCGACCGGCTCCTCACCGAGCAGGAATCGCGGGTAGGTCGACTCGGTGATGTAGCTGCGACCACTGCTCTTGTTGATCGCGTCGATACAGGCCTTCAGGTCCACCCCGCTCTTCACCGCGATGGACACGGCCTCCAGCGTCGACAGGCGATTGCACGCAGACAGCAGGTTGTTGACGAGCTTGACGGCGTGTCCGGATCCCACCGGCCCCAGGTGGTCGACCCGACTGCTAATCAGATCTAACGCCGGGCGAATGCGGTTCATCGTCTGGTCCGATGCCCCCACCAGTATCGCGAGCGTGCCTTCCGCCGCGGCTTGCGGGCCCCCGCTGACGGGCGCATCGGCGAAATCGACGTCGCGGCGGGCGAGCTCCAACTCGAACTCGCGATCATGCGCGGGGTTGCCCGTGGTCATGTCGACCACCACGCTGCCAGCCCGCATAGTGGCTGCCAGACCGCCGTCGCCGAGGATGACGGCACGGACGTTCTCGGTGCGGGGCAGGGATGTGAACACGATCGTGCACGATTGCGCAATCTGGGCCTGTGACGCCGCCTGGCCGCCGTGCGCAACCAGCTGGGCCACGGCGGCCGCCCGCAGGTCAGTGACGAGCAGCGGGACGTGCGGAGCCAGCCTCGCGGCGATGGCCGCTCCCATTGCTCCCAGTCCGATGAAGCCGATGGGTGTCAGGTCGTGCCGCTCGCATCGATCTGTCATGCGGACTCCTAGTAGATCGTGACGAGGATGTTCTGGTCGTCCGTCCAGACCGGGAATCCGTCCACCATGGACAGAGTTCGATCATGGCCGGGCACGACGATGTCGGCGGTCGAGCGCAGCCAGGCGATCGAGCGGCGCGCGGCGTCCAGCATCTGTGGATCCGAGACAGGCGGCTCACCCACGATGATCTCGCGGGCGTTCTTGGCCACGTCCGAGCAACACACGACGCGTCCGGCGCTGGTGTCGACGGAGACGCCCAGCTGACCATGCCGGTGGCCGGGAAGGTGGTGGATGGTGACCTCGTCGTCGACGTTGTAACTCGGTCCGGTCATCACGATCGGCTTGCAGCGATCGAGCAGCTCGCGCCAGAAGTCGGCGAGGTATCGGTCTCGGCTCGGATGAGCTTCGGCCTCGACGATCTCGGCCTCGTGGACCACGACGGTGGACTTGGCGAACAGGCCCACGTTCTCGCAGTGATCGAAATGCAGGTGGGTGAGCACGACGTAATCCACGTCGTCGGGCTCGAGCTCAAGCCGTTGCAACCCGGCCAGAACCATCTCGCGGGTCTGATGCACGCCCGTGTCGACCAGTACGGTGCATCCGCTCGCGGTCGTGATGAGCGGAACCGTGCAGTACCCGATAGGTGCGCCGGCGAGGCGCATGCCGAACCCCTGGTAGAGAATGTCCACGGTGTTGCCCGGCGTGGAGCCGATTCTGGTCATCTCGCTTCCGCCGCATGGCCATGGTCTATTGCGGCACCAGACCGCAGCAGTTCGCGCGCCTCGGTCTCCCCGTAGTTCAGCTCGGCAAGAACATCCATCGTGTCCGCACCTCGGCGGACCGGCGCCCGCCGGATCGAGCCGGGGGTTCGGCCGAGCTTGACGGGTATCCCCAGGCCTGTGTAGTCCCCGAGAGACACGATCATCTCCCGTTGCTTGACCTGCGGCTGAGCGAGGGCGTGCGGAACGTCCAGCACCGGCAGGGCGGGAACGCCGTGCTCGACCAGCCGCTGGGACAGATCGCCGGCGTCCTGTAGCGAAACGAGATCGCGCAGGATCAGCGAGAGCTCGCCCCGGTGTTGAACTCGCTGGCCGTTCGAGCTGAAACGGGGGTCGACTGCCAGGTCGGGCCGCCCCAGCGCCTGGACCAAGCGGATGAACTGCTCGTTGTTGTTCGCGGCCAGCATCACCGGGCCGCTGCGCGATTCGAAGGTCTCGTACGGCGCCACCGATCCGTGCGCGTTTCCCGACCGGCCGGGTGTGGACCCGTACATCGTCCACGCCGACGCGTGCGGATGCAGCAAGCTCAACGCAGCGTCAAGGAGGGTGCAGTCGATCAGCTGTCCGAGCTGGGACCGGTTGCGCTCGTTGAGCGCAAGCAGAATTCCGGAGAAGGCGTGCATCGCGGCCATGAGGTCGACGATTGGAAGCCCGACCCGCATGGGCTGCCCGTCGGGGTCACCGGTCAGGCTCATGATCCCTGAGTAGGCCTGCAGCACCGCGTCATAGCCGGGAGCGCCAGCCATCGGTCCTTCGGTACCGAAGCCGGTGATCCGGCAGTAGATGATGCCGGGATAGTCCACAGCGATTACCGCATAGCCTAGGCCCCACCGGTCCATCGTCCCGGTTCTGAAGTTCTCAATCACCACGTCGGCGCCGTCGAGGAGCCGCCGCACAACGTCCTGGCCGGCAGAACACGACAGATCGACGCAGATGTTGCGCTTGTTCCGATTGATGCCATCGAAGTAGGCACTCGTACCCTCGCCGAACGGGGGTCCGTAGGTCCGCAGCTCGTCACCGGCCGGCCCTTCAATCTTGATCACGTCCGCGCCGTGGTCGGCGAGCATCTGTGCACACATCGGCCCGGCGACCACCCGTGAGAGATCCACGACCCGTAGCCCAGCAAGCGCGCCGGTCAACAGCCCGGCCTGCACACCACGACACGATCTCGACCCGGTCGAGCGGGCACTGCCGGCAGGTGCACTGTCTCTGTCATCGGTCGACTCCCACCCTTGGGCTCTTGCGCGAGTAGGCCAATAGCTGCCGATCCCTATCCACCTGGCCGTCGGGACTCTCCATGACACCGCCCGAACTTGGTCCCGCGGCTGGAAGAGTTGGATCACGGCCGTCTGCTAAACCCTTTTCGGACCCCGACCATAGCTTACTATTACCGCTCCCATTTCAGCAATCGAGCTCTTAGCTCATATAGTGAGCCTCGAAGCGAGGGTCGCCCCCTTCGATCTCTGATCGGCGACGACGGTGCAGTGGCCCTCGGCCGGCCGACAGTCGCGGTGCGCCAGCCCACCGCAACGATCCGTTGACACCTGGCGGTCGGTGGGTACTATCACCGCCTAAGACTCATAATTAGAGCAGACCGCTCATATACCGAGCATTGCATTGTCCGGAGCATGCCCGTCAGGAGTCGAAAGCGATCAAGGACCTGAGCCAGACGATCTTCCGGCCTAGCCAGTCGGCCTTACCCGCTCGTGCCAGCTCATTGCAGTGAGATGACTGGCCTCCAGACCACTGTCGTTCAGGAGTCGAGTCAGCATGGATGAGCTCGGAAAGTCGACGACGACGCGAAGTCGATCGGCTCCTTTCGGCCGCCGAGCGGCAGTCGCCGGCATGCTCGGCACGATGATCGAGGCCTACGACTTCACGGTGTACGCCTACCTTGTCATCTATACGGCGCCGGCCTTTTTCCCTCGTGATGACCCGGCCACATCCATCCTGGCGTCACTCGCAGTCTTCGCGGTCGGCTTCATCTCTCGCCCACTCGGAGGTATCTTCTTTGGCCGAATAGGCGACCGCAGGGGGCGGAGATTCACGCTATTAGTGACCGTGACCCTGATGGGCATCGCCACCTTCGCGCTCGGTGCGATCCCCGATCACGCGACGATCGGCATCTGGGCACCCGTCCTCCTCGTCACCGTCAGGCTGGCGCAGGGCTTCTCCGCGGGCGGCGAGGTCATCGGCTCCGCGACATACGTCGTCGAGTCGAGCACACCGGGGCGACGCGGCCTGTACAGCTCAGCCACCCCTCTCGGCGCTGTCTTCGCAGTAGCTCTCGCACCGATCGTGGTCGGTCTCTGCACTGCGATCGTGGGCGCTCAACAGATGGGCGAGTGGGGCTGGCGCATTCCGTTCCTGCTCGCAATACCTCTCACCGTCATCTGCTTGGTGTTCCGCCTCCGCATTCAGGACTCACCTGAGTACCTGACATTGGTGCGGCAACACGAGGTGGTGAAGGCTCCATTGCGGGAGGTGCTCAGCTACCACTGGCACAGCGTCATCGCCGTGGCAGTCCTTGCCATCTCGATCTTCTTCGTCAGCTACACGCTCACCGCGTACGTGCCTACCTTCCTCTCCAGCACGGTTGGACTACCTCCGGGCACGGTCTACTGGCTCACCGCGACAGCCGTCGTCCTCGCCGCACCCACCGTGATCCTCAGCGGGTTAGCGGTGGATCGCTTCGGTCGCAGGAAGGTGCTGATCGCGTCGCTGGTGATCTGCACAGTGCTCATCTATCCCGGTATGACCGTGATGACCGGCGCGGGAAGCTCCACGCTGGGCGTCGGAATCGCCTACTGGCTGCTGTTGTGTACTGCCTTCGCCGCCAACCCGCCGGCGTATCAAGCCTTCTGCGACCTCTTTCCGGCACGCATTCGTTACACTGGTGCAGCCGTGGGCTTCAACATCGGGAACGTCATCGGCGGCGGCTTCGGCCCTTACTTCTCAGCGCAGCTGATCCAGTGGACGCGCAACCCACAGTCTCCAGCGCTGCTGGTCGCTTTCGCGGCTTTTGTCGGCGTCGGCACCATCCTTCTCACATCGCGAATGGCCGTAGCGAAACGAGCCGGTGCATTGCCTGATGTGGAAGTAGAGCCGGCGATCTGACTCCGGATCAAGAAAAGGGAGAGTCAGCCATGCGATATAGGCCCTTTGGCCGCCATACCGGTCTACTTGCTCCGGAAATGGCGCTCGGCGTTTCACTCTTCGGTCGAACCGGCTACGGCGCGACACCCGAGGACGCCCGCACCATTCTGGACGCATACATTGACGCCGGTGGAAATTTCGTTGACACGGCCTCCCGATACCGTTTCGGGGAGTCCGAGCAGATGCTCGGCGAGCTCATGGTCGGACGTCGCAACAGCCTGATCCTCGCGTCGAAATACTCCCGCGGCGATGAGCCACATCCTCCGCTGACGAGCGTGGGCGCCAGCCGCAAGGCGATGGTTCAGTCGGTCGAGGCTAGTCTCCGCCGTCTGCAGACCGACCGGATCGACATCTTCTTCGTTCACATGGACGACCACGTCACCCCGATCGAAGAGATCATCCGCGGCATGGATGACCTCATCAGAACGGGGAAGATCGTATATGGAGGATTCTCGAACTATCCCGCGTGGCGTGTTTCCCACGGAGTGGCACTGGCAACCATCCGGGGTTGGGCACCGATCTCCGCGATGCAGATCGAGTACAGCCTCCTGCAGCGCGCGCCGGAGCGTGACCTGCTGCCTATGGCCGACGCTTGCGGTCTGGGCGTTGTGGCCTTCTCACCGTTGGCAGGGGGCCTCCTCACGGGGAAGTACAGACGGGGAGAAACCGGCCGAGCGACGGAGTACAAGGAAGCGTTGCTCCATGAGGATGCGGGCACATCGGCCACCGTCATCGACGAGGTTGTCACGATCGCGGCCAAGATCGGTGCAACTGCAAGCCAGGTCGCCATCGCCTGGATGCTGACGCGAGGGGTCCTCCCCCTTGTGGGTCCGCGGACCCCCGCACAGCTCGAGGACAACCTCAGCGCCCTCACCCTCGAGCTCGAGCCCGAGCACCTGGATCGGATCGATCGGGTCAGCGCGGTCCCGCTCGGGTATCCACACGAGCTCACCATGGCCCCGGCGCAGCGGGCGATCAACACCGGCGGCCGCCAAGACCTTGTGGACCTTCCCGACCGGCCCGTTCTGTGAAAAGTGCGCCGGCCCGTGAGGTGAACGATATTAGAGCGGAGCAGAGAATGTCAGCAGAATTGCCAAAGCCAATCGACGACATCATCGGCGCATCACAGCGCAATGACATGGACGAGTTCATGGCAGCCTGGGCCGCTGATGCGCTCCTCAGCGACTCACATCGAAAGTACTGGGGAAAGGAGGCAATCCGTCGTTGGTGCTCCATCGAGTGGGTGGGCGATGACGTGACGGTGACCGAAGTGCGCAACGTCGTCGACCACCACGGCGACCACATCGTGCACGCCGTGCTCGATGGTGTCTACGACAAGAATGGTCTGCCCGTCGACTACCTCGGGACCTTCCTCTTCAAGGTACGCAATGACAAGATCGTGCGACTTATCATTCTCCCGTACGGCGGCCGCAGGCTGGGCAAGATGACGCAGACTCGCATGGCTTCCACATGCTTCTCGGCGCCTCTCCCGACGTTCTCGGAAAAGATGACATCCGAGCTACCTCGACCCGTCGCCGATTGCTTCGCCGCGATCAACGACGCCAGACTCGACGATGTCATGAAAACGTTCTCAGAAGATGCCTTCGTCAACGACAAGCATCGCAGCTTCCACGGACACGGGGCCATCCGACGATGGAGCGAGGTCGAGGTCATCGGAGAACGCGTGCAGATCGAGGTGTGCGATGCCATCGATCACTACGGTGAGATCGTCGGCACGGCGCGCATCGGAGGCGACTTCGACAGGCAGAGATTCGACTCCTTCGTGCGCAACAGCTCAGTCACCGTACTGCACGGCGCACCGCCAGAGGTGCTCCTCGCGTTCTACGCGACCTTGCACGACGACAGGATCGGACAGCTCGTGATCACACCGATCGATGGAGCCTCGCCGATTGCAACGGACGAAACCCCGTTCTTCGTGCCCTATCCATGAGACCAGAGGTCGTCCTGCAGTGATTACCACTGCAGGTAGTGATGAGATCGAGGATGCAGCTTCCGGCAAATTTTGGCCTCAGTAAGCCATGGCGCGGCTGCGTATCTGTGCAACGCCGCGCGTGACCTATCAGACGCCCTGGCGTTTGCGTCGGCAGTTGCACAGGCTGTTCCAGCACTTCAGTGCGCCAGCGTGTGTCCGACGCGGTTTAGCGCATTGACATTCAGCTCGACATGCGTACTATCCAATTTAAGTATCCGACATATGACGACAATGCTCAAATACCGAACGCGAGGCGTGCTATATGCCCCGAACTCGGAATCGAATCCCGTCTCCTCCGTGTGCCGGTGGGGCTGCGCAAGCTCACCTTCGACCCCGGAAGACGGGTGACTTCCGGGAGCCCGGCAGGCGTCCGCGCGCAAGGACCACGGCAGAGACCTGCCCACCAACCAAGCCCTGGAGTCCGCCCCGGTGAACGGACCGTCGAGGCACGCGCTCGCAGACAAGCCAATGTCCGTATCAGCCTTCTCGGCGACAGAACGTAGGCCACGTCGAGCAGATCCACGTGGGAGATGCTCGATTGCGTCGTTCGCGCGTAGCCAGGGCGTCGGAGAGGACACAAAATGACCAACGAGGCTCGCCAAGGGGCGGTCAGCGCCTCATCAGAGCGGCGCAACCAGATCGCACACGAAATGCAAACCCTGCTAATGGGGCACGTGATCAGCAAGTCGACAGACCGCAGCAGCGGCCCGACGAGAAATACGACAAGCAGCTACACCGATGCGGTGCGGTTCGATGCCGAGAAGCGCAAGATCTTCAGGACGCTACCGTTGCTCGCAGCTTTGACTCGCGATCTGCCGAAGCCGGGCGATAAAATGCTGTTCGAAGACGCCGGCCCGCCGATCGTGATCTTGCGGGCAAAGGACGGCGGGATCCGCGCATACCTGAACATGTGCCCCCATCGAGCAGCGAAGGTGGTTGAGGTCTGTCGAAGCGGCTCCCGCATTACCTGCCCGTTCCACGGCTGGACCTTCGATCTTGAGGGCAAGCTGATCGGGCAGCCGAGTGCACAGAGCTTCGACAACATCGATCGTCAGGAGCTTGGACTCATCAGGATTCCCGCAGTGGAGCGGCACGGCTTGATCTTCGTCCGGGCCGATCCGGAGGCTACGTCGATCGACATCGATTCGTACCTTGGCGACTTCGCTCCAGAACTTGAACTGCTCGAGTTTGCCCGGGCGAAGCCGATCAAGCGCGGCCGAATCGAAGCTGGCACCAACTGGAAATACGCGCTTGACACCTATGGCGAGAGCTATCACCTAAGCACACTGCATCCCGATACGGTCGGGAAGGCAGCTGTCAACGACACCATGATCTATCAGCCGTTCCCGCCGCACCACCGGATTGGATACGCGCCAATCAGCATGCTGGATGATACGAGAAAGCCGAGCACTGAATGGCCGAAGCGACCATTCAGTGCCGTGCACCTACTCTTCCCGAACACGATAGTCCACGTCACGGCATTGGGCCCTGGGCACACTTACCTCTTCTATCGAGTTTTTCCCGGACGATCGGCAGCGCAGTCTTTCACCATGATGGAGACGTACCGCTCAGGCGAGGTCCCCGAGAGCGATGACGTCGCCCCATGGGAGGCCATGCACGACTACCAGGTCAGAGTCATTGGTACAGAGGACTACCGTGCAGCAAGCGCTGCCCAAACCAACCTCGCATACGCGCCCGATGGCCACACCTTGGTTTACGGCGCGAACGAGCTCTCCATCCAAAACTTTGAACAATACGTCAGCAATCTGATCTACGACGCGGACGATGATCTCGTCGGCGACTCCCCAGCGTGCGACCAATACGCGGCGTCGTCAATCATCTGACGAACATCTCCAGACTCCAAAGCCGATACGAGAATCCGAGTGAGAGAAGGTTCTATGACACCGCAGGCAGCCGCCCGCGCTGACGACACACCACCGCAGACGATCGCGCACATTGACCATGTCGGGATAATCGTCCGACCGGAGAACATCGACAAGTACGTCAAGCTCCTCAGCGACGTCCTGGACATCACCTTCGACGAGCCGATCACCAACCACGATGCTGGCGTCATCGCCGTGCTGTCCTGGGGTTCGGGCTTCGAGATCATGGCGCCGGTAGGTGAGGAGGGCCGTTACTGGGACCGTCTGCAACGCTTCGGAGAGGGTACGTGCACGATCGTGTTTGGAACGAAGGACATCGACGCTGCGATCGCGCGCGCGAGTGAACACGGCGTCGATCTTGACTGGGAAGTGAGACTTGAGGGCGACGAACCGTGGCTCGCGCGATTTAAGACGTTCCGCGAGGCGCGCCTGTGCGCCTTTCCTGGGGAGTTCGCCGCGACGCTCACGGTCTCGCAGATCGAGCCCGTCTGAAGCCGAGCCCTGGTCAACGCCGGCGATCGGCCCATCGCTCTCACCTACACTCACGGCGCCGCGAATCCGGCTGGCCTGCCCGTAGCAGCTCAGCGACAAACTGGATCAACACCACCGAGCGGCCCCAACCCGGATCCTTCGCGTCCCGTCCGGTGGTGATCAAGACCGGTCATGTGCCGGTTCGTAGTGGGTGATTCTGGCAGCCCGGTACGACAGTGCGCCCGAGGTCGCTCGGGTGAGCGCCGGTTCCACGGGCCGGGCGATGGTGTCTTGTCGGGACGGGTGGCTGAGGGTCAGCTGGGTGCTGGCAGCGCGCGCAGGGTCGTGGCCGCCTGCAGCAGGAGCTGGGCCCAGGGTGCGTGGCTCGACAGGTGCAGCACGGTGCGGCGTCCGCAACGGGCGAGGCGGCCGGCGATGGAGAAGATCCGCAGGCGTAGCTGGTGAAGGGCGTCGAGGTGACCGCGCTCATGGACTACCTCGGTGGACTGCGGCTAGTTGGTGAAAATCTGGTAGTGCAGGTGATCAGTGCCGAGCAGCCGGAGGGCGTGCCGATGTTCACGGGATTGACGGTGCGCCAGTTCGGCAAGTCAGTGCGGATCGTGGCTCGAGGCGGTGAACAGATGGGCATGGCGGGCGGCGGATTGCTCTGTTGTTCGGGATTCCCAAGTCGGTCGCCGGTCGGAGCGTGGGTCATCGCGCGCCACTGCTGGTGTTCTCGCCACGGTCGCAGTCGGAGACCCAACACAAGGCACCAGCGAATGCCGCGCCTTCCGTGTCTCGGGAGTCGACCAGCAGCGCGGTCGCCGAGGTCGACGGCGTGGAACTCCCCGGGGAACCTCGCGGGCGCGGTTTGGGCCAACCCCACCGTCCGGAGCGCGGACGCGGCGAGCCGCTCGGCGACAACTTGCCCGTTGCCTTTCGAGGCTCCGGTGATCAGCACCCTGCGGGAGTTCATCACTTGCGCCCAGTCTCTGGCGCGTTGAGGGTGTCGGCGGTGAGCAGATCCCGGGACAGCCGCCATAGTCGGGTCGCGCGCTCGGGGTCGAGGGCGTAGGAGGCGACGCCTCGGCGCACACCGGGTGCGTAGGGCGCGGCCTCTTGGCAATCCTCGAAGTAGCGGCCGGTGACGCCATCGACGAGCGGTGATGCTGCGAGCAAAGTGGACGTGGCCGCCCCTTGCTCAATATTCTTGATCGACACCCCGGTGATTGCGCTGGGGTCGAACGAGTCGGGAGGGGTGGTCTGGAAGCGCCCCAGTCGGGTGCTGGCGATCCGTCCGGGGTTGAGCGCGTTGACCGCGATTCGATCGGCCGCCCAGCGGCGAGCGGCCTCGACAGCGAACAGGATGTTGGCTGTCTTGGACTGGCTGTAGGCCTGCCATGGCTCGTACGAGCGGCGTTCGAAGTTCACGTCGTCGAAGTCAATGTCGCCGTTGACGTGACCAACCGAGCTGAGGATCACGACGCGCGCCCCGTCAGCCTCACCCAGCGCCTCGTGCAGGCCGGCGGTAAGGGCGAAGTGGCCCAGGTGGTTGGTGGCGAACTGCATCTCCCAGCCCTCAGCCGTGCGCCCGAGCGGGCTGGCCATGATCCCCGCGTTGTTCACCAGCACGTGCAACGGGCCTTCCCATGCCTGGACGAACGCCCTCACCGAAGCCTGTTCGGCCAAGTCCAGCGATGCGACGCCGACACGATCATTTCCGGTCCTTGCCGCGATGTCATTCGCTACCCGGTGACCGGCGTTGATGTTGCGCACGGCCAGGACGACGTCGGCGCCGGCGTGCGCTAGAGCGCTGGCGGTTTCGATGCCTATGCCGGACGACGCACCGGTCACGATCGCCCGCCGCCCCGACAGGTCGACACCTTCGACGACCTCCATCGCGGTCGAGGTCGCCCCGAAAGGTGTGGTGACTCGATGTGAATCCATGGTCTGTTCCTCCGCGCCGCCACTGCGGGGCGGCTTATGATTTTGAAGCGGACCGGCATCCGCTTGTGGACGGCAGGGCCTCGGCGCGGTGTGCACCGGCGGCGGCTCCGGGCCTGACTGGCAGTCCTTCGGAGCGGTCGAGCACCTATCACCCCCGTGTGGTGAGCCCCCAGCGCGGGCGCCAGCGCCACGAGCGGGTCCTCGGCGTCCGAAACCACGTGCGCCGCGACATGGTCCGCGTCGGCGTCAGATGCTCGGTCAGGTGGGCGGCCACGCTCTGTGGGTCGCCCTGTGCGACGCCTACTTGTCCGAGCCGACGTCGGTGACGAGATTGGTGATGGCTTCGACCTCAGTGAGCGTGAGGCTGACCGATGCGGCGGCCACGTTCTCGGCCATGTGTGCGATGTTGGTCGTGCCTGGGATAGGCAGCATGATGTGCGAGCGATGGAGCTGCCACGCGAGCGCGATCTGCTGCACCGTCGCGCCGTATTTATTAGCGATGGGCTGCAGGACACTTTTGAAGCGCGCGGCAGTGTGGTCTCTGGGAATGGCAGCGGGGTGCCATGGAGAGAACGGGATGCCGACACGCTCGGCCGCGTCGAGCAACTCGGCGCCGATTCGAACTCCGACGTTGTAGTGCGCGGTGACTGCGGCGATGTCGACTATCGTCTGCGCTGCTCGAAGCTGGGCGGCGGTGAGATTCGATAGGCCGATGTGGCGGATTAGGCCCTCCTGCTGCAGCTCCGCCAGTGTCTCCACCTGCTGCTCGAATGGGGCGTCGCTGGCTGTCGGAGCGTGCAGGTAGTAGAGGTCTATCCTGTCGAGGTCGAGGCGACGCAGGCTGGTATAGACGCATTGGCGCAGGTAGACGCGGTTGCCGACGGCATCCCAATCTTTGTAGTCCGGACCACCGCGGACGAAGCCGCCCTTGGTCGCGATGACCAGGTCGTCGGGATACGGGTGTAGGGCGTCATGAATGAGGATCTCGTTGGTGTGCGGCCCGTACACGTCGGCAGTGTCAATGAACTTGATCCCGGCTTCGACCACCTCTTTGAGCAGCGCGATACCCCCGTCGCGGTCGGGATATTCACCCCACACCTTGGGGCCGGTCAGTTGCATCGCGCCGAACCCGATCCGCCCAACGACGAGATCGCCGCCGATCGTGACCGTGCCAAGAGCGTGTACGCCGCGGTTGCTATTGCTCGTCAAGCGCTGTCCTCATCTCGTCTTTGGTGAACCTTCAATTGGCTAGTGTGAGAGTGGCGTCGTCTTATGCGTCGCCAAAACGCGAGGCCTGCACGCTGCGGCTGCTGATCAACGTACTCGCTATAGAGGGCGCTTCGCGGCGCACCGTGGGATTCTGGTCCGACTTCTGCGAGGTTGCCGACCCGGAGTCGAAGGGATCGTGGCCAACCTGGTCGGCTACACCAAGTCCGGGCACGAGCGACGTGGTGATCCCCGGCGGCGGGAGGTCCAGTGATCCGTTCACTGATCTCACCGCGGCGAATGCCGCTGCTGTGGCGTGGTATGTCGAGGTCAACGCTGTCATGCGTTTCGGAGATCTGCTCGGTGCCTTCCGAGCAGCTGATCTTCGAATGCGAATGCGCGGCCAGATCGGGCGGCCCGGTCATTCCCCGTCGTCGGCGCGGAAGATCGGCCATCCGATCTCGGTGTGCCATTCGGTCGCGTCCTGGGTGTCGTGCGAGTCGTGCAGGTAGTACTCGCGCAGCGGGCCGTCGACGCTGATCTCATGGCTGGTGGCGTAGGAGCCGAGCTCGGCGTAGGTGAGGTCGACATCGGCCAGCGAGCCGTGATGTGCAACGACGGCCAGCTCGGCTGCTGGTACGACGAACGGCACGACGCGACCGACCGCATGGATCCCTGCTTCGACCGGAATGAATACGGTCGCTTCGCCGCGGTCGTGCTGGTAGAGCTCGCTTGCGTAGAGCCCTCCGCTGGGACCTGTCGCTCGTAGGTGCTGCGCGCGGACGGTGGCATGCAGTTCGCCGAGTGCTCCTTGCCACCAGGCCAGGACGTCCTCGCGGTCCACGATCTGCTGAATCCCGACCGCGGTCATCGCCGGCACGGTCCGATGTTCGACCACTGCGGTGCCGGCGTGCTGCAGCAGGCTGCGCAACGATTCGACGGCGACACGGCTGCGGGCCAACCCTGCCTCCAGCCGGTCGAGGTGTGCCGCGATGAGGGTGTTCCGGGCCGGCGAATCGGGTGCGGCCAGCACCGCCTTCACGTCCGCCACTGGCATCTCCAGGTCCCGCAGACGGCGGACCACCTGCGCGACCGGGATTTGCTCATGCGAGTAGTACCGGTAGCCGGTGTTCGGGTTCACGTCAGCCGGCTCGAGCAGACCGACCTGGTGATAGTGCCGCAGTGTCTTCACGCTCAGATGGGTGATCCGGGAGAAATCCCCGACGGTGAGCCGTGTAGCCATGCCACCAGTGTCGACCCTCCCCCAGCGGGAGAGTCAATCGGCGCTACCGCCCTTGACTCTCCCCCCACTGCAACATCAACCGTGGATACCAATCGCCATCCGCGGCCACACACTCGATACCGGGAGTAGCAATGACAGGCGACACCCTTCTCGCCGGAGCACTGGGCGAACACGTTGATGCAGTCAACTCTTTCGACGAAGACGCAATCGTCGCCACCTTCGCAGTCGATGCGTTGGTCAACGACGCGCATCGGGAGTTCTGGGGCATCGACGCCATCCGGCGGTGGGTCGCCAAGGAGATGGTGGGCGACAAGGTCACGCTAGAGGTCACCGAGGTCATTGACCACTACGGAGACACCATCGTCCGTGCCCGCTACGACGGCGAGTTCGACAGGACGCACTTGCCCGCCGGAGACCTGATTATGACGAACTACTTCACCGTTCGCGAGGACAAGATCGTTAGCCTGATCGTCATCAGGAACACGCCCGCGGACTACTGAGCGAATCTTCCGCCCCCGCGCCGTGCGACGCGGATTCTCTGGGTGGAGCTCGCCCCGCGCTGCACGATTTACCAGCGCCCATCTTTTAGGTCCGTCACTGGCTCTGACACCGAGCAGTAGGAGTGCTAGATGCCCAAAACTGTGTTGATCACGGGAACGTCCTCCGGAATGGGCCAAGAGCTAGTGGCACAATTTGCCCGCCGAGGATGGAACGTCGCGGCAGTCATGAGAAGCCCGTCAGAGTCGGATTTCGCCAACCTCAATAATGTCCAGGTCCTCACTGCGGACGTGACGAAGCCCGATTCGATTCGCTCTGCGGTCGCGCGATCGTCGGTAGTGTTCGGTCCGATCGACGTGGTGGTCAATAATGCGGGATTCGCGCAGCTAGGCACCCTTGAGGAGATTTCGCTTGATCAGTGGCGGGCCCAGTACGAAACCAATGTTTTCGGGGTCGTCACTGTGGTCTCGGCTGTGCTTCCGCAGATGCGTGCCCGTATGACCGGTCACATCATCAATATCTCCTCTATGGGCGGACACGTGAGTCTGCCGACAATGTCAGCTTACACCAGCTCGAAGTTCGCTCTCGAGGGACTCAGCGAAGGCTTGGCGAAGGAGATCGCCCCGATCGGTATCAAGCTGACGATCGTGGAGCCGTGCGGGTTTGCCACCGCCTTTAGTAGTAACGCCAATCCGGCGGCCACGCAGTTACCAGACTACGACGCGGCACGTCAGGCGATGAAGGACTTCTCTGCGACCTCGCGGTACGGCAATCTCGAACGATCCATGTCCGCCGTGGCCGACATTGCCGGGATTGACCAACCCCCGCGACGACTGGCCGTTGGATCCTTCGGCTTGGAGCTGGTCCGCGGCAAGATGGCGGAGCTGACTGAAGGCTACGCGGCCTGGGAATCGGTCACGCTCACTACCGATTGACAGTGCCGCACCAATCGTTTGCGGTGATGTCGAGTTGCCGGACTTCGGTTTATCACCCCAGAGTCCAGCCACGACTTTCTCGGCTACGGTACGGGCGGGTTCGTATAACGACCCATCAGACCGACATTCAGTCGATCTGTTGGCCGCCGTCTCTCGTGCCGGCAAAGCGATCCCTGTTCTTTCAGGTCAGGGATGACTATCTCCGAAGGTGGCGCCACATGGCTGACGGCCAGGATCTCGCCGGTACCTCGGCGCTCGTAAAACGGGCGCCAACACGAGGTGCACACAGAGGATGACACCGCCCTCCTCTATGTCCTACGCAACCACCTCGGCCTGATGGGCTCCCGCTTCGGCTGCGGCCTCGGGCTGTGCGGAGCGTGCTTCGTCTGAGCTTTGGCCACCACATCGGCGCGGGGACAGTCCGGCGCATCCTTGCCAGAGCCCGCCCGCATCGACCCCGCATCTCGGCGCGCGGCCGCGTCCATCTCCTCGGCTTGACCGCACACCCCACCACAGCCTGGACCACCCCGGCCGCCCGCAAACTGCTGATGAACCTCGACGAACGGACCTCCCAGTTCCGCTCCCCATCCGAGGCACCAAATAGGCCGCATCGTTCGACGCGGGTGTTCGCCTCCGAAGACATCGACATCGTGCAGGACCCCTGCGCGGATTTCGCAAGCAAACTGCTACCCCGAGAGATCCGTGCGCATTGTGCGATCGGAGTGCCCGCAAGCAACGCTCACCCGACCATGATCCTGCTCGCCCCAGTCCGCCAACACCGTGCTCTCTACCGACTAATCAACGAGTACCGACAAGCGGTCTGAACCCGACCAACCACAGCTCACAGGCCGAGAAGCGAGTCTTGGCACCGTGCAGTCGGCCGTGAAGAGCGGCTGCTGCGGCACCAAGGTCACTGCTACCACGCATTTTCACATGCGTGGTAGCGGTGCCGTCCAGCACTTCGGCCTCGAAGGACGCCCCTCACGTGAAGTCGCCTTGTCCTGCCGCTGCCAACGCGGGCGAGACACTTACGACCTCAAGGGCGCGTCGCCGTCACCAGAAGCGTCCATTCTGGACTGCGCAGTCATGGCTGTGTCACCTCAGAAGGTCGGCCGTCCTCGGAGGCGGTCATCGCGGTGATCGTCGGCACGTCGAAACCGCCGATGCCCAGGAGGTGATGCACGTCCCAACCGATGACCTCGTAGTCGCGGAAGCCGCCCGCGATCAACGGCTCATCGCGGAAGAGATCGTCGACGGCTTCGCGTGACATGTGACTGACGACGATGATGCCCAGCTCCCGATCGGGACTCGGACCCGCTATCAGCACCCGGCCGGCGAGCTGTTGGTCTCGCATCCAAGCCAGGTGCGCGGGCAGCGCTTGGGCGATAGCGCGTTCCCGGTCGCCGGTCCAGCGGTGCAACGTCAGGTACCACATGCGTTTCTCCTTGCTCAGTCTGAGAAATCGAAGTCCGTGCCGAGCCCACGCTGAGTCGCCCATTGGTAGATCCATTCCAGGATCGGTACATCCCAGAGGTAGGGGGCGGCCAGTTCGAACACCACCGTCTCCGACGGCGACCGTCGCGCGGTGGTCGTGCCGCCGATCAGGTCGCCCACCTGCAACACGTCCGCGGGTATGGGTGGCGGGGCGTCGCTGAGGAAGCCGCTGGCGAAGCCGAAAGCGATCAGTTCTGGTCGCAGGGCGGTGGGCACGGCAAGGCGGGCGCCGGCCTTGAGCAGGTTGACCCCCGCGCCGGTCATGCTGACTAGCAATGCCCCGGGCCGTACCAGACCTGGGTCCGGCACAGCCGGTTCAGCGGAGGAGTACCTGCCTGCCGCGGTGATCACGTCCGCGCCGGCCACCGCGGCCTCGACGGTGGCCGAGACCGAAACCCGCACGCCCGTGCTCGACTGGGCACGCAGTTCCGCGCCGAACGCCTCCCGGTTTACCTTGGTCGGGCTCCATACCCGGATTTCCTGCAGCTCCGGCATGACGCGGCTGATGGTGCGCACGTGGCTGCGCGCCTGAGCCCCACTCCCCAGGACGGTCAGTGTGCTGGCCCCGGTGGGAGCCAGGTGGCGCACACCCACGGCCGCGGGCACCGACGTACGCAACACGTTGAGATCGTCCAGCGCGATCATGCTGTCGATCTCGCCGGTCGTCCCGTCGACCTGGATGCCCAGCCACGCGTTGCGTCGGGTCTGCCGAACCCGGTTAGGGAAGATGCGCAGGCTGGCCGGTCCGCTCGCGCAGCTGACGAACTGGGTGGCTAGTTCGTCGCCGTTCGCCAGGGTGAGTCCCGCAAACACCGACTGGCCTCGGTCACCTGAGTGACTTCGCATGATCGAAACCTCGACCGCCTTGATCGCCTCGTCTAGCGCGTCGTCATCCGCCGCGAGCGGTGACAGGTCGGACCGATTTAGCAGCAATGGCATGGGGCCTCCTTGCCGGTTCGACAACGGAAAATGTCTCGTTTTCCGCTACAGGTGAACTGTGCAGCAGAACATTGATCTTGTGCGCATATGCTGTCCTGTGTGACAGGACAGCATGACCGGCCGTAATCAGAATCGCTTTCGCGGCTGACGACGGAAACGTCTCGCGGCACACCGTGGTCGAGCACGACGATGTCGGTGTCCGCTGGGGCGAGACTTTTCAGCAAGCGGTAATGCATGTTCTGATGGATCGGAGTGAGACCGGCCTGGTGGATCGGGACCGTCACACGCGGTGCCACTGCCCGCAGGTAATCGATGCTTTCGCCGATCTTCATCCACGGGCCGCCCACCGGGAGCAGGAGCACTTCGATCGGAGCTGGTGGAACATCGAAGGCATCGCCGGGATGCACGATTTCGATTTCACCCGCTTCGTCGCCGCGCACCCGGACTCCGCCCTCGCCACGCTCCGCAAGCGCGGCGTGCTCTACCTGGCGCCACGCCCATCCGACAGCTTTCCCGGCATGATCGCCCTGGTCACGGGCGCCTTGCCCAAGCAGACCGGCGTTTTCTACGACGATACCTGGGACCGCGCCCTGTCGCCCGCCGGCTCGGATTGAGACGCCCCGAGCCCCGGCATCGCAAGTGGGCGGTTATGGCCCACGTCCGCGGGGCGAGGGTGCCTGTGGATCACGGCGAGATGATCGTCACGCCGTACGGCTACTGCGGCATCAACCCGCTCCCCGGAGGTCTCGCCAACGCCTGTGTCGTGGTCGATCGCGGCGATCTGGAACGCGTGACGGGTGGGCGCGCGCACCTGGCCGATTTCCTGCGCGAGCGGTTCGCCTCCCAGCCACTGACCCGCGCGCGCCTGGAGGGGGCCGAGATCGCGGCCGGTCCGTGGGCCACCGGTCCGCTGGCCTGCCGTGCGGCCCGTTGCGTCGACGATGCGGTCCTTCTGGTCGGAGACGCTGCCGGATTCTACGACCCGTTCACGGGGGAGGGGATCGGCATGGCGCTGCGCGGCGCCGAGCTCGCGGCGGAGGTCCTGGCCGGGGCGCTCCGGCGCGGACGCACCGGGCGGCGCGACCTCGAGCCGTACGAGACCGGGCGACGCCACGCCTTCCGCTCCCGCCTGCGGCTCGATCGCCTGCTGCAGATCCTCCTGAAAAGACCGGGG
>Ga0137415_10002082_pt1 | contig 19914 bp, 19 predicted proteins | sample CZODoug3_1_1_16f_FD_183082 | JGI IMG/M metagenome (GOLD analysis project Ga0137415, IMG submission 183082) | Vadose zone soil fungal communities from Angelo Coast Range Reserve, California, USA - CZODoug3_1_1_16fungal (Hybrid Assembly) | ecosystem: Environmental > Terrestrial > Soil > Vadose...
ACGACATCAGCGGCAGATGGGCGTTCAGGTCGGCCCGCTGACCACTGGCCTGCACGGCGGCATCCGCCCAGGCGAGGCGTCCGGTCGCCAGCCGGACCCAGGTGAGCGGGTCGGTCTCGACCACGTTCGGCGGCGTGCCCCGGGTGTGCCGCGGCCCGGCGATCGCCTGCACGGCGACGAACGGTGGCACCCGCAGTTCGACCGACCGTCCGGGCGCCTGCGCGGCGAGGATCTCGGCCAGCAACCGGGTGGCGATCGCGAGCGCCGAACGCTCGATCGGGACGGGCGACCGCGACGGCAAGGACCGGGACAGGTCATCGGAGTGCACGACCAGATCGACGACGCGGGTCGCCAGCCAGTCGTCGGCGCGGATCGGACCACGTGGCCCCTGCAGCACCGTCCCGGATTCCAGCCCGCCGAGATCGGGATCAGGCACGGCGCGCAGGGCGGCGAGCAGGTCGGCCGGCGATCGCGTGGCCGTCACATCGTTGGTCCGCCGTTCGAGCTCGTCGACGTCGCGGCGGTAGCGCGTCACGTACTCGGCGACAGGGGTCGCCGAGGCGGCCTCGCGCGTGCCGAGTCTGTCGATCGCGCCGGAGACGACGAGCAGCACGTGTCCCAGCAACGTGCGGATGTCCCATCCGGGGAGGACAGACGGGCGCGCGAAGTCAGCCTCGGGGACGCCGTGGAGCCACTCGGCGATCGCCGCCGTCTGATCGCGAAATGCCGCCGCGAGCGCATCAATCCGCATCAGGACGTGTAGAAGCGGTACTTCCAAATACCGTCCGTGTCCTTGCGCATCTCGACACCGCCGAAGTTCGGCGGCGTGATCGCACTCGACGGGATCACCGCGATGTTGCCGGTGATCGTGATCGCGGACTTATCCGCGACGAGGACGCTGCGGTACTGGGCCTTGTCGGTGGATGAGGTCAGCGCGATGTCGTTGCAGGTGTCCAGGTGCTTGTCCTGCAGCAGCCGTTTCAGATCGGCCGGATCGACCAGTGAGCAGAAGCCGTTCGGCTGGTCGTCGCCGAGCGCGTGCAGCACCGTCTGGGCGTTGACCGCGATCTTGTCCTGTTCGACGGAGTCGCTGGAGCCGCTGTCGGTCGGGAGGCCGGTCGGGCCGTCCGTCGACACGTCGGTGCCACCGCCGCTCGGGAAGTCGGTGCCATCACCCGTCGGAAAATCCGGTGCGCTCGTCGCGCCGCTCGTGGTCGGCCGGTTGGTCGGCTGCGTCTCGTGCTTCTTCCCGGTCGTCGCCAGGATGATGCCCGTGACGCCACCACCGACGACGAGCAACCCGACGATGGCGAGCACGACGATCATCGTCGTGTTCCGGCGCGGCGGTGGCTGATCCCACGGCGGTCCGGGTGGCCCCGGCGGGTAGGGCGGCTGGTACGGCGGGCCCGGTGGCGGCGCGCCCCATTGCCCAGCCGGCGCAGGTGCCGGGGGCTGGTACGGCGGCAACGGCTGGGTCGGGTTCGGATACTGCGGTAACGGCTGGGTCGGGTTCGGGTACTGCGGCGGCTCGCTGCCCCAGTCTGGCTGCTGCGGCGGCCAGTTGGAGCCGTATGGCGGCTGGCTCACGACATGCCTCGATCAGGCGCCGAACAGCGTCCGCAGCGGCGTCGACCACGCGGCCCGCAGCTCGGCCAGCGGAGCGGTGAACTGGTCCTGCACCTCGAGGTCGGCGCTGAGCACATCGACCACGCCGATGCGCGTGTGCGGCAGCTCGCGAGTGGTGCACGCTTCGGTGAACCGCGCTTCCTCGCTGCGCGGAACGGTGACGATCGCCCGGCCGGCCGACTCGGCGAACAGGAACACGAAGGGGTCGATGCCGTCCGACACGGCAACCCGGGCACCCACCCGTCCGTGCAGGCAGGACTCGACCAGCGCCGCCGCCAACCCGCCGTCGGCGAGGTCGTGCGCCGACTCGATCAGGCCGTCCCGCGCGGAGCTGATGAGGATGTCGGCGAGCAAACGCTCGCGTTCGAGGTCGACCGCCGGCGGCGTGCCGCCGAGGAAGCCGTGCGCGACGTCCATCCACTCCGACCCGCCGAACTCGTCGCGGGTGTCACCGAGCAGGTAGATCTGCGCGCCGTCGGCGTGGAACGCGTGCGCGGTGCGACGCGTGACGTCGTCGATCACGCCCAGCACGCCGATGACCGGCGTCGGCAGGATCGGCGTGTGGCCGGTCTGGTTATAGAAGCTGACGTTGCCGCCGGTGACCGGGATGCCCAGCTGCTGGCAGCCATCGGCCAGCCCACGTACAGCCTCGCTGAATTGCCACATGACGCCCGGGTCTTCGGGCGAACCAAAGTTCAGGCAGTTCGTGACAGCGAGGGGACGCGCGCCCGTGGTGGCCACGTTGCGGTACGCCTCGGCCAGCGCCAACTGTGCGCCGGCGTACGGGTCGAGCAGGCTGTACCGGCCGTTGCCGTCGGTCGAGATCGCGACGCCGCGGTTCGTGTCGTCGGCCAACCGGATCATGCCGGCGTCCTCGGGCTGGGACAGCACGGTGTTGCCGAGCACGTAGCGGTCGTACTGGTCGGTTACCCACGACTTGTCGGCGATGTTCGGCGAGCCGATGACCTTGAGCAGGGTGGCGCGCAGCTCGTTGCCGTTGCGGGGACGGGGCAGCTTGGAGCCGTCGTGCCGGACGTAGGCGTCCTGCTCCGGCGGCTTCTGCACGGGCCGGTCGTACACCGGGCCCTCGTGCGCGACCGTACGCGGGGGTACGTCGACGATCATGTCGCCCTGCCAGTGGACCTGCAGCCGTCCTGTATTCGTCACCTCGCCGATGACAGTGGCCAGCACGTCCCACTTGCGGCAGACCTCGAGGAATGCCTCGACCTTGCCCGGCTCGACGATCGCGCACATGCGCTCCTGCGACTCGGAGGCGAGCACCTCCTCCGGGGCCATCGACGGCTCACGCAAGGGGACGCGCTCGAGCTCGATGCGCATGCCGCCGTCGCCGGCGCTGGCCAGTTCGGTGGTGGCACACGACAGCCCGGCGCCGCCGAGATCCTGGATGCCGGTCACCAGGTCGGCGGCGAAGATCTCCAGGCAGCACTCGATGAGCACCTTCTCGGCGAACGGATCGCCCACCTGGACCGACGGCCGCTTGGCGTCGCCGTCCTGGAAAGAGGCTGACGCCAGGACGGACACGCCGCCGATGCCGTCCCGCCCGGTCTTCGCGCCGAACAGGATGACCTTGTTGCCCTTGCCCTTGGCGCTCGCGAGCTTGATCGCGTCCTTGCGCATCACGCCGACGCACAAGGCATTGACGAGCGGATTGCCGGCGTAGGACTCGTCGAAGTACAGCTCGCCGCCGATGTTGGGCAGGCCCAGGCAGTTGCCGTATCCGCCGACGCCGGCCACGATGCCGGGCAGCAGGCGGGCCGTGTCGGGGGCGTCGGGGCGGCCGAACCGCAGCGAGTCCATGATCGCCACCGGACGCGCGCCCATGGTGAGGATGTCGCGGACGATGCCGCCCACGCCGGTGGCCGCGCCCTGGTAGGGCTCGACGAACGACGGGTGGTTGTGCGACTCGATCTTGAACGTGACCGCCCAGCCGTCGCCCGCATCGACGACGCCGGCGTTCTCGCCGATGCCGACGAGCAACGCTCGATATCCAGGAGCCTCCGGGGCTTTCTTGTCGGCGAACTGCTTGAGATGGATCTTCGACGACTTGTACGAGCAGTGCTCGCTCCACATCACCGAATACATCGTGAGCTCGGAACTCGTCGGTCGGCGGCCGAGGATCTCGCGGATGCGCTGGTACTCGTCGTCCTTGAGCCCGAGCTCGGCGTAGGGCTGCTCTTGCTTGCCCGACTTCTTGGCAACCTTCACCGTGTCGACGCTCATCGCGCCGTCCAATCGAAAAATCCCAGACCGTCGGTGCCGGGGCCGGTCAGGGCGTCGACGGCGTGCTCGGGATGCGGCATCAACCCGACGACGTTGCCGGCGGCGTTGGCGATACCGGCGATGTCGCGCATGCTGCCATTGGGATTCCCGTTGCTGTACCGGACGACGACGCGCCCTTCGGCCTCGAGTTCGTCGAGCACGTGCTCGTCCGCGACGTAGCCGCCCAGGCCGTTCTTGATCGGGACGACGATCTCCTGCCCCTCGGCGTATCCGGTCGTCCAGGTCGTCTTCGCGTTCTCGACGAGCAGGTGCTGGTCGCGGCAGATGAATTTGCGGTGGTCGTTGCGGATCAGCGCGCCGGGCAGCAGGTGCGATTCGCACAGCACCTGGAAGCCGTTGCAGATACCCAGCACCGGCAGACCGTCCTTGGCCGCGTTGATGATCGTCTCCATGACCGGCGCGAAACGAGCGATGGCTCCGGCCCGCAGGTAGTCGCCGTAGGAGAACCCGCCCGGCAAGATCACGGCGTCGACGTTTCGCAGGTCCGGATCGCCGTGCCACAGCGGCACCGCCTCGCCGCCGGCGACGCGGATCGCCCGGGCGGCGTCTCGATCATCGAGGCTGCCCGGAAAGGTCACGACCCCCACGCGGCTGGACACGCGGTAAGGATGCCACGCAGACCTTTGTGACCTGCAGCGCAGCGCCGACAACGCCCGGTTTGGTGCGACCCGCTAGCGTCTCTGCCGTGTCCAGGCCGGTGCGTCATACGCTGCCCGACGGCAGGCTCGGGCCGCCGGTGACGCCTCGTCCCCGGACGATCAAGAGGCGGCACAAGGGTGTCGGTCTCGCCGTCGTCGCGCTGATCGGGTACGGCGTCTGGGCCGCCAACCGGCAGAACCATCACACGGCATCGACCCGCGATCGGTCCGACCTACAGGTCGTCGCGGCGTCGAGTTCTGTGCCTGTCGGCGGCAAGGGCGTCGTCGACATCCGGCTACACAACAACGGGCCGGACGACCTGGACCACAACATCACGTTCACCGTCTCCACGAGCAGCCAGCTGGTCATCACCGGCGCCGGTAGCGTCGACGAGAACGACAGCACCCCGTTCCGCCTGGACGAGTCATGCACGCGGGAACCGCTCGGCACCCTGATGACCTGCACGTGGTACGTCGAGATCCCCGCATCCGGGCAGAACATCTGGCACGTGCCGGTGCGGGTCGCCGCTGCTGCCGTTCCCGGAACGGCCCTGCGACTGAACGTCCGGGCCGTCGGCAATACGACCTACACCGACCCGAATACGCGCAACAACGTGGACATCAGGTACTCGGTGGTCGCCCGCCGGGCCGGTACAGCGCCACCGCGCACCATCCCGCCTCGTACGACCCCGCCACGTACGACCCCGCCGCCCCGGACCACGCCGACCACCCGTCCGCCGTCGTCGGCGCCGTCGCCCGTACCCACCCGTACGGGGGTTGTGCCGGTGCAGCCGTCGTCCACGACCTCACCTACCGGCGCGGGCAAGCGGATCCGGAACGCCGCCCGCGACGCGGTCGCACCGGTGACGATCGGGCTCGGCATCCTGCTCGGGGTGGTACTGCTGATCGTCGTGACGCTGGTCTTCGTCGCCCGGCGGCAGCGCCGGCTGCCGCTCGATTACGTGCCACCCCGGCGCGACAAGGGCCACTGAACGCGGATCAGCGGGTGATCGTGAAGTTCTCGATGACGGGGTTCGCGAGCAGCGTGTCGGCCAGCTTGGTGATCGCCTCGTCGTCGACGCTGTCGTCGACGTCCAGCTCGAAGTGCTTGCCTTGCCGGACGGCGTTCACGCCCTCGATGCCCAAGCGGCCCAGCGCGCCGAGGATGGCCTGCCCCTGCGGGTCCAGGATCTCGGGCTTGAGCACGACATCGACCACCACGCGGGCCACGGCGCCTCCTCGGTCTGGGCGGACTCAGCCTAGTGTCGCCGGTTGCCAGCCGCGACGTGGGGCGATCAACACGTGAAACCGGCGCTATGCGACGATCGTGGCATGACGCCCGATGACGTCCGCCGAGCGAGCTTCGCCCGGTCTTCGTTCGGTAAGCGCGGGTATGACGAGCGGCCGGTCGACGAGCTCCTCGACCGCATCGAGGCCCACTTGAGCAACCCCGAGGCCAGCAGCCTCACGGTCGAGGAGGTGCGCTCGTCCAGCCTGCCGAAGAGCGCAATCGGCACGCGCGGCTACGCGCGGGACGACGTCGACGGCTTCTTGGACCAGGTCGTCCGGGACTGGCCGACCTGACCTATACGGGTGGGCTCGGGCTGGTAAGCGACCGCGCCAGGGTCAGGCGGGCGTGATCATATCTGCTTAATGGACCAGTGATGGTCCTTTCGGCAGAGATCATCATGAGAACGCGGAACGGGGTTCCCAGCGTCACCCGCGGTCACCCGTCGAGGCAGCCGTCCACAGGGCGCACCGTTGTCCACAGATGTCGTAACCCCCTGGCGTCGCGCGAGCAGGCCGGCGTGAGCTGGCCTCATGATGGCGATCCGCGACGATGCAACCCTGCTGGCCTGGCTGGACGAGGTCCTGCCGCTACCCGCGCCTGACGACCCACGCGTGGTGACCCGCGCCGAGGCATTGCGCGACGTGGGCGCGGCGGCGATCCGATATCGCTGCCGGGTCGGAACCTGGCTCCGCCTGGCGCCGTCGGTGTACCTCATGGACCCGCCGGCGACGCCGTTCGACCGGCTCCAGGCTGCGGCGCTCCACGGCGGAGGCAGCAGCGTGCTCTCCGGCACGGCGGCCCTTGCTGCACTGGGGTTCCGGACTATCCGCCCGCCGCGGCGGGAGCTGGTGCTCGTGCGTGCAGACTCCCGGGTCGAGAGCTGGGGACGAATCCAGGTACGGCGTACGTCGCGGCTCCCCGGCGCACACCACCGAGATGGTCTGCCGCTGGCGGCCGTCGCCCGCGCTGTCGCCGACCACGTCCTATCGGTGCCGCGGCTGGATCAGGTCCAGGCCACCGTCGCCGAGGCGGTTCAGCGCCGGTTTTGCACGGTGGCCGACCTCGCCCACGAGCTGGAGGCCGGTCCTCGACGCGGCAGCCAACGGTTGCGCGAAGCACTGCGCGACGTGGGTTACGGTGCGCGCTCGGTGCCGGAGGCGACGGCCGGCCGATTGCTGCGCGGCGCCGGCGTGGGCGGCTTCGTGCAGAACGGCGAGGTCCAGGTAGCGGGGCGCATGTTCGTGGCCGACTTCTTGTGGGCCGGGCTCCGGGCCGTGCTCGAGATCGACAGCACCGAGCATCACCTCAGCCCAGAAGATCACGCCGCGACCCTCGAACGAGACCAGCTGTTGCAGGCGGCAGGCTATGTCGTCATGCACGTGAAGCCCAGCCAGCTGCGGGATCCAGGCCGGTTCGTGCAACTCGTCCGGCAATGGTTGAGCGCGATCGCGCGCAGAGGTAGCTGAGGCCGCTGCCGCTGCCGCCGCTGCTGCCGCCTTCAGCATCGTTGGCCCACCGCATCGTGCGCCCACCACCCGCTCCCCGGAGTCCTTGATCATCTCTGCCGATAGGACCATCGGTGGTCCATTCGGCAGAGATCATCAAGAGCGCCGCCGGTGCGCCACACCTCGGCGACCAGGGGCGACCAGGGGCGATCAGGGCGGCCAGGACGCCTGCGTCAGAGGATGGGCTCGGGCTGGTAGGCGGCCGCCTCGGGGGTCAGGCGGGCGGCAACCGCATCGACGATGGCCGCCACCTGGGCGCGGGCCGCGCCGGTGAACGACAGGGGGTCGGCGAGCACGGCGTCGAGGTCGGCCAGCGACAGGCGCAGGCGCGAGTCGGCGGCCAGCCGGGCGAACAGGTCGTTGCCCTCGGTGCCCTTCTCCCGCATCTCCAAGGCGACGGCCACCGAGTGCTCGCGAATCACCTCGTGCGCGGTCTCGCGGCCGACGCCCGCCCGCACCGCGGCGATCAGCACGCTGGTGGTCGCGAGGAACGGCAGGTAGCGGTCGAGCTCACGGGCGATGATCGCCGGGTAGGCGCCGAAGTCGTCGAGCACGGTCAGCGTGGTCTCCAAAAGACCGTCCAGGGCGAAGAACCCATCGGGCAGCGCGACCCGGCGGACCACCGAGCACGAGACGTCGCCCTCGTTCCACTGGTCGCCGGCCAACTCGGCGGTCATCGACGCGTACCCGCGCAGGACGACCATGAAGCCGTTGATGCGCTCGGCCGAGCGGGTGTTCATCTTGTGCGGCATGGCGCTCGACCCGACCTGGCCCGGACGGAAGCCCTCGGTCACGAGTTCGTGGCCGGCCATCAGCCGGATCGTCTTCGCCAATGACGACGGGGCGGCGGCGACCTGCACGAGGGACGACAAGACGTCGAAATCCAGTGACCGCGGGTACACCTGGCCCACGCTCGTCAAAACATGGGCGAAGCCCAGGTGCGCGGCGACCCGCCGTTCCAGCTCGGCGAGGAGCGCGCCGTCGCCGCCGAGCAGATCCAGCATGTCCTGCCCGGTGCCGACCGGTCCCTTGATACCGCGCAGTGGGTAGCGCGCGATCAGATCGTCGAGCCGGTCCACCGCCACGAGCAGCTCGTCGGCCGAACTCGCGAAGCGCTTGCCCAGGGTGGTCGCCTGCGCCGCGACGTTGTGGGTGCGGCCGGTCAGGACGAGGGCGTCGTACTCGGCCGCACGACGGGCCAGTCGTCCCAGTACGGCCAGGGCCTTCGTCCGCACCAACAGCAGCGACGAGCGCACCTGCAGCTGCTCGACGTTCTCGGTCAGATCGCGACTGGTCATGCCCTTGTGGATCTGCTCATGGCCGGCCAACGCCGAGAACTCCTCGATGCGCGCCTTCACGTCGTGCCGGGTCACCCGTTCGCGGGCCGCGATCGACTCGAGATCGACCCGATCGACGACCGACTCGTAGGCGGAGATCGCGCCGTCGGGCACGTCCACGCCCAGGTCGCGTTGCGCGCGCAGCACGGCGATCCACAGCTGGCGTTCCAGGACGATCTTGCGTTCCGGCGACCACACCGCGGTCATCGCCGGCGACGCGTACCGCGCGGCAAGTACGTCAGGAATCACGTCCCCACGTTATAGGTCAGGTTCGCGAACTGCTTGTCCTGCTCGACGCCGACGAGCGTCAGCCGGCCGATGAGCCGCCGCGGCAACACCGGCGCGCCGGCGCCGAGGGTCACCGGAGCCACGCCGAGCAGTACCTGGTCGAGCAACCCCTGATCGGCGAACTGACCGGCCAGCTCGCCGCCGCCGATGATCCAGATGTTGCGCTCGCCCGCAGCGGCCGCCATCTCCGCGTGCACGGGCGCCACATCGCCGTGCACGAAACGGATGTCCGCGTCCGGGACCACCGGTAGCGAACGATGCGTGAACACCCAGCTCGGAGTCGTCCCGTACCAGTCCTGCCACTTGCCCGGCTCGTCGAGCACACCCTCGTGGTCGAGCACCCACTGGTAGGTCGTCGCGCCCAGGGCCATCGCGCCGACGCCGGCGAAGAACTTGTCGAACCCGCTCTCGGCCCCGACGTTGCGGTCGACGGTGAACAGCCAGTCGAGTGAGTTGTTCTCGTCCGCGATGTAGCCGTCGATCGTCGTTGCGGTGTAGTACTGCGTCTTTCCCATGACGCGATCATGGCAGCGGACGCCGACACCGCTCAGCCGGGCAGCGGCGCTACGGCCGCCCAGTGCAAGGCGGCGTCCACGGGTAGCCGCACACTCGCCGAGCCGGCGAGGGAAGCGCTGACCAGCCACGGTCCCCGCCGGGCGGTCACGAGCGCGTTGCGCCGGGTGGGTCCGGGCCCGGCGGCGCGGGATCGGGGCGTGATGTCGACCGTCGGTGCGAACGAGACGTCCGGCTTGCTGTCCAGCCGCTGCTCGATCAGCGTGATGGTCTGGCCGGAGGCGCCCACGGCGTCCAGCTCCTGGAAGTAGACGATGCCGCTCTTCGGGTCGTACCAAACACTGCCGCCGAACGGGCTGGTGTTCACGAACAGCGCGTTGTAGCTGGCCCACATGTCCTGGCGCGGCCGCCCCTCGACCTGGCAGCTGACCGTGATCGGACAGTGGCCGCGATCGGCGTACACCAGCCCGGCCGTCTGCGCGATCGGCATCGGGGTCGAGATCGGCGCAACCGCCTGGTCGGCCGCCAGGAGCCCGCCGACCAGCACCGCAACCAGGGCGGCGTACCGGAACCGGAGCGGGGCCGCGACCAGCCGACCCACCCAGGCCGGCAGCGGGCGCATACGCCTGGACGCCAGCGTTTCCTCGTCGTCGCGAGGCGAGGTGCCATCGTCGGACACGAGTTCGACAAAGGAGACGCCGAGGGCCACCCGACAACGGTGCGCCCGCTAGGTACGTCGCCGCAACCTAAACCGTGAGTTCGCCGCGGACGGCGCGCAGTGCGATGTCGGTGCGGAGTTGGCCACCCGGCAGGTCGATCGTGGCGGCCAGGGCATAGGCACGCTCGCGGGCCTCGGCGAGCGTCGCGCCGACCGCGGTCACCGACACGACGCGTCCGCCGGACGACACGATCGCGCCGTCGTCACGCCGGCGCGTCCCGCCGTGGATGACTCCGGGTTGCTCGGCGCCGGTGATCACGTCGCCGGTGCGCGGCGGGCCGGGGTAGCCGGGCGCGGCGATCACCACGGTGACCGCGGCGCCGGCGCGCCACTGCAGACGCGGCGTCGCACCGCCGGCGGCGGCCCACCGCAGCACTTCCCCCAGCGGCGTCTCCAACAACGCCAGCACCACCTGCGTCTCGGGATCGCCGAACCGCGCGTTGAACTCGACGACCCTGGGGCCGCGCGTGGTGAGTGCGAGCCCGACGTAGAGCAGTCCGGCGAACGGCGTGCCGCGCCGGCGCATCTCGTCGACGGCGGGTTGGGCGATGACCTCGACGAGGTCGGCCACTGCGCCGTCCGGCAACCACGGCAGCGGCGCGTAGGCGCCCATTCCGCCGGTATTCGGGCCGGTATCGCCGTCGCCGATGCGCTTGAAGTCCTGCGCGGGCAACAGCGGGGCGACGCTCGTGCCGTCGGTCACGCAGAACAGCGAGAGCTCAGGGCCGTCCAGGAACTCCTCGATCACGACCCGCTCGCAGGCGCCCGCGTGGGCCAGTGCCTCGGCCCGGTCGGACGTGACGACGACGCCCTTTCCGGCGGCGAGGCCGTCGTCCTTCACCACGTAGGGCGGGCCGAACTCGTCCAGTGCTGCCGCCGCCTCGGCCGGCGTCGTGGCCACGTGCGCGCGAGCCGTCGGGATACCGGCGGCGGCCATGACGTCCTTCGCGAACGCCTTGCTGCCCTCGAGACGGGCGGCTTCGGCGGACGGTCCGAAGCAGTCGATTCCCGCGGCGCGCACGGCGTCGGCGACCCCGGCCACCAGCGGTGCCTCGGGACCGATCACCACCAGCTCGGCGCCGAGCTCCTTGGCCAGGGCGGCCACGGCGGCGCCGTCGTTGGCGTCGACGCCGCGCTGCTCGGCAACCGCGGCCGTCCCGGCGTTGCCGGGTGCACAAACCAGTGACGTGACGGACGGGTCGGCGGCCAGCGCCAAGCACAGCGCATGCTCGCGGGCACCGGAGCCGATGACGAGTACGCGCACGGTGCGCCAGCCTACGAGCTACCGTGAGCGCAGGCCGCGGGAGGTTCCCATGTTCCAGCAGTTCACCAACCAGGCGCGCCGCGTCGTGGTGTTCGCCCAGGAGGAGTCACGGGAGCTACGGCACAGCCATATCGGCACCGAGCACCTGCTGCTCGGCCTGCTAAGCGACGAGGGCGATGAGACCGGGCAGGCGCTGGTCGCGGTGGGTGCGACCCGGTCGAGCGTGCGCCAGCAACTCGAGCGGTCGGTCGGCCGCGGGGCGAAGGAGCCGGGCGGGCACATCCCGTTCACGCCGCGGGCGAAAGAAGTCCTGGAGGCGGCGTTGCGGGCGTCGCAGCGGCTGGGCCACGCGCACATCGGACGGCCGCATCTGCTGCGGGGCCTGCTCGACGTATCGGACGGGACGGCCGCCCGGTTGCTGGCCGAGCTCGGTGTGGACCGCGAGCAGCTGGCGGCGACAGCAGACACGCTGGCCGAAGACGACGTCAAGGACGACGTCGAAGCTGCCGCGACCTCGACCCTGGTTAACGTTCGGAGAGTGGCCTCGGCGGCCGGGCCGTGGGGCCGGATAGCGGCTCGGCGTCGTCGGCCCGGGGACGACGAGGTCGCCGAGCTCCGCGCGCACGTTGAGTTGCTCGCTCGGCGGCGGGACGAATTGCTGATCGCGCTGCGCCGCTACGGCCGGCACGAGGACGGATGCGATCCCGGCCGAGGCTGCAGCTGCGGACTGGACGCGGCGATGCGGCCGGAGACGTCCTAGCCTGATCGCATGGCCAGATACCTGAAGCCGCCCTGGATGCAGCGACACGTCGGCAACCGGATAGCGCCGCTGTTCCAGCCGTCGTTGCTGTCGAAGCTGTCCGTGCCCGGGCGCCGCACCGGGCAGTGGCACACCACGCCCGTCGCCGTGCTCGACTACGAGGGTGCGCGCTACCTCGTCTCCTACCGCGGCGAGAGCCACTGGGCGCGTAACCTGCGCGAGTCCCGACACGGCCGGCTCCTGCGCAAGCGGCAGGTCGAGGAGATCACGGTCACCGAGGTCCCCGTCGAGGAACGCCCACCGTTGCTGGAGGCCTACGGCGCGCGCTTCGGCAAGATGCCGACCGTCGGGCCGGTGCTACGCGCGTTGCCCGATCCGGCCGACCACCCGGTCTTCCGCATCACGTGACCGGTGCGCCACCTCGGCGCAGGCCGCGATCGAGCGTCGAGAGCAGCATCGTGAAGCTCGTGGCGACGCTCGCCGGGAGGCCGAACCCGCCGACCCGTTCCAGCTCGACGAAGCCGTGCAGGGCGCTGCGCACGGTGCGGACGGCATGCACGACCGCGGCGCCGGTCAATCCGTAGTCGGCCATGACGCCACGCATCAGGTCGACGATCTCGCCGGCCTGCTTGTTGCCCGGACCGCCCGCCCGTTGCAACGCTTGGTAGCGGCCCGGATGTGCGCGGGCGTAACGGCGGTAGGCCGTGCCCACGGCGTTCAGGGCGGCGCGACCCCGCTTTCCGTCGACGGCCGGCTGTAGCGCCGCGAGCAGGCCCGCCGTGCCCTCGACCGCGAGGCGCTGCTGTAGATCGTCCAGGCCGGCGACGTGTTTGTAGAGGCTGGGGACGCGTACCCCGAACTGGTCGGCCAGCGCCGAGAGCGACACCGCGTCGAGGCCGTCGCGGTCGGCCAGGTCGGCGGCGGCCACGACGAGCTTCTGCGACGTGAGCCCGGCGCGTGGCACCTCAGTGCTGCTTCAGGTAGTCGATGATCGCCGGTGCGACCTCGTCGACCGCCTCGGCGTGCGGATAGTGCCCGCCCCCCTCGACGATCAGCGTCTCGGTAGGCCCGGCCAATGAGTCGGCGACCCACGCCGCCTCGGCCACGGCGTCCGGGAAGTCAGGGTCCTTGCTGCCCATGATGACGAGCGCGGGCGTCGCGACCTCGCCTATCACCGCTGCGGACGCGTCGTGCCCGCTCCGCATCATCGCCTGAGCGGCGCCCATCCGGCCCTTCTCGCCCAGGTTGGCGCCCAGGGCGGCGAACTGCTCGGCGAAGTCGGCCGGCTTGCCCTGCGGCCACAGCTTGTTCTTGTACCAGCCGAGCCACAGTGGCCGCCCGAGGGGGCCGCGGGTGACGAGTGACTGGGTGACCTTCATGAGCACGTTGCCGGCCGTCGGGGTCCGGACGGCGGGGCCGGTCAGCACCATTGCCCGGATCGCGTCCGGACGCTGGTGAGCGGCGATGACGGCGGCGCCGGCGCTGTAGGAGCTGCCGACGATGAACGCCGGGGCGCCTGGGCTCAGCTCGTCGATCAGGGCGAGGAAGTCGCCGGCGACGGCGGTCGTGCTGTAGTCCGGCCAATCCACGCTGGACCGGCCGTGGCCCCGCAGGTCGACGGTGGCCACCCGGTAGCCGGCGTCGATCAAACGCGGGGCAAGGAAGCGGAACGTGGCGCTCGAGTCGGCCATGCCGTGGCCCAGGATCACGAGCGGGTGGCTGGCGTCGCCGGCGAGTTCGTAGACGACCGTGCCGCCGGGGCGAGTGAGGGTGTGCGTCATGTGGCTAAAGCTAATAGCCTTAGCCACGTCAGTCAAGGGGCCGCCAGGCCCGGTTGGCCTGCTAGGCCTGCTCCGGTTTTGGCCATTCGGACTGCGCTGCGCGGTCCGAATGGCCAAAACCGAGCGAGTAGACGCGGGACGGTCAGACGGCGACGATGGTCAGGCCCTCGAATGTGGGGACGAGCACGTGGTTGCCGTGCAGGGCCGGCGTCGCGAATCGGCTGGTGACCCCGACGGCGATCTGCTGGGTCGAGCGACCTGTCGCCGGATCCAGGCCGTGCAGCACGCCGGCGCTCTGGTCGAGCGCCCACACCCGTCCCCCGCCGAGTACTGGCGATCCGGCGATCGAGGCGTGCCACAGCACGTGCGCCGTCCCCGCGGAGTCGACGCGCACCGCCCGCATCCCGTCGTCGCACGGCACGTACACGACGTCGCCGTCGACCGCGGCGCCGCCGAACCCGCGGCACACCGCGCCTTGCCACACCTGCCCACCCACGCCGCCCAGATGCCCCTGCCGCAGCACGTACCCGGTGCCGGACTTGCCGGCGATGAACACCCACTTCGTCCCCACGAGCACCGGGCCCATCGAGCCGAGGTCGAGGTCGTCCTCGTTGTCGGAGCCCCACGTCGTGGGTGAGTACGAGTCGAGCAGCTTCGCATCGATGCCGATTTGCAGCACCGAATCGCTGTAGTCGTAGCTGTCGCCCTGGCCGTGCTCGCCGTTGCCGACCGCGACCAGGAGGTGGCCCGCGGCGTCGAGAGTCGGCCCCGGCGGCGCCCAGATCCCGCCCTCGCGCGGGGTCGGCACGGTGTAGGCGATCGGGGCGCCCTTACCGTCGAGCGGCACGCCGACGACCCGGCCCTTGTAGTCGCCGCAGTCACCCGCGCGACCGCCGAAGGGAACCCACACGCGCCCGCCGCTGATGGTCAGCGCGCCGCGCTCCTGCATCGCCGCTGGGTCGGCGCCCGGCAGGTCAACGCTGACCCGCCAGCGCGCCTTACCCGTCGTAACGTCCAGCGCCACCAACTCGTGCCGCACCGGGTCCCGATACTCCGGGGCGACGTAGACGGCGCCGTTGCTGTACACCGGCGTCCCGGTGATGCCCGACGGGTCGATGTTGCCGCACGGCAGGTCGTTGCTGGTTGCGGGCGTACCCAGCTTGGTGCGCCAGAGCTGCCGCCCGTTGTCGTCGAGCCCGTACACGCTGTCGCCTTCGGTGGCCACCACGGTGATGCCTCGGGCCACGATCGGGGAGGCATAGACCGCAGCATCCAGCCGTACGGACGCGGCGATCCGCAGCGTTCCCGGCTCAGGGAAGGACGACGAACGACCGGTGCGAGAGACGTCGCCGTGGTAGGTCGGCCAGTCGTCCACAGTGGACGGACCCGGCGATGACGCCGGAGCCGTCGTGGTGACAGGACTCGACGGCGGCACCGTCGGCGTGGACTTGGGACTGCTCGAACACCCGGCAAGGACCAGGACGATCAGGGCCAGCGGCACGAGACGCATGCTGGTCAGTGTCTCCTGATCAGCGCAGCAGGTCCCGAATCGTGATCGTCTCGTCACGTCCCGGGCCGACCCCGATCGCCGAGATCGGGGCGTTGATCATCGCTTCCAATACGGCCACGTAGTCGCGGGCATTGCGCGGCAGATCGTCCAAGGTACGGGCCCGCGAGATGTCCTCGTCCCAGCCCGGGAACGTCTCGTAGATCGGCACCGCGCGCGAGAATTCGCTTTGCGTCATGGGCATCTCGTCGTGGCGGACGCCGTCGACGTCGTAGGCGACGCACACCGGCACCTCTTCCATACCGGTGAGTACGTCCAGCTTGGTCAGGACGAAGTCGGTGACGCCGTTGACGCGCTCGGCGTAGCGGGCGATCACCGCGTCGAACCATCCGCACCGGCGGGGCCGCCCGGTCGTCGTGCCGAACTCGGCGCCGGCCTCTCGCAGGCGATCACCCTTGACGTCGAGCAGCTCGGTGGGGAACGGCCCCTCGCCCACCCGCGTCGTGTACGCCTTGACGATCGCGATCACGCCGGTGATGCGCGTGGGCGGCACACCGCTGCCGGTGCACGCTCCCCCCGCGGTCGCGTTGGACGACGTCACGAACGGGTAGGTGCCGTGGTCGACGTCGAGCAGCGTTGCCTGCCCGGCCTCGAACACCACCGTCTTTCCGTCGTCGAGCATCCCGTTCAGCAGCAGAGCGGTGTCGGCGACCATCGGACGAAGCCGCTCCGCGTAACACAGCAACTCGTCCACGACCGCCTCGACGTCGAACGCCTTGCGGTTGTACACCTTGACGAGCACCTGGTTCTTGAAGTCGAGCGCCCCTTCGATCTTGGCGCGCAGGCTGTCCGCGTCGAAGAGGTCCTGCACCCGGATGCCGACCCGGGCCATCTTGTCGGCGTACGTCGGGCCGATGCCGCGGCCGGTCGTGCCGATCCGGCGGCTGCCGAGGTAGCGCTCGGTGACCTTGTCCAGGGTGCGGTTGTACGGGGTGATGACGTGCGCGGCCGCGCTCACCACGAGCCGCGACGGGTCGACACCGCGGGCGATCAGCCCGTCGATCTCCTCGAACAGGACGCCCAGATCGACTACGACGCCATTGCCGATCACGGGTGTACAGCCCGGCGTCAGGATGCCAGACGGCAGCAGGTGCAGGGCGTACTTCTCACTACCGATCACGATCGTGTGCCCGGCGTTGTTGCCGCCGTTGAACTTGACGACGGCATCGACGCGGCTGCCGAGCAGGTCGGTGGCCTTGCCCTTACCCTCGTCGCCCCACTGGGCCCCGAGCAGAACGATGGCTGGCATGACCACCTCCGTGAGCAGGGTATTACGTGCGGCTGGGCCGGAAGATCAGCACCAGCACGCGCAGCGCCAGGATCGCGGAAATCACCAGCAGGCAGTAACCGAAGAACTCGAACAGACCGACGGTGTCGGTGAGCCGCGGACCGCCGTGCAGGCCGAGCATCAGCACGGCCATGATCCCCGTGGTCGACGCCAGCGCGGTCAGCAGGACCTGGTGCAGCAGGCCGGTCACGACGCGGCGGTCGGCGTCGTCGGCCAACAACCGCACCCGCAGGCCGAGGCGTCCGTGCTCGAGCGCGCTCGCGATGCGATCGACCCGACGGGGCAGGCGCCGCAGCATCGGTAACAACGCGGCCAGCTCCTGCTCGGCCGTGCGCCGGATCACGTCCGGACGGAACTGGTCGGCGAAATGCGCGGTGGCGAAAGCGCGAGCCTCGCCGACGACGTCGAACCCCGGAGCCACCTGGGCCAGGCCGCCTTCGAGGGTGGCCAGCGCGCGAAACACCGCCGCCACCTCGGGCGGAATCGCCAGCCCGTAGTCGGACACGATCGCGAACAGGTCGGTGAACATGCGCACGTCCGGCGCCAGTCCCGGACTGAGGTGCCGCACCATGAACTGCCCGAGGGCGCGCTCGAGGCGTTGCTCGTCGAGCTCGTCCGGCCGCTCGACCAGCTCGAGGAACGAGTCGGTGACCGCCGTCGGATCACCGCGGTCGAGCCCGCTCAGCAGCCGCTGCAGGGCGCTGCGCAGCCCGGCGTCTATGCGCCCGACGGAGCCGAAGTCCAGCAGGCCCAGCCGTCCGTCGCCGAGCAGCAGCACGTTGCCCGGATGCGGGTCGGCGTGGAAGACCCCGTCGATGACCACCTGGCGCAGCAGCGCGTCGAGCAGCGTCCGGGCGAGCTGTTGCGGGTCGGTGACCCGCGCCGAGTTCAGCGGCGTGCCGTCCAGCCGCTGCATGACCAGAACCTGCTGGGTGCACAGCGCCATCTGCGGCACCGGGATCACGATGCCGTCGTCGGCGCCCCTTGCTGTTGCCGCTCCGGCGATGGCGGTCATGTTGCGGGCCTCGACCCGGAAGTCGAGCTCCTCGCGCAGCGCGTCGGCGAACCCGCGGGCGAGCTCGACGGTGCCGATCGAGCGACCCCACCGCGTGCTGCGTTGCAGGGTGCGGGCGAGCCGGGCCACGATGTCCAGGTCGCGCTCGACGACCGCGTCCACGCCGGGACGCCGGACCTTGACCACGACGGCCTCGCCCGACCTGAGCCGGGCGGCGTGCACCTGGGCCACCGACGCCGCGGCCAGCGGCGTCCGGTCGAACTCCACGACGTCGAGGCCGCGCACGAGGGGCTCGACCTGGTCCCATGGCACTTGCGTCGCCTGATCCTGCAGCAGGCTCAGCTCGTCGACGAACTCCTGCGGCAACAGGTCACGCCGGGTCGAGAGCACCTGGCCGAGCTTGACGAACGTGACGCCGCCCTCGTCCAGGGCGCGGCGCAGCGATTGGGCCAGCCGCCGACGCCCCTCCGACGTCGCGAGCTCGGCCCGGCGCCCACCCCGCAGGTAGGGGCCGAGTCCGTGGCGCACGATGATGCGGCCGATCTGCCCGTACCGGCGGGCCCGGCCGAGGCGGCGGCGCAGGCCCCGGACCAGGTACAGCGGGCCGGGCAACGTCCCGCTCGGCACGAGTGCCTCGGCCAGGACGAGGAACACCATGCCGACGAGCAGGGCGCAGGCGATGCCGAGCATGACGAACCACAACCCGGGCAGCACCGGCTGGTCGACGCCGACCGTGTCGCCGCTGATCGAATCGATGATCGGCGTCGCCAGGAAGAACGCGAGCAGCCCGGCGATGAGAGTGCGCAGCGGCGAGAAGTACAGCCCGAGCAGGCGGCGCACGCTCGCCGCGAACACGAGCACCATCACCACCGTGAGAACGGCGGACAGGGGATAAGTAAGGGCGCTCACCGGCCCACCCCGCCGAAGGCGGATCCGTTGAGTGGTGCGTTATCGCTCGAGTGGTGCGGTGTAACGCACCACTCGCGGCTAAACGCACCACTCAACGGGGCGGGAACGGGGCTCATCGCTCCGGCGGGGCCTCCAGAGCGGCAGCGGCGGCCGGGTCGCTGTCGTTGAGGAACGTCGCGCACCGCTGCGCCTCGTCCTGCTCGCCGATGGCGCCGGCGGCCTGGCCGAGGACGTGCAGGGCGCGCAGGAAACCCTGGTTGGGCCGGTGGGCCCACGGGATCGGCCCGTTGCCCTTCCAGCCGTTGCGGCGCAGGGCGTCCAGGCCGCGGTGGTAGCCGGTGCGCGCGTACGCGTACGCCTCGACGGGGCGGCCGCCGGCGAACGCGGCCTCGGCGAGGACGGCCCAGGCCGCCGACGACGTCGGAAAGGCGGCGGCGACTTCAGCCGGGTCGTCGCCAGCGTCCAGGCGCTGGACGGCCGGGTCGTCGGGCAGCTTCGTGGGCGGAGCGAGCAGATTGCCGTGGGTCATGCCGGCATTGTCGCGGATCAGCGAGCCTTGCTCGCCCGCCGGGGCAGCATCCCTTCGACTCCGGCGACGAACAGGTCGATGCCGAAGCGGTAGTAGCCGTCGTTGTCCTCGCACGACGTGAACGCGACCGCCGACGCAGCAAGTAGCGGGAACCGGTCGACCGGCAGCGAGGCGATGGCGGTACGTTTCTCGGCCATCAGCCCTTCGCGCAGCTCGGCCGCGGTGGTGAGCTCGCCCGGCTGCTGGGTCACGAGCATGACCGCGGTCTGCATCGAGTGGCGGGCGATGTCGCAAGCCATGCCGACCTCGAAGCCGGCCCGCACGAGCAGCTCCAGGGCTCGCTCGGCGATGTCGCGGCCGCTGTCAGAGTAGAGGATGCGCTGCGACCCGAGAACGGCAGCGGCCGGATGCGCGCGCAGGGAGCCGACGACGGCGGCGACGATGCGGCGCAGCTGCTGTGGCCACGGCCCGGTACTCGCGATCGCGGCCGCGTCCATGTCCGCGAAGAGTCGATCGCCCATCGCCGCGAGCAGCTCGTCCTTGTTGCTGACGTGCCAGTACAGCGCCATCGGTGTCACACCGAA
>Ga0137415_10002083_pt1 | contig 19906 bp, 18 predicted proteins | sample CZODoug3_1_1_16f_FD_183082 | JGI IMG/M metagenome (GOLD analysis project Ga0137415, IMG submission 183082) | Vadose zone soil fungal communities from Angelo Coast Range Reserve, California, USA - CZODoug3_1_1_16fungal (Hybrid Assembly) | ecosystem: Environmental > Terrestrial > Soil > Vadose...
CGCGGCGATCGCGGCATAATGCTCCTCGAACGTGAGCACGATCCGGTTTTCGTGGAAACGACTGCTCGCGAAGTTTACGACGTCACCGGCGCCGGCGACACCGTCATCGCCACACTCGCCGCCGCGCTCTCGGCGGGCGCGACGATGTTGGAAGCTGCGAATTTGGCGAATCACGCCGCCGGCATTGTGGTGGGCAAAGTGGGAACGGCAACCGCGAGTGCCGAGGAGTTGCTGACAACGTTTGAGTAGGAAAAACTAATAGGACCTATGAGACCTATAGGACCTGTTTTGTTTTACAAAGATCATGGTCGGAAAGTTTCTTCGAAATTACAAGATTCTCGAAAAGCTCGGCGTTGGCGGGCAAGGCACCGTGTACAAAGCCACGGACGGAAAACTTGGCCGCACCGTTGTGGTCAAAGTCCTGCCGGCTGAGTTGACCGCCAGAGAAGCAAACCTCAGGCGCTTTGAACGTGAAGCGCGACTGGCGTCGTCTCTCGATCATCCCAATATTTGCACGATCTTTGATCTCGACGAAGCTGAAGGCCACCACTTCATCGCCATGCAATACGTTGAGGGCCGCAACGTGCGCCAGCTCGTGAATGGTCATCCGCTCGATTTGAAAAGCGCGCTACTAATTGCCATTCAGGTTACGGATGCCCTTGCTGCCGCGCATGCGCGAGGCATCATTCATCGCGACATCAAGTCAGGCAATGTAATGGTGACGCCTTCGGGTCAAGTGAAGATATTGGATTTCGGTCTGGCGAAGTTGCTGGACGACACTGACGATAGCTCGAAGTCCACTATCCATCGCACCGACTTGACTGAAGTTGGGGTGCCTTATGGAACGGCAACTTACGCTGCGCCGGAACAGGCACGCGGCGATCGCGTCGACAAGCGCGCCGACATTTTCTCCACCGGAGTATTGCTTTATGAAATGCTGACGGGCACCTGGCCATTTCGGGGCAAGACCACCATTGACGTGCGACATGCAGTGCTTCACGATGCGCCCCGTCCAATTACCGAACTTCGTAAGGAATCTATTCCGTCGCGTCTGCAGCAAATCCTGGATCGCTCCATCGCGAAAGAACCCAGGGATCGTTATCAGAAGATGGAGGAGTTGCGCGACGATCTGCGCTCCGTATTGCAGGAGGTAGCGACGTCGGAAACCACGGGCCAGGGATTTACCAGCGTGGTGCCGGAGCCGGCTCGGCATCTGTCGGGCGCGAGTCCGGTATCAAGGGCCATGAGGTGGCTTAAAGGCAAGACAAAATCGGAGTCGACTTCTGCACCCGGAATGGGAACGCCGACAAAGCCCACCATTCATGAGACCCCTTTTACAACCATCGCCGACCCGGAGAAGAAGAGTCTGGCCATTCTGTGTTTCCGCAACCTCAGCAACGATCCAGCCTCAAGCTTTTACGAGTTTTCACTGGCCGATGCCGTGATCACAGAACTTGCGCGCGTGCGTTCGCTGGTTGTGCGGCCATCATCGGTAATTGCGAAATATCAGGGCAAGCAATTTGATCCGGGTGACGTGGGCCGGGAGTTGAGCGTTGACGCAATTCTAACCGCCAGCTTTCTCCGGGCCGGCGCTCATCTGCGCGTCACAGTGCAACTGCTGGATGTCAGGACCAGCGAGATCCTGTGGAGTGACCGCATCGATGCCGATGCCAGTGACATTATCGCCGTGCAGGACATGATCGTGCAGCACATCGTAGATGGCTTGCGGATCGAGTTGAGTCCGGATGAAAAAGTCGAGCTGGCCAAAGGATCCACTACCGATGCCGCGGCTTCGGAAGAGTACCTGCGTGGCCGCCACTGCATGGGGCAGTTCATCTACCACACCATCAGTCGCGCCGATCTGGATTCGGCAATCGACCACTTCGAGCGAGCCATCGAGCTCGATCCCAATTTTGCACTGGCCTACTCAGCTTTAGGAGGCTGCTATGTCAATCGAGTGCTGAAGGGATTGGGCGAAGCAAACGATCACGACAAGGCACAGGCCGCGTTCAACAAAGCACTGGCCCTCGATCCCAAGTTACTGGAAGCGCGGATGCAGATGATCTTTATCTATCTAAGCCGTGGCGAAAAGCAGAAGGCGCGCTCGGAGGTGGAGCTCTTGCGCGAAGAGTATCCCAATGATGTCGGGGTCCACTTCGCGCGCGGGGTGGTGGCGCGTCTGGATAGCGACTATGACCGCTCCTTACGCAGCTTTGATCGCATGGTTCGCCTCAATCCCAACGAGCTCGTGGTGACCAGTTATAATCGCGCGCGCATCTTCATGTACCAGCAGCGCTATGATGTAGCCCTTCGCGAACTTGATCAAGGCGCGGAGCTGGAACCCGATCATCCGTTAATCAAAACTATTCGCGCGCGCGTACTCTATTATCGCGGCGAGGTAGAGGCCGCCGCGCAACTCATCCAACAAGTGCTTGAACGCCACCCAAAGATGGACGGCATCCGTCCGATTCTGGCAATCTGTTTAAGTGCACTGGGCAAGCATGAGCTGGCTAACCAGCAGTTGACTGAGCGAGTGAAGATTGCTGCTTCTGCCGATCACGACATTGCCTACTGGCTTGCGTCTGCATATTTATTACAAGGGCGACAAGTGCTGGCGCTTGAATGGCTTGAAAAAGCAATCAACCTCGGCAACGAAAATTATCTTTGGTTCGAGTCTGATCCAAACTGGTCCGATCTTCACGCTGACCCACGCTTTCAGAAATTGATGCAAAGGATCAAAGCGTCGCTGCAAATGCGCGAAGCAAACACTGCATGAAAACTTTCATCGTTGGCGACGTTCACGGCCGTTGTGCTCAACTTCATAGCCTGCTCGACATGTTGCCGCGTGATGAATCCGCCGACACACTCGTGTTTTTGGGCGACCTCATCGATCGCGGCCCGGACGCTCCCGGGTGTGTTGACCTGGTACTGAAACTTCAACGCGAGAATCCGGATCGCGTGCTTTGCCTGCGCGGCAACCACGAGCAAATGTTGCTGGATTTTATTGAAGGCAGTGCGAACCTTTGGATAACCCCGGTCACCGGCGGCGAGCGCACTTTTGAGCAATATGCCGGCAAGGGACTGGCAATAACCAGCGAGCAGGATCTTGATGACGCGCGCCGCACGATTGAGAGCAGCGTGCCGGCGGAGCATTTAGATTTCTTCCATGACCTGCCCTTTTTTCACGAAGACGACTACGCCATATACGTTCATGCCGGGCTGCAACGCGACAAACATCCAAAGGACACTGAGCCGCAAGCGTTACTGTGGATGCGCGACCTGGACTTTTATAAGAACTATCGCGGCAAGCCCTGCATCTTTGGTCATACGCCAACGCCACTGTTGCCGCTGCGCGGAAGGCTGGGCCGTCATGGTATTTATATTTCCCACAGCGCCATCGGTATCGACACCGGCTACAACCTGCAATCGCCGCTGAGTTGTCTGTCGCTGCCAGACTTTGCTTTGTATCAGACGTTTGCTGATGGCCGCGAAGAAACTCACCACATCACTTCATTCATTCCGGACACACTCAAAGCGATGCAAAAAAAGGCTGGCATTAACGGCGATGACTGATCGTGGGAGCCGCGAGTAGCTTTTGGGTTTCGCTCCGATAGGAGCGACATGTTTATAGCTGTGCGTCGTGACCAAAAACTTTCGCAATAAGGAAATGCTGCATTTCCTTATTGCGAAAAGATCTTTACGCGACTCGAATTGCTATAAACATTCGGCTCCTACGGAGCCTGTTATTGGCGGTGCCTCTTAATCAATGTTCCGCGCCGACGTATTTCTTCTCGCCCGCTTCGATGCGCAGCGGAAGATGATTCTGCCGCGGTGGCAACGGACAGGTTGCATAAGGCGTGAAGGCGCACGGCGGGTTGTACGCTTTGTTAAAGTCGATCACGACTTTTCCCGACGGATCCGGCGGAGAGACGTAAAGATAACGACCGGCGCCGTAGGTTTCGCGTCCAGTAGTATCATCGGCAAGCATGATGAAGTAGTCAGTCTCGCCTTTTTCCAGAATCGGATCAATTCGGTAAGTTTTCCCGTCCACCTCAAATGCCAACGCGCCCGGCGATGTTTCATCGCTCGTCATCCCCAGCACGTTCGTGATCGGAATCACCTTCGCCGGTTGATAAGGTTCCAAGCGCGCCTCGACGCGCCACCTGGGATCGGTGGGAAAATATTCGAGTCCCTTAAACTGCAAACGCGCCGCGGCCTGAGAATCTTTGACCCTCACGCCGATGCGATCGCTACGCTTGACGATGTTAATGATCAGCGTGCCCATTCTCAGAATTGTAGGGCCGTTGTCGTCGTTGTCGTCTTTGAGATCGAGCGCCGTGGCAGGTTTGCCGTCCACCGTGATGTTCGCGGATTGAAGCGCAGCGAGATGTACATGACCTTTATCCAGCCAAAAAGAACCAGCCACGTCAGGCGCTTTGTCCTTTGGTAGCGCGACCGAATTGGCAGCGTTGCTGCCAAACTTGTTTTCGCCTTCCTTCAACCAATAAAGTCCGACGAGCGTAAGCCAACTGTCTTCCTTTTTCAGGTTGGTCAGACGATCGTTCTGCCACTTTTCAAGTTCGGCTTTGTAACCTGCGGCGTCGAGTGAAGTTGTTTTAGGTTTGTTGCACGCGATGGAGAAAGCGATTGCGAAGACTAAGAAGAAGATGAGCTTGTTTGTCATAGATTACATCATGCCTCGCGCCTAAGAATGAAATCGGCAATAGATCGCAGCAACTCAGTTGGCCGATCAATACGCGCGAGCGCGGCACAAGCTGCTGCATGCGTAGTTGCCAAGTGTTTGCGAGTGGCTTCGATTCCGTAAAGCGCCGGATAAGTTGCTTTGCGCGAGCGGGCATCTTTGCCCGGTGTCTTGCCGATAGTTTCCGCAGTTGCCGTTACATCCAGGAGATCGTCGGTGATTTGAAACAACAATCCAAGCTGGCCGGCATAATCCGCGACTGCTTTTAGTTCGTCCTTAGAGGTGTCGGCAATTATTCCGCCGGCACGCGCGGCAGCCGTAATCAAAGCGCCGGTCTTGAGTCGATGAATCTGTTCCAACTCGGCGGCCGCAACGTTCTGTGATTCTGCTTCGAGATCGTAAGCCTGGCCCGCAACCATTCCCTCGGGCGTGCCCGCCGCTTTCGCAATTTCCGAAATCAGAACAGCTCGCTTCGTGGTAGAAAGGTTCGCATCTTCAGAAACCGTCTTGAAGGCCAACGTCAGTAGCGCGTCGCCGGCCAGAATCGCGGTCGCTTCACCGAAACGTAGGTGACAGGTAGGCCGGCCACGTCGCAGATCGTCATTGTCCATCGCCGGCAGGTCGTCATGGACCAGCGAATAGGTGTGAATCATTTCGAGTGCGCAGGCAGTTGCGATGAGTGACTCGCGGGCGGCGCCAAAGGTCTCGCCTGCAGCAAGCAGCAGGGCGGGGCGAAAACGTTTTCCACCGGCAAAAACACTCCAACGAATAGCAGCATGAATGTTTGTTGGAGAAACCGACTCGGCAGGCAGAAGACGATCGAGTTCGCTGTCAACGAGCTTTCGTGCTTGTGTCAGGAATTCAGGCAAAGGAAGTGGGCGCGCGTAGCCTGGCATTTCAGAGGACGTCTTCATCATTGCTGCTGCCCATCACCTGACTGGTTAGTTTGGAATCCTCGAACGCGCTGACTACTGGACGGCCCTGATTATCGCGCAGCAAAATTTCAATGCGCCTTTCCGCCTGGCTGAGACGCTCCTGACACTGGCGCGAGAGTTTGATGCCCTGCTCAAAAAGCTCCAGACTCTTCTCCAGCGGCAAATCACCATGTTCAAGCTCGTGCACGATCTGCTCGAGCGCTTCCAGCGATGCCTCAAAACTCTTGGCCTGCTCAGCGTTATTCTTCATGAGTTCATTTTCGCACAGAAACAATTATGCGAACATTCGAGTGGTTCAGAGTCCAACGTTTACGTTGCGGGGTTAAAGTTCTAAACTTTTTCGTCCACGTCTTCAACTCGTGCCGCGATCTTTCCTTTCGCCAGGCGCACGCTGATAGGATCGCCCGTTGCAACAGCGCTTGCATCGCGCAGCAGAGTGCCGTCTTCCTTCAGCGCGATCGCATAACCGCGCCGCAATACACCCAGCGGCGATAGCGCATCGAGTGAAGCCGCCGCCAGCGCAAAACGCTTTTGCGCATGGTCCATATGCTTTTCAACTGCAAGCTGGCTGCCGGAAGCGACGAACTCAAAACGATTGCGAGCGTTGGCGAGGCGCCCGCGCAACTCGGCTGGTGAAAGCCTGCGACTCAATTCGCCGGCTCGCGCCGTGGCCACGTGCAATGATTCCTGTGTCAGGATTTGCAGGCGATGGCCGGCGAATGTCATCGCCGCATTCGCTTCGCGCAGTCTGGCCCGCACTTCATCGAAAGCGTGGGATAGTGCTTGCGTCTGAACACGGGTTCGAGCGTTTACGATGCGGTAACGAATGAGGCGCGCAAGGTTTTGGCCCAACTGTTCGATCGATGAGCAAATCTGATCTTCGCGCGCTGCAACCAATTCGGCAGCGGCCGACGGCGTTGGCGCCCGGCGGTCAGCTACAAAGTCGGCGATGGTGAAATCAGTCTCATGGCCCACGGCGGAGATAACCGGAATCGTGGAAGCTCGAATAGCGCGCGCCACTTCTTCCTGGTTGAACGCCCAGAGGTCCTCAGTCGATCCGCCGCCGCGTCCCACGATCAGCACATCTACTAGATCCATATGGCGCCCATTCCGTAACGCGTTCGTATGATGCTCGTTGATTAGTTTAATAGCCCGGGCGATGTCTGGCCCTGCGCCTTCGCCCTGCACCCGCGCCGGTGAAAAAAGCACCTGGACCGTTCGCGTGCGTCGCGAGATGACGTTGAGAATGTCGCGAATAGCAGCGCCGGTCGGCGACGTGACAACCCCAACTCGTCCGGGAAAAACCGGCAGCGCGCGTTTCAACTCGTCGGCAAATAAACCCTCCGCTTGAAGTCGATCGCGTAGTTGTTCAAAGGCAACTTGCAGCGCGCCGGCGCCGGCGGGATCGAGCGCTTCGACGATCATTTCATAGTCGCCGCGCGCTTCATAAACTGATAGACGCCCGCGCGCGCGCACATGCAGGCCATCAGTAGGCCGAAACCGTATGCGACTGTTAGCCGAACGAAAACACTTCGCGCGCAGTTGAGCGCCTTCGTCTTTAATCGTGAAGTACCAGTGGCCGGATGAATGCGCCTTGAAGTTTGAAATCTCGCCTTCAACCCAAACAGAAGCAAAGCGCGCCTCGATTGCCTTACGAACAGACTCAGTCAGCTCGCTGACAGTCAGCGGGCGGCGCTCAACTTCGTCGAAAAGGGAATTGAAGAGTGGTTGACTCATTCAGGATCGGCTGAGGCGAGGAGGCTTTCGATTTGTTTTACGATGGGCGGCATCTCCTCGGTAACGGTCCGCCAAACAATATCCAGATTAACGTCGAAGTAGCCATGGATGAGACGATTTCGCATGGCGATAATGTCGGCCCAGGGTATCTCTGGATATTGGGACTTCACGTCCCGCCCCAACCTGCTAGCCGCTTCGCCAAAAATCTCAATTAACTTCACGAGGGCGAGGGCAACTGGCTGATCATTATCCAATTCTGTTCTGGATTTCCTCGCAACGAAAGACGTAGCTTGGTTCGCTGCATCAACCATGTGTTGCAGACGAACAATGTCAGCCTTGAGCATATTGCACTTGTGCGGTGGCAAGAACTTGTTCGCGGAAGTATCGGCTTAGATCCTGGGCGGTGCGAATATCTACCTTTCGATTATGCAACAAGGCGGAAAGTTCACGTTCCAGTCTCGCCATACGAAGGAGTCCCGGAGTATGTCCAGATTCAAAATCAATTAGCACATCGATGTCGCTCTCAGCTGTGAAATCGTCGCCCAAAACCGATCCAAAAAAAGAAAGTTTGGCAATGTGATTGCGGCGGCAAAAGTCAGCGAGCTGCTCTTTATTGATCCGGATCGTGTGTAACATGGTGTCTCCGGTGCGAATTATACACCCGCGACACAGTTACTTGTCATTAAGGCGTGGCCACATTTACAACCGGGCTCAACCGCACTGACGCGCCATCACGATTTGCGCGCACGCGCACGCGCGGGTTGCTTGACGAACGCGAGTTTGAAGCGTACGTGATCGTGTACGCGGTGCGGAGTTGGACCACCACGTCATCGTAAGCGCGCTGCAAATCTTCCAGGCGATGGATGGGGTAATAAACGCCACCAGATCCGGCCGCGAGTTTTTTACCTTCTTCTTCGGCGCGCGTAGTCAACGTCAGATAGCGCGTGCGCAAAGGATCAATGGTCACTTCCGGTCTGGGGACGCTGCCTTCCGGAATCAAGCCTGAAGGAATGTACAGCGGATAGATCAGTGCGCCTGATTCCACCAGCGCTTCCAGAATCGCCGGAAAGGGCACAAAGGATCTGTTGTCGTCGCCGTCAGAAAGAATCACGATTGCGGTTCGTTCGCCGCGAAGTTTTTTCACCGGATCGGCCAGGACGTAACCCAGTGCGTCGTAGAGCGCAGTCGCGCCACCGGCATCGATGTCCTCAAGTTTCTTCGAGAGCAGGCGGCGATCAGTAGTGAAGTCCGAAATCACCTGAATGTCATCGCGAAAACTGATGATGGCAATGCGATCCTGCGGGCTGGCCGTGTTCAAAAAGTCGCGCGCGGCTTTACGAATAAAGTCGATGCGTTCTTCAACGCTGCCCGACACGTCGAGTAGAAGAATTAGATTAAACGGCTCGTTGGTGGGCGTTACCTGTTTCACTTCGCGCTCGACGCCGTTTTCAAAAACAGTGAAATCAGTTTCTTTCATGCCGCCGATGGCGCGGCCATTGCGATCCGTAACGCTGGCGTTAAAGCGCATCAGTTGCGGTGACAATGCGCTGACGAACTGGCCGGGCGCAGAACGCTTGACGAGTTCCGGCTGCTTCTCAGGTGGCGGCAGGGTCATTGCATAATCGCCAAACATCTTCGGCGACACTTTGCGAATCGCATCCGTCAATTGACTATCACCACTGCGAACGATCGCGCGTGCAGCTTCCGTGAGCGGGCGTTCGCGCAAGTCCGGAGGCACCATCGCGGGATCGACATTAAGTAGAACCACGCCGCGTTGAGTCAGAAACTCAAGTTGTACCCGCTCCGCTTTTTCAGGCTTCTCGTTGCCCAGCTTTCCGGAAATTGTGAAGACGCCGGCGGCTCTTTCTTTCACCTTCGGCAACTCAACGTCACTCAAAAAGCGCGGCCGGCTCGCGCTCCATATGAAATTAAATTTGACGGCGTCGAGCGGCACGTCGGCGTGAATCGTGCCCGTGTTGGTGCTGACCTGCGCCGATTCCAGATTGCCCACCACATCGACGGCGCCGGCTTCGCTTTCGATTTTGACTTTTGCACGCGAAGGTACATGCACAACGAGGTCGATCCGATCTTTCTCGCGACGATCGCGCACCGTAATACTCACCTCGCCGCCTTTTGCTACCGTCAGGACGTCGCTTTGATCAACCAGGGCGCCGGCGGAACTGGCTTCGATCGTGACTTTCTTTTGCTCGTCGTCCGTAGCAATAACACTAATGCGACCGTTGCGACTCTTCACATAAACTGAAGGCTTATCGCCAGTTTCCACTTCGTGATGATAAGTTTGCGCGCTAACCGGCGCCAGTGCGAACAGCACCGCAATAAAGCAGAAGAACCCTTTTTGGAAATGTTTGCGAACCGAAACGGTCGCGGGGGAAGTCAGGTAAAGCATAGCCGTGCGATCTTGCCGGAGCATAGGTCGCCGGTCAAGCGCGGTCGTAAAAATATGATCTGCGGAGTCAAGCCGGAAAGTGATTGAAAGAAGGTGCGATGCTGGGTTGTCAAGATTTTCGGACTCGACTGTTAAGACGTTGATTAGCGACAACCCCTAAACCGCGCTTACAAACCGGGCACCGCTCCGGTTTATGGGAACAGGAGCCGCGGTGGGTGGGTCAAAGGTTGTTAATCGAGTTCGATCCGGTATCATAACCAGACCCCATTGTGACCCCAAGCCATCTCCATGAACGGCAACGTCAGGGAAAGGTGACCAGAAACACTGTGTCAAAACCAGAGCCGAAACCCACGCATGAAGAAAAGCTGTTCATTCGTAACCTGGTCACGCGCGATCCGCTGGCTGGACTTGCCGAAGATGTGCGGCGGGGGCTCTCTGCTCAACCAAAACGTTTTCTGCCCAAGTATTTCTACGATGAACTTGGCTCGCAACTTTTCGAAGCCATCTGCTTGTTGCCTGAGTATTACCTGACGCGCGCCGAGAACGAAATCCTCGATCGTTACGCGGACGAGATTATTAGTTCCGTTGCCGGACCCGCGACTTTAATTGAAATGGGCAGCGGCAGCGCGTCCAAAACACGGTTGATAATCGAGGCGCTACTGCGAAAACAAAGTGAGTTGTTGTTTATGCCGGTGGATATTTCGGCGACGGCGCTGGAGAACAGTTCGCGCATCCTGCTGCAATCGTATCCGCGCTTGAGAATCGAAGCTTATGCTGCGGATTATTTTGCGGCGCTTTCAGACTTGCAGCACAAACCGCGGACGCGGACGCTGGCACTCTTTCTTGGCTCAAACATCAGCAACTTTGACGCGGATGAAGCTTTGAAGTTTTTGCGGGCGCTGCGTCAGGTGCTTAACGAAGGCGATGCGCTTTTGCTGGGTGCGGATTTGAAAAAGGACAAGGCCGTGCTGGAGGCCGCTTACAACGACGCGCTCGGGGTGACGGCCGCTTTTAATTTGAATGTGCTGGAGCGCATCAACCGGGAGCTTGGTGGCGAATTTGACTTGCGCGCCTTTGCCCACCGCGCGGTTTACAACCAAACGGCCGGGCGCGTAGAGATTTACATCGAGAGCACACGCCAACAAACGGTGGTTATCAGCAAGCTCGACATGCAAGTGCAGTTCGCTGAGGGTGAACAGATTCATACTGAGAATTCTTATAAGTATGATTTGGTTGATATCGACAAACTGGCCGAGGCGACCGGTTTCACTCGCGCGCAAACCTGGCAGGACCGCGCGCAACGGTTCAGCAGCAATTTGCTGTTGGCAGTTTGAAAAGACAGCAGCGGGGGCAGGCCCACCTTCCTTATGAGAGTCTTTTCATAGTAAGTGGCGGCACAAGGTTGAATGGCTTTCAGTATAGTTTTTCTTCTTAACTGAAGTCAGCTCGAGGTCAGGAAGGCGGGCTTGCCCCCGCTCTTTATATTCATCTTGAACTTACCTTTAATGAATGAAGCCACCGCCAAACCGCTGGTTGAGTTTCACGATGTCGGTTTCTCGCATTTGTCTGCCGCCGCTCCGATAATTTCCCATCTCAGTTTTTCAGTTGCGCCTGGCGAGATCCTGGTTCTTCTCGGTGAGTCAGGTTGCGGCAAAACCACCACGCTCAAGTTAATCAACTGTCTGTTAATGCCGGATGCGGGCGAAGTAAACATCGAAGGCAAGTCAACAACCGCATGGGATCCGATTCGACTGCGCCGCCGCACCGGCTACGTAATTCAGGAAGGTGGTCTTTTCCCTCATTTCACCGTTGCCAAAAACGTCGCTCTTGTCCCGGCGCTTGAAGGTTGGGAACCAGCGCGTATCAGAAATCGTGTCGACGAATTGCTGTCAATTGTTGGACTTGAACCGCGCGACTTCGCCGATCGCTATCCGGCGGAATTATCCGGCGGCCAGCGGCAGCGCATTGGCGTAGCGCGCGCGCTTGCTGCTGATCCACCGCTGCTTTTACTCGATGAGCCTTTCGGCGCCTTGGATCCGTTGACACGCGCCAGTCTGCAGCGCGAGTTTGCGGAACTTAGCAAACGCTTGAAAAAAACCGCAGTGTTTGTGACTCATGATGTGCGCGAGGCTTTATTACTGGGCTCGCGCGTCGGACTGATGCATGCCGGCAAATTATTGCTACTGGAAACGCCCGAAAATTTTCTTAAGTCGAAAAACGAAAAAGCCATGGCGTACCTGGAAACGCTGCGCGTCTCTGCTGGTTCCGTTCAGGAGGAGGCGCCGTGAGTTTCTTCAATTTTTTAAAACAAAACTGGCCCGAACTATTCACACTGCTGCGACAGCATTTGTGGCTGGTCCTGATCTCAACTTTCGTTGCGGTTGCGATTGGAATTCCCACCGGTATTCTGCTCACGCGCAGAAAATCCTTGCGTGGTCCGGTGCTGGGCGTCGCCAACATCATGCAAACGATTCCCAGTCTGGCTTTGTTTGGATTTCTGATTCCGCTGCCGTTCATTGGCGGTATTGGCACGCGCACTGCGATCGTTGCGTTGGTCGTCTATGCGTTGCTGCCGATAATTCGAAACACGGTCACTGGTATTGTGGGCGTCGATCCAAATGTGCGGGAAGCAGCGGTAGCGATGGGCATGACTGGCCGGCAGATTCTTTGGCAGGTCGAACTGCCTTTAGCGATGCCGGTGATCATTACTGGCGTGCGCGTCGCAATGGTGATTGCGATTGGTGTGGCAACCATTGCTGCCGCGGTCGGCGCCGGCGGGTTGGGCGTCTACATCTTTCGTGGGCTGAGACAATATGACAACAACTTACTGCTGGCCGGCGCGGTGCCGGCGGCGCTGATGGCTTTAATCGCAGACTTTGGGCTGGGTCTGCTCGAACGCTATTTCTCTGTGGCCCACAAACGAAGAGCCGGAACAACTTCAGGTAGGAAGAAGTTTATGGTCGCAGCAACGACTGCGATCCTCGCTGCCATGATAACCGGAATCTATGTTGGTTCGCGCGAAACGCGCTCGCACAGCGTGCAGCCGCAGAGCGCCCGCCTTGTGGTTGGCTCAAAAGATTTCACTGAATCGGCCATCCTCGCTGAAATTGTGGCGCAGCTGTTGGAAGCGCGCGGCGTGACAGTGGAACGCAATTACGAATTGGGTGGAAATCTTCCGCACGATGCGATGCTGGCGGGACGCCTTGATCTCTATCCGGAATATACCGGCACCTCGTACACCGCTATCCTTCATCATCAACCTATCACCGACCCGCGCGCAGTCTACGAACAAGTCAAGGCTGAGTACGCGCAAAAATTCGGCGTCGCGGTAAGTGAGCCCCTTGGGTTTGAAAACACTTTTGCGATTCTCATTCGCGGCGCTGAGGCGCGGAAGTTGAAGGTGAAGACGATTTCTGACGCGATACCCTACGCGAGCAACTGGCGCGCCGGCTTTGGCCAGGATTTCATGTCACGCGCCGACGGCTATCCGGGTTTTTCGAAAGCGTATGGGTTGAAGTTTGCCGAACAACCGCGCGAGATGGACCTTTCATTGACCTATATCGCACTTGCTTCCGGCAAGGTAGATTTGATTGCGGGCAACTCAACTGAAGGAAGGATTGCCGGACTCGATTTGTTTCAACTCGAAGACGACCGGCACTACTTTCCACCGTACGAAGCGGTTTATCTTGTCCGGCAAGACACGCTGGCGCGGGTCGCGCAATTGCGTGAGGTGCTGGCAAGACTCGCGCACGCCATTTCAACGGAAGAGATGCGGCAATTGAATTACGAGGTAGATGCGAATAAACGCAACCAGGCGGAAGTCGTGCGCGAGTGGCTCAACCGCAAAGGGTTTTAGTAGTGTTCCAGCTTTCGTACCAAAAGAGCGGGGCAAGCCCGCCTTCGCGACCCAGAGGCTTCAAAGTTGACCGCGTTATTTTGTCTGCAAGCCTTTCAATCCAAGCTCCGGACTCAACTGCCGTCAGCTCCGGGTCGGGAAGGCGGGCTTGCCCCCGCGCTTTCATCGGCCGGGTAGCTCATTACTTTCGAAGGGTTTCCGAAATGCGATTTGCACCTTTGATTCTGCTTACAGTCATTTGCACTTTCGTTCAGGTAACATCCTTGGCGCAGACTCAAGCGCCTGCTCCAAAGCAGCCTGAAACTGTTTACCTTCTCCAGCCGGCGCACGTGTTCGACGGCGAGTCCGCGCAATTGCATGACGGCTGGTGGTTGTTAGTGCGCGGTGAAAAGATTGAAGCCGCCGGACCGGCGAGCGACATTAAAGCTCCCAGCAATGCCAAGGTGATCGATTTGCCGGGGATGACATTGATGCCGGGCTTAATCGATGCGCATTCGCACGTCATGCTTCACCCCTACAGCGAAACCGTTTGGAATGATCAGGTAGCGCGCGAAGCTCTGAGCTTGCGCGTTGCGCGCGCGACCAATCATTTGCGCAACACGCTACTCGCCGGCTTCACCACCATTCGCGATCTTGGTACCGAAGGCGCCGGCTATGCAGATGTTGGTTTGAAGCAGGCTGTGGAGCAGGGAATAATTCCCGGGCCGCGCATGGTTGTGGCAACGCGCGCAATTGTGGCGAGTGGCAGTTATGGCCCAAAAGGTTATGCTTCGGAATGGACCGTGCCGCAGGGGGCGGAAGAAGCAGATGGCGTTGATGGCCTCACTCGCGCAGTGCGGGAACAAATCGGCAAAGGCGCCGACTGGATCAAAGTTTATGCCGATTATCGCTGGGGTGCAGGCGGCGCGGCGCACGCGACGTTTACGCTGGACGAACTAAAATTAGCAGTCGAGGTTGCCGGTAGCGCAGGCATTCCGGTTTCTGCACATGCAACTTCAACCGAGGGAATGCGTCGCGCCACGCTGGCTGGCGTCGAGACAATCGAGCATGGCGACGGCGGCACGCCGGAAATCTTTCGCTTGATGAAGGAGCACGGCACAGCACTGTGTCCGACATTGGCAATCGCCGGCGCGAACGCAGAACGCAAGAAAATTGTTTTCAAACAGGCGCTGGATGCGGGTGTCACTATTGCAAGCGGCAGCGATGTCGGCGTCTTTGCTCATGGCGATAACGCGCGAGAGATTGAAGCGATGGTGAACTGGGGCATGCCGCTGATCGATGCCTTGCGTTCGGCGACGTCGGTCGACGCGCGCGTGTTGCATATGCAAGACAAGATTGGCGCAGTCAAGCCCGGACTGTTTGCCGATTTAATCGCCGTCGATGGTGATCCGACGCGCGATCTTTCGGCGTTGCGGCGGGTGCGCCTGGTAATGAAAGGCGGCAAGATCTATCACAACGATATCGGACGTTAAGCAGCGGTAGCTGCGAAGGAGTTTCAAATGACCTTACTCGATCTAATTGTATTGCTGATAATCGCCGGACTATGCGGCTCGTTGGGCCAGGCAATTACTGGTTATTCCCGCGGTGGTTGTTTGGTTTCAATCGCCCTGGGATTTGTGGGCGCGCTCCTGGGAATGTGGCTCGCCAGGAATCTCGGTTTGCCCGAATTGTTTTCTGTGCAAATTGGCACGACCAGTTTCCCGATCATCTGGTCCATAATCGGCGCCGCCTTATTCGTTGCCATAATTTCACTTCTGTCTAGAAGAGCTCCCTGAGCAAGACGAGAAGAAACAGACCTCTACTGCTTTGCGCTGCGAGACGAGCGCAACATTGAACGGATTTCACTAACGGGCGTCGCCTATTGGGATCGGTTGTCGGCTGAACTGTCTAAGTGCAGTAGACGCTGATTGTCCAACGTGTCGGGTCCTCCGACTCTGTATCGGTGTCATATTTCAGGTTATTGCCTTCATCGGCAACCGTTACCCGGACAATTGTTTGGTTGTTGCTCTTATGCTTGCGAGGTTTGCCGGTTTCAGGTGGATAGACCGCGTCGTCGTAATCAATATCGACCGAGCCGCCTTTGATGATGATGTCGCCACCGTTTGCCATTTGAGTTTCTCCTTTTGTGTGTGAGTTGAGAGTTGGCGGGCATGATTGTGCTTTGACTGCTCCGTTACAGTCCATTACCCGCAAAGCGGCCTTTGAACACGATGCTAGAGAAGGAGCCCGCCATTTGAACAGCGGTCTCGTTCCAGGTTCAACCCTGCGCACGAAAAAAATTCTATTTACAGGTTGTCGTGATCTCGCAGGTTAAGCCGCTCGGATGATCTCCGCTGTCGAAGCTGATATCACCCGTGATCAAGACTCTGGTTACTTTCTGATTATTCTTGTTCTTATGTTTCTTCGGATCAGCAGGGTCTTTCGGATACAAGGAATCATCGAAAAACAAATCGCATGAACCGCCTTTGATGATGATGTCGCCACCGTTTGCCATGTGAGTTTCTCCTTTTTTGGGCTAGGTTGGGATTAGGTTTTACCTGAGACTATCTCGCTGAGTTGCTTGCGAGACAACTGGACGTCAGGTCTGTTTAGGTAGGAATTGTAATTATCGTTCCCCCATTGTTGTTGAATAACGGAAAGAGTTTCTTGTGCTTTTGTAGCATACTCGCGCGCTTTGTCAGTATCGCCATTTGCTTTACTGGCGCGCGCGGCAATTAACCAGGCCAGCCATTCGCAATCGCGCCGGCCTGCGCGCGCGAAAATCTGTTGTGCTTCCAGGGCATTCCCGGCTGCGCCGGTTGCGTCGCCGGCCTGGGCCATCGAGGCGGCGAGCGCTAGCAAAGATTCGGCCAAAACAGCAGGGTCGTTTGCCTGGCGGGCTGCCTCGACCGCTTGTTTACACTTTACTGCGCCCTGCTTTGCTGCTCCAGAATACGCCTGGGCCATGCAAATCGTAAGCGACGCTTCGGCAGCGGTGCCGTGGAGTTCAGCGCCGGCCAGCTTCTCCGCCCTTTGAGCTTTAGCCTGGGCGTCCGGCCAGTGCTCCCGGCTAAGGGCCATACGCGCCAGCACCAGATAATAGGAGGCCGAGATATTGCTGGGTGCATCCGGTCTATCAGCGAACTCCTGCGCTTCATGCAACGCGGTCTGCGACTCATCGTATCGCCCCAACCGCCAGAGCGCATTCGCGCGGTCAGTCAAACTCAAGGCCACATTCTTTGGCGCGTTTATCGATTTTGCGATCTTATAACTCTCATCCAGCTGTTCCAGTGCTTCAGGATATCTGCCCTGCCTGATAAACAAACGGCCAATGTCGTCATGCGCCAAAAATGCCTGCCCCTGATCGTCCAGCTCCCGGGAGAGTTTCAACGCCTGCTGATATCCATCGAGCGCCCCGGCGTACTCGCCCTGATGAACTTTGGCGCGAGCCAAAAGTAGGAAAGCCTGGAGTGTTTCCTTGCGGTAACCGCCCTTCTGGTAAAAAGGCAGAGCCTGGTTCACGTAGTTAATAACGTCATCGGCATTTCCGCGTCGCTCGGCGAGACTGGCCAAGGCAAGCAGTGCGCGCTTTGCATTGCGCTCATCCTTTTGTTTCTGGGCCAAGTCGAGTGATTGCCGGTAGTATTTCTCTGCTTCAGGATAATCAGCGGCGACTAAATAGCTGTTGCCGATATCAACGATACCCTGTTTAGTCAGGTTATCGATGCCCTTTGCCTGTGCTCGATCCACTGCCTCACGCATGTACTTGCGCGCACCTTCAATGTTGTTAGCGGATAGTTCGATATAGCCAAGCTTTAATAGCGTTTTCACATACTGATAATCGTTGCCGGTGGTGCGCGCGAGTTCCAGCGCGCGTTGCAGGTGTGCGCGAGCTTCCGGCTCTTTATTAAGTTGATCGAACAGAAAACCACGCTGAAACGAAACTTCTGCCTGGCCTTCAAAATTGCCGTCTGCCTGAAAGATTGTTTCTGCCTTGTCGAACGCAGCAGAGGCGCTTGGCTGATCCAGCTGGCGCGCATAGAGAATTCCTACGCGCAAAAATGGTGTCGCATACTGAGGCGCGCGCGTCGTTGCCTCCACGTAACTTTTAATCGCGTCTTTGATCTGATCATTCTTTTCGTAAGCCCGGCCAAGGTCTACATAGACCTGGGGATCATTCGGCGAAAGGCGCGCCAGTTCCGCATAGGCTTTCGCGGCCCCGGCTAAGTCTCGCGTGAGCGTCGCAGTAATTGCCTCCAGGTAAAGGCCATCGGTCGTCGCCAGTTGCGAGCGGTTAGGCACCAGCGACTGAACTTTGAGCATCTCGTCTTTTGCCGTTTCAGCGTAGTCCATTTCATTCCAGGCTTCAGCAAGCCGAGCATGCGCCAGGGCAAATTTCGGATCATGAGCGATTCCCTGTTCGAGGGCCTTTGTTGCCTGTAAAAAGGCGCCATTACGAAGCGCGTCGGATCCTTTTTCATACCACGATGCGGCTTCGGCCGTAGGCTTATACGGTCCCGGCTTTAACCAGCGAACCAGAAACCAACCAACCACGGCCACCGCAACTGCCGCCAGGAACAACATGCCGAGCGGTGGTCCAGGCCGACGCAATGTTTCGGCTATCGTCGTCAGAGCACTGGCTGAGTAAGTGCGCGGTTTAGACAACGACTCTGTTACGCGCACGTGCCGGTAACCATCTGGCGCCAACGTGGGCAACACTTCCTTCAGATCAGCGATCAGCTCATCAGCCGATTGATAGCGAGCCTCAATCTTTTTCTCCATCGCTTTGGTCGTGATGCGATCGAGCTCGGGCGGAATGCGATCGTTGATGGTGGAAGGGATCGGCGGCGTCACGTGAATTATTTGTGCACCAATCTCAATAATGCTGGAGCCGCCAAAAGCGGCCTGCCCGGTGATGCATTCATAGAGCACCACGCCCAGCGCAAATAGATCGCTGCGCGCGTCCACTTTTTTGCCGGTGGCTTGTTCCGGCGACAGGTACATCGGCGTGCCAACGATCACGTCGCTGCGCGTTCGCGTGAACGGCAGTGTAGGCAGATTAGGATCGCCGCCGAGGCTGTGTTGCTCGTAGAGTTGTTTGACCAGACCAAAGTCCAACACCTTTACCTGACCGCGCTCAGTGATGACAACGTTCGATGGCTTAATATCGCGGTGCACCACACCCTGGTGGTGAGCTTCGCCAAGCGCTTCAGCAATCAACGAAACAATGCGCACAGCTTCAGGCAGCGGCAGCGATCCGGCGAGCAGTTTGTCGCTCAACGACTCGCCGTTGATCAGTTCCATCACGATATAAGGCTGGTCGTCCTCTGTTTCACCGTAATCGAAAACAGCGGCGATGTTTGGGTGGGTCAAGGCAGAAACAGCTCGCGCTTCACGGAGAAACCTGGCGCGATATTCTTTGGCGGTGGAAGACAGAAATTTTATCGCCACGCGCCGGCCGAGGGTGGTGTCTTCAGCGAGATAAACGACGCCCATGCCGCCTTCGCCGAGCTTCTCGGTGATCCGATAGTGGGAAATGGTTTCGCCGATCATGTTTCAGGATTTACACCTGCGAGACAGGCAAGAACGTGAAAAACAAACGAAGGCAACGGGGTTATGCTTCGTCAGGGGCGTAGCTTTTCGGTGCACGCATTCTGCTCTAACGTTTGAGATATTTCAAGAAGAACTTCCGAAAGAATGAGTTTAGGGAAGGGTGGTGCTGCGAACTTTCTGCTCCTGACGTTGGCGAAAATCTCTTAATTTGTTGGCGAGGTCGGCGCGCGTGGTCGCCAGGATCGCAATCGCGAACAGCGCCGCATTGATGGCGCCGGGTTTTCCAATTGCCAACGTCGCGACCGGGATGCCAGCCGGCATTTGCACCGTCGAAAGTAACGAATCGATGCCATTGAGCGCATCGCTCTTCATCGGCACGCCGAGCACCGGCAGAGTTGTGTGCGCGGCAATCACGCCTGCCAGATGGGCGGCGCCGCCGGCGGCAGCAATGATGATTTGCAGTCCGCGATCAGCCGCACTGGATGCAAACTCGGTCGCGAGCTGGGGCGTGCGATGTGCCGACATGACGTGACATTCATGGGCGACGCCAAACTCAGTTAGCGTTGCGTCTGCATGGCTCATCGTATCCCAATCAGACTTGCTGCCCATGATTATGGCGACGAGCGGAGTTGTCGGTTCGGTTACCATTGATAAGCCTCAGAGGTCCAAGTTCAAGTTCAGATTTCAAATCGCACATCTCAAAATCTCAATTTGAGATTTCAGATCTCAAATTTCAG
>Ga0137415_10002084_pt1 | contig 19892 bp, 20 predicted proteins | sample CZODoug3_1_1_16f_FD_183082 | JGI IMG/M metagenome (GOLD analysis project Ga0137415, IMG submission 183082) | Vadose zone soil fungal communities from Angelo Coast Range Reserve, California, USA - CZODoug3_1_1_16fungal (Hybrid Assembly) | ecosystem: Environmental > Terrestrial > Soil > Vadose...
TCATAGCGTCTCCTCTCGTGTCTGGTCGCCCGCCGAGCGCTGATGAGCCGGACCGTGTCCTGGTCGATCTCCACGTGAACCACGAGCAACAGGCGGCGGCGGTTCGATTGCCCGAGCAAAAATCAGCTGTTCTGGTTGCTCGACAACTGAAGAACACAGACAACGGTAACACTCTTGATGGAAGCCCGCGACTACAAGACCCCTTGACCCTGCGCGGCCGGTGCATGGCACGGCCGCGGGCTGGTCTGCTTCTTCCGGAACGGCCTTGAATCGGGACGCGTCACTTCTTCCTGCGGACCAGGTCGTGAGCCCGGCCTTCGCCTTCTTGCGAATTCCCATCTCCTCCTCGACCTCGTCTTGCGCGAATCGCTACCCCCGCTGCGCGCGCGTCGCGTAAAGTGCGCGCCCCATGCACTTCCTGGTTGCGCTGCTCCTTGCCACCGCCGCCGTGTCGCCGCGGGGCGTCGTGGCGACGGGGCATCCGGTTGCGAGCGAGGCGGGGGCCGCGATTCTGCGCCACGGTGGCAATGCGGTGGACGCGGCGGTTGCCACCGCCTTTGCTCTCTCGGTCGTCGAGCCGCAGTCGAGCGGGATCGGAGGAGGCGGGTTCGCGCTCGTGTACCTCGCCCGCGAGAAGAAGGTGCAGGTGATCGATTTCCGCGAGGTGGCGCCGGCGGCGGCGACCCCGACGATGTACGTCCAGGAGGGAAAGGCCCGGGAGGACCTGGCGCGGGCGGGGCCGCTCTCCGTCGCCGTCCCTGGCGCGGTGCGCGGCTACATCGACCTGCTCAAGCGCTTCGGCAAGCGCCCGCTGCTCGAGGTGCTGGGCCCGGCCATCGATCTCGCGGCGCGCGGATTCCGCGCCAACCGCGCTTACGTGCTCGCGGCCGAGGAGCGCAGGGACTGCGTCGCCGCCGATCCCGAGGCCTCGCGCATCTTCCTGCGCCGCGGCCGCGACGGCGAGCTGCACGCTCCCGAGCCGGGCGACCTGCTCGTCCAGCCCGACCTGGCCCGCACGCTGAAGGCGATCGCCTTGCGCGGGGCCGACGCGTTCTACAAGGGCGAGATCGCGCATCGGATCGCCGCGACCGTGCAGAGCGGGGGAGGCATCCTGAACGAGCAGGACCTCGCCGCGTACAAGGTGCGCGACCGCGAGCCGCTCGAGGGGACCTACCGGGGATACCGGGTCGTCACCATGCCGCCGCCCTCGTCCGGCGGGATGATCCTGATCGGGCTGCTCAACGTGCTCGAGCGCGAGGACCCCACCGCCGGAGGGTACAAGCCCGAGCCGTACCTCCACGTGATGGTCGAGGCCGAGAAGCGTCTCTACGCCCACCGCGAGGGATGGGGCGATCCGGACTTCAACCCGACCATGCCTCAGATCGCCCGCGAGGCCATCTCCAAGGAGTTCGCCCGCAAGCTGCGCGAGTCGATCGGCGATCGCGCCACGCCCGCGCAGGTCGTGACCGCGCAGGAAGGATCCCACACCACGCACATCTCGGTCGTCGACGCGCAAGGGAACGCGGTGGCGCTCACCACCACCGTCAACGAGCCCTTCGGCTCGTGCGTGGTCGCGCAGGGCACCGGGGTCCTGCTCAACGACGAGATGGACGACTTCGCCGTCGCGCCCGGGGTGATGAACGCCTTCGACGTGCGCGGCGGCTCCGAGAACGCCCCCGGCCCCGGAAAGGTGCCGCTTTCCTCGATGGCGCCCACCTTCGTGTTCAGCCCCGGCGGCGATCTGAGGCTGGTGCTCGGAGCCGCGGGCGGATCGACCATTCCCACCACCGTCGCGCAGGCCATCATCCAGGTGCTCGACTACCGCATGCCCATCGACCGCGCGCTCGCCGCGCCGCGCATCCACCACAACCTCTTCCCCGACGTGATCCGCGTCGAGCCGCAGGGAATGGAGGCATCGACCGCCCGGGCGCTGGAGGCCCGCGGCCACCGCATCGAGTACCGCCCGCGCGCGTGGGCCAAGGTGTCGGGCGTCGAGGTGGACCCACAGACCGGCTGGCGCGTGGGGGCCGTGGACGCCTCGTTCGACGGCGCGGGCGCGGCGCAGTAGCGCGTCAATCCTCGTCGTGCACCACCGCGACCGAGTTCACCTGCGTCCAGGTCCGGACCCATGGTACGCTCCACCTCCATGCGCCGGATTCTCGTCCTCATGGCGGCCTCGTTGCCCGCGGCCGCGGCCACCGTCCGCGGTCCCGCCGACGTGGCCAGCCTGACCGCGTCGGCCGAGTCGGTGCTGCATGCCCGCGTGGTTGCCCGCGAAAGCCGCTGGGGACACGGCGGCGAATCGAGCGGGCTCATCTTCACGCGCGTGACGCTGCAGCCGATCGAGTGGTGGAAGGGCGCCGGCACGCCGTCGCCCGTCGTCTTGCGAGTGCCCGGGGGCACCGTCGGGGAGCTGAGCCAGACCGTCGAGGGGGTCGCGGCGTTCTCGCCGAGCGAGGAAGTGGTGGTGTTCCTGCGCAAGCTCGGCGACGAGGCCGGCACCGGCGTGTACGCGGTAGAGCATCTCGCGCTCGGCAAGTTCAGCGTCGCCGGAGCGCCCGGTCGACCGGCGCAGGCCGTGCGCGACCGGAGCCATGTCGCGTGCGTCGGCTGCGCGGCGGGCGAGGAAGACGCTCTGCCCGTCCGCGATCTCCGCGCGCGCGTCCTTCGCGCCGCCCGGAGCGCGCCCTGATGCGCGTTTCCGCGGCGCTCGCCGCGCTGCTCGTGACGCTTCCTGCCTCCGCCTACGAGCGCGCTCAGGTGAACGGCAACGGACCCTTGCTGTTCTGGGCGACGCGAGAACACTCGTACCAGATCGACGCGCAGGGTATCGCGGGCCTTTCCATCCAACCCGAATTCGATGCCGTCCGCCGCAGCTTCGCCACCTGGGCGGCCGTGAGCTGCTCGGACCTGAAGTTCGACGAGGTCGCGCCCGCGCGGACCGACCGGCACGTCGGTTACGTCCAGGGAGGAACGAACCGCAACCTCGTCCTCTGGCGCACGCGGAAATGCGCCTCGGTGGTGCCGGCGAACGACCCCTGTCTGACCCAGGGAGGCTGCTCGAACAAATACGACTGCTGGGACGGCGACTCGAGCGCCATCGCGATTACCACGACCACCTCTGTCACCTCGACGGGCGAGATCCTCGACGCCGACATCGAGCTGAACGGTGCCGCGTTCGCCTTCACCACCGCCGACGGCCCGCCTTGCCCCCCGGGCGGACCGCGGGTGGGCTGCGTGGCCTACGACGTGCAAAACACGGTCACGCATGAGGCGGGCCACACCATGGGGCTGGGCCACAGCTCCGATCAGACCGCCACCATGTACGCCTTGGCTCCCAGCGGCGAGACGAGCAAGCGGATCCTGCACCCCGACGACGTGCAGGGGATCTGCGCGATCTATCCGAAGGGCCAGCCCACCTCGGTGAGCCCCGGCGTTCAGCCGCCCGGCAGCGCGGCGCCGGGGGGCGGCTGCGGAAGCTCGGGCGCCACGTCGTGGGAGGCGTTGCTCGTGGCCGCCGCCTTGATTGCGCTGCGCAGGAACCACAGGGCGAGGCCCACCGCCGCCGCCGCGGAGAGGACCGCCGCCGACGGTTGAGCTTTGTGCAGCCATGCCACCGTCACGCACGCCGCCAGCGCCAGCCGTCCCAACTCCACCAGCGGGGCCCAGCGGCGGCGCTCCATCAGGCCGCCCCAGCCGAGCAGCGTGAACAGCAGCAGCGCAGCGAGCGCGATCTGGAACCGCAGCGGTAGCGTGAGCTCGGTGAAGAGCAGGTAGGTCGTTCCGGCGATCGCCAGGAAAAGGTTCGCGGCGAGGTACGCGACCAGGCTGGGCTGGATGCCGGGGTCGTGCTTGCGTTGCGTCGCGCGGGTCACCTCCGGCGCCTCGATGCGCAGGCCGCCGGGGCGCCAGTCCGGGCCTTTCAGCCAGGCGCGCAGCCGGTCCAGCCCGCGCGCCTCGCGCGAGGCGCGCCACAGCGCCACCCAGGCCTGCACCTGCGCCCAGATCGGGTTGAAGCTCGCGAGCGGCTTCACCAGTCCGAAGACTGGCTGCTCGCGCTCTTCCTGGAAGGTGCCGAACAGCCGGTCCCAGATGCACAGCGTGGCCGCGTAGTTGCGGTCGAGGTAGCGCGGATTGACGGCGTGGTGCACGCGGTGCTGCGACGGCGTATTGAAGATGCGCTCGTACCAGCCGAGCTTCCCGACCAGCTCGGTGTGGATCCAGAACTGGTACAGCGTGGAGAACGACTCGACGGTCGCGAAGACGATCGGCGGTACGCCCACCAGCGCCAGCGAGAGGTGGAACGGCCAGATGGTCCAGACCGACAGCACCGCCTGCCGCAGCGCGACCGCGAGGTTGTAGTCCTCGCTCTGGTGGTGCACGACGTGCACCGCCCAGAGGAAGCTCACCCGGTGGCTCAGGCGGTGCCACCAATAGTAGATGAGGTCGACCGCGAAGAACGCGAGCAGCCACGCTACGGGCCCGCGCAAGGTGAAGAAGCGGTGCTGGTAGAGCCACACATAGCCCGTTCCGAGGACGCCGACGGCGAAGACGAGCAAAACCTGTTGGCTCATGCCACACGACAGGTCCACCAGCGCGTCGTTGAAGCGGTACACCCGCGCGCCGACCCTGCGGGCAGCCCACAGCTCGACGCCCATCAGCAGGAAGAAGAACGGAATCGCCAGCGCGATGTAGTTCGTCATTCGGCTCGCCCGGATTGTACGGCACCGGGAAGAATCTGGCGTGCGCCGCTACTCCGGATCTTCGTCCGCGTCCTCCGAGTCGTCCGGCTCGGAGAGGGCGGCGGGCTTCAGCTTCCCGTCGTCCGGGGCCGTGCGGCTCACCTTGAGCTTGCGGTCGTCCTGCCGCGCCGAGACGGCGAGGCCGCCCTGCGCGTCCACCTCGAAGGTGACGTGGACGCGCGGTTCGCCGGCCTTGGCCGGCTGGAGCCCGTCGACCACCCACCAGCCCTCGCTGTTCAGCTTGCCCGCGGTGCGCCCGCTCCCGCGCAGCACGTGGATGGCGAGGCGGCGCTCGTCGTCGCGCGAGGTGGTGAAGCTCTCCGTCGCGCTGGTCGGAATCTCGCTCCCCTGCGCGATCAGCTGCGTGGCCGACCCGCCGGGCTGCTCGACCGCCACCGCCTCGCCCAGCGCCGGCGGCCGCGAGTTCCTCTTGCAGCCGGCGAGCGCGAGGACGCCCGCGAGCAGCAACGCCCGCCTCATCGGCGCAGCGCCTCCGCCAGCGCCTCGCCCAGGATGCGCAGCGCGTCGTCCACCTGGCCGCGCGTGACGACCATCGGCGGGGCGATGCGCAGGGCGTTGCCGTACGTGCCTCCCTTGCCGACCAGGAGCCCGCGCTTCCGTGTCTCTTCCAGCAGGCGATTCGCCGCCTGCGGGTCGGGCTCCTTGGTGCCGCGATCCTTGACCAGCTCGATGGCTTGCATGAGGCCCATGCCGCGCACGTCGCCGATTCCGGGGAAGCGCTCCTTGAAGCCTTCCAGCCCCTCGCGCAGGGCCTGGCCCATCATCTGCGAGTTGAACAGCAGCTTCTCCTCCTCGATGACGCCGAGCGTGGCCAGCGAAGCGGCCATCGAGATGGGCGAGCCGCCGAAGGTGGAGATCTGCGCGAAGCGCGAGTGCTCGGCGATCTCGCTGCGCGCCAGCGTGAGCCCGATGGGCTGCCCGTTGGCCATGCCCTTCGCGCTGGTGAGGATGTCGGGCTCCACGCCGAATTGCTCTATGCCCCACCACTTGCCGCCGGTGCGTCCCCAGGCGGTCTGCACCTCGTCGGCGATGAACAGCCCGCCCGCCGCCTTCACGATCGGCAGCGCGATCTGGAAGTACTCCTTCGGCGGGACGATGAATCCGCCCACCCCCATGATCGTCTCCGCCATGAAGGCGGCGATCTCGCCGCGGGTGGTGGTCTCGATGAGGGGCTTCAAGTCCTTGGCGCAGGCGACGCCGCAATCGGGGTACTTGAGATCGAGATCGCAGCGGTAGCAGTAGGGCGCGTGCGCGAAGCGGATCCCGCTGATCTCGCTCATCACGCGGGGCCGGTACGCCTTCACGCCCATCGTGCTGAGCGCCAGCGTCCCGCGGCCGCCGTAGTTGTGGCGCAGGACCACCAGCTCGGTCCGCCCGGTGGCCTCCTTGGCCAGCGTGACCGCGGTGTCGTTCGCCTCGGTGCCCGAGTTGGAGAAGAACGCCTTGGCCGGCTTCATCGGCCCGATCTGCACCAGCTTCTCGGCGAGCTGCACCTGCGGCACGGTCGAGTACAGCGTCGAGACGTGCACCAGCTTGTTCTGCTGCTCGACCACCGCCTGGGTCACCCGCGGATGGCTGTGCCCGACCGAGACGGTCAGGATCCCCCCGAAGAAGTCGAGGTACTCGCGCCCCTCGATGTCCCGCACGAACATGCCCTTCGCCGAATCCACCACCAGCGCCTCTTGGTAGTAGGTCGAGACGTTGGGGAACAGCAGCTCCTTCTGCTTGCGGCGAACGGTATCTGCGGTCCACTCCATCCTTGCGGCTCCCGGCAAGAGACAGCACCCCGTGTAGCACGATCCGCCCACCGCGGTGGACGGCTGCCAACGGTTGGATTTCCGCCGTGATTGCCAGGCGGCTCAAGATCTCTGTCACGTCTTGGTTGGGCCGCCGCTCGCGGGCTCCACTACCAAGATCGTGGCGCTGGGCCGATCGAGGTCGAGCGCGTACCAAACGGTGTGGCCATCCACGTGCACAGCGAGCGGCGGCTCCAGGGGCACAAGTCCACCGTGCAGCTTCTTGGCTTCGATCGCCGTGTCGAGGATCCCGGCCAGTATGCGCTTGACTTTGGAGTACAGGCCCGGCTTCTGCACGAGCTGCTTGCCGGCTAGGAGCGTGGCGGAGACTTGGGCCAAGTAACCTGAGATTGTGACGTTATTGCTGCGACTTCGCCTGAAAACGGTACTCCGTGACGTTGGCCACCGAACGCAGGCGCCGCTTTGGGCGTTCACCTCTGGACGGACGGTCCCGGCGGCGGTCGTTCCTCAGCGATAGGAACGCTTCCTCACGCTCGTCGGCGTGGTGCCCTTGAGCTTGTGTTCACGCACCCGAATGTGGCCCTTTTCCCTGCTCACCGTGTAGATGAAGCGCCAGCCCTCGAAGTCGAGCTGCATCGGTGCAGCTTCCAGGGAATCCCAAACCAAGCTGGAGACAGGTATCTCGGAGAGCGTGGCCGCAACATCTTCGAGGGCCTTCAACAGGCGCACCCGGGTGTCGGCCGGCACGTCCGCCATCGGGTCTGAGAACACGACGAGAAGCTGCATGGTTTCAACTCGTCGTCGTAGCGACGCTCCGAGAAGCCGACCGTGGCAGGCTCTCCGGGTCACGTCCATTTTTTTGGAACGGTCTTTCGTGTTGTCTACGGAAACCCCTCACCGAACCGCCGATGCTATCGGCTAAGGCTCGGTCAGCATGACTAGTGGAGTCCACCTCCGCCGCGAGGAGGCGGCGCGCTGCCCCGGACCTGCACCCCGGTTGAACCTCGACGGCATCCTTTCCGTGTCCGGAAGTCGTCAACGCGCCGCGGCGTGGCCGCATCCCGTGATCGCGGACACAGATCCGGGAGGAAGCCTCCCGTAAGTCAGGCTCGATGGAAGGGCGCGCGGGGGAGACTGCGTATTACGTGAATGGGAAGATTCCGCGGATCGCACTGATCGGGAAGGGAGTCCGGTTCCCGGAGGGCCAGTGGGTCCGGCTCACCGGCGATCTGGTGCCGCCGTCGCTCGTCCAGGACGTGGCCGCGGATCTGTTTCCCGCGTTGGGCAACGAGCTCGTTCCCGTGGTCACCTTGCTGACCGACTTCGACGTGGAAGAGTTCCAACGCGAGCTGGAGCGCACCGGGGCGAGCCCCCCGGGTTAGTGCCTCTCACGGGGCCGGCCGCAGCGGGCCGCGTGGTAGAATTCCTGCGGTGTCCCTGCCTCTGTTGGAGGAGCTGAAGCGCCGCCGCGTCTTCCGCGCGTTGGTCGGATACGCCATTGCCGCATTCGCCGTGCTCCAGGTGATCGAGCCCGTGATGCACGGGTTCCGCTGGCCCGACGCCGTGCTGTCCTACGTGGTGGTCGCCCTGGCCGCCGGGTTCCCCATCGTGGTGGGGCTGGCGTGGATCTTCGACCTGGGCATCGGTGGAATCGAGCGCACCCCGCCGGCCTCCGCGCCGCAGCTCCGCGGGACGCGCATCGCGCTCGTGCTCGCCGCCATCGGCACAATCGCGGCGGCGCCGGTCCTGGCCTGGTACCTGCTTCGCGGCGGCGCGCGAGGCGGTGCGGAAGGCGCGACCTGGGGCGTGCGCTCAATCGCGGTGCTGCCTTTCGCCGACATGAGCCCGCAGAAGGACCAGGAGTATTTCTCCGACGGCCTTTCCGAGGAGATCCTCAACGCGCTGGCGCAGGTCGACGGTCTGCACGTCGCGGGCCGCACCTCGTCGGCGTCCTTCAAGGGCAAGGCCGAGGACCTGCGCAGCATCGGCCAGAAGCTGGGCGTCGCCACCGTGCTCGAGGGCAGCGTGCGCAAGGCGGAGAGCCGGGTGCGCGTCACCGCCCAGCTCATCGACGTCAAGGACGGATTCCACCTGTGGTCCCAGACTTTCGACCGCGAGCTGAACGACATCTTCGCGGTCCAGGACGAGATCGCCTCCGAGGTGGTCGCGGCGCTGCGCGTGAAGCTCGTCCCGGGCAAGTCGCCCACCGCCGTCGAGCGCCGGACGGCGGATCCGGAGGCCTACAACCAATACCTGCTCGCCCGTCGGTTCTTCGACCGCGGCTCCCCCGAGACCGAGCGGAAGGCGATCGCCGGGTTCCGCCGGGCCATCGAGCTGGACCCGACATACGCGCCGGCCTGGGCCGGACTCGCCCGCGCGATCTACACCGCGGAGATCGCCACCGCGATCAGCAGCGATACGGCGGGGAGCCGGCGGACCGCGATGGAGGCGGCCGAGAAGGCGGTGCAGCTCGCTCCGGGCCTCGCCGACGCGTGGGGCTCGCGAGGCTTCCTTCGCCTCTTCCTGCTCACGCTGGACTGGTCCGGCGCCGAGGGCGACCTGGCCCGCGCCCGCGCCATCAATCCGGGCGACCCCGACGCGGTCCGCGACTCGGCGATGGTGCGAGCTGCGCTGGGCCGGATGGCGGAGGCGAGGGCCGATGCGCAGCGCGCGACGGAGATCGATCCGCTCGCCTCGGTGGCCTGGTGGACGCTCGGCAACATCGACCTGCGCCGGGGAAGCCTCGACGACGCGAAACGAGAGCTGACCCGATCGCTGGAGATCTCTCCCGAGCAGTCGCGCGCTGCGCGCGACCTTGGCTTCGTGCACCTGCTGCGGCAGCGCCCGGAGGCTGCGCTGGAGGCCTGCGAGAAGTCGACCTACGACCTGTGGCGGCTGACTTGCAGAGCGCTCGCCTGGCACGATCTCGGCCGGGAGCAAGACGCGGAGCGGGCCGGACGCGAGCTGCGCGAGACCTACGGACCTGCGGCGGCCTATCAGCTGGCGCAGGTGCGCGCCTGGTCCGGCGACGTCGACGGCGCCTTCTCGTGGCTGGGCCGTGCGTTCGTGGAGAAGGACGCCGGCCTCAACTACGTGAGGCACGATCCGCTGCTCGCCAAGCTACGTGGCGACCCCCGCTGGACGGCCTTGCTGAACAAGATGAAGCTTCCCGTGGAGTAGGCTGCCCGGCCGGGCGGCAACACACTGGCGCGCGGGGTGACGCATGGCACTGACGCTGAGCGTGAAGCAGGTGAAGCTCTGGGTCTTCCACGGCGGCGACCGGAAGGGGCTTCTCGCCGACGCGCTCGAGCCGCTGGCCGCGGCGGGAGTGCATCTACAGATCGTGATGGCGTACCGGTTCCCGACGGAGCTCGATCGCGCGGCGATAGAGGTATTCCCCATCGACGGGCCGACCGCCGAGGCGGAGGCGCGCAGGATCGGATTCGTGCAGTCGGACACGCCGTGCCTGCTCGTCGAGGGCGACGACCGGCGCGGCCTCGGCGCGCGCCTTTCGCGCGCCATCTCGGACGCCAAGGTCAGCATGGCGTTCATGATGGCCCAGGTGGTGGGCAAGAAGTTCTCGGCGGCCATCGGGTTCGCCAGCGACGAGGACGCGGCGACGGCCACCAAGGCGATCGGCGCCGTCGCCCGTACCAAGGAATAGGTAGGGCGCATGGTGTACCTTGCAACCCTGATTGGATCGCCGTCCAGCCGAAAGCGGCTATCCGCCGGCACCGTTGGTCGGACGGTTGGTCCGTCGTCCAGGCGACAGGGTTGCGGGTCCGCCCGGTCGCGTCTTGCAACATGACCCCTTCTTGGGCGAGGCTTCGTGCAAACCTTCAGGCGCGCGGCCCATTTTCCGGGCCGCGCCAGTTCCGGCGCTGCACGACAGCAAGGAGGGCCGCATGGCCCGCTCGTCGCGAGAATCCGCGGTGAAGGCTCGCCCCGCCTCCGGCGGCAACGGCAAGGCGCTGCGCAACGGGAAATCCGCAGCCGATGCGCGCAAGGACCTGCTCGAGCGCGCCGGCCGCAATCGCGACGGCGCCTCGCAGTGGCGCTCCGACCCCCTGGAGGACGCCCAGGCCGCGCGCCGCATCGCCGATCTGGCGCAGGCGCACGCGCCCGGGCTCGCCCGGCGCGGGCTCATCACGGCATACAACGAGGCGGCGCGGCTCCTCGCCGACGAGATCGAGGACCACTTGCAGGCACTGCCTGCGGCCGCCGTCACGGCGCGCGGCCGCTCCAGCGAACAGGCCGAGCTGCTGGCCGACGCAGCGGCCACCGCGCAGACGGCGCGCGAGTCTGTCCAGCGCGTCACTCGCGCCGCCGACGGCCGCCGCGCAGCGCACGCGTTCGGGATCGGCCAGCCGTTCTCCGCCCGCCAGCCGCAGCACGTGCTCCGCGCCCTGCGGCTGATCCTGGACGCGGCCAAGGCGCATCCGGAGGTTGCGTCCGACGCCGGTTTCATCCCGGACGACCTGCAGACGATGCGCGACCTGGCCGCCGACGTGGAGAAGCTGCCCGGCGCGGGCGCTCCGCTGACCGACGAGGCGCAGGCGCTGGTCGCGGCCCAGGGGGCATTGCGGGCGTACTTCGACCTCGTCGCCGCCAAGGCGACGCTCGCCCTCGCGGGCGACCCGGAGGAGCGCGCCCGGCTCCTCTCGCTCGTGCCCAGGGCGGACGAACGCCGACATCTGCGCAGATCCGCCGACGAGATCCCCGCGGCTTAGGTCTTTTTACCGGCGCTCCGCTGCATGGGTCCCTTCTAGAGACTCCCCCTGCACGGAATGGCAGCGGCGGGTCCGCAAGTGTCTGTGGTCATGGACGGGCCGAGGGGTCGCCGGGGACTAGTCCGGCGGCCCCTTCTTCATCCCGCAAAGAGGCGCACGCGCGAAATGCCCGCGGGTCTGGTACGTTCCTCGGTGCCATGTCCTCGGAGATGATCCAGTCGTTGATCCCCATCGTCAGCGTGCTGGCGGTGTTCGGGTTCCCGGTCGCGATCGTCTTCGTCATCAAGTACTTCAAGCTGAAGGAGCGCGAGCTGGCGCTGGAGATCGAGTCGCGCGAGCGCTCGCAGAAGCAGCAGCTCGCCATCGAGCAGCGCGTCGAGCGGCTGGAGGGAGTGCTGCTCAGCCTCGACCACGACGTTCGCGCCCGCCTGGGGATCGAGCACCCGTCGGCCAGCTCGCCGTCGCGTCCGGAGCTGCTCGAGGCGCCCGCTGGCCCGCAGGCAGAGCAGGGTGGCATGGGGCCGGCCCGGGGGAAGGTGCGGTAGGGCCGCCGATAAAGCGGCCCTATGCTTTTTCACGGAGCGGCCGTAACGGGTTTACTCTGGCGGCGCGAGGGCCGCCGGTTATCACCGGATCAGGAGGCACCATGAAGAGCGTCGCCTTCGCGCTCGCTTTGTCGCTCGCCGCCACCGGCGTTCGCGCGCAGCAGACCGACACTTCCTCCGGCAGTTACGGCCGTTCGCAGAGGAGCAGGAACAGCGCCGGATCGAGGATCGGCGGTACTCCCACGAACCCTCCGGAGGGCGGCTCCTCGGCCGAGGGCCGCGCGCGAGCTGGCTACGACGTGGGCATGTCCTCGGCGACCGCCGGTGGCCGCACCGACACGGGCCCGGTCGGAGGCCTGGGAACGCGCAGGGCCGACGGCGAGCTGGGTCGCCCGTCGGCGCCGCAGCCGCCCAGCCTGGCCCGGCCGACCCGCGAGGAGATCCTCGAGGCGCAGCAGCGCGGGCGCATCCGCGACCGCGAGGAGCCGGACTGGGTCCGCGGCCCGCAGCTGCACGAGCTGGAGAACCCGAATCCCTTCCAGGTGCAGCTGGTGGTGAAGAACCCGTACCGGCACCGTCAGGACGACGTGTAGCCCAAAAAAAAAGGCGAGGCGCCGGGATCCAGCGCCTCGCCCAGAAAAGGACCCGAAGGGGGGTGGCGGGCCCTACTTCTGCTCCTCGAATTCGGCGTCGACGACGTCGTCCTTCTTCGCGTCGCCCTGCTGTTGCTCGCCGCCGGGCTGCTGCGCTCCGGGAGTTTCCCCGGCGCCCTGCGCGCCGGCCGCCTTGTAGGCCTCCTCGGCCATCTTGTGCGAGGCCTGCATGAGCGCGTCGGTGGCGCGCTTCACCGCCTCGACGTCGGTGCCGGCGAGCGCGTCCCTGACCGCCTTGAGCTTCTCCTCCAGCTCGGAGCGCATCGCGGCGGGCACCTTGTCGCCCAGGTCCTTGAGGCTCTTCTCGGTGGCGTAGGCCAGGCTGTCGGCCTTGTTGCGCACCTCGATCTCCTCGCGGCGCTCCTTGTCCTCCGCCTCGTGCGCCTGGGCGTCCTTCACCGCCTTCTCGATGTCGTCCTTGGAGAGACCCGAGGTGGCCGTGATGGTGATCTTGTTCTCCTTGCCCGTGGCGCGGTCCTTCGCGGCGACGTGCACGATGCCGTTGGCGTCGATGTCGAACGTCACCTCGATCTGCGGCACGCCGCGGGGAGCGGGCGGGATGCCGTCCAGGTGGAACCGGCCCAGCGTCTTGTTGTCGCGCCCCATGGGCCGCTCGCCCTGGAGGACGTGCACCTCCACGCTGGTCTGCCCGTCAGCCGCGGTGGAGAACACTTCGCTCTTCCGCGTGGGGATGGTCGTGTTGCGCGGGATCAGCGGAGTGGCCACGCCGCCCAGCGTCTCGATGCTGAGCGTCAGCGGGGTCACGTCGAGGAGAAGGATGTCCTTCACCTCGCCGGAGAGGACGCCCGCCTGCACCGCCGCGCCGATCGCCACCACCTCGTCGGGGTTCACCGACCGGTTGGGCTCCTTGCCGAAGAACTCCTTGACGACCTGCTGGATCTTCGGCACGCGGGTCGACCCGCCGACCAGCACCACCTCGTCGATCTCCTTGGGGCTCTTCTTGGAGTCGGCCAGGCACTTCTTGGTCGGCTCGATGGCGCGCTGGAAGAGGTCGTCGCACATCTGCTCGAACTTCGCGCGCGACAGCTTCTTCACCAGGTGCTTGGGCCCGGTCTGATCGGCGGTGAGGAAGGGCAGGTTGATCTCCGTCTCCATGGTGGCCGACAGCTCGATCTTGGCCTTCTCGGCAGCCTCCTTCAGCCGCTGCAGGACCATCTTGTCCTTGGAGACGTCGAGGCCCGTGTCCTTCTTGAACTCCTGGATCAGCCACTCCATGATCCGCTGGTCCTGGTCGTCTCCGCCCAGGTGCGTGTCGCCGTTGGTGGCCACCACCTCGACCACGTTCTCGCCCACCTCGAGGATGGAGATGTCGAAGGTGCCGCCGCCGTAGTCGAACACGGCGATGACCTCGTCCTTCTTCTTGTCCAGGCCATAGGCGAGCGCGGCCGCGGTGGGCTCGTTGACGATGCGCTTCACCTCGAGGCCGGCGATGCGGCCCGCGTCCTTGGTGGCCTGGCGCTGGGCGTCGTTGAAGTACGCGGGGACGGTGATGACCGCCTCGGTCACCGTGTCGCCCAGGTAGTTCTCGGCGGCCCGCTTCAGCTTCTGCAGGATCTTGGCGCTGATTTCGGGCGGGCTGTGCAGCTTGCCCTGGATGTCCACGGCAGCGTCGCCGTTGGGGGCCTTCACCACCTTGTAGGGGACGCGGCGGCGCTCGTCGGCCGTCTCGTCGAACTTGCGTCCCATGAACCGCTTGATCGAGTAGACCGTGTTCTCGGGGTTGGTGATGGCCTGGCGCCGCGCCACCTGGCCGACGACGACCTCGCCCTCCTTGGTGAACCCGACCACGGAAGGCGTGATGCGGCTGCCCTCCTCGTTCTCGATCACCTTGGGGTCGCGGCCTTCCATGATGGCGACCACGGAGTTGGTCGTGCCCAGGTCGATGCCGATGGTCTTCTTCACGTGTTTCCTCTCCCGGCGCCCAGAAGGGCGCGAAATCCTTAGCGGCTTTTGCCGCGCTGCGGCGGGTACAGTAAGTACGTAGGAGGGCGTGTCAACGGCTGGGAGGCCGATGTCCGAGCTTGGACAGGGCGATCGGATCGGCGGGCGCTACGAGCTCATCGAGCGGCTCGGCCTGGGAGGCATGGGAGAGGTCTGGCTGGCCGAGCTGCAAGGGGCCGGCGCCTTCCGGCGGCGGGTGGTGATCAAGATGCTGGCGCCGGAGCGGCGGGGCGACCAGCGCATCGCGTGCATGCTGGCGGACGAAGCGAGGGTGGTCGGGCTCCTGCACCACCCCGGGATCGTCGCCGCGGTCGACTACCTCGAATCCGAGACGCACGGCCCCATCTTCGTCCTGGAGTTCGTCGACGGCTGCTCGCTGCGCAGCGCCCTGAAGCTCGCGCGCCGGCGGAACGTGCTCTTGCCCGAGGCGCTGGCGGCGCACGTCGGCGCCCAGGTCGCGCGAGCGGTGCACGCCGCCCATCACGCCTGCGATCGCGACGGCCAGCCGCTGCACCTGGTCCATCGCGACATCTCCCCGGACAACGTGCTGCTCTCGCGGAGCGGAGGCGTGTACCTGGGCGACTTCGGCGTCGCTCGAGCTCGCGGCACCGCGGAAGTGACCGACCCCGAGGCCGGTGCCAAAGGAAAGCTGGGCTACATGGCGCCGGAGCAGGCCAGAGGCGAGCAGGTCGGGCCACAGGCGGACGTCTTCTCCCTGGGCCGCGTCGTCGCGGAGGCGGCCGACGTCCGCTGCGGCCACGGGCTGCGCAAGGTGCTCGACAAGGCCACCGCGGCGAAGCCCCGCCAGCGCTACCAGACCGCCGCCGATCTCGGCGCCGCGCTGGTGAGGGTCTGCCCCACGCCGCCCGATCCGGACGGCGCGCTCTCGGAGTGGCTGCACCGGGCAGCCCCGGAAGCGCTCCTCCACCGGCGCGCGACTCCCGGCGCCGCGCCCGCCGTGCGCACCGAAGCGCCGCCCGCCGGCGTGCCGCTCGCAGCGGTGTCCCCCGAGGGCAATGGAGCGGCAGCGCAGCCGCTCTTTGCCGAGCTGGCCCCGCCGCGGCGCCGCGCGCTGAAGATCGTCGCCGCCCTCGGAGCGTTGCTCGCGCTCTCGCTGCCGGCGGCGTGGATCGTCGAGAGCTCCCGCGCCGCCCTCGCCTCGCGCAACCGTGCCGCGGGGTTCCACGCCTCGAGCGGCGAGCTGCGCATCTTCAGTCACCCCGCGGGTGCGGAGGTGTACGTCGACGGGGCATTGCGCGGCAGGACGCCGCTGACGCTCGAGCTGGCCGCGGGCCAGCACGCGGTGCGCGTCGGCAGCCCCCGGCTGTCGAAGTGGCGCGACGCGGACGTGCACATGCACCCGCGTTCGACGGGCCGCCTGGACTTCGATCTGAATCAGTAAAAGCGCAAAAAGATCACCGCGGAGGCGCGGAAGACGCGGAGATTCTTTTTTGACGAACCGATTTCTCCGCGCTCTCCGCGCCTCCCGCGGTGATCAGTTTTTCCCAGTGAGATCGATCGTGCGCGCGTGTGCGCCGGGCTGTGCAAAAGGGAGTGACCACAGCGCACCACGCGCGCGTAGCGCGAGCGCCGCGGGCCGCACAGAAGCGCTTTCTCCCTCACGTTTGAGAGAGAGTCGGCCTGTTGACACGCTACTCAAGATACGATACTTGCGTGAATGCACTCACGCGACGCCACTGACTGGCGTCGTTTCGATCCACCGGGAGGGGCCCGAGTGGCGCGCGAAGCAGACGAGTTCGAGCGGTTGGAGACGACGAATCCGCACGGCGTGTCCGCGGCGCAGATCGTCGACTTCTTCGCGCCTCGCGGAGTGAAGCTCGCCCAGGCGACCTTCCGCAAGTACGTGCAGCTGGGGCTCCTGCCGCGCAGCCGCCGGGTCGGGGAGAAGGGCAAGCACCGCGGATCGCGCGGCCTCTATCCCGCCACGGCCGTCCGCCGCATCAGCCTGATCAAGTCGCTGATGGACGAGGGCATGACCCTCGAGGAGATCCGGCACTCCTTCGTCTTCTTCCGCGGCCAGCTGGACGGCGTCGAGCGCGCGCTCGACGACCTCTTCGCCGCGCTCGACAAGGCGATCGAAGAGAAGGGCGACCTCAAGGCCTCGCGCCGCCGCGAGCTGGAGCGGATGCTCAACGACGGCCGGCACAAGGCGCACCAGTTCATCAAGGACATGGAACGCACCGTTTCGCAGATCACCGCAGAAGAGACCGGAAAGGGCGACCGATGAGCGAGCCGAAGCGCAACGACGTCACCCCCGATCTACAGGAGCCGATGGAGGCCGAGCGGCCTCGCCAGCGCGCGCGCACCATGAGCCGCAAGGAGATGGCGCGCCAGTTCCGCCAGCAGATGGCGGCGGGGGGAGTGGACCCCGAGCTGCAAACGCTGATGGCCGAGATCGAGGCCAGCCGGCCCAAGTCGCGCGCCGACTGCGGGACCGGGCCGCGCCCGTGCCCGTACGTCTCCTGCAAGTACAACCTCTACGTCGACGTCAACCCGCGCACCGGGTCGGTGAAGATGAACTTCCCCGACAAGGAGCTGTGGGAGCTGGCCGATACCTGCGCGCTCGACGTCGCCGACCGCGGCGGCATCACGCTCGAGGAGGTCGGGGTGATCATGAACCTCACCCGCGAGCGCGTGCGCCAGCTGGAAACGCGCGGGCTGATCAAGCTCCGCGTCATCGCCGACGACGGCCCGCGCAAGATCCCGCCGCCGGCCGACGACGACGAGTAGCGGCCGCCCATGGGGCGGCTCGATGCTTCAGCGCGCGAGCAGGGCGCGAAACGCCGCCGGATCGTCGATCTGCAGCGCGAGCGCCGTCGCGCGCCGCGCCTTCCCGAACAGCGAACGCACTTCCACCGGTTCGCGGAGCCGCAGCGTCAGCGTGGGCGCGCCGAGCACCGCCAGCCGCTCGGCGCCGGGCGCCGCGCCTTGCTCGATGGCGGAGATCGACGACAGCGGCACGTCGGCCTCGCGGCGCACGCCGATGCGGATGCGGAGCAGGCCGCCCGAGACCGTGACGCCGCGCAGCTGCAGCGCCCGCAGATCCCCGAGCAGCCACGCAACGCCGTAGATCCCGAGCGCGCTCGCCGCCCAGGCCGCGGACGGGGACCAGCGGGCGATCAGCAAGTGCAGACCGGCCGCCTCCGGCACCGAGACGAGCAGGACGGCCATGCACACCGCCGTCCATGCGCTGCGGCGGTGCACCGAGAGCGTCCCCGGCTCTGGCCGGGAACGCCAGGAGAAGAAGGCCAACCCGAGCATCGCCAGCTCGTTGGCGACGATGCGGGCCACCGCGCTTCCGCCGAGCGCGCCGCGCAGGCGATCCGGAAGATCGCCGCGGACCACCAGGAGCCACCATGCGAGGGGAAGTCCGACCACCACGTCGAAGATGACCGCGGACGAGAAAGTCACGGCGTGAACCGCGAATCCGCGCGTGGCCAACAGCGCACGCTCGAGTGCCACCGCGGCCGCCGCGACCACCAAGAAGAGCAACGGCTTGCGTGTGAGGGCGTTCGCGGTCATCTAGCTGGATCTGTAACCGCGGGTCCGTGGGGGCCTCCGCGCCTGAATGCCGCACGAGAAGGTGCGAGGAACCGATCGCGCACCGCCGCCGATCGGTGGCGGCTGTGGTATGGAGCCGCGCATGGCCGTGACCCGCGCACTGCTCTCCGTCTCCGACAAGTCCGGGATCGTCGAGCTCGCCCGCGGGCTCGCGGGGCTGGGGATCGAGCTGCTCTCCACTGGCGGCACGGCGGCCCTGCTCGCCAAGGAAGGCGTCAAGGTCACGCAAGTACAGGATTTCACAGGCGCTCCAGAGATGTTAGGAGGCCGTGTCAAGACGCTGCACCCCAAGGTGCACGGCGGGATACTGGCGCGGCGAGACCTGGCTTCCGACCAGGCCGACATGAAGGCGCAGGGCGTCTTGCCCATCGATCTGGTGGTGGTGAACCTCTATCCGTTCCGCGAGGCGGTCGCGAAGGGGCTGCCGCTCGACGAGGTGATCGAGAACATCGACATCGGCGGACCCTCGATGCTGCGCTCGGCGGCGAAGAACGCCGCCCACGTGGCGGTGGTGGTGGATCCCGCCGACTACGCCACCGTGCTCGCGGAGCTGCAGCAGAAGCGCGAGGTGCACGTCAGCACGCGCCGCCGGCTGCAAGCGCGCGCGTTCGCGCATACGGCGGCGTACGACTCGGCCATCGCAGGCTGGCTGTCGGAGCAGCTCGCCCTCGAGCACAAGGACGAGGCGAGCGCGTTCGCCGAGTCTCCGCCGCTGCCGGAGTACCGCCTGAAGCAGGCGCTCCGATACGGCGAGAACCCGCACCAGCAGGCGGCGTTCTACGCAGCCGTCCCGCCGCCCGCGGAGCCTACCCTGGCCGTCGCGCGGCAGATCCAGGGCAAGGAGCTGTCCTTCAACAACCTGCTCGACGGCGCCTCGGCGCTCGAGGCGGTCAAGGAGCATGCGCGGGGCCGCGGGGGACCGGCGGCCGCCGTGGTGGTCAAGCACACGAACCCCTGCGGCGTCGCCCGGGCGGGCACCGTGCTCGATGCGTACCGCTCGGCTCGCGATGCGGATCCGGTCAGCGCGTTCGGCGGCATCGTGGCGCTGACGCATCCCGTGGACGCGGCGACGGGCGCCGCGCTGGCGGAGACGTTCCTGGAGGCGGTCATCGCGCCCTCGTTCGAGCCCGGCGCGCTCGAAGCTCTCAAGGCCAAGAAGGCGCTGCGTCTGCTCGAGCTGCCCTCGCTGGGCGAGCCGCGCGAGTCGTGGCGCCCCGAGCCGCGCGAGCTGCGCAGCATCCCCGGCGGCCTGCTGGTGCAGTCGCGCGACCTCCACGGCGCGGAGGCGCGCGGCTGGAAGGTGGTCACCCGGCGCGCCCCGAGCCCCGAGGAGATCGAGGCGCTGCAGTTCGCCTGGCTGGTGGTGAAGCACGTGAAGTCGAATGCGATCGTCCTCGCCCACCGGGACGTCACCGTCGGGATCGGGATGGGACAGACGAATCGGGTCGACTCGGTCCGCATCGCCGCGGAGCGAGCCGGTTCCAAGGCGCAAGGCACGGCGCTGGGGTCCGACGCCTTCTTTCCCTTTCCGGACGGCGTCGAAGCGGCAGCCGAGGCGGGGGTTGCTTGCATCGCGCAGCCGGGCGGGTCGGTGCGCGACCAGGAGGTCATCGCGGCGGCGGACAAGCACGGCATCGCGATGGTCTTCACCGGTGATAGACACTTCCGACACTAGTGGCCGCCGATAGGGCGGCCCTACGCTTTCGAGCGCGGGCATAGAGGCCTCGCGCAGCGGGCTGCATGGGCTTCAAGATTGCGGTGATCGGATCGGGTGCTCGTGAGCACGCCCTGGTGCGCGCGCTGCTGCGGAGCGCCCCAGGCTCGGAGCCTCGCGAGGTGGTGGCCATTCCGGGTAACGCGGGGATCGCGCAGGAGGCGCGCTGCGTTCCGGCCGCCGCGT